>FRDC01003027.1_pt2 | contig 12774 bp, 16 predicted proteins | sample 1106171 | NCBI WGS metagenome assembly FRDC01 (sample SAMEA3930566, study PRJEB13176) | freshwater metagenome | biome: Drinking water system; feature: drinking water; material: water | place: Singapore | collected 2014-12-20
GAGAGGGCTTAATCGGGAAAAAAATTTTCGTCAGCAAATAGTGCCGAATCGGACCGAACTGAAATTAGTTCAGGGATTTCTTTCCACATTCATGCCGGGCGAATGAATTCGAAGTCTTTTTCGCTGAGGGGAATTATATTTATCTGAGCGCAGTGCGTGCGGGCCAACGCAAGTTAGGTCATGGATTCGCGTGCGCACCTCCGAATCGGCGAAGCGCTGCGCCATGCGCCACATTTAGCCAACCCACAATTTCAGCAAGACTTCCAATCGCGCTCTGATTCCCACGTTTTCCGGCTTCGACAACAGAGGGTCGCGCGCGATCAATTCGAAGGCTGCGGCCCGCGCATCCTGCAATACCCGCACGTCGCGCACCAAGTTCGCCATTTTAAATCCCGGCAATCCGCTTTGCCGCGTCCCCAGGAACTCGCCAGGCCCGCGCATTTCCAAATCCGCTTCCGCGATTTTAAAACCGTCGCTCGTGCGTTCCATGATTTCGGCGCGTTGAGTGGCTTCTTCCGAGAGAGCGTAGCCCAATACCAAAATGCAAAAACTCTTAAACTCGCCGCGACCGACGCGGCCCCGTAACTGATGAAGCTGCGAGAGACCGAAGCGTTCCGCGTGTTCGATTACCATGATATTCGCATTCGGCACGTCGACACCGACTTCGATGACCGTGGTGGAAACTAGAATGTGAATTTCACCGCGGCGGAAGGCGTTCATCACTTCGTCTTTTTCCTGAGCCTTCATGCGGCCGTGGAGCAATCCGACTTTGAAATCTTTGAAATCTTCGCGGACCTTTTCGTACTCTTCGAGAGCGTTTTTGAGATCCAACGTCTCACTCTCTTCGATCAGTGGATACACGATGTACGCCTGACGGCCCTTCTGCACATGCTCACGCACGAATGCCATCACGAGATCGCGCTTGCTTTGAAAAGTCTTACGCGTCACGATTGGCTGCCGGCCCTTCGGCAACTCATCGATGATCGAGACATCGAGATCGCCATAAACTGTCATCGCGAGCGTGCGGGGAATCGGCGTCGCCGTCATCACAAGAAAATGCGGCGCCATGCCCTTATGCTTTAACTTATTTCTCTGCTCAACACCGAAGCGGTGTTGTTCATCGACGATCACCAAACCCAGCGACTTGAACTCAACGTCGTCTTGTATCAAAGCGTGCGTGCCGATGAGCAGATGAATCGCGCCCGCTTTTAAATCTTCGAGTATCTGATTGCGCTCTTTCGTTTTCGTTTGACTGGTAAGGAATGCCACCTTCATTCCAAGTGGCGCGAGAAATTTCTCGGAGTTGCGGAAGTGTTGCTCGGCGAGAATCTCCGTCGGCACCATAAGAGCGGTTTGCACTCCGCCCTCGGCGGCAAATGCGGCGGCCATCAAGGCCACAAGCGTTTTGCCGCTGCCGACATCCCCTTGCACCAGCCGATGCATCGGATGCGCCTTTTGCAAATCGGATTTGATTTCATCAAAGGCACGCAGTTGGGCGGCCGTAAGTTCGAATGGCAAACCGGAACGCAGCTTCTCACTCCACTTACCGGTGGAAACGACCGGCGTCGATTTTTCCTTCTCGATTCCCGCCTTTTTCATGGCAAGGTTGACTTCCACCATGAAAAACTCATCGAAGATCACGCGCCTTTGCGCGGGCGCCGTGAATTTTAAAAACTGATCGCCTTGCTCGGGCGGTGGCAAATGCACTTCATGCAGCGCTTGATTCAACCCGAGCAAAGAATGCTTTTGCAAAATCCACGGAGGCAAATATTCCGGCACCACTTGCCCGAGGCCACTCTTGATTAAGCGCGCGATCTTCGCGGATGAAAGTCCCTCGATCTCCGTATAAATCGGGATCAAAGCGTTTTCGTCCTCTTCTTCAACGCCCAAAGGATGAATATCCGGATGATGAAACTCAAGAACGCCGCGATACTGCGTGACCTTGCCGATCACGCGCACTTCTTGCAGCGGTTGAAACCGTTCGAAGTAACCTTTGTAAGGCACGCGAAAATATTTGCACGCGATACGCCCGGTGGAATCATTCACTACCACTTCCCAGATTCGGCGCTGTGAGCGGCCCATCGGCATTGAACGCACTTTCAAAATTCGCGCTTTCAAACTCACCAACTGATCCGGGACCAAGGACTGGATGTGGCGCACGGCCCGGCGGTCTTCATAGGTGCGCGGATAGAACTCGATCAGGTCTTGCACCTTGGCGATTCCGCGTTTGCGGAGGAGGTCGCCCAACTTTGGGCCAACACCTTTCACATACTGAACTTCCGTATCGATTTGAAGCGACATAACCGGCCCCCAAGTCTGCCATCTTTGTTTGGAGAGTCAATCGAAGCATGGCATAATCTCCATATGGGCGGGGACTCTCCAAATCCAACGAAGTACATGAAAATCCGGCTGAATAGTTTGCCGCCGGCGCAGCCCATTCCTTTCGATCTCTTCGTGCAAATAGGGAACCACCATGTGCATTACTTGCGCGCGGGCGACAAGCTCAAGTCCGAGAAAATCACGAATCTCGACAAGAAAGCGCCCGAGGCCTTCTTTATTTTGAGCGCGGACCGCCCGCACTATCAAAAATTCGTGCGCGACGGCCTGCTGAGCACTTCACTCGACACTAAACAAAAAGCTTTGATCTTGCGCGAGAGCACGATGGTGCTGGTCGAAGAATTGTTCGAGCGTCCGGATATCGAACAAGCATTGCACGACGCTCGCGGCGTGGTGGAAGACTTCGTTTCGTTCATGGAGTCCGACGCCGAAGCGATGGCGAACCTGATCGGACTCTCGAGCCACGATTTCTACACTTACAACCACTCACTCGACGTTAGCATCTACTCTTTGGGACTCGGCCAAGCCGTGGGCTTCCGCGATCGAGAGCTGAAAGAACTCGGCCTGGGCGGATTGTTTCATGACATCGGTAAGCGCTACATTTCGCTCGATATTATCACCAAGAACGGACCGCTCACCGACAGCGAGTGGTTGCAGATGCAAAAGCATCCGCAATTTGGCTTGATGATTTTGAACGAGCATCACTCGACGGAGAATATTAAGGCTTGCGCATTTGAACATCACGAAAGCATGCAAGGGAACGGTTATCCGCAACGTTTGACGGCCGCTGAAATTCACCCAATGGCTCGCGTGGTGGCCGTCGCTGATACGTACGATGCGCTGACGACTAAAAGGTCCTACAACGATCCCATGCGCCCGACGGATGCAATTGCGTTGATGAGTGGAAAATTGAGTGGCCGCTTTGATCCCGAAGTCATGCGGGCACTCTTAAGTATCTTCCAAAAACTAAAAGCGGCTTAAGTGTTGCTTATACCATTCATAAAAATCGGGCCCAACCTACCGTTATTCTTGTAAAAATTCGCGGAGCGAATCGCGGATGAATTTGCTATTGCATGAGCAACGAGGGAAATCAAATGATTCGACAGTCCGCCTTAATCCTACTCATGGCCGTCTCCAGTCTAAATGCTCGCGCTCATGTCGCATGTGAATCGAATGCTTCCGGATTGGAATTTGTCGCGAAAAATATTTCGGCGCTGATCGCTCTTGGCGAACAAACTTCTCCGGCGCTCTCCGAGCAAGGTCGCATGCTTCTCGCGGTCTCCGCGTTGAAAAGCGGATTGGATATCGCTGAATATAACCGCGCGGAAGCTCAAGTCCCCAATACAATCGGCGGCGATGCGCGGGTCGTGTTGGATGGCGAAGAGCGCGCGGTAATCGCCGTTGCTTCCGTCGAGTACAAAAAACCGGTGAGCGAGATCATGGAACGAGTCGCGATGACCTTATCGAGTTTCTCAACGAAAGAACGGATCTTGCTCGCAATCTCATCGGTTCGCAGTGGCCGCCCCATCGAATGGTTGAACGAGGCCGCGGACGCCGTTCGCAATAACCCGTAGAAGTGCCGTTTTTCGCTCTCATCAGAAAATTATTCCCGCTCCGGCGGCGGATCTCGCATTGCTTGGGCTCTCAAGCGGGCATCCGGATTGAACTCACACGCCAGGTGAACGTGAGCTGATGGAGGAGTTGTGCGTATACGATTGTCTGTTCTTGCCGGATCAATTCTATTCTTCTTGGCCGCTTGTGGCGGTGATAAGAGCGAATACATTCAGCCCCCCAGTCCCTTTGCTGGAATATGGATGGGCAAATCGACCGCGGTGGAAATGCGCAAAACCAAGGCGCTGGAATCCAATTGCAACCAGATGAAGACCGAGGGATTTATCAGCGCAATGGTCATCGACAAGAATGGCAATTTGTTCGACTATGAGATCGGCAAGGACTCCAAGGAGATTTTGCAGCAAGCTGGAACCGTTTCTCGCGACGGCAAAGCGAAAGTCACCCGCGGCACTGGATTGGAAGCGCAAGCCAGTCTTCAAGGAGACAGCCTGACTTTCACCGTGCACGGCAATCTACCGTTCCACGTTCACTACATCAAATCGACGAAGGAAGAAGTCGCCAATTTCGGGGCGCTCAAAACACTCTGTAAACTCGATCAGTTGACTGGAAATCTCTAAACATGCGCCTCTTGTTGCCCGCCCTACTCCTGAGCGCGATCACGGCATGCAATCCGGGTATGCGGGAAGGCTCGCGGCGCAGCCTCGCCGGAACGAAATTTCCCGGGTTGTGGCTCGAGAAAAAAGACGCCGATGAATTGCGCACGACTGGAAAAATGGAATCTTACTGCCCTGAACTGAAGAAAAATCCGGACAGGCAAATTACAAACGTGCGCTTGATCGAACCTTCCGGCGAGGTTTATCTCTATGATCCGACCGTCAAAGGCGGGAAATCCGAGAAAATTGGTGACCTGACCAAAGATGGAAAGATGGTGCCCGCGGGATTTTTGAAAACTTTCGCTAACGGCCGCGATTTCAAAGCGACCTTGCACGATGAAATCCTCAATCTGGCGCTAGAGGACGGCGCGGGCATCGACTATGTCCGCACCACGAGGACCGAGCTCCTGTACTACTACGGCGCTTTGAAAAGCTGCCGCTACTAACTTTGGGCGCCAAAAACGTTACCGGATGGAATTCAAACCCGCCAAGAAATTTTGCACGCGCTTAAAACCCAGCGCGATCAGCGCATAGCTGGCCGCCGCCGAGCGCACGCCACGATTGCTGACTACAATGATCTTATCGTTCGGAGTGATTCCGAGATCCTTTATACGTTTGGCGACCTCGGGATCCGGGCGGCCTTGCGCGGAATAAAAATGCTTCCACTCGATGTTGATCGCGTTGAGGTCCTTTTGTCCGGGAGCGAGAAATTCCCTTTCGGAGCGCACGTCGATCACGAACGTGCGCGACTCGAGGCGCCCTTTGGGATCATTCGCCAGCTTGACGAAATCAGGCCGGGCGATGAGGAGGTTCTCGCGCTCCTCCACTTTCCAGGGTTTCTCGTTCATTGCGGGCGGCTAGTCCGAGGGAGTCATGTTCTTGCGGAAGGTTTCAACCGCGCACACTTGCACGTCGTGAAATCCGAGAAACAGCAAATTCCAAGCGAGGCGGCCTTCCTCACCTTGGCCGGCGCGGCCGTTGCCCACGATGACGACCGGGGTTTGTGGAATAACGCCCTTCAACGACAACCGCAGGGCGGCTTGGCGCGTGTCACGCAGCAATTCTCCCGTTTGGGAATTCTCCGCGAGGTTTTGCCAGGGAAAGTTTTGCGAGTTCTGAATTTTATTGAGACCGTACTCGAACGCGGGGCGCACATCGAGCACCACGGTGTTTTCCGTGAGCTGGACGGGCTTTTGTGACTTCGTCACGACTTGTTCGAGGTCGCGGCGGTTGGACTCGCCCACCCTGGTGGGTTTTACCGAGCAGCCGATCATCACAAGGGAGAGTGCGGCCGCCCACCACATCATTTGAATCTCATCGTTGGGAACAGGATGATGTCCCGAATCGAGGGCCGATCCGTCAGTAACATTACCAAACGTTCAACGCCTAGACCCACGCCTCCGGTCGGAGGCATGCCCGTGTCGACGGCGCTGAGGAAATCTTCGTCCATCGGTTGCGCCTCTTCATCGATCACGCGTTGAGCTTCTTGCGCCTCCAGGCGCGCACGCTGATCCTCGGGATCGTTAAGCTCGGTGTATGCATTGCCGATTTCCATGTGCGCGACCATCGGCTCAAAACGCTCAACCAGTCCGTCGTGCGTGCGATGTGTTTTGGTAAGAGGTGAAACTTCAACTGGATGATCGATGATGAACGTCGGATTCCACAGATGTTGCTCGGCGGTCAGTTCAAAGACCTGCATCAGCATCGCCGCGCGCGAAATCGCCTTCTTCATATCACCACCGAGTTCTTTCACTTTCGTCTTCAATTCGGGTTCGGAAATTTTGAGCGGATCGATTCCCGCATATTCACGAATTCCGTCATAAATACTCAAGCGACGCCACGGCGGCGTGAAATCCAAATTCTTGCCTTGATAGGAGATTTTATAGGTGCCTTTGACGGCCTTCACAACGTGACATACCAATTCCTCGAACTGTTGCATCTGGTCGTGGTAATCGGTGTACGCTTCGTAGTATTCGAGCATCGAGAACTCCGGATTGTGCGAGCGATCGATGCCTTCATTGCGGAAGTTCTTACCCAAGTCGTAAACTTTTTCGAACCCACCGACAATCAAGCGCTTCAAGTAGAGTTCCGGTGAAATCTTCATAAACAATTTCATGTCGAGCGCGCGATGATGCGTGGAGAACGGATACGCCGCGGCTCCGCCATAGATCGGTTGCAAAATTGGAGTTTCGACTTCTAAAAATCCGCGGTCGTCGAGNNCGTCGAGAAAGCGGCGGACCTCGCGGATGATTTTCGAGCGCGTGATGAACACGTTGCGCGATTCTTCATCGGTGATCAAATCGAGGTGCCGATGGCGGTATTTGATCTCCACATCTTGAACGCCGTGGAACTTTTCCGGAAGCGGTTCAAGAGTTTTGCAAATGATCTCGAACTTATTAGCGTGCAGGCTGAGTTCGCCCTTCTTGGTTTTAAAAATAAATCCGGTCACCCCGACCCAGTCACCTAAGTCGACGTGATTGAAAAATTCCTGATCCGCGGGGCTGAGCTCTTCGAGTTTCACGTAACCTTGTAAGGTTCCGGTTTGATCTTGGAAATTGAAAAATGCGGCTTTACCCATATCCCGACGGGTCATCAAACGACCGGCCATCACCACTTGCTCCTCGGTTTTATCACCGGCTTGCAAGTGGGAGTATTTCTCAATCATCTGCTTGGCTTTCGCTGTCGGCTTAAAGTTGTGTGGAAAAGGATTCAAACCTTTTTCGCGCAAGGCGGCCAGCTTGCGCCGTTTCTCGGCGCGCAGAGGATTTTCGCGATGTTCGGTCTTGTTTTCCATTCTTAAAGTGTTCCTGAAAATGCGGCCATTACGTTTTTCAAAAGTGCCACGGCTTCCGCGCGCGGACGTTGGAACGCATTGCGACCCATGATGCTGCCGAAAGCTCCGCCGACGGCGAGCTCACGCACCTCTTTGAGCAAGTCTTCCGTGCCTTTCGCCTCTCCACCGCTGAAGATCACGATGCGGCGACCGTTGAACGCAGCCTCCACGACGTGACGAGTGCGGTCCGAGAGCTTTTCGATGCGAATGTTTTGCTGCTTGTACACTTTCGCGGCGTCCGCTTGCTCGAGATGCGCGGTCGGCGGTTTCACCTTGATGATGTGAGCGCCGAGTTGGGCGGCGATCTGCGCCCCATACGCAATGACGTCGATCGCGGTTTCCCCCTCTTTCGAGAGGCCTTCNTTCGCCGCGCGGATAGGACCATACCACCACGGCGAGTCCCGCCTTTTTCGCTTCTTCGGTGGCTTTGCGCAGTTCTTCATACTGATGATTGCGCTCGCTTGAACCGGGATAAATCGTGTAACCGATCGCGCAGCAGCCGAGACGAAGCGCATCGTTAATACCTGAGGTCATCGCCGAAATCGGATCGGCCTTCGGTTTGTAAAGCGAATCGGAATTGTTAATTTTCAAAATCAAAGGAATTTCGCCGGCGAACTCGCGCGCGCAAGCTTCAAGCATCCCGAGCGGAGCCGCGTACGCATTGCACCCGGATTCAATAGCTAAACCAAAATGATATGAGGGATCGTAACCGTCGGGATTGAGCGCGAAACTGCGCGCGGGGCCGTGCTCGAAACCTTGATCGACCGGCAGAATCACCATCTTTCCCGTGCCTGCCAAAGTCCCATGATTCAACATCCGGGCGAGATTGGTGAGAACTCCTGGGTTGTCGGCTCCGTACCAGCTCAAAATCTCTCTAACTCTTGGCGTCATATTCCAGCTCCTTGGGGATCGATTTCGGAAAGGTAAATAAGTATGCAGATGCGCCCGCGAAATCAAGGTTTAACACTGCCCTTTGTGAGCGGAACGAGCGATAGTGGGTATTTCCATGCGCGAACTTTTAAAGGCCCGATTAGCTCCCTTCCGTCACCGCGATTTTCGTGACTTTTTTCTGGCGCAAACTCTTTCTTTGATCGGCACGTGGTCGCACGACTTGGCCCGCTCTTGGATTATCGTGGAAGCCACCGGATCCAGTGGCGCTCTCGGCAATCTGAATATGGCGATCGCGGTTCCCTGCTTATTTTTGATTTTACAGGGCGGAGTTTTCGTCGACCGCACGGATGTCCGAAAATTGATTCAATGGACGAAGTCCTTGATGGCCATCGCGTGCCTCGTTCTTGCGATCTTGAGTGAATTTTCCACTTTGCAAGTCTGGCATTTGATGGTTTTTGCGGTCATTGAAGGAATCATCGTCTCATTCGATGCTCCGGCGTTTCAAGCAATCACGGTGCGGTTGGTTCCGAGGCAGGATTTTCAGCAGGCGATCGCTCTCAATTCCACCAACTATCACACTTCCCGCATGCTTGGTCCTGTCGTCGCGGCGTGGTTACTCGCGTGGCATGGCGCGAGCATGGTGTTTTTATTTGATGCTCTCTCGTATCTCTTGGTCGCCGCCGTAATGACTCGGGTGCGGCCGCGTGTGATTCCCAAAGTGGTGACCGCCGCGGAGAGGGCGGGCCATGGTTTGCGGGAAGGGCTGCTGTACATACTCAACAACAAAGTCATCCGCTATCGCATGATGCAACTCATGCTCACGTTGTGCTGCATTTATCCTCTGATGTGGGCGGTGTTTCGCGTTTACGTCCAGCAGAAGTTCAATCTCGAAGCCGCCCAGTTCGGAGCGGTTTTAACTTTTCCTGCGCTCGGTTCGATGGCGGGCGCGCTGAGTTTCGCAATTTTCAAGCCACGTTCCCCGATTCGGGCGATGATTATCGGTGTCCCGCTGGCGTCGGCGATGATGATCGTACTGCCGCTTCTCAGCACTTTGCCGGAGACAGTGACCGCCATGTCGCTCGCCGGATTCGGTCTCTACTTGAGTTTCGCCTCGCTCACCGTCTCCATGCAGCTGGAAGTGCAAGAGGAGTTTCGCGGACGCATGAGCTCCGTGATCGGACTCGGATTTCAGTCCATTGGGCCGCTGATGAGTTTTCCCTGGGGTCATTTGGCCGACGTCATCGGTCCGCCCACGGCGATCTGGATCGCGACGGGCATTTTTAGCGTGGGGTCGGCACTTTTGGCTTTAGCGAACTGGAGAAACGTCCATCCGCCTGTCTAGACAGTGTGCTCCAAGGGTGTTAAAGCACCGGGATATGACTGAGTACCATGTGTTTTACGAAGCCACTCCTAACCCGCAATCCATGAAGTTCGTGGTCACGGCCAATATCGCGAGTGAATCGATGAATTTCGCTTCCGCCCAGGAAACCGCGCGCAGCCCCTTGGCCAAGAAAATTTTCGGATTTCCGTGGGCCGCAGGTGTGTTTATCGGACCGACTTTCGTGACCGTAACTAAACAAGAATGGGTGGATTGGGATGTGCTGGCCGAGCCGTTGTCCGGCTTGATTAAGGAACACCTTGAACGCGGCGAGGGCGTGTTGCTCGCGCCGGCGGGTGAGGTTGCGGAAGATGGCGCAAACGACACGCCCCTCGTGCGGCAGATCAAGACGATATTGCGCGATGAGATTCGCCCCGCGGTGGCGATGGACGGTGGCGATATTGTATTTGAGCGTTATGAAGATGGGCGTGTTTATTTGCAAATGCATGGCGCGTGCGCGGGTTGCCCAAGTTCGACAATGACTTTAAAAGAGGGAATCGAATCGCGGTTGAAGCAATCGATTCCCGAAATCGTGGAGGTTGTCGCGGTTTAACTAAGGCCGCGGGCAGACCGGTAAGTCGGCTTTTGCGACTTCCCCTTGCTTGAGTGAAATCGTACAGGAATAAGCGCCCTGCTGCTGGCCGCACACCATGGTGTTATTGCGCAATTCGACGCATCCGCCGAGATCTTCTCTTTGTGCCCCGGATTCTTCCATCATGAGATAAATGCGTTCGGCCGCGGTGTCGAAGATGTGAATGGAGCCGGCGATCGCATTGCCTGAGACCACTGTATTGGGACCTGCATATGCGTTTAGGCCTGCTGCGAGAAGTATTGGAAATAAAAAGTTCTTCATGGACCCCCCTTTGACTGAGGGGATTATTATAGCAATCGCGGACGACCAGGAAACGAATTTTGCGGATGACGCGCTAAACGCCGGCAATTTGCAGGCTCAGCGCGAAAATACAGCCAGCACAGAATATTGTGAAAATAATTAAATTTCTCATGGACACCTCTCGCTGCGGAAAAGGGAGCAAGTGATGTGCCTGGTGGAGAAGCTGTTAAATGAGTTTTCAATTCTGATCTGTGACAATTCTCGCCTCAAGAAGAGACCCGAAAAGGCAGATAATTACTCATTATTTCCATTCCAAAGTATTCAATCGCGCTGCGCTGATTGCAAGATCGGCACCGGCGCCACTTTGGGCGCCCAAAACTAAATTCCAAAGTTTGTCTGGAATCACGCGACGAGCGCAAACCGAGCTACTTCACCCACTTCACTTTGTGTGTCGCCACATGAATGGATTCAACCTCGGCACAGAACCGATTCATCACTTCCACCGCGAATCCCCGCGGCTCGACCCGCAAATCCTCGAGCGACAAAGTCTTCACCGGCGTACCCTTATTCGAGACATTCAACGCGAAGTGAATCAAAGAACTCACCGGAGACTGAGTAGCAATCGAAATGCTCAGCTTTCGCTCTCCCAAATATATATCATCGCCCTTACGCTCTAGCCCGGCACCCGAAGGACGTTCACGCAAACAATCCAAAACAATCGCCGCAAACAACCGTTGCAACCCCACGGCCGCGAACAGCGAGACATCAAATTTTTCGGCGATAAAGTGGAGCATTTTCTCGCCGCAAATCTTCGCGTTGAGAAGCAAATCTTCACCGTCCACCATATGATCAAACGTCACATCGCACGGACCGACCCACGCTACAACCGAATCGCCCAGCAGCCCCTGCTTCAAATAATTCCGCAACGACACCAACTGGGCACCGTCATACTTTTCCGACGATTCAAGAAATTTCGACTTCATGGCTAGCTCGCAACCTTTCAAAGTCCAAACCGTTCGCCGTGAGCGCACGCCTAAAACGCTGACACGACTCGCATTCCCCACACCATTGTGCGCCGCTCTGATAGCAAGGCCACAGTTTAGTAAATGGTAATCCGATTTTCATACTTTCCGCAACTATCTCGCTCTTGGAAAGAGCCGTACTCAAGCAATGGGTGCGCACATGAGTCGCGGTCGAAAAAGACCAACTGACATCCAACGCCCGAAGAAAATCGTCCGTATTGTCCGGAAACNNNGCCTCCTCCGCATTGAAACCAGGGATAACAAAATCCGCCCCCAACCCCTCCGCAAAGCCCGCCGCTATATTCAATAAAATGCCGTTCCGGTTAGGAACCCATACGCTTTTCGCCGTCTTTGCCGATTGCACAGGATCATCGATCCGCACCTCGCTGCCACTTGGGATCACTTTTGACGAAAGCAAAGCCGTGCCGGTGAACTTCTTAAACCAAGGCACGTCGATCACCTGATGCACCACGCCGGCATCGCTCGCCAAGGCGTGAGCGCACGCAACCTCTCGAGACGCGGCCTTTTGTCCATAATTAAAGGTAAGAGCAAGGCGCACGGTATGGCTTTTGCGCGCCTGAAACAAATTGTACGCGGAATCCAATCCCGCCGAGAGCAGAATGACCGCGCTCGGGCTACTCATGCTTCTTTTTGGATTTGCGGCGCGAGGACTTGGCGCCAGCCTTCTTCTTGCGAGCGGCGGCACCCTTTTCGGATTTATCGAGTGCCTCACGGATATTTTTGGCCCGCGCAAGCACGGATTGAGCGAGGCCGCGCACGAAGCCGGCCTTCCAACGAATCATCTGCGTGAGGTCGGTCATAAAATCCCCCCTTATGCCGCTTGCAGTTGGTGCCTTTTCCACTTTTGGTAACGGTCCATGGCAAGCATCAACGGAGTGGCCACATAAATAGTGGAGTACGCGCCAAGGAACATACCAATCATCATCGTCAACGCGAATTCATGAATCACGCCGTCGGCGAAGAAGAACATGGATGCCACGGTCAAATAGGTAATCACATAAGTGAGAATCGTACGAGACAAGGTTTCATTGAGCGAACGATTCGAGATCCAATAGAGGTCTTTGTCTCGGTGCAGATGCACATTCTCACGAATACGGTCGAAGATCACGATCGTGTCATTCAGCGAGTATCCGATGATAGTCAGTACCGCCGCCATGGTCTGTGTCGAAAACTCCCATCCGAGAACAGAGTAAATACCGACCGTGATGATCGCATCGTGGAACAAACAGAACACG
>FRDC01000887.1_pt1 | contig 12772 bp, 19 predicted proteins | sample 1106171 | NCBI WGS metagenome assembly FRDC01 (sample SAMEA3930566, study PRJEB13176) | freshwater metagenome | biome: Drinking water system; feature: drinking water; material: water | place: Singapore | collected 2014-12-20
GTCGATCATCCAGTATGAGCGCGGTTTTGCCGGAGACCATGGCCACGGGATGATGGGGCACGGCGAAGGTATGGGGTCCGGGATGGGACCAGGCGGGATGGGCGGCATGGGGCATCGCGGGCCGGGAGGCATGATGGGCGGTTGCGAGGGCGAAGCCTGTGGCCGGTAATACAAGATCAAATAGTGCGGTGGCGTCGGAGTTGGGTTCTTGAAATAGGTCCGGTTGCCACATCGATCTTGTCATGCAGAATCATTTCAGCGGCAGTGTCCCTCCTCGTGTTCCGCTTCCTTGCAGTCATTCAGCAATCGCGTCCAAGGCAGAAAGCGTAGCGTTTCACCGCATCTGATGCAGTTCGGATGGGTATCTTTGCGCCATTCGTAGCCTCGCGTCTGAGTCAGTAATCTGTAAATCGTTGCATAGCGCGCGCTCTCTCTCTTATCAACTCAACTCAATCACATACTTGTGTGCCGGTTCTTTCCTGTGAAGCTCGGGCACAGAGAAGGGTATGGCTCTTGCGCTGTCAGAAAGTATTAGCCCATCACAAACATGCGTGAATCCTTTTTCAGCTTCCATGGCTCGCATGAATAGGCAGGGGCATTCGAAAAGATTCAAGGGTGCCCGTTTCTTCATCCACCAACACCAAGGAGGGGTTCATGTCTACGTTATCCAGACCGGGGGTTCCTGTCGGAGGCTTCAAGACAGTGGGGCAGGTGCATGCGACGAACGATCTCGTATTTGGCCGGACTCACAATGCGATGAGTGTGGCGGTGGAGTTGCTGACGACGCATACACCGGGAGCGCCGATCGTCGATGATGCAGGGCAATTTATCGGGTTCGTGAGCGAGTTCGATATTTTGCGCGCATTGAGCGCGGAGAAAGATCTGAATCAACTCACTGCCGGTGACGTCATGGGGAAGGATCGAATCGCGGTGACCGATGAGACGAGCATTGAAGACGCGCTCAAGCTGATGGATGAGAAGCGGCTGCTGAACCTTCCCGTTCAACGAAACGGAAAGGTGACCCACTCGATCACCCGTCATGACATCCTGCGGGCCTGGATCGGGTTGGGCCTCGATATCGAGAATCCGGCGATGTAATCGCGCGACCGGCTTGCGCTTAGCGCGGGTACCGCAGTCTATGGGCTGCGGTACCGCCTGGTATGGCATGGTGAGCCAAGGAGGGCATGATGAAGATGGTCATGGGAATCGGCACCGCCGTGTTGGCCGGACTGGTCTTGGGAGGTTGTTCTTCCTATCACACAGGCAAGCTGGCCGCTCCGCTGCATGCCAAAGCGGTCATCGCAGGGCCGGGGATCATGGGAGAGGCGCGGCTTTACCAGGAGTATGACGGCCGTGTGCGGGTCAAGCTCAATCTGGAGGGGACAGCGGACAGCAAGCTGACGCCGGGGTCGCATGCCATCCATATTCACGAGACGGGTGCATGCGAGCCGTTTTCGGCTGCGAAGGGACATTTCGACGGCAACAGCGATCCGCAAGTCAATCCCGAGGCGAATGTCAGCCCCGGTCTCGGCAATCATCCCTACCATCTCGGCGATCTGCAGAATCTTTCAGTCGATGAGAACAGAAAAGGCTCTCTCTACACGATCACCAGCCGGGTCACGCTATCAGATGGCCTGAATTCTGTCTTCGACAAGGACGGGAGTGCCTTCATCATCCATGGACTCGAAGATAAGTATCTGCCCGATCCACCGACGAAGGATGCGCCGGGCGGTCCGCGTATTGCCTGCGGTGTCATCGTGAAGCAGTAATGCGAGAGATGGAGATTCTGAGATGAACCAACATCTCGCATGCGTGAAAGAACGAGTCGCGGTGGCGATCGGGTTCGTGCTCTCTATGACGGCGGCGCTGGTTGTTGCGCAGACTGGAATAGCGGCTGCGGGTGATTCCGGAGAGAAGATCGTCAAGTCCATCTGTATTCAGTGTCACCGGATCGAGGGAAAACCCGCTCCGCGAAAAACAAAGAAGGCCCCGGACCTTATCTGGGCGGGAAACAAGTATCAGCGCTCATGGCTGGAGGCCTGGCTGCAAAGCCCAGACTTCAAACATTACCCCGTCGGCTACGATTTTCGCCCGGAGCGCAAGAAGCGGCACTTGTCTCTGCCGGCCGATCAGGCGAAAGCGGTGGCGGGGTTTCTTGCGAAGCGGAAGGACGCTCGCATAGCCGAAGGCATGATGAAACCGGGCACGCCGGATCAACTGGCCCGGGGAGAAAAGCTGTATCGGGAACACGGCTGCCAGAACTGCCATTTCACGCCGGCGAAAACGGCAAAAGGGTTTGCGGGAGGGACGTCAAGCACATCGTTTATCAAGATCAATGAACGTCTGCATGCGGACTGGGTATACCGCTTCAATCAGAACCCGAACGATTTCGAGCCGGAGAGCGGCGCCTATATCCCGAAGCCGCCGCTGCCGGATGAAGACGTCTATGCGATCACGGCCTACATGATGACGCTCAAGTAAAGGCGTCAAACGTCATAGGTGAAGCGCATAACGAGCAAGGTGAGAATCGGAGATACAGGAGGAAGGCAATGTTATCAATGAGAGCCGCGAGTCTACTCGCGATGGTGGTTGTGCTCGCATTGGTGCAGGCAACGATGGCGGCGCCGGCGAAAGGCAATCCTGATGCCGGCAAGAAGATATACCTGGAGAGTTGTCAAAGTTGCCATGGCCCGACCGGCAAGGGGGACAGCGATATGGCAGCCTATCTGACTCCGCCGCCCGCCAATCTTTCGGCCAAGGCGACCCAGTCGAAGACCGATGCGCAATTGCTGAAGGTCATTCTGGAAGGGCGCCCCGGTACGGCGATGTCGAGTTACGACGGGGCCTTTGAGGAGTTCCAATTGGCCGACCTGCTGGCCTATGTACGACCGCTCAAGCCGTAACGAGGAACGAGGAGAGAATTATGAATGTGCGTCATCTGCCGCTCTGGTTTCTTGTCGGAATGGGATTTCTGATGCTGACTCTGGGGTTGACGCTGCACACGACGCCGGTTGTGTCGCAAGGTCTCTCGACCCAACCACGGTTTGAGTACCGGGTGCTCGAAGTTCTTCCCGACACGCGCAGCATTCAAGCCGTGCTCACCGAGTATGGCCAATCCGGGTGGGAGTTGGCGGCGTTCGAGATGGGCGATCTGCAAACTCCGAGACTCATCTTCAAGAAGGGGGTTCCCGCCGCTCTATAGATATAGATAGAGAGGGCGAAGGGGATTCGGCGATTTTCATCATGTTCAGGTCTCCGGGCCGGAGAGACCGTTTCAGAGGGAGGCTCTCATGTCGATCAGGACGTGGTTCGTCGGAGGCGTCGCCATTACCTTGTGTGCATTCGGAGGATGGAAGGCCGGCTTGGCCGGCACCCCATCGGCAGGCAGTGTGCCGCTGGAAACGGTCGTGGATTATCTCCATTCAGTCCTGGAGTCCAACCGTACTTTTTATACCGTCCACGTTGTGGAGCGGATGCAGCGGCGGGGTGTAATCGAATCGTCAGAGAAATGGCGCGAGGCCAGTACGCTTCCGCTGCCGGCCCAATTCTTCCAGGAGGCGGCAAGCCTTGCGGCGTTGACGGGAAGCGCAGTGCAGTATCGACTGATCAGTTTGAATCCCATCAACAAGCAAAGCGGGCCTCGAAGCGATTTTGAGCGGAGGGCGCTTGAGGCGGTTATGGCGCACCCCGAGCAGCCGTATAAGGGCCAGGTCAAAGAGGGAGGGGCCCGCTACTTCCAGGCCCTGTATGCGGATCATGCTGTCTCGTCGGTGTGTGTGAGTTGCCACAACGCCGATCCTCGCAGCCCGAAGCGTGACTACAAACTGAACGATGTGCTGGGCGCGGTCCTGATCTCGATTCCGATGCCGGAGTAACTCGGTACGCTCATACTCTGATGCAAGCGCCTCAGATCGCGGTTCTTGCGCCTCCATTCTATATCGATCAGATAAAGGAACCACGATGAACCAACATCAGGTCGGCTCAATCGGCGCGGGAGTGGCGGTGTTACTGTGCATGGCGGTTGTCGTTGAAGCCCAGCATCAGCATGGACATCCCATGGCCAAGGATGGAGCCTCGGCCGAGAGTCGGCCGGACGAACGAGTGGGGCTGGGCCTTCACTCGACAGCTGAAGCAGGCATGAAGCTGACCATGCGCGAACATTTGGAGGCGATCCGTGACATCGTCGCGGCGTTGAGCCGGCAAGAGTTTGAAACGGCGGCCAAAGTGGCTCACGAAGAACTCGGTTTCCCGAAGCATCACCAGGCCATGCAACGGGAGGGCGGGGCGACGTTTCCGCCGAAGTATCACGAACTCGCGATGGCGCACCATCAGGAGGCCGAAGACCTGGCGAAAGTCATCCTCTCTAAGGATCTGAAGACGATCCTGCCGAAACTTGAGAAGACCATCGGCGCCTGTGTCTCCTGCCACCGGGCCTATAAGTTGTGACGGATGACTATGATCGACGAAAAGACCAAAGGCATGGTGCTCGAAGCTCTGGACGATGAGTACAAGGCGCGTGCCTTTTACCGGCTGGTGATCAAGACCTTCGGCCCTGTGCGGCCCTTCATCAACATCGTGGAGGCGGAAGACACCCACGCGAGAGCGCTCGAAGCACTCTGCGCTCGCTACGGGATTCCCCTCCCGGCCGATGACTGGGAGACAAAGCTGCCACCTCCCGCATCGATTGTGGAGGCGTGCCGTGCCGGCGTTGAAGGAGAAATTGAGAACATGGCCATGTACGACCGGTTTCTGAAAGACGCTACGATTTCTGATATCCGTGCCCTGTTCCAACGTCTGCAAGCCAGGTCGCGCGACGCGCATCTGCCTGCGTTCGAACGCTGTGTCGCGCGAGGCGGGGAAGCAGGTCGAGGGAAGGCACAAGCCGGATCCGGTCAAAATCGATTCCGCCGCCGGGGGAGGAAGCTATGACCTCATTACTCGAAAAAGGAGGCGGGACGTTTGCGGGCATCAAGATGCTGCTCTGCGAGAATCCGCTTCCGCCACTGGACGAGGCGATTGCCGCGGCGCATGAGGAACTGGCCAGGAGCAACTACTACACGGAGGCCTATTCGGCGCCGCTCCGCCGGTTGCTGAGCGAACAGATCGGAATCCCCGAGCGTCTCATCCACATCAATGCTGGTTCGGAACTGATCCTCCGCCAGCTATTTGCAAGGCTTGGGAAGCGCGTCCATTTGCTGACGCCGAGCTATGCGCTTTTTCCGGAGATCGCCGGATCCTATAGCGAGATGCGGCTGTCGCCCCGGGACGATTTTAGGTTCGACCTGAGTAAGCTCGTCATTCCTTCGGGCACGACGCTCGTCGCGATCGTCAATCCCAACAATCCCAACGGGGGGACGTTCGACATGGCGCCGTTGCCTGATTTGCTGGCTCGCTATCCGGACACGCAATTCCTGGTGGATGAGGCCTTTGTCGGCATGGCCGGCCAGTCGGTGGCCTCTTGGGTCCCGCGCTATCGCAACCTGCTCGTCACGCGCACGTTGTCTAAGGCTCACAGCCTGGCCGGTTTCCGTGTGGGCTATGCCATTCTTCCCGAGGCACTCGCCGACGATCTCAATCGGAATAACGACGCCTATCCCTTGGCCCGTCCGAGCGAGGCGGCGGCAATCGCCACGTTGCGGCACGAAGGCAAGATTCGAGCTCGGGCTGTGGAATTGCGGGGATGGGCGGAGTCGCTCGCGATTGAATTGGGAAAGCTCGGAGTAAAGACATTCCCATCGGAAACCTATTTCTTCCTCGCCGATGTCGCTCCGCACGACGGGGCTGTCGTGGCCGCGAGGTTGCGCGAGCGCAAGATTCTGATCAAAGCGTTGAACGATTCCACGCTGGGTTCCGGCTTCATTCGCGTGACGACGGCATTGCCGGAAGACAACCGGCGGTTTCTTGACGCGATGAGAGAGGTCCTGGCCCGGTTGTGATGACGCCTGGGCACCCGGAGAAACGACGAATGTTTCATCACCTCAGCAGAGAGGAGTTGTCTATGATCAGGCGAATGGTATCTACCGTGGCGATGGGAGCCCTAGTGGTCGCAGTCGCGGCTTGTGCCGCCATGCAGTCGGGCTCTGTGCCGAAGGATGGAGAGTTGGCCTTGCCGGCGGACTACAAGTCCTGGCCGGTGTTTCTGAAGGACGTGCAGAAACCGGATGCTGTCAGAGATCTGTATGTGAATCCTGTCGGGTCACGCACAGTCCAGGGCCAAATGTTTCCGAACGGCACTCAGTTCGTGATGGAAATCTACAGTGCCAAGAAAGCGGCCGACGGTACGTTTGAGAAGGATCCGGCCGGGAAACTGGTAAAAGACAAGCTGGCCAAAGTGTTCGTGATGGGCAAAGGAGAAGGCTGGGGGCAGGACGTGGCGGACAACGTCAAGACCGGCGCCTGGGTTTATGCGGCATACGGGCCGGACGGGCAGTCCCTGAAGGCGAACTTTGCCGAATGCCGGGCCTGTCATGTGCCGCTGGCCCAGAAGGATTTCGTGCACCGCTACGACGAATATTTCGAGAAACGGAGTGGACGCTGAGATTTCCGGGCAGACGCGGGACTCCTGAAAATTAACGGCTGTCGGGATCTCCGGAGTCACGCTATCATGGCGGCCTTGGAATCGACATCGGAGACCGTCGGTCTCCGGAGCCAGAACATTCGGGTCAGGAGGAGCAATGGTGGGTGGACAGAGATGTTCGTTTGTGATGATCGGCGGTCTCGTTGTCGGTCTGTTGGCAATGCCAGGGATCTTGACGTCGCGGGTGGAGGCGCAGTCACCGGCCTCCCCGGGCGTGATTGCGATAGACGGGATCACGGTACCGGACATCGGGCCCCTGCCCGCGGTCGTGCCGATCCCGGCCACCAACCTCAATTTCAAGGCGAAGGTGGATCTGGGGAAGCAGCTCTATTTCGACGGCCGCCTGTCGAAGAACAACGCGATTTCCTGCGCCTTCTGCCACAACCCCTTCACCGGCTTTGCCGATCCGCGCCAGACATCGATCGGCGTGGGAGGAGGCATCGGAGGCCGGCAGGCCCCGAGCGTCTACAACACGGGACACATTCCCCTTCAGTTCTGGGACGGCCGCGCCGGTTCGCTGGAGGAACAGGCCATCGGGCCGATCGCCAATCCCGTCGAGATGGCCGAGACGCACGAGAATGTCGTGAAGAAGCTCGGGAAGATCAAAGGCTATCAGCAGCAGTTCCGGGCGGTGTTCGGGACCGACGTGAATCTGCAAGGGATCGCCGAAGCGATTGCCGCCTACGAGCGGACGGTGGTGTCGACAAACTCCGCCTTCGACAAGTATGTGCTGGGCGACGCGAAGGCGATGGACGAATCGGCGATCCGCGGGATGTCCCTGTTCAAAGGCAAGGCTCGCTGCATCCTCTGTCACAACGGCCCGAACTTCACCGACAATCAGTTCCACAATCTGGGCGTGCCGCAGGCCGGGCCGATGAAAGAGGATGTAGGGCGGTTCTACGTGACGCGGCAGGAGCGCGACAAGGGTGCTTTCAAGACCCAGACGCTCAGGAGTATCACCGAGACCGCGCCCTACATGCATGACGGTGTCTTCAAGACGCTGGAAGATGTCGTCGACTTTCTCGACCAGGGGGGCGGGCAGAATCCCAACCTGAGCCCCTTGGTCAAGCCGCTCGGTTTGACGCAGCAGGAGAAGGCCGACGTGGTCGCATTCTTGAAGGCCCTCACCGGCGAGCCGATCAAGTTCGAAATGCCGAAACTGCCGAAGTGACCGTCGATCGGGCTGCGACCCGGAAGGCGTGGGCATTAATGCAGGAGTGTTGATGTATGAACCGGCACATCCGCCCCGCTGTCGTTGTGGCCGTCGAAGCCCTTGCCTGTGGCGGCATGAGGAGCGCGTAGGCGCGTGGATGCCTCTTTCCTCCCGGCGATCGGTGTAGGCGCGCTCATCGGACTGGTGTTGGGCGCGACCGGCGGAGGCGGGTCGCTACTGGCGATTCCCTTGCTGGTGTATGTCGTGGGAGTCGAGCCACGGGCCGCTGCGGCCATGTCGCTGGTGGTGGTAGGGGGATCAGCTTTCGTGGGCGTATATCACCGGAGGGCGTCCGGGGAAATCAAGGTCAAGGCGGCGCTCGTGTTCAGCGGGGTTGGTGCTGCCGGCGCCTGGGGCGGGGCGTTCGGTCACCGGTTTATGAGGAGCGAGACGGTACTCCTGCTCTTCGGGCTGCTGATGCTTCTGGCGGTCTGGCAGATGTGGCGGCGCGGCATCGACCTGCCGGCGCATGCGCCTCATGACGGTTGCGCAGAACGGTTTCCGCGTTCCTGCTGGATCAAGGTCGCGGGAGTCGGACTTCTGGCGGGCGTACTCACAGGGTTCTTCGGGGTTGGCGGAGGATTTGTGATTGTTCCGGCGCTCGCGTTGCTTCTCGGATTCCCTGCGCGGATGGCAGTGAGCACGTCGCTGCTGATCATCGCCCTTGTCTCCGTGGGAGGCCTTGTCGGCTATCTGCAGGCCGACCGGATCGATTGGCCGCTCGCCGGCATTGTGCTGCTGGGCGGAGCTTTCGGCATGACCGTAGGTTCGTGGATTGCACAACGAGCGTCGCCGGTGATCTTGATGAGGAGTTTCGTCGCAGTCGCCGTTGTCGTCGCTATCGTACTGATTGTTCATAACGGCGTCAGGTTGTATTCCGGGGCCTGAGGCAGTCGGCCCTTGCGACGATCTCCAGACCCAGATCGCGCAACGCGCGTTCGAACGGTACCGGGAGCGCGGCTCTCAGAACGGTTGCGAGCTGGATGACCGGCTTGAAGCGGAGCGGGAGGTCTTGAGTCAGGTTCCGCCTGTCCTGCCTATCGGTCCTTCGACGCGGGCAGCGGTTCGTACGCACAGGCGGAAGAAACAACGGGAGGGCTAATTCATGCGCGTGGCCGGTCTTACTCCATAGCCAGTGCGCTGCTGCTTCTGTCGTGGTTGCCGCCTGCGGAACTTCACCTGTTCCGCGACGATGAAAGACGGTACCGACGCAATTAACAACGGTTCAACCGGAGGGCGATCATGAACGAAATCATCCGCTATCCAGGAGCGATGATCTGGCAGGAGTTACGGGAGTTTCCCGGAAAAGGCGAGGTCACTGTGCTGCGCGAAGAAGGCAAGGGCGGGGCCAAGACCATGATCGTTCGGATCCCGGCCGGAGGCCAGATCATTCCTCATAGTCATGTCGGCGTTGTCCAACATTATGTGCTGGAGGGGGAGTATGAAACGCAGGGGAAGACGTTAGGACGGGGAGCCTATCGGTTTCTTCCGAAACATGCGGACGTCTCGACTATCTTCACAAAAGCGGGTGTTACCATTCTCATGATCTATGATGCCGTGATCGAGTAGCTGAGGAAAGCGATCGTGAAGTGGAACGATGAGGGGTTGTCTCCGCCGAATTCATGAAGAAGGGGTCTTGTATGGCAGGAAAAATCGCACGACCGGAACGAAAGAAACAGCAACAGGAGAAACCGCAGGTCGGGCCATGCGATGATCTTCGTGTCTTGATCGCGCAACGCGCCTTCGAACGGTACCAGGCGCGGGGCTTTCAGGATGGCTTTGATCTCGACGACTGGCTTGAAGCCGAACGAGAGGTTTTGAGCCAGGTCCCGCCGGTCTAGACCGGCGGGTAGATCGAAGCGAGCCGGTCTCACTCGATCAAGTGCGGACGGTTTTATTACAGAGGAGATTGGTATGACATCTAAACAGTGGGTCTTTGGATTCTGTGGAGCCGCCTGTCTAATCGCGGGAATGGTCCTTACCGGCTTTGCCGATGAGGGCCACGGAGGGAAGAAGCGCGGCCAGATGCAAAGCGGCCAGGATCAGGGCGAACAGGAAGAGCCGTGTGCGCACTATCTGAAGCATTTGCTGAAACATGGGAAAGAGATCGGCCTGACAGCCGAACAGATCAGCAAGCTCAAAGCCATGCAACTGGATTTCAACCGAACCCAAGCCAGAACAGAGGCCGATATCAAGATTGCCAAACTTGAGCTGCATGCGTTGCTGGAGGAGGAGCAAGCCGACTTCACTGCGATCCAGGCCAAGGTGGGTCAGTTGAAACAAGCGGAAGGAGTGCTCCTGCTCGCCGCTATCAAGGCAAAACGAGATGCCGTGGCAATACTGACTCCGGACCAGCGGGAAAAGGATCGTGCTCATCGCGAAAAGATGAAGGGTAAGGGCGATGGCCAGCAGGGAGGCGGAATGGGCGGCAAGGGGCGAGGCGGGATGAGCGGCGGCGGGCATGGAGGGGCTGGCGGCGAGCACGGGAGCGGTGAGCAGGGCGGGGGACAACAACACCAGCACTAGCCGTTTGTCCGGCAGGGGATTGCGAGGTATGACCATCATGACAAGATGCGGATTTCGTCTTGTGCGAGTGCTGGCAGGAACCATCGCCGTGTTCGTGATCGCGACCGGTCCGGTTTCTGTCGGGGCCATTGAGCGGGATCGGGCGGCGGACGAGATCGCCGGGGTTTTTGTGAAAGAGCTGGGCGCGGCGATGGCGAGAGAGATGGCCAAGGGCGGCCCGACCGAGGCCGTGAAGGTCTGCGCCGAACTCGCCTCGGAGATTGCCGGCCGGTTGTCCCGGGAACAGGGCTGGCGGGTGACGCGCGTGGGCACGCGGGTGCGCAATCCTTTGCTCGGTATGCCGGATGCCTGGGAACAACGGGTATTGGCTGAATTTGCCGAGCGCGCGGCGAAAGGGGAAACGTATACGGACATGACCCATAGTGAAGTCGTGACGGAGCCGGGCGGGCAGTACTACCGGTTCATGAAGCCGATTGCGGTTCAGCCGCAATGTCTACTCTGCCACGGGCCCCTTGAGACCATTCCCGGCGAGATCGGCGCGGTCTTGAAGAAGCGGTATCCCTTCGATGAGGCGGTCGGATACAAAGCCGGAGAATTGCGCGGCGCAGTCAGCATCAAGCAGCCGATCGGGAGGAGGGTCCGGTAGAATCAATGCTCTTGACGTGGATACTCGGGTTCGCCCTCCTCGGCAGTCTCGGCGCCATCGCCGGAGCGGCCGCATTTTTGTTATGTCCTAAGGAATGCCGCGAACGGCTGGTGCCGTTTCTTGTGAGTTACGCGACAGGGACACTACTCGGGGCGTCCCTGTTGGGGTTGCTGCCGCAAGCAATCGAACTAGGCGGTCTCCTGCCGAGTCTCGGCGCGGTGCTCGCGGGCTTGATCGGGTTTTTCATTTTAGAACGGTTCATGATCTGGCGGCATTGCCATGTGGAGGGAACGTGCGAGGTGCATGGGACTGCGGGCCATCTCCTTCTTGCGGGAGATGCACTGCATAACTTCGTGGACGGTGCGGTCATCGCGGCCGCGTTTATGTCCTCAGTGCCGCTGGGTGTGGCAACGGGGATTGCGGTGATCGCCCATGAGTTGCCGCAGGAAGTGGGAGATTTTGCCATTCTCCTCGAGAGCGGGTTTACGAGGATGCGCGCGCTCAAATGGAACCTTATCTCCGGTAGCACGACCATCCCCGGCGCGTTGCTCGCCTATGCAGGGTTGCAGATGATCCCGCAGCTCATGGCTACGCTGTTGGCCTTGTCGGCGGCAAGTTTTCTGTACATCGGGCTGGCCGACCTTGTGCCCGGTCTCCATCGGCGAATCGGGGCTGAGACGGGACTCGGGCAATTGCTCCTGATTCTGGCCGGAGTCGGAACGATTCTGCTGTTGTAAATGTACAAGGCTTAAACGGAATTGGAGGAACAACGATATGAACGCTCGCATGATAGTGGTTGGGGTAGTGGTGATCATCCTGGCCGGATCATGGGCTGTAGCCCAGACCCTGCCCGGTAATCTGAAGCAGGGGGAGAGCCTCTATCAACGGCATTGTGTCCAATGTCATGGCGCCGCCGGAGACGGGTTAGGGCGCGACGTGAAGGATCTGATCGTGCCTCCCGCCGATTTTCACTCGCTGAAATCCCGTTCGAAGACCGATGCGGAGTTGCTACTGGCGATCAAGCAGGGAGTGCTATTCAGTCCGATGCATGGGTGGTCGGATCGACTCTCGGAGCAGGAGATGCGGGATATCTTGAGCTACATCCGCATCCTGGCTCCCTTTAATGCCGTGAGTTAGTTCGCGTCGACGCCGGCCGATCCACTATCCCGATCGACCGGTTCTGTTGCCTTTTGCACCAGCGTGTTTTACCGGCAAGACCTGGAATGCCTCAGCCGCCGCTTTCTTCTCTCATAGCAGCTCTCTAAGCGCTCATCAAACCAGCGCGATCAGAGATCCTGCTGCGGGAAATTTCTGGCACGAACCTGGCTTTTCATTTAGTAAAGGACTTTTTCATCAGGGAGGATCGCCATGGATACCCACGATACACGCTGTTCATCGCAAGCCATCGCGCTGGCCTTTCTTGGCGGGGCGATTGCCGGAGCCGTCGCCGGGATTCTGCTCGCGCCCAAGTCGGGGGAGGAAACCAGGCGGGAGTTGCGCGGATATGCGAGGAAGGCGGAGGAAGAAGTGATCGAGAAGGCCAAGGAGGCGCGCGCCGCGCTCGACGACATGATCGAGCGGGGGAAGCACTACGTGGATGAGCGCCGGGCCGATGTCGAGGCGGTCGTTCATGCCGGCAAAGAAGCGATGAAAGAGCGCATGGACAAGTGCTGTAGCTAAGGAGCGCCCGTGCTGTCGATTCGTTTCCATGGCCGGGGCGGGCAGGGCGCGAAAACCGCGAGCCGTATCGTGGGGACGGCGGCGTTTCTCGAAGGTTATCACGCGCAGGATTCGCCTGTGTACGGGGCCG
>FRDC01000277.1_pt2 | contig 12765 bp, 15 predicted proteins | sample 1106171 | NCBI WGS metagenome assembly FRDC01 (sample SAMEA3930566, study PRJEB13176) | freshwater metagenome | biome: Drinking water system; feature: drinking water; material: water | place: Singapore | collected 2014-12-20
AAACGTGATCCCTATCTCACAAGCAATTAAGATTTTAGCGCAACGCAATCCACCACGGATAATCTCTGAGGTTAGGTTGCGACAACTGTGCGCGCAAGGCAGAGTGAGCGGGGCACAAAATCTAGGCGGAAGATTGTGGGTAATGCCCGCCGACTTTGAGATTGAGAAGGCGGTCAGGACGAAGCAAATTAGCAATTCGCCTGCCCGCTCGCACCACCAACCCCGCCAGACCCACCCGCGCCACCGGTAGTTGTGCCCTGCCCGCCACTTCCTCCAGGCGCACCATTACCTGCTGCTCCGCTGATGCAAGTGCGATTGTGGGAGTTTGTCGTCGTGGTTTGGGTGTAGCTCGCATTACCCGCGCCAGTAGATACCGCACCATTAGTCACAGTAATGTTTGGCTTTCCATTGATCGCAACATCTCTGATCGCCGTAAATCCTGTAGTTGTCGCGCCGAATCCGCTCGCTGCGATTTGTGCGTTGGAATTAAATCCACTTGTCGCCACCGAGGCAAATGCATTATTTTGCGCGATAGCCACCTCACGAGAATTGCGTGATTGCTCAGTGCCGAGTCTATATCCAAAATATCCTCCAATCCAAGGATTTACTACGCTGCTTAATGCGCTAGCCCAACGCAACGCTTTTTCTTCCCAGCCCTCTTGCCTGACGGGTAGAGCAATGCTGGTCTGTTGCTGCGCTAGCGGCTCGCCTGAATACTCTCCGCGAGTCAGTGATACTACTGCGAGAGATTTCGTTGTCTCTCCACCATTGCGCGCAATATCCGCGGCGGCCTTTGCATTCTCCGCCTGTGCGTTGTATTTTGCCTTAAACGCTTCTGCACGATTGCGCTCGATGCGTTCCATCGACTCAAGATAGGCCACGTAATTAGGATCAAGCGTAGGGGTGCTGGCGCAGCCAACAAGCAGCAAACACATTAGGTATCTCATCGGTTTCCTCCATTAAGTCGCTTCAATCGTTCTGCTAATCCCCCACGTTTAGCCTCAGCATCGGCGTGCAGTTTGTCTAGCGCCGCTAACGCTGCTAAATTTTTTCTTGCGCACTCCTGCAATTCGTCGATCAATATGTGCGCATACTCCTCTAGGTCTCCGTTTGCTTTTCCATCATAGCTCGGTATCACCGGAACGCACCACGCCGATCGATCTAGTTTCAGAATTACCGGTCGGTCTATTATTACTGGCGGCGCGGTTGCGCAAGCGCTCAGCAACAACGCTAGGGTGGTCAGCGGTAATCCAATCAGCATAGCTCTTATCTCTTTTCGCAATATCAGCTTTTTCATCTATGCGCTCCTTTCTACGCGTTGCGATAGATGCACGTGCTACTCGCTCTTGCTCCAATAGATCAACGAGCATCTTGCTCTTTTCTTTTTCTAGGTCTGCCGTGTATCTTGCTGCTTCGGCCTCTATTGCTCGCAAATCTGCTTCAAGGCCGGCAATCGCCGCCCGAGCAACTTGCTTGTCGTGTTCGCGAATAGCAATCCATGCGGTTGCAATCAGCAAAACGATCACACCGACCTTTATCCACACGGCATTTATTCCTGAAACTTTTTTTTCAGGTATTCCCATGCGGCCTTAACTTTTTCGGGGTGGGCGCCACAAAAATATCCTGCGCCAAAAGATAAGACAGATAATATAAAGGTACTCATTTGTGATCTCCGTTTTGCCAGCGCCGCCCTGACTGCATGTACCAATTCGCCAGCGGAGCAAACACTGACACGATAATAGTTACGAAAGCAGATTGCTCTGCGCTGGGCTTGTCGAGCGCCATAAACCACAACCCAACTTTCCAGCACAGAGAACCGTAACCAAGCAAAAAAATTCTTGGGAATACTCTATACGCATCGACCATCTCTGCGAATAGAAGCAATTGCGTTTTCCATCTCGTCACACAAAAACCTCTTTAGCTGTTTCCCAATACCTAAGCCGATCGGATAGTCCAGTATTACCACCGTTAATTATCTGAGTAATTTTTCCAAAATCGTCTCTGTCTGCTAGCGCATTGCAATTGTGAGTCCACCAATACCAGCCAGCCACTTGACAAGCTATTTTTGGTTGAGCAACGATGTCAGGTGTATCGACCAGCGTAAGTCCGAGAGACACGCCGCACGCCTTGTAATTATTTTTGAAGGTCAACATAATCAATCCACGGCCTCTGTATCTCCATCCGTCTCCACTTTTGAAATCGCTATTTCCATACCTGTTTGCGTAGATATAATTTGCTATTGCAATCGGGTTGCGTGCCAAAAACTTAGCATCTTCTTTTGTTATTCTCTTGGGGAAGGTTTTTAGCAAACCCTCTTCCGAATAGTTAAGATTCTCTTCTAGTCTAGTAAATCCTTGCGACTCGTGAGCACATTGCGCTATAAATGCTGAGAATCTCTTCGGCGTATCAATCTTAAATTCTTTAATGCAATCGTTGAGTGCAGCAACGAACTGGTCAGTTTTCGCATACGGAACCAATTGTGCAAGCTGAAGTGAACTAATAATCATGGTTTAAGTTGAGATTTGATCCATAACCAAAAACCGTACAACGCAGCAAAAAAAACAGTGATAGGAATGATCCCCACCGCCAATCTATTTATCACTCGGCCAGTGGTAAAAATATCTCGAATAATTTCGGTGTCCTCTTTAACCTTCAGCGTGATTTGTGTATTCTCGCTCACAGCCTTTTTGAGTTGAGACACTTCGCCGTCTAATTCGTCAACTCTCTTCGCTAATTTATCAATTGCAACATCGCTGACTCTTCTTGGTTGCTCGTGCACACCGCATTCCTCCTAAGTTGGGACATCTATTCGTGATAAAAATTTAAAGTTGGCGTTGTTTTGCATCATCGTATTTAGAGCGTCATTCCAATTCCACAAATCTTGTGCTTGCTGTATCGGCGTTTGCAGTCCGCTAGTTGTAATACCTAGCTCAAGCACTATTCTGTCCCAACTCACTCCGGCATCCTCGCCCTTCATTCTCCAAAGTGCATCACGGCCGCGCCGCACATCTTCTCTGAAATTATTTCCGTTGTTTCCGAGGTTCTTCACAAAAAATAATCCCCACTGCCTCGAAACATCTATATTAATTCGTGTTGTCATAGCCGACTCTCCATTAAAATTGCTTTAATATCTTCAATAGTTTTTGCGTTTTTAATTCGCTCTCTCTTTTTTATAGCTCTGAGAATTGCGGCCTGTTTTAGCGGATCAAGTTGTGGCACACGCGTTTGCGTCGGAATAGGATCAGGCGTATTGCCAGCAGCGACCCAACTAAGATAATCTCTCCATGCAGCATTGCTGATATCAGGTAGCAATATCGCCTGAGTGGTAGAGTCAAAAACACCGCGATCCCGCAATTGATAGCGAGCCATCAGTAAACATGGCCTCTCAATTTCGTTAGAGCCTCTTCCATGCCGAACCCCTTTTTTAATGTTTTCCAAAGCGTCGCTGGAATGAGGCCGTGTTCCTTGGCGATCTGGCATAAAGACGTTAGTTTGCCGCGAAAGTAGACAGTAGCTTTCGCGCGCTTGATCGACTCACTTAGCCTTGCACTGTGTTCTGGTGTTAGGGGTCTTCGACGCTTACCGCGCTGCGCATCAGCCACTCTTTGCGCGTGCTCGCGTGACTTCGGTTTTCCCCGCAGCGCTTGTGCAATTTTGGATTTATGTTCGTTGGTTAGAACGCTTCCGGCTATGGCTATCTTGTGCCTCCGCTTGATGCGCATATCGAGAAAATTGTCTGCGTTAGTGCCAAGCCATAGGTGCGCGGGGTTAACACAGCAACGAACGTCGCATGAGTGGCAAACACTCAATCCTTTTGGAATGTCGCCACGGAATAATTGATAGCTCGCTCTATGCGCCGCGAGAGAACCGTGAATGCCATACCCCTTACGATTTACGCCTTTTGTCCAAATCCAACATTCAAACCCAGGAATTCTCTCCACATTGCGCAATAAATTTTCACGCTTTCTGTCGGCGGTTAGAAAGTAGCTCACGCAATTTGCCCGCGAACCTGCGTCGGATTGTTACCACCCAACCACGTAATCGTTTGTCCGTTTAGTCGCACTGCGCGGCCAGCAACTCCACCAAATTGCACATCCTCAGAAAAGCTTCCATCCTCTCCATAATCACCGCCGTTACCTCCGTATTTTCCCTGCGTCCCGTAGAACTCTGTATTGTCTCCACCCAGCCCGCCAAATCCATAAGACAATAATGATCCAGCAGTTCCCGCTTGGCCTGGTACTGCTGCTGCACCCCCTGTTCCGCCTGGTGGATTATTAGAGCCACGCCCGCCGCCTCCACCACCACCACCAGCGCCAGATAATCCTGCGCCACCATTACCTCTCCCGCCCGCGCCTCCACCACCGCCACCGAAAATAAATCCATTCGTATTGTCAATCTCTATTGGGATCGTCGTTTCGATTGCGTCTAGACCGTTCGATCCAACATTACCGCTCACACCAGGTGTTCCACCATTTCCGCCTGCGCCACCTTCACCAACAGCCGTTCCGTTGTTAATTATTTTTAGTTTGCTCCCAGCAGTCCAACCCGTACCGCTGTACAGTGCTATTGCCGCAGAACCAGATACAGTCACTCCAGCATTTATTGTTACGATCACTAGGGCGGCGTAGCCAGGGCTGCCGACCTTCGTTCGGATATTTACGTTTGATTCATCCGCGGATTGCGTATAGGTGAGAATCGGTAACCCAGAAGAAACGAGCGCGGCCTTAATCAAACCGCTCTCCAAACTAATGCTGCTCGAACTACCGAGGCACCATTATTTGTAATCATGCTCACGACAGCAGCGCCTGCTACAGATGGTTTCCCTCCCAATCCCCAATCCACGGCAGCAGGAAAATTCGTGTTATTTAGATTCGTTACTTCAAGCACGTGCCCGTACAAAAAACCACTAGGCGGTGCATTAGAAAATGTAATGGTGTTGGTGCCGCTGTTGGTTATCTTAGAGCTTCCTCTCGACAAATCTAAAGTCACGCCTGCGCCTGAACCAGGCGTGTAAGCAACGTGCAACTCAATCGCATTGGTAAATCGCGCATTAGTTTGTGTGGTTACGCCTATTGTTGTGTTGTTGATTGTGCCGCCAGTGATAGCTACAGCAGCGGCGCTTTGTGTGCTGATTGTTCCCAACCCATGAACGGCGGTTCCTGTGGCAGCAGCGTGCGCGTTATAGCTCGTGCGAAGTGCTTTTATTTTTCCGAACCACTCCATCACTTTATCGAGTAATGATGCGCTACCGGCGGCAGCGGTTAAATTTCCGCTCGCATCGTAAGTTCTGTCTGATGCGCTTCCTGCATCGTCCTGAATCACTTCGTATGCAGCGCCACTGTTATAGCTGATCTCTGCTTTGACTTTTGTTCTTTGTCCTAACGATCCGCCGCTTGTTCCCCAGGTGTTAGTTAGTCGGATAATCGTTGTCCCGCGCGTAAGCGTTATTGTTGTTGGTTCTTCTGCTGTTCCACCAGATTGCGCGTAAGCAAATCCTTTAAACAGCAAAGCAATCGCCGAATCTCTTACTGCTCGAAAATTTTTCTGTGAATTGGTGCACGATGTTGATCCATTGTCTACTGCTGGATCAGGTTTGTTCGGATCAAATTCATCGTAAGCCATTTAAACTCCTTGCCATAGCCATCTCACCGGAACAGCAGCCGGTAAATAAGTGTCCAAGTCCCAGGCATAAAAATCGAATCCATCATAAGGGCGCTGCCGAGTCGTTCCTACAACAGTTCCGGTATTGCTGTTACCACTAGAATCCGCTGCCGTAGTTTCGAATGCACTCTCGTTCAATCCCCAGCGACCTTGTAATCCGCTCGCTGTTGTTATCTCAATCTGCTGGTTATCTGCTATTTGTTGATTTGTTCTTGCGCTGTTCCAGACCCTGACTTCGTCGATCAACCCGTCATAAAAATTAGTATAAGATGCCTGCCCAACAAAAGGCGGCTGCGCACCTATAGCCATCCTGCCGGTAGGTGATGATATTGTTCCGGTAATAGTTGCAGTGCCAATTAATATGCCATCCAAGAATCCGCTCAGCGTTGTGCTGTCAATTCTCAAAGCTGCATGGTGCCAAATGTTATCGTTTACAGACGGTGTTGACGTCACTGAAAAAGTGCTTCCATTGAAATATTCGAGAACCAACTTGTCTGATGCATTGATATATATTCTCCAGGCATATCTAGTTCCGCTTTCAGTGTCCTTGCTGGCTATATAACAAACCACGCCTGTTGCAGAATTTTTAAATAAACACTCCACAGTTATTGGTTGCGATATTGACAGAGATGCCGAATGTGCTATCTGAATATAGCCATCAAGCCCAAAGAATCTCATGCAATAACCGCTCTTTATTCCTCTTCCTGAACTCACCTCAACCATATCAAATCCAGTTGTTATCCTTCCGAGTGTTTGAGGTGTTAGTTGAATCGTCTTTGCTCTAGCATAGTCGCCAGCCAAATCAACAACTATAGGTAAGTAGTTACCTAGTGTTGTTGCTTGCCCGTCTTCTTGTCTCGCAACAACATTGATATTTATTTTTGGCAGACCGACGATAAGCACTGTCGAGGTTGTCAAAGCTTCATGCCTTGTGTCAGCGAATCTACCTATAGCCTTAACTGATGTGCCTTTGTAGTCTGTGTAAGCTGTTCCGTCTGACGAAAGCATTTGATAATAATCGCTTGTTCCACTGATGTCTGTATAAGTTATTACGCTTGACCAAGTTCCCGATAATTCAACTCCAAAGTCTTTTGCTTCTGTCTCTAGCTTCGATGTTGCCGATGCGTGATAGGTCGATATCGGATTGCCGTAATTGCTCATGGCCAGGGGGAACAGTGCGGCCATCGTATCAGAAGCAATCGAAGTAATATATCTAACCCTGTTCCAATCGCCCTCTACTCTGTAAGAGTGCATATTTGTGAGAGCAGGAGTAACGAATTGATACGTGTCTGCAAGAAAAGAATTCGTGTCTTGAGTTACTACAATATCTTTTGTTTTCGCGTTGACTGAGTACTGCCCAAATGGGTTCGCTGCGTTTCTAACACTGTCACGAGTCTTAATATAGAATCGCCAGGTGCCTGCGGGAACCTGTCTCGTGACAAATCCAACATCAGGATAAGCCGGTCTGCCTAATACAGTGGCGCTTTCCCATGTTGATCCAGTTGTTCCATAACGAACCTCGGTACCATCTAAATCAATATCGCTGGGATAAGTCCAAAATAGCCTAACCTCTCCACCGATTTCGATTCCATCGATAGTTGCCAAGTCTAGTGGGAGCGCAAGCTTTCCATTCGTAATTATGTTTTGCGTAGCAGGTGTTGCACTGACAAACTGCCCACCACTTATCGATGAAACAATAAATACGTTAACCGTATACGTTCTGTACTCAGGCAGTGGCGGAGTCTTGTAGCTCGGCGAGCTTTCGTTTGGTCGTGTGCCTGTATCAACCAAATTTAATTCATCGTACACATCAACTCGATATCCGCCTACGAAAGGCCATTGCGCCTGAGTCCACGAGATAACTAGCCTACTCTTTATCGCCCCGATTGTTGATTCCCGATAAAGTTCTTCCGTAACAACCAAACCCGTTGGCGTTGGCGGAAACCTAGGATCGGGCAATCCCGTATCGCCGAATCCTGGCTGAGATTGGACAATGTCCGAATATGCATTTGCTTGGTACTCTAATGCAGATATAGCCCACCTACCGAGAATCCTATCGTCAACCTGATTTATTCGCACCAGTTTATTAGTGAGACCTATAGGATGCGTCACGTAAGCAAGCGCCCCTCGCAAAACTTTTATCGCGTTGTCGTCGGATACAAAGTCAACCTGCAAATCTTCGACAGTGTAGTGGTTAAGTCTTTCCACCGCCTCTCTGTAACCTATCGGATAACTATCAATCCCATGCAAAGGGACTCTTGATTCTCTTCTAGGAACAGTCCCCGCATCGACACCCGCCAATTTAGCAATGGCGCGTCCCTCTCTCCACGGATTAGTTGTCGTGTCCGTGTAGCCAACATCGACAACCGTGGGCAAATCTACCGAGCTTCTTTTTTTGATTTTGATTGTTTTGTCGATAATGTTTGCTGTATTAAAACTATACGGTACGTAAACAGCTTGAACGATTTGAGCAGTTGACAAATTAGAAAAATCTAACTCGCTAACCAATAAGTTCGCGCCGCCATAAACAACTGCTCTAAGGTTTCCCGACGAGTCGCAAATTCTTATATTTCTGAACCAAGCAACATGCTGCTGCACTAAATCATTTTCTAACACGATGTCGTACCAGGAAACCGTTTTTCCGACTACGGGCGTTAAACTAAACTTTCTTGTATACCATGCCCCATTGGGCGCAACCAATGACCCTGAATTTATTATCCTGGCATCTTGATCAACCACGCCTTGAAGCCGCGCATAAGTCGCGTCAGTGAATCGTATATCCATGCCGCCGCCATTCGTGATAAGCGACAATGTATCAAACCATAGTTGATCGCCGGTCTGTATTACGCGAGAATCTAAATGTATTTTCCAATAGGTATACGGGTTAACCGTGCTTGTGTGAGTTGCAGTAAACTCTAAACTTGCTCCTGGTGGTGTGGTGCTGATTATTGTTTCTTTTCTATCCGGCACTAGCCTAATTACCGAGCCATCAGGAACAACAAAACATCCAGCATAAGCTCTGAGAGTTTCTTGAATTGAATCCACTGGCTGTGGATCACGAAAGATTATGTTGACTGTTTTTCTTTTTACACCACCAACTAATTCATCGCAATAATTTGCTGCCGAGGCTACTGACAGCCAGTCCAATGTTTTCCCGCGCCCATAATTAGGATCGCGAAGAAAATCTGCCAGACATAATGCTGGATTGTTAGAGTATTTCCATGTTGCCGAGTCTAATGATTGCGTCCCGTCTCTGGGATCATAAACCTTCCTCCCTTTTGCCTGGACTACAAATCTAGGGAATCCCTGAGTAACTCCGGCCGGAACGCTTGCGACAATATATGCTGTTCCGAGCAGTGCGTTTGTATAGACTTTTGATTGCGCCGCAAACGCGGCAACAAGCAAAGAGTCTGCTGTTTGAGACTGAGTGCCGAGATACTTATTTATTGTTATTGATGCTGATACAAGCTGGTCGTTTTCGTAAACATTACCAATCTCTTGGATCGCGCCCTCGCAAAGCACGCCCAGAATAACTAGGCTGTTAGCATTCGCGATAACAACGTTGATAAGCGGTGCGACTCTCACTTCACCGTAAATCAACGGTACTACCGCACCATCACCACCAAGTTGTAGCTGTCTTTCTTGCGGAGGATCGGCGGTGCGATAAAGCTCACCTACCGTTACTATTCTTTGTCCGGCGTCTAAAGTACCGAAAGTAAAGTCAGGTATTACGCTACGCTCTGGCATTTACTGTTGCCTAAGAATTGATTCTGCGTTCCAGTAACTTACTTCTAGCGGCGAAACTCGAACACTCTTAAAGAGACAGTTGTAGGAAACGCTATCAGTCCATAAAAACTGTACTACTAACAAACGATTAGCATCGTAAAAAGTTTGCAACGTATTTTTTTGGGTTTCTGTTAAATAATGATGGACTACTTTGAACCGCTTCTTTTTGGTAGGGTAAAAAGCCCTTACTTTTGCTGCGCCATTAACAGCAATGTCCATCTCTAAATCGTCTTCCCATTCTTCTTCAGAGCCTACCATAATCGGTAGTGTTGGGTAGTTAGCCAATTTATTTGCGTCCCTCTATAATATAAATCTCATTGCCCCACGGTATCCGTGTTCCTATTGGTGTGTTTTCAGCGAATCCATTTTCACGAGTCATGTATCTGCGTGGAGAAAACTTTGTTCGACTGGCTTGACTGATAACAGAGAAGGAAACCTCTCTCTCTGTAATTTCGCACTCGCCAGTACCTACCCCAGAAAATAACTCGACAACATCTGAGGCTCCTACCGCACCTTCGTAAAATTGCCAGATTGTTATAGGTCTATCAGCAAATCCCTCAACAAATGCAATCGCTCCAATCGCAAGATCGGTGTTGCCTATTTTTACGTTACCTTGCTGTATACCCTGAGAATTCCAAGAGAGTCCGCTGACCATAACGTCAGACGCGATGAAGAGATTTCCGCTATAAGTTACATTGCCCCTCGATGAGTAGCGAAGGACTGTTGAAAAATCTAATTTGATTAGATAACCAGGCTCTGTTACTACGGCGTCTAACTTTGTTTGAAGTGTTGAAGAAACAACCCTAAGACTCACTTACGCATTAACCTCGCGCGCGTAAAATCCATCAGGTAGTATTAATCTTATTGCCCTCTCTTTACCCGACACTTCCAACTGAGTGTTTGCTGCGTCAAGCTGCGTATCTGCCGCTTGCTGATTTGTCTGCGCACTCTCTCTAACGATATTTACTGTTTCAGCGAATTTTTCCATCAACTGCTCAAACTTTTGAGCAGCCAAGAACAGCGGTGAATTTTCGTTTGTTCGAGTGTCTGCTGTGATCGTTCCGCGAGCGGCTGCCAATCGGTCTTGCACCAATCGCTCAAATTCTGCTAGTCGCTGTAAAAATGCTGGCAATTGAGATTGCCTGTCTTGCTCAGATAGCAGGTTAAACGCATCAAGAATGTTTCGATTAACGAGTTGCGCGTTGCGTTGTATCTCGGCTGGATCAAGCGAGGTGGCGATAATGTCTCTTAGTCTGTCTGCTTCTGTCTGCAAGAAGTTGTACTTGCCTTGCTGATCGAGCACCGAGAACTCTAAGGTTCGGCGCGTCTCGTTAAACATTTCACCGAGTGCGCGACGTACTCTTTCTATCTCTACCAGCAACGATATTTGAGTTTCTCGATACGCAACCGTTGCTTGAGTAAGCCGCTCTAAGCTCTCTTGAGAATCATCAAGATTGGGAATTAATTCTCTCAACACCCTGCCTTGCTCAATATAGTTTTCGTAGAGCGATCGTCCCTCAGCCGCAATTCTCTCGTCGGCAATTTTTCCGATGTCTGCATTAAGCGCTTCGGTGGCTTGCCTAAAGGTGTTGATGAATTTTACTAGTCTGTCTAGCTCAGCCTCATCACCGGTGAAGTTTTGAAAAGCGGCGCGCAATCTTTCAGGAACCTTTTCCAAACCGCCCATTGAATCGATTGCTTGCTTATATGCGGTAGCAATTTTTATTATTCTATCGATCGCCTCGCTTGAGGCAGTGGAAACCTGAACTTGATTGAGGATGTTTTTAATCTCTTCGGGCAACTCCGAAGACTGCAAAGCAACCAACATTATTCGCTTTGCCTCTAATTGCAGGCGATCATTCAATGCACCTTGATCTCGTCCAAGAGCAACATCACGCAAGCTGTAGACACTACGCCCGCCTACGTCTACTTGTGCGCCTATTCTGTTGGGTGCTGTTCCTTTTGGATCAGTGTCATATCCAAGACCAAAAACTACATTTCCTGATCTCCCGCCTAAGCTGGTTAGCGTTTGTTGGAATCCTCTTTGTACATTGGTTATAACGTCCCGCAGCGTTTGATCTTGACTGCTGGGCGTGTAAAAACGATCGAATTGTTCTCTGGACAATTGCCCTTGCGAGTATTCTCCAAAAAATGATCCGCCTTCTTTTGCTCCGCCTCTTGGCTTTGCGAGCAACTGATAGATCGCGTAGGCTGCGGCGATATAGGGCATAGCCGTACCGATTGTAGAAAGCACGCTGCCAATAGCACTCGCCCCAGTGGTACCAAATAACGAAGCAGCCCCTTGCCCAACCATCGAACCAAGCGAAGTAAGTCCCCCTGCGGCTGGCATCCCCATGCCCAAGCCACCCGCGCCAAGCCCGAATCCACCCATGAAACTGCCACCAAGTAGCCCGCCGCCCCCGAATAAGCTTCCGCCGAGACTGCTTAGAAGACTCCCTGTACCACCACCTCCGCTCGTCGCGCCCAACATCTGCTGCGCAATCCCTTGTTGCCCAGTAATGTTTGCAACGAGATTGATAATAAAAGGCCGCACAGTCATCTGATACAGCACAGAGAGGAGCGTTGACTTTAGAGTGTCGCCAAGGCGTTTGAAAGCATCTCTGCCACCCTCAAATATGTTTACAAACACATCGTGCGCGGTTTTGTCCACCCGCTCGAACATGTCGAGAAATTGTTTTTCTGTTTTTTTAGTCTCTTCGGCCTGCGCCTCTAATGCCGCACCACTAGAGCGAGAGTTACGCAACTCTCGTAAGCGCTCAATCTCTATTTCTAGGCTGTCGGTGAATTCTTTATCTGCGTCCCGCTCTTTGTGTAAAGCTAAAGCCCGCTCTTTGCTGGCGATTACATCATCAAGTCGAGCAGCTTTAATAAGCAGAAGCTGTTCTTTGCTCTTCCCTATTTCTTTGTTGTACTCATTTTGTTGATCAATCTCTTTTTCTATGGCCTCAATCGCCTTTGACTGAATAGCAAAGCCTTCTCTCCACTGTTTGTTACGCTCCTCCAGAGCCTTCTCAATTGCCTTTTGCTCGTCGATAAGCAACTTATCAGTATCGAGTAAATGCTGAAGTGCTTTATCGTATTGCTCTATAGTGATTTTGCCTTTCTTGAATTGCTCGTCTAGCGCAACAAACTTTTTAAGCGTCTCTGGGGATACACCGGCTTGTTTTGCGGCTATTTCCTCAAATAATTTTGCTACCTCACGGGCGTGCTCATCAATCTTTGTTTTGTGCTGCTTGGCAAACGCCTCAGCAATTGAGGTTCCAGCAGCAGCGGCTGCTGGTGCTATCACGGCTGGGG
>FRDC01000985.1_pt1 | contig 12760 bp, 8 predicted proteins | sample 1106171 | NCBI WGS metagenome assembly FRDC01 (sample SAMEA3930566, study PRJEB13176) | freshwater metagenome | biome: Drinking water system; feature: drinking water; material: water | place: Singapore | collected 2014-12-20
CCGGTGGCGGCGGGTGCGGCGGCGGGCCGCGGGGCTGATCAAGCCGGCGGCGAAGCGGCGTCGGCGGAGCGTGCGGCGTGGCCGGCGCTGGATGACCCGGCGCGGTGGACGGTCGAGGTGCGGCCGCGGGCGTGGTACCTGTCGCCCAGCGGTGATCTGCGCTTGCCTTCGACGGGGGGCGTGCAGCAGCCGCTGGTGCGGGTGAACGACCTGCAGCTGGACGAGCCGGAGGTGAACCCGGCGGGCGAGCTGTCGCTGCAGTCCGGCCCGTGGCGGTTCGGGTTCAGCGGGGCGACGTACTCGACGGACGTGAGCACGGTGGCGCCCTACGCGTTCACGCTGGGGACGGTGGGGGTGAACGCGGGCGACGGGATCCGGACGGAGTTTGACTTCACAACCGCGCAGGTGCAGGTGGGCTACGGGCTGTTCGAGCACGATTTCGGGGCGGAGGACGGCTGGCCGGGGCGGACGGTGGGGCGGCTGCACGTGGTGGGCGGGGCGCGGTTTTATGACCTGAGCGTGGCGTTCAGCCGGCTGTCGGGCGGCCCGGCGGCGAGATCGGAGGAGGACGGCTTCTGGGCCGAGCCGTTCCTGGGGGCGCACGGGGAGTTGCAAGTGGCGCGTGACTTCTCGCTCGATCTGGACATCACCGGCGGGGCGCAGCCTTTTGGGGACGACACATCATGGTCGGTGGACCTGGCGGTGGCGTTCTCATGGCGGCCGGGGGTGGTGGGGCTTGACGGGCTGGCCCTCCAAATCGGGTGGCGGCAGCTCCTGCTGGACGTGCAGACGGGGTCCGATGAAGGCGAGTTCCGCTACGACGGCGGGTTTGCCGGTCTTTTCTTTGGCGGGGTGGTGCGCTTCTGACTATGCACGGTTTGGGCGTAGATCGTGATATTGTAAAGACTTAGAGCGAAACGACCGTGTTTGGTCGGGTAAGGCGGTTTTCTGATTTTGACCGCCGGGACGGGTGAAGATGGACCCGTAGGTTGACCCGTTTTCATCCTGGAGTAAATACTTCCGACCGGTCCCTGCGGCCCGGTGCCGGTTGTGGCGGCGGCCAGCGCGTGCTCGGGCGGAAGGCCCGGTGCCGCGGGTCGTAATCGGCTGATCGCGGAGTTTGGAACCCCGGGGTCTGCTGAATGTCCTCCACCATCACCAAGAAAGACCTCATAGAGGCCATCGCCCAGCGCACCGGTCAGAACCGGGCGGAAGTGCGGGATGCGATCCAGACGTTCCTCGACCTGGTGATCGAGGAGCTCGCCAAGGGGAACCGGCTCGAGTTCCGCGACTTCGGCGTGTTCGAGTCGCGCGTGCGGGCGCCGCGGCGGGCTCAGAACCCCAAGACGCTCGCGCCCGTGGAAGTGCCGGCGCGGCGGACGGTCAAGTTCAAGATCGGCCGGCTGATGCGCGGGGCGCTGGACGCGCCGGCGTCGGTCGACGGCACCGCCGGCCGCGATGGGCACGCCGACGGCGATGGCCAGCGCGCCGACGGCCACGCGGGGCGTGACGGGGCCGGCGGGGGGAAGCGGCGGTCGCGGCGTCCGGCAAACGGGCGCGATGAGAACGCCTGAGGCCGGTGCCTGACGCCGGGTGCCAGGGTTCGGTGCCGGGGCCCGGTGCCGGGGCCACGGCGTCGACCGAGCGGCGACCGATTCATCAAGCCGGCGGCGCTTCTCGGGCCGGTGGGGCGGTGGTGCGCAAAGGACCGGTGAGGACCGGGCGAAGAGTCGGTAAGACCGCGTTCATGGTGCTCGCCGCGGCGTGAGACTCGACGATACTTCGTCGATGCCGTACGCCCTTGACCTGCACGTGCACACCCGCGTGAGCCCCGACGGGCTGGCGCGGCCGGAGCACGCCGTGGCGGCGGCGAAGGCGCGCGGGCTGCACGGCGTGGCGATCACGGACCACGACCGCCGCGGGGGGTATGACCGGCTGGTGAAGCTGGGGCTGGCCGACCCGAGCGGGCGGGCGGTGGACGGGTTCCTGGTGATCCCGGGCGTCGAGGTGTCGTGCGTCGAGGGGCACGTGCTGGTGCTCGGGGCGACCTGGAACGCCGAGCCGGGGTGTACGGCGGCGGAGGTGGTGCACCGGGCGCGGCAGCTGGGCGGGATCGCGGTGGCGGCGCACCCGCTGGAGCGGACCCGCAGCGGCGTGGGGCGGTCGGTGCTCGAGGCGACCGGCTTCGACGCGGTCGAGGCGTTCAACAGCAAGACGCTGGAGCGGAAGGCGAACCAGGGGGCGGAGGAGTGGGCCCGGAGCCGGGGCGTGCCGGTGATCGCGGGCAGCGACGCGCACTTTGCCCGGACCATCGGGCGGGCGCACACGCTGGTGGACGCGGCCGAGCTGAGCGTGCGCGGCGTGCTGGAGGCGGTGCTGGCGGGGCGGACGGAACTGGTCAAGGGCACGCACACGGCCCGCGAGCTGGTGCAGTACTGGGCCGGCGGCTGGTGCACGCGGCCGTGGCTGATCGACCTGGCCCGGCGGGCGCGGGCGGCGCGGCGGGTGGCCCGGGCGCGGGCGGCGGCGCTGGCGCAGGACGGGGCGGTGCGGGAGGTGGCGTGAGGGGGAAGGGCCGAGGGGTGAGGGCCGAGGGCCGAGGCGTGGACGGCCCGGTCGACTTCGTCAGAAGCGCAGGTGGGCGGCTTTGGCGTCGGGCGGGCGGACGCCCAGCACGGCGCGGGCAACGAGCAGGTGTTCGGGGCGGGTGATTTTGAGGTTGCGGATGTCGCCCGGGACGACGACCACGCGGACGCCGAGGCGTTCGACGAGCTGGGCGTCGTCGGTGCCGTCGAGATTGGCCTGCGCGTAAGCCCGGCGGAGCACGTCGGCGGCGAAGACCTGCGGGGTCTGGACGGCGACGAGGTGGGCGCGGTCGACGGTCTCGCGCACGGCGCGGCGGGCCGGGCCCTTGGGGGCTGCGCCGAGGATGGCGGCGAGCGGGTCGGGCTCGTCGTCGGGCAGCGGCTCGGGGTTCACGCGCTTGAGCGTGTCGGCGACGTCGACGCCGGGGATGACCGCGTCGTGCTTCGCGGCCGCGGCCAGCACGCGCTCGATCAGCTCGGGCGAGGCGCAGGGGCGGGCGGCGTCGTGGACGGCGATGTGGGTCGCGTCGGGCGGGACGAGCGCCAGGGCGTTGCGCACGGTCTCCCAGCGGTGCGTCGCGCCGCCCGCGCAGAGGCGGCAGCCCAGCAGGCCCAGCTTATCGCCGTAGCGGGCGCGGAACTCGTCGAGGGCGGCGGGGTCGGCCGGGCCGGCGACGATGATGGTGGCGACGTGGACGCCCTCGACGGCGAGGTTGGCGAAGAGCTCGACGGTGCGCTGCAGGACGGGGCGGCCGCCCAGGTCTTCATCGAGCTTGGAGCGCGGGAGGTCGGTGCCGGCGGCCTTGGCGGCGTCGCGGTAGCGCGTCGAGGCGCCGGCGGCGGGGAGGATGACGGCGAGCTTCAAGAGTGGAGTGGCGAGGGGGGAGCGGGGAGTGGCGAGCCCGAGGGGGCCCGGCGGCCGCGGGGTGTGCGGGCCGGGGACGAGCGTAGCGGCGTGAACGGCGTGGTCACGGGCACGGGGCGGCGGAGTAGAACATCGAGATGAAGTCGCCCAGGTTGTCGAGGTTGGGGAACGGGGCGAGCGCGTCGATCGGGCAGGCGTTGGTCCCGTCGCTGGAGTAGCCCACGCGGTAGCCGAAGGCGCGGTACGCGTCGGCGGCGTAGGGCGCGGGCGCATCGCCCGCGGCGGGGCACGGGCGGCCGTAGCCCACGGCGGCGCCGGGGTACGACGGCGCGTCGGCCTGCAGACCGCCGGGCACGGGCGTGGCGGTGTAGTAGTCGGAGATGAAGTCGCCCAGGTCGTCGAGGTTCACGAACGTGTCGGCGTTGTAGTCGGCGGTGCAGGCGAAGGAGACGACGGCGGGGTCGGAGGTCGCCTGGCCGCAGGCGGTGGTGGCGCGGAGCCGGTAGGTGCCCGCGTCGCTGGCCTGGGCGGGGTCGATGGTGAGGGTGGGTGACGTCGCGCCGGGGATGGGCTGGCCGTCCTTGAGCCACTCGAAGGTCGCTTCGGGGGGTGTGGCGGCGGCGGAGAGCGTGAAGGGAAGCCCGGCGTAGGCGACGACGCTGGCGGCGGGCTGGGCGGTGATGACCGGGCAGGCGACGCCCGAGAGGATGGTGAAGACTCCGCCGGTGGCGGCCCCGCCGTTGGCGGCGGAGTTGGAGACGGTGATGGTGCGGTTGCCGATGGTGGCGTTGGGGGCGACGACCAGCGAGAGGCCGGTGAGCTGGGTGCCGCGGGCGTTGGAGACGGGCGTGCCGGTGACGGTGACGCCGGTGCCGGAGACGGAGACCTGGCTGGCGGCGGTGACGAGCTTGAAGTTGTTGCCGTTGATGGTGATGGGGACGGTCTGGCCCTGGGTGGCGGAGGAGGGGCTGTTGCCCGAGACGCTGGTGGTGGCGCCGAAGACGGTGACGTTGATGGAGTCGGTGCCGACCGAGCCGTTGCTGTCGGTGACGCGGAGGGTGACGGGGTAGGTGCCGTTGGAGGTGTAGACGAACTGGGGCTGGGTGATGGTGGAGTCGGTGGCGCCGTCGCCGTCGAGGTCCCAGGCGTAGCCGTTGGAGGGGATGGTGGCGCCGGCCTCGGTGACGCGGGTGAGCACGTTGCCGAGGAACTGGGCGTTGGTGTTGGCCTGGACGCGCTTGTTGATGCCGGCGATGACCTGGGGCGGGGCCTTGGAGGCACCGACGCGGATGGTGAGGTCGTAGAGCTGGACGATCTGGTCGGCGGCGGCATTGGACGCCGCGCCGTCCCAGACGCGGACGGTGTAGGTGCCGGCGGGGAGGGTGGCGGTGTAGGTCTCGGTGACGCCCGGGCCGCCGCCGGTGCTCGCACCGACGAGCGTGGTGCCGTTGGACTGGTAGACGTTGAACTGCAGGTCGCCGGCGTTGTCGGCGTTGACGGTGGGGACGGTGGGCGCGTTCAGGCCCGCGCAGATGTCAGCGGCGGCGCCGTCCTGCTGGTCGTTGGAGTACGTGCCGCCCTTGGGGTCGACGCTGATGGTGACGGTCTGCGAGGAGGACAGGGTGAACCGGAACCAGTCGACGCCGGTGGCGTTGCTGGCGGTGCCGCCGGTGAACGTGGTGCGGCCGTTGGTGGAGAGGTCGGGCTCGATGACGGAGCGGAGGGCGGGGAGGGTGAGGTCGCCGAAGTTGCGGGCGTTGGTGGCGTTGCGGTTGCCGGCGAAGCGGTCGCCGTAGTTGCGCTGGGCGAAGCGGAGGTCGTCGATCTGGAGCGCGTCGAAGCTGGTGGAGATGACCGGCTCCATGATCTTCGTGTTATTGCAGGGGACGGGGTGGATGGCGCCCAGGCCGTGGCCGTGCTCGTGGGAGACGGTGTTGCGGAGGTAGCGGTAGTTGTTGAAAGAGGAGTTGAAGCTGTAGCTGGTGTTGATGGCCATGTCGGAGCCGCTGGCGGGGAACTGGTTGTACGCCAGGACGCCGATGAGGCCGTAGGGGTAGCCGCCGATGCGGACATCACCGGGGCCGTACTGGGGCGAGGTGACGGCGTTCTGGGCGGTGTTGACGTCGGAGACCTCGTCGTAGTCGATGGCGGCGGAGCGGCGCCAGGCGGCGAGGGCGAGGCGGATCCACTCCCGCCCGCGGTCGAGGTTGCTGGTGCCGAAGATGCCGGTGAGGTAGGCGTTGAGGTTGTTGGGACCGGTGCTCCAGCGGTCGCTGTTGGTGCCCCAGGTCACGCCGTCGGCGGGGAAGGAGTAGGTGAGGCGGATGCGGTTGGCGCCGCCGGAGCCGGTGAGCGACCAGGGGTTGCCGGTCCCGCCGTCGCGGTAGACCGTGCCGGAGGAGAAGTAGAACGGGGCGACGCCGCCGGCGGCGACTTGATCGGCGGTGGGCTGCTGCGCGGGGTCGCCCGCGGGGCCGAAGCCGCCGGTGGAGAGCAGGAAGAGGCGTTGCTCGTCGGTGAGGCCGGTGGCGAAGCAGGTGGGGTCGCGGCGGAGGGCGTCGGAGAACTGCCGCGCCATGGCGAAGCGCGCGCCGGGGAAGGGCTCGTGGTCGATGATGGTGCGGGTCCAGTCGGCCGGGAGGCCGGCCAGGCCGGACGCGTGCCCGCAGGCGGGGCCGCAGGTCTCGCCGACGGCCATGGCGGCCGAGGCGGTGGCGAAGACCACCAGCGCGTTCACCGCGAGCCCACCCCGCCGCCTCTGCCAGGTCGTCGTCATCGTTGTCCTCGTGGAAGTCTTCGTGCCGGGCGGTTGAGCACCCCGCCTGCGCCGGCTGATGGCCGGATCCCTCACCCGCTGCACAACCATACCCGCGCACGGCTCGCCAGCCAGTCCGCGGGACCGGCCCGCGGAGTTCCGATTCGTCACAGAGGGCTGTGGTTGCCCATGTTGTGATGCTGGGCGATCGATCGCTGTTCCGTACTCATAACACGAGATTCACGTTCGTCGGCATGGATCTCGGACCGCCGGCCGGCGGCAACCCGGGACGGGCGCGGGACCGCGGGCGCGGACGGTCAGGGCCGGTGCGGGTTCGGGGCGAGGCCTGGGGCTTTGCGGATGCCCGCCGAGCGACTCTCACCGCTCGACGGGCGCTCTCTCCTGTCCCGCGGCGTCAGTTGCACAAGGTGAGGCACGCCGCGGAACACATGAGGGATGTTGTCCAGTTCCGTGCGTCGCGGTTCGACGAACGGTTGCAACGATTCGAGCGCTGGGCGGGCGAATCCCCGGGATCAGCGTGACGGTCCGTGGTGACGAAGGTCCGACACTCTCACGCCGGCGTGGCCGGCAAGCCCGGGCAATGACTCTCACCAATGCACGGGCCCTCTCTCCGAAACACCCTGACGGTGTTCCCCTTTCGGGGCGCGCCAGGGAAAGAAGGCTGATGGATCGAACGAGAGATTGTCTCCCGCTGGTGCGGTCAAGCCAAGCGGTCAACCGACAAACGGTGTCAAATTCTTCACCGAGGGTCGGCGCACGCCGCCGCAAGGGGTTACGGGGCGAGAAGCTGGGTAAAACCGGTTGCCGGTAACTCGGTGTCGCGCGCCCGCGCGACGCGGCGTGCCGCGGGCCAAGGTCGCCGATGGGCCGCAGGCCGCCCCCGCGAAACCCGCACGACGACTCTCATCGCCGCGCGAGAACTCTCTCACTCCAAAGGCCCGTGCGGCCGGGCGGTCGAGCCCGGCCGAGACCGTTGGGAAGGAAGGGGACTCAGTGACGACGGCGGCCCGCGGCGAGCAGGACGCCGCCCAGCGCGAGCACGGCGGCGCCGGGGGCGGGGATGATCTGATCCTGGAGCGTGTCGCTGACGAGGGCCTGGAGGTAGGTTGCGCGGGGGCCGGTGCCGTCGAGGGCGGCGAGCCAGGTGTTGGTCTGCGCGATGGTGGCGGGGTTGACGTTGCTGAAGAGGAAGACCTGACCGGTGCCGGTGTTGGCGCCGTAGGGCCCGTCGTAGACGATCTCCCAGATGGCGAGCTGGAACGCGGCGGCGTCCTGGGCGGTGAACGCGGGGGACCAGAAGCGGCCCCAGAGCTCGCTGATCGCGTCGGCCTTGGCCGCGCCCATCGGCACGCCGTAGGGCGGCGTGGCGGGGATGGGGGCGTCGGCGAGGTTGGCGAGGGTGTACTCGTAGATGGTGTTGAACTCGATGTTCTGGGTGAGCTCGATGCAGAAGCTCGAGAAGGTGGCGGGCACGGTGGTGTCGGTGCCGGGGTTGCCCGCGTCGCGGGTCCAGTTGAACGGCCCGGCGAGGACCTCCTGGAAACCGCCCGTTCCCGAGGGAATCTGAACGACGGCGAGTTCCGACGGGCTGACCGACGAGAACGACGCGCGGACCGTCTGGCCGATCTGGGCCGAGGCGCCGGCGGCGAGGGCGAGCACGCCCGCCTGAGCCGCGATCACGGAGTACCTGAGCGTCTGCATGGGTTCTCTCTCCTGCCGGCGCGCGAGAAGGGTGCGCGACGGACTCCCGCGAACGAGCACGATGCCGCCCGGCGCGGGGCCACGCGGGCCGAGCGCGAGCGCGCGAGGAGCGCGCACACGATGGGCCCGAGTGCCGCCGCGGCGTGGGCGAAGCACAACCCCGGCGGACCACTCTCGGGGTCCGTCGAGGTCTCTCTGCCTCCGGTGAACACCGGAGCGTTCGACCTGTCGGCCGCGTGGCGCTGCCTCAACGCCGCCGCGGCCGGTCTGGGAATCCCGCGCGACGCCGTTTCCGGCATGCCCGGGGATCAGGGAAGGAAGAGTGAACGCACACCGGGCCGCACAACCGCCCGATGGACCGACGAGTTCCCCGACCCGCACCGACGCGCCCCGATCCGCACCGACGTGCGCCGATCCGCACCGGCGCGCGACGAGTACCGACCGAGCCTCCGACGGCCGAGACCGGCGGATTCGAGTGGAGATCGGGCAAGCGTGGGGCTTGACAGTCGGGCTTGGCCGACGGGCCCGGCACGTTGATGCCGCCGCTACGCCGCCATCCCGAAACCCGACGCCGCGAGCGGCCGCCGGGCTCTCTCCTCGAAACCCCGCGGAAGGCCGTTTCCGGCGTTCGCGGGCAGGGAATGGGAAGGAAGATCGTGAGGATCAAGCCTTGGGCCAGCCGTGAGCGGTCTTCCCGACCGTCCACCGCGCGCCCCGTGCTCGGGGCGTGATCGCCAGCGGGAGCTCGTTGGCGAGGTCGCGGGAGAGCCGCAGCACGGTTCCCCCGGCCGTCACCGCCGAGACGCCCCACTGACCGCTCCGCACCTGACCGCCACCGCAGTGGACGCCTGGGGCGGAGCGCCGTGAGTGAGCCCATCCGATGGGGCTCTTGTCAACACGCTGGGCGGGCCCTTCGGCCGGCGCAGGCGAGGCTTCGATCTGTCCGGGCGGCGGGGCCTGTCGGCCCGGCGTGCCCTGCGCATCGGTCATTCCGTCTCCCCGGCCGCAGTGTTGTACCGACCCTGCTCTGCTGCGTGTTCATCCGACGCCGAGTTTCGCCGAAGTTTCCCGGCTTATTTTCAGCTTCATCCCTCGGCACCGGTTCGTCCCGCTGCCGGCACCCGATTGACCGTTTCGGGGAGCCTGTCAGCGTGGCGATCCGCGCGGGGGACGCGGGTGAACATGTCGAGGCCGAGCGGGGCGGGTATCTCCTGCGTGGGCGAAGCGGACGACGGCGATCAAGGTCTCGCCGCCGGGCCGGTGACCGCGATGCGTTCGCACCGCGGCGCCGGTCCTTTCAGTCTCCAACCGGCCTCACCGAAGTTTCCTTCGGCCAGGCCATCTCTCCTCCAGCGGGCCGCGTGCGGCTCACCGGACAAAACTCCAGATCCCGAAGGGCCCGTCGAAAAGCGTTGAGGTTTGGCTCTCTGCTCTCCACGTCTCTCCGGGTTGTGCCCCCGGGGTGAGCCGGGGTGATCGGCCGCGGGCCACGGTCGGCTCGCGGGGTGGATCGCGGTCCAGCGGTCGGACCGGATCAGCGGCATCATCCGTGCGGCGCGCTCCTGGGCAGGGGAGGAAGGAGTGTCGTGTCGGTTTTGTTGCCCAGGTACCCGCCGCTCTTCAGACGATGCCGCTGATCCGGAACGACCGGCCAGCCGCCGCATCCGCCCGGCGACGCACCGGGATGTCTCCCCGGCCGTCGCCACCGATCCAGATCCCGGCGGCCATCCGCCGGGGGTGCTTCCCTCGTCCAGGGTTGTCGAATCACCAACGTCGAGTCACGAAGCGCGAACCACGAAACACCAGCTCGAACCACGAACCACGAACCGAGCCGTGCGGCGGCCGGCGGCTTTCGCCGCCCGCGGTGCCGAGGCGGCTCAACTCTCCCGACCAAAGGCCCCGGCGGCCGAGGGCGCCGCCGAATCAATCTCGTCCGCGTCGAGCGCGGGCTTGTCCATCATGCCGCCCACCGAGCCGGGCAGCAGTTGTTCCATCGTCGAGTCGATCTGCTCGCTGGCCGGGGCGGCGAGGAAGACGTCGCAGCCGGCCTGACGCACGGCGGCCTCGACCCGCGTGGCCCCGTAGGACGCGACAGCCAGGAGCACCATCGGGACCCAGTGGCGAGCCAGGCGGCTGAGCGTGTGCACGGCGACGGGGACGGACGCATCCGTCTCCGGAACCTGCATCACAATGGCCTTCGCGTGCGCGAGCATGACTTGCTTCACCACTCCCGGGTTCCGTCCGTCCACGATCGACCAGCGATTCCGGAGGGCGGCACGCGCCAACCCCGGATCCACCCGGTCTTCGAATACGACCACGACCACCAAAGGCGTCACGGGCCGCACAAATCACTCTCCACCCCCCGATCGGATTGTCGATCAGGACCGGGACACTCGATGCGAACGGCGTGCCTGTGCGCCGGCGCCGGTCGGGCGAGCAAAAAACACCTGAAAACACAGCGTTTGGCGGGCCTTGCTCGCCCAGGTTCGCGCGGAGCCGAAACAGCCCGGGCGCGCTCCATTTTGGAGCCGTCAAACCGGCTATCGCGCGGGTTTGCCCGGTGGTTCCTGTGCGAAACCGCGGTTTGTTCCGAAACGGTGCGCGCGGCCAAAGTGGTGCGCGGGGTTTCCCTTGGTGGTGCGCTCGCGAACCACGTTGGCCGCGGCGGCGGCCGCGTGTATCGGCGCGGCGGCGGGCCGGCTGGATGAGCCGTTGGCGAAAAACGAACCGCCCCGCGTGAGCCGCGGGGCGGGAGGGTGGTGGCGGTGCGGATGGTGCCGCGCCGGAGCGCGGTGCTGCTGACGGCCGGGCGGCTGGATCAGTCCTGATCGTCGCTGGCGGCGTCGGCGGGCTCGAGCGCGGCGGAGCCGGTGACGAGGTCACGCAGGCCGTAGCGGTCGATCTTGCGGGCGAGGCGGCGGCGCTCGACCTGGAGCATGTTGGCCGCGGCGGACTGGTTGCCGTTGGTGGCGCGGAGGGCGCGGGCGATCAGCGTGCGCTCGGCGGAGGCGAGCGTGACGATCGGCGGCTCGGTCATCTCGCCGTTGGAGCCGGCGAGGGCGCCGGCGGGGCGACGGGGCGGCAAGCCTTCGCGGGCGGCGAGGATGCGGTCGGGCAGGTCGGCGGGGCCGATCTCTTCGCCGGCGGAGAAGACGACGGCATGCTCGACGACGTTGGCGAGCTCGCGGACGTTGCCGGGCCAGGCGTGCGAAGCGAGGATCTCGCGGGCCTCGCGGCTGAAGTGCTTGACGGGCTCCTGGTAGAGCTCGGCGAGCTGCCAGAGGAAGTGGTCGGCGAGGGCGAGGATGTCGCCGCCGCGCTGATTGAGCGGCGGGAGAACGAGGCGGACGACATCGAGGCGGAAGTAGAGGTCTTCGCGGAACTCGCCGCGTTCGACCATGCCGCGGAGGTCGCGGTGGGTGGCGACGATGACGCGGACGTTGACGGGGACGGGCTTGACGGAGCCGAGCGGGACGACGCAGCGTTCCTGGATGGCGCGGAGGAGCTTGGCCTGGGTCTTGAGGTCCATCTCGCCGATTTCGTCGAGGAAGAGCGTGCCCCCGTCGGCGGCGCGGAAGAAGCCGAGGGTGGGCTGGTCGGCGCCGGTGAAGGCGCCCTTGACGTGGCCGAAGAGCTGGGACTCGAGGAGCGTGTCGCGCAGGGCGGTGCAGTCGACGGCGACGAAGGGGCCGGCGGCGCGGCGGCTCTGAGCGTGGACGCTGCGGGCGACGAGCTCCTTGCCGGTGCCGGACTGGCCGTTGACGAGCACCGTGCAGTCGCGGAGGGCGACGGCGGCGATCATCTCGCGGAGCCGGAGCATGGCCGGGCTGGCGCCGACCAAGGTCGGTGCTGGCACGATTTGCGGCAAACGGTTGAGCGCCGAGGGGAGTTGCATGCCCGGGACCCCGAAAAAGGCATGACCTCCGAACGGATTGCCGCCAACGCCCAGCGCGTGGCTCCTCACCCGAGCCACAAGCCAACGGGCGCGAAGATCGCGCTCGCGGGCCTGCTCAGCGGCAACCGCACAAAAAGATGAGGGCAGAACATCCCTCTCCCTCACCTTGTGCACATCGAATGTACCACAGCGGATCGGGCTGGCAAGCGATTCGGGCCATTCAGGCTGCGTGAACCCGGCCGCGTTTGCGGGCGGCGCGGCTCCGAGAAGCCGGGCCCATCCATCGCGGAGGACCGGGCCATTCGGCCGTGAACGCGGTTGCTGGCTCAAAAAGCCGGAAGTTATCGGGATGGGCTGAACCGGATTCGCTCGAATCGGGGGTGAGTTTTCCCCGAGATGGGCGGCCTCGGCGGGTTCCCCCGGGCGGTCCGAAAACGATCAAAATTCGGGGTTTCCCTGTACCCTTTCGGCCGACGCGGTGCCGGCAACGTGAGCCCTGAGTGAGGGGGATATGCCGTGGACCGCTTGCCCGGCGCGGGGTTCGGGCGGCGCGAAGCGGTTGCGGCGGCGGGTTGGGCATGCGGCGCACGGGCGGCGAGTGCGGGCGACAGGAATTGAACCTGCACGGCCTTTCGGCCACGGGATCCTAAGTCCCGCGCGTCTGCCAGTTCCGCCACGCCCGCGTGGGCCGGATGCTACGACGCGGCGCGCGGCGGCGCGGACTTGATCTCCGGGCGGCCCGACCGGATGATCCCCCGCACAGGCACGGAGGCCCCCGCATGAGCGCTTCGGAACCCCTCGCGGTCACGGTTGCGCCGCTGTTCATCCGGCTGGCGCTGGCGGTGACGTTCATCTGGGCGGGGTCGATCAAGGTGTTCTATTCGATGGCGGTGCCGCCCGCGCAGGCGGCGGCGCTGGCGCAGATGGGGCTCTCGCTG
>FRDC01000064.1_pt1 | contig 12738 bp, 19 predicted proteins | sample 1106171 | NCBI WGS metagenome assembly FRDC01 (sample SAMEA3930566, study PRJEB13176) | freshwater metagenome | biome: Drinking water system; feature: drinking water; material: water | place: Singapore | collected 2014-12-20
AAGCGACGAAGCAATCCAGCTCAGAACGCGGCTCTGGATTGCTTCGTCGCTTTGCTCCTCGCAATGACGAGTGAGGAAGTTCGTCAGCGCTGATGTCGCGCGCGGCACGTCCGCGACAAGCCAAGGCAATAAAAAAGCGAGCCGAAGCCCGCTGCGATCTCACTGAATTCACTTTCGCTCACCTGCTGATGAGCGTCGACCCGAGCGAGCAGCGCCCGCCCGGGCCGCTCAAAGGGAAAAACTACTACTTCTTGGCCTTCTTCTTCTTCTTTGTGGTCTTCTTGGCCTTCTTTGCCTTCTTGGCTTTCTTCGCCATGACAATCCTCGTGGGTTGAATTGACGTGAGAGTGAGGCGTACTCAGCGGAGGGCATACCTCGCAGTAGCCTCGACACTCATCCCAACAGATTCGTGATGCGGCGTCTCGCGTTATCCACAGTAAAGCGATGACTCGTCGCGAAATCATCACGTTTTCCACGCTTCGCGTCGTCCGGGCGTGCATCTCGACAAGCTTTGCGTCTCCATCGACACTGGTCGCGGCGTCCGGAGGCGACGGCCGCGCCGAGATCGAGGCGTGCGGGAGGGCTCATGAGTGCTGCGTTGACCAAGGAGTTCAAGCCGATCCCGTTGCCGGATTTCGTCGAGCGCGCGCCGGAGGAGATGCAGCGGCGGGCGGAGGCGTTCTACGCGGACATTCGCCGGCGTCACACGGTGCGCGAGTTTTCGTCCCGCCCGGTCCCGCGCCAGCTGATCGAGACTTGCCTCGCGGCGGCGGGCACCGCGCCGAGCGGCGCCAATCATCAGCCCTGGCATTTCTCGGTGATCGCGAATGCGGCGATGAAGGCGCGCATTCGCGCAGCCGCGGAGGACGAGGAGCGCGCATTCTATGAGGGGCGGGCGGGGGCGGAGTGGCTGGCGGCGCTGAAGCCGCTCGGCACCGATCCGGACAAGCCGTTTCTGGAGATCGCGCCGTGGTTGATCTGCGTATTCGGCGCGCGCAAGAGCCGGAGCGCCGATGGCCTGATGCGGAAAAACTACTACGTGCCGGAGTCGGTCTCGATCGCGACCGGCTTTCTGATCGCAGCGCTCCATCACGCCGGCCTTGCGACGCTGACGCACACGCCGGCGCCGATGAGCTTTCTCAACGAGATCTGCGGACGGCCGGAAGCCGAAAAGCCGTACATCCTGCTGGTGACCGGCTATCCGGCCGAGAACGCGCACATTCCCCAGCACGCCACCGAGAAGAAGGCGTTGCCGGAGATCGCGACGTTCTTCACGTGAGCGTGGACGTCGCGGCGGCGTGTTCCGATACCGAAAAGCGCGAGGCTCGTCAGCGCTGAGCGAGGCTGAATGCGGCATTCAGTCTGCAGTCATCGGTGGTCATGATGATGCCACGCGGGGGAACATAAAAGCTGAGTGTGCGTTTCAGGCTGACCCAAAAGACCTTGCCTGAAAGGCTTTCCCAAGGAGACGAGAATGAACTTCAAGACAATGGCGTTGACGGCGGCTCTGCTCACCGGCGGTGCGATGATGATACCGAATGTAGCGAGCGCGTTGCCGATCAATCCGGCCATTCAGGCGCCGTCGGTGGCGGAACAGGTGGCCTGCCGGGTCGTGCGTGAGCGGATCGTGACGCCGAGCGGCCGCGTGATTTTCAAGAGCACGCGCGTCTGCACGCCGGGCGTTCCGGTTGTGGTGCGTCCGATCGTGCGGCCGCGCCCGGTCTGTACGATCGTCAGGGATCGCACCGTGACGCCGAGCGGCCGTGTCATCGTCCGCACCGTTCGTCGTTGCGGCTGATCGCCTCGCGGCAATCGTTCGACCATGCAAACGCCGGACCCAAGGTCCGGCGTTTTTCCGTTTCGACCGCTCAAGCATGATGGTGCGGTTAACCAATCGTAAATTCGCTTCCGATCGCAGCTGATCCATCGCGTTCGGCGCTTCTTTGCTCCGGAGGTATCGAACTACGATGCCGCAGCGGGTTCCGCAGTGACGGTTCCTTAAGTGCTACAGGCGCAGGTTGTGCGCGCGCCGCCGAAATTAAAACAATAAAACGCGGCGCTTGGGGAATGCCGTGACACTGAGCCTGCCGACGCTCTTCACCGTGCTGATCGTCAATTTTCTGGCGATCGGAATTCTGTGGGCTTATGTGGCCTACAACTACCGGAATTTCGTCGCGGCCCGGTTCTGGGCGCTGGGCTCGCTGGTCGCCATGCTGGGCGCCGCGACATCGCTCACTCGCGGCGTGATGCACCCGCTGATTCCAATTCTCGCCGGTGGCGGTCTGATGGTGCTCGCCGCCAGCATTGGTGCGATGGGCATCAAACGCTTCTTCAACAAGCCGGCCTCGTGGCTGACGGTGACGATCTTCGTCTCGGCCACCGTGCTCGGCATGGCGTTCGTCTCGACCAGTTATGACGACGTGACCATGCGCGTCATCGTTTTCTCGATCGGGCAGATGGCGCCGCTGATCTGGGTGCTACGGGACCTCTTCTCGCGCGAGGGCGATACCAATTCGCCGGGCGCGCGCCTGACCGGTTACATTTCTCTGGCGATGATCGTCATTCACGGTACGCGCGCGCTCGTGCTGGCGCTCGGATATGGCGGACGGATCACGCTGCTCGAGATCAGCCTGCTGCAGACGATCGTTATCGTCACCATGGTGTTCATCTCGATGGCCTGGAATTTCAGCTTCCTGATGATGGCCATCGATCGGCTGCGCGCCGAAGTCGCCGAACTGGCGCTGGTCGACGATCTCACCGGCGTCGCCAATCGCCGCCATCTTCTGAAGCGCTTGTCGGAGCAGTGTGCGATGTCCTATCGCACCGCGCAGCCGTTCGCGGTGATGGTGATCGATCTCGATCGCTTCAAGGGCATCAACGACGAGCATGGGCATGCGGCCGGCGATGCGTGCCTGCGCACGTTCGTTGCAACGGCGCAGGGACAGCTGCGGCCGGGCGATCTTCTCGCACGCTCCGGCGGCGACGAGTTCTGCGTGGTGCTTCCGTTCACGACCGTGCGTGAGGCCGACTCCGTCGCCCGCCGTGTGGTCGAGGCGTGCCGCGAGCGCGCGGCCTACTGGAACGGTGTCGGCATTCCGATCACCGTCAGCGTCGGCGTGGCGCAATGGGCGCGCGACATCAGCCGCGATCAGCTGATGGCCAATGCCGATCAGGCCCTCTACCTCGCCAAGCGGCGAGGCCGGAACTGCTACGCGACCTTCGGTCAAGTCGAAGTCGAGGTCGACATCGACGAGTCCGTCGTGGACCTGGCGCCGGAACCGATGCGCCGCAGCGCATAATCCTCGCCAGCGCCAATCTGCCGCGACCGGATTCGGCTTGCAGCCGTCCCGGTCAGCCCCCAGATTGTCGGCATGTCGCAACAAGACACATTCGATCGCTCACGTCCGCAATCGGCGCGGCGGCGGCCGCCTGTCATCGATCAGGATGGCAACGAGGTCGGGGCTCGTCCGCGCGAGGGAGGACCGGATTTCCGTGTGTTCGCCGGCGCCGGCGAGACGCCGCTGTTCGGCAATCTGACGCGGGAGCAGCGGCTCGCGCGGCTTGAGGCGCTTGCGAAAGTGCTCGACGTCGCGTTTGTCGTGCCCGGCACCAACGTGCGTTACGGCATTGACGGCCTGATCGGCCTCGTTCCCGTCGTCGGCGATCTCGTCACCACGGCGATTTCGCTCTGGATGATCCGCGAGGCGCGGGCGCTCGGCGCGCCGATGCATCTGATCGCGCGCATGCTCGGCAACGTCGCGCTCGACGGCGTGGTCGGCCTGGTGCCGGTGGCAGGCGATGCCTTCGACGTGATGTGGCGCGCCAATGTGCGCAACATGCGCATGCTGCGCCGCTGGATGGACAAGCAGCCGCGCTAAAAATCTGCCATCGCTGCAAAAAAGAAAGGCCGGGAAACGATCCCGGCCTTCGGTCATTTCAAGCGATGTTAGCTTATGCAGCGTCCGCTTCGGTGGTCTCCGGGCGCGGCTTGCGCGGCAGCGGAAACTCGGCGCTGAAGTAGAGGCTGCGAATGCCGGCCTGATCGAAGCGCGCATTCTCGACCTGCAGGTAAGCGCCGTTCAGCGAATCCGCTGGCAGCTCTTCCACGGCGAATTTCACTGCAGCCGCAGCCGTGTCGAAGCGGCGATAGGCAAAGCCCGCGCGCTTCTTCTTCCGGATCGGAGCAGGGAACAATTCGGCGGCAGTGCCGTACTTGAATGAGGGCATGATCGACAGCCTTTTTAGATTTAGCGTTTCGTTTGAGAGTGACGACCGCGATTCCAAGGGACGTGCGGGCTGGCGGGGCCAGCAAATGTCGTCGTCTGTACGTCTGCCCAATATAAGCGGTGCAGCAGAGAATTGCGACCCTTGAACGACTGAATGATGAACGGCGATTTGACGCCGGCACGCTGAAATAAAGGCCGATATTTCAGCAACATATCAGGGTTAAGCCGGAAAATCGGCGAAACCGGCGCGTTTCCGAGCCATCACTTTTTGCAGACGAATATTGCAGATTTAGCAGGCCGCTGACGGACCTACTGCCGCATCGAATAATCGCTGATCGGGATCACTTTCGACCGGGTCTGAAAATTTTCGATGCGAATGGCGTCGCGCCACTGCAAACCGACGAATTTCGTCGGCACGTGCGTGACCTCGCCCTTGCCGTCCTTGCGCTCGCTATATTGCCAGACGTCGAGCGCGCCCTGGCTGGCGATCGCCTTTGCGACCGCATCGGCGTCGTGCCCCTTGAGTTTCTCGAGTTCTTCGTAAGTGAGGCCGATCACGATATCGCCGCGCGGCGTCGTCACCTTGAACAGCGATACTTTCTCGACGGAAAGGGCAGGACGCGCGATGGTCTCAAACAACAGCCCGGCAAGGCCGATGCCAAGCAGTGCTTGTTTGGACAGCTTCGACATTCAAGTTCTCTTGATTAACCATCGGCGCAGCAACTCGAGAGCACACCACTACCGCGGAGTGCTCAGGTAAGACTGAACGCCGAGTTCGCAAGAGACACGAATTACTTTGACTGAAGTTTCAGCGCTGCAGAGTTAATACAATACCGCAGGCCTGTCGGTCCGGGACCATCGTTAAAAACGTGTCCTAGATGACCGTCGCATTTCGAGCAAAGGACCTCGGTGCGAATCATGCCGTGGCTGAAATCGCGCTCTTCGTCGACATGGGTCTCCGCTGCCGGTTTGCTGAACGCAGGCCAGCCGCAGCCGGAATCGAACTTCGCCTCGGACTCGAACAGCGACTGTCCGCAACCGGCGCAGACGTAGGTGCCGTCGTTGAAGCTGTGATCGTACTCGCCGGTGAACGGGCGCTCGGTCGCCTTCTCGCGCAGCACCGCATACTGCATCGGCGTCAATTCCTTGCGCCACTCGCTCTCCGCCTTCGTGACCTTGCCGGATTTCGTGTCGCTCATGCGTCGCTCCAATGCGCTGGAAGAGTGTTCAAAATCATTGCGCCAAAAAAGAAAGAGGCGCCGGCGTGAACCGGCGCCTCTCCGGTATCTACTGGCTGCTATTAATTAGTCGCTTTCGCGTCCCGCACAAGCACGGGCTTCTCGCGATAGACCTCAGTGAAAATCTTCTTCAGGTTTTCGATCTTCGGCAGGTCGTTATAGACGATGTACGGCTGCGTCGGATTGTTGGTCGCGTAGTCCTGATGATAGTCCTCGGCCGCATAGAAGCCGTTGAGCGGTTCGATCGTGGTTGCGATCGGGCGGCGATAGACCTTCGCGGCGTTCAGCTGTGCGATGTAGGCTTCAGCCACCTTCCGCTGTTCGGCATTCACCGGGAAGATCGCCGAGCGATACTGCGTGCCGACATCCGGACCCTGACGGTTGAGCTGCGTCGGATCGTGACCGACCGAGAACAGGATCTGGAGCAGCTTGCCGTAGCTGATCTGCTTCGGATCGTACTTGATCTCGACCGCCTCGGCGTGGCCGGTGGTGCCGCGGCCGACGATCTCGTACTTCGCCGTGCGCGCGAGGCCGCCGCTGTAACCGGAGACGGCATTGGTCACGCCCTTGGTGTGCTGATAGACGCCCTGGATGCCCCAGAAGCAGCCACCGGCAACGACAGCCGTCTGCAGTCCATCGCCGGACGCCGGCATGTCGACCGCGGGTGCGGGAATAATCACGGCTTCCTCAGCCGCGCTCAGCGGACGGACGATGAAGGCCGTAATCGCCAACGCGCCCACGCCGGCTGCGATCAGGAAGCGGCGGGTCAAATCGGTGCGACGCATGATTGTCCTCATGGAATGAAAGCAAGGCCGGTCGTGGTCTGTGAAGTCCGGATCACCGGCTGTCATGAGATACGACGAAACGTGGCTTTCGTTACGGTAAAATGCCACACGAGTTTGTGAACGGGGAGGCGAAAAACCCTGCATTCCGGCCGTTTCCGGGCTCTTTTCACACCACCACGCTCAGACGCTTCGCCGCGCGGGTGATGCCGGTATAGAGCTAGCGGGCGCGCGAATCCTGAAACGCGAAGCTCTCGTCGAACAGCACCACGTCGTCCCACTGCGAGCCCTGCGACTTGTGCACGGTCAGCACGTAGCCGTAGTCGAACTCGTCATACGGCTTGCGCTGTTCCCACGGGATGTCCTCGATCGTGCCGCCGAAGCAATCGGCGCGCACCGACACCTTGGTGACGCGGCCGCCAAAATCCTCGTCCGGTGAAATCCGCATGGTGATGATCTTCGACTTCGACTGCGCGCGCGCCTTCACCCGCCACAGCCCGCCGTTGAACAGCGCCTTCTTGCGGTTGTTGCGCAGGCAGACGAGCTTGTCGCCGGCGACCGGCAGCGGCTCCTCGATGCCCTGCTTCTGTCGGATGCGCAGGTTGTAGGCGCGTCGCGTGTTGTTACGTCCGACCAGCACCTGATCGGCGGCCATCACCCGTTCCGGATCGAGCGCGTTGCGTGAGACAACCTCGCTCTCGCCGAACTGCCCGGTCTCGAGCGTGCGGCCCTCGCGGATCGCCATCGACATGCGCACGATGGGATCGTCCTGCGCCTGACGATGCACCTCGGTCAGCATCGCGTCCGGTTCTTGATTGGTGAAGAAGCCGCCGCCCTGGATCGGCGGCAGCTGCGCCGGATCGCCGAGCACGAGCAGCGGCGTGCCGAACGACATCAGGTCGCGGCCGAGCTCTGCATCGACCATGGAGCATTCGTCGATGACAATGAGCTTCGCTTTCGAAGCGGGCGCATCGTCCCATAGCTCGAAGCTTGGTTGTTCCTCGCCGGATTCCCGCGTGCGGTAGATCAGTGAATGGATGGTGGAGGCGCCGTCGCAGCCCTTGTTGCGCATCACCAGCGCCGCCTTGCCGGTGAAGGCGGCGTACTTCACCTCGCCGTCGACGCCGTCGGCAATGTGCCGCGCCAGCGTGGTCTTTCCGGTTCCGGCGTAGCCGAACAGGCGGAAAACGGGCGGCGTACCGTTGCGGCCGGGTTTGGCCTTCAGCCAATCGGCAACAGCCTTCAGCGCCTGATCTTGGTGCGGGGTGAACGTGGTCATTTAAGGTTTCGGTGGGCGAGACAATCGCAGGGGCTGCGACTCGTTTCCGCAACGTAGCTATTCGCTCCCGCAATACAAGCTTCCGTCATACGAAACACGATGTCACGTCTGATGGACACCGCTCCCGGGCAGGCTACAGTGATCAGCAACAAGAAAGTGACGGGAGGCTCTCGATGAAGTTCGGCATCTTCTACGAACTGCAGCTGCCGCGCCCGTGGCAGGATGGCGATGAGCTCGCGCTCTATCAGAACGCATTGACGCAGCTCGAAACCGCCGATCGCGCCGGCTACGATCACGCATGGGTCGTCGAGCATCACTTCCTCGAGGAGTATTCGCATTCGCCGTCGCCGGAATCGTTTCTCGCCGCGGCTAGCCAGCGCACCAAGAATATCCGCCTCGGTCACGGCATTTTCCAGCTCACCACCAATCATCCGGCGCGCGTCGCCGAACGGATCGCCGTGCTCGATCTGCTCAGCAACGGCCGCTGCGAATTCGGCATGGGCGAGAGTGCTTCGATCACCGAGCTGACGCCGTTCGGCCGCGACATGGAAACCAAGAAAGACGTGTTCGAGGAAGCCGTGCAGGCCATCTTCCCGATGTTCAAGGATGGCGGCAGCGAGCACCACGGCAAGTACTTCGATATTCCGCTGCGTAACGTCGTGCCGAAGCCGCTGCAGAAGCCGCATCCGCCGCTGTGGATGGCGTGCTCGCAACTTCCGACCATCGAGCGCGCCGGGCAGAACGGATTCGGCGCGCTCGGATTCCAGTTCGTCAGCGCCGACGCGGCGCATGCTTGGGTGCACGCCTATTACAACGCCATCACCAAGCGGCTGAAGAAGCTCGCCGACTACCAGATCAATCCGAACATGGCGCTGGTGTCGTTCTTCATGTGCGCGAAGACGGACGAAGAGGCGCGGGCGAGGGCGGACGGGGCGACGTTCTTCCAGTTCGCGCTGCGCTATTACGGCGCGTCGCAGAACCGGCAGCGTCCGGCGCCCGGCACCGTCAACATGTGGGACGAGTACAACAAGTGGAAGCGGGAGAATCCCGAGGCGCAGGAGGCGGCGCTGCGCAGCGGCCTGATCGGCTCGCCCGACACGATCCGCAAGAAGCTGAAACGATTTCGGACCTCGCACATCGATCAGGTAATCCTGCTCAATCAGGCCGGCAAAAACACGCACGAGCACATCTGCGAGTCGCTGGAGCTATTCGCGAAGGAAGTCATGCCCGAATTCAAACACGATCCTGAGCATGACGCGTGGAAGGCCGGGGTGATGAGCGGCGAGATCCAGCTCGAGGAAATCGATACCACGGCCTTCACCGACCGTTACGGCAAGGCCGCGATCAACGTTGCGCCGAAACCGTCGGCGGCCGCGAGTTAAGCGTGGTCTAACGCGCGCGGCTGCGCTATATCGGCGGCGGGATGGCCGTTTCGGCGATCCGAAGCGGAGGCGCGCGTGGAACGCCGGCTTCTTCAAATCGTCGTCGCGCTGGCTGGCCTGTTTGCCCTGATCGTCGGATTTTTCGGCGCGGCATTCGGCGCCACCTTCCTGAATCTCTCGTTCAGCCCAGCGGTCGACAGCTACATCCGCTTTCTCTTCGGTATCATTCTGGCGATCGGCCTCGTGCTGTTGGCCTCTGTTCCGCACATCGAGCGGCATGGGCCGCGCTTCACGGTGCTGACTGTCATTTTGGTGATCGGCGGCATCGCCCGGCTATTCGGCGTGATCGGTTTCGGCGTGCCGACCCAGGGCGTACTGGTTGGCCTGACCATGGAATTGATCGTCGCGCCGCTGGTCTGGCTCTGGCAGCGGCGCATCGCGCATCAATGCGCGCGTGCTGTGATCGACTGACCATGTCGTTGCTGTCAATGGCCGCGGAGCGGCGTGCGCTCCAGATTGCCACTGCGCTCGCCGCGTGCGTGCCGGTCACGGCCGGCACATGGGGCATGTGGGCCGGCACGGATTTTCTCGATTTGCCGGCGAACGTGTCCGCCGACAGTCACATCCGTTATCTGTCGGGCTTGCTGTTCGGCATCGGCATTGCCTTCTGGGCGGCGGTGCCTGCGATCGAAACGCATGGCGCGCGCTTTTCGCTGCTGACGGCGATCGTTTTTGTCGGAGGGCTGGCGCGCATGCTTGCACTGGTTACGCAAGGCGTGCCGAACCGGGCGATGCTGTTCGGGCTGGCGATGGAGTTGGTGGTGACGCCCGCGATCTGGGCGTGGCAACGGCGGGTGGCGCGGCGATGCTCCAGATCGTGAAGCGCGTGCTGATCGGTGCTGTGGTCGCGTTCACCGTTGCGGTGTTCGCGCTGTTCGCCTGGAATTTCTATCGCAACTGGGCGGCCGAGCCAGCGCCGCCGGGCATCATCTTCGAGCGGCAGAACCGGCCGGGTTACTCCTGAGCGGTTGCTCCAAAAAAAGTGGCCGGGCTTTTTGGCCCGGCCGTTGGAGGCTTAACCGAATTTACGAACCTAGACCGCGGCAGCGTTGCGGTAGTCAGGCGTGCCGGCGCCGGCCGGCGTGATCGGAATGCCGACGTCGGCATATTCGTTGAGCTTGTTGCGCAGGGTGCGGATCGAGATGCCGAGGATATTGGCGGCGTGCGTCCGGTTGCCGAGGCAATGCTTTAGCGTTTCGAGGATCAGGTCGCGTTCGACGTCGGCGACCGTGCGGCCGACGAGCGCGCGCGTCACCTGCTCGGCGGCGAGCGTTGCGTGCGCGACGGCAGCCGGCGTCTTCGCCGTATCGAGGCGATCGCCATCCGGGGTGAGGATCGCGTTCGGACCGATCTCGTCGCCATCGGCCATCAGCACCGCGCGATGGATCGTGTTCTCGAGCTCGCGGACATTGCCCTGCCAGCGGTTGGTGGTGAGCATCTGCCGCGCTTCGGCCGAGATCGGCCGCACCGGCACGCCATTGGCTTCCGCATACTTCTTGGCGAAGTGCTGCGCTAGTTCGAGAATGTCGGCCGGGCGCTCGCGCAGCGGCGGCAGCTTCAGGTTGACGACGTTGAGGCGGAACAGCAGATCCTCGCGGAAGGTTCCGGCCTTCACAGCTTCGACGAGATTGCGGTTCGAGGTGGCGATGATGCGGATATCGACCGGCACCGGCTTGGTGCCGCCGACGCGGTCGATCACGCGCTCCTGGATCGCGCGCAGGAGCTTGGTCTGCAGCCGCACGTCCATTTCCGAGATTTCGTCGAGCAGCAGCGTGCCGCCGGTCGCTTCCTCGAACTTGCCGATGCGGCGGGCGATGGCGCCGGTGAAGGCGCCCTTCTCGTGACCGAACAGTTCGGACTCGAGCAGATGTTCCGGGATCGCGGCGCAGTTGACCGAGATGAACGGCCGCTTGGCGCGGTTCGAGCGGGTGTGGACGTAGCGGGCCAGCACTTCCTTGCCGGTGCCCGACTCGCCGGTGATCATCACCGAGGCGTCGGAGCCGGCGATCTGCTGCGCCATCTTGATGACGCGGGCCATCGACTCGTCGCGATAGATGAGGTCGCGGGAATCGTTGGCGACAGCGGCGAGCACCGCGGCGATCAGCTCGTGATCCGGCGGCAGCGGGATGTATTCCTTGGCGCCGGCGTGGATGGCGGCGACGGCGGCGCGGGCGTCGTTGGTGATGCCGCAGGCGACGATCGGCACGTGAATGTGTTCGGCCTCCAGCCGCATCACCAGGTCGCGGATGTCGAGGCTGACATCGACCAGGAGCAGGTCGGAGCCCTTGCCGTTGCGCAGCACCCGCATCGCCTGTTCGATGTCTTCGGCGTGCGTCACCGACGCGCCGTTGTCCATCGCGATCTTGGTTGCCGCGGTGAGCTGGCCCTTCAGGGTGCCAACGATAAGAAGCCGCATGGTTCTCTCCTGTCTATTCTCTTGTCAGCGCTTATGAGCGCTCTGCCTTGATGATTTCGGTCATGGTCACGCCGAGCTTGTCCTCGACGAGGACGACTTCGCCGCGCGCCACCAGCCGGTCGTTGACGTAGATGTCGATCGATTCACCGACCTTGCGGTCGAGTTCGAGCACGCTGCCGGGCCCGAGCTTGAGAAGCTGGCCGACGTCCATGCGCGAGCGGCCGAGTACGGCCGACACCTGCACCGGTACGTCGAACACCGCTTCGAGGTCGGCCGCGGTCTTGGACCCCTGGTCTTCCTCGTTGGCGTAGCCGATATCGTCCAGCGGCGGGGAATTGGCTGCATTCAGGTCGGGCAGCGGGACGTTGTTGTCAGTGTCGCTCATCGTCTGTCCTCCAGCCCGTCATCATGCGGACTGATTGCGTGGCGCCATGTAGCGCGCCACGAGTTCGTCGATCTTTGCGTCAATGGATGCGCGGTCGAGCGTCACGCCGCCGTCCGCCCACTCGATCCGGCAATCGCCGGCCGGAATATCCGGCTGTGCCAGGATCACCAGCCGTCCGTCGAAGCCCGATTGCTTCGCCAGCCGCTCGATCCTCTCGCGCGCGCCGTCGTAAAGCGTCTCGTTGATGCGCACCACGAGATGCGGCGTCGCCACCAGGTGCCGGAAGCAGTCTTCGACCAGCGCCATCATCTCGGTCAGCGGTTCGGCTGCAATCAGGCTGCTGCAGAGCTTGCGCGCAACCGCAACCGCGACGTCGACGGCCTCGGTCTCCATCTTGTTTTCGACCGCGGCGAAGCCGCCGGCAACCACCTTCAGCGACATCGCGATCTCTTCGAGTGCCATCGCCTGGCGGCGGTCGCTCTCGGCGCGGGCTTCCTGCATGGCCGCGTCGAAGCCGGAGCGATAGGCGCGCGCCTCCGCTTCGGCGACCTTCTGCGCCAGCTCGACGGATGCGGCCGCGCGCTCCTTGGCGGCGTCGGGCACCGAGAAGTCGTTATCGAAAAGGAATTTGGCGGTGATGCCCATCAATACACCAGCTCGTCGTCAGCGCGGTTCTTGGACAGCATGATCTCGCCCTTGGCCGCGAGATCCTTGGCGAGGTTGACGAGCAGCGCCTGCGCCTCGTCCACGTCGCGCAGACGGACGGGACCGGCCGCGGCCATGTCGTCCTGCAGCATCTTGGCGGCGCGGCTCGACATGTTGCCCATGAAGAACGCGCGGACTTCGTCGTTCGCGCCCTTCAGCGCGATGCCGAGCTTGTCCTTGTCGACGTGGCGCATCAGCGTCTGCGCCGAGGCCATATCGAGCTTGATCAGATCGTCGAAGGTGAACATCAGCGCCTTGATGCGCT
>FRDC01004817.1_pt3 | contig 12734 bp, 5 predicted proteins | sample 1106171 | NCBI WGS metagenome assembly FRDC01 (sample SAMEA3930566, study PRJEB13176) | freshwater metagenome | biome: Drinking water system; feature: drinking water; material: water | place: Singapore | collected 2014-12-20
TGCCGCCAGTAACAGTCATGCCATACAAATATGTTCCTACAGATATAAGGTCATCACAAGGATGATTCCCCTCAATGCTATCGAAATCATATAACTTAGTATATTAAGCTTTACTCGCTTGGAAAAGTAGTATACCGACTATCAGAAGTAAAATTGCTTTTTTCATTTATCAGATACATTGCAGTTCTGTAACTAAATTTAATACAAAAAACAAACAGAACCAAGCATAATTAGCGGATGGTATATTCAATCACTTAAGCTGTATAAAAGAACATACAAACGAAGCGTTTCTTTAAACAGCGTTGTTATCTTATCACCAGCAAAGTTCCTCGTCTGCCATACTCCACCACGTCATTACCTGTTGCTTTAACTACATAGATATAGATTCCGTCAGGTATATTGTGCCCTTTGTAACTTACATCCCAACCTTTATTTACTCCCCATTCATAAAGCAATTCTCCCCAACGGTTATATATCACTCCTTTAAACTCAGAAATGTTTTCTCCTATTACTCTAAAAACATCGTTTTTCCGGTTAAGTGGAACGTGTCGATCCGCTTTTATTAACAAGCCTCCGGCCTTGTTAGCTTGTTAAAAAGTAATTTTACAATGACATTATCATAATCTTACCAAGGCAACTTCTTTTTGTAACTTCATACAAAAAAACCGCATTACAAGTACGGATTGAACACCTTTGACTATTCAATAACAGCTCTTTCATTATGACAAACTTTTCCATCTGTGTTACACACCTGAATTATGTAAACTCCTTTTGAGAAATTCGTAGTAAGAATTTTTATTCGCCTGAGAAATTTTTGCTCTGTAATTTTTATTCCAACAGGATTATAAATTCTTACGACATATTCTTTATTTTCTGTTTCGGCAATTTCTATATTTATTTCCTGTTTGGCAGGATTGGGATAAACCTTTAACTTTAAATTTTCCTTTTGAGATTCATATACTCCTGTATATGGTAGGGTAAGTGAAATTGGTGTTCCCGGACAGCTATTTCCATAACAGGCAATGCAATTAACAGTAGTGGTATCTATTTTAGAGAAATAACCGCCCACATATAAGTTGCCACTATAAGTTTCAAGTGCGACAACCCCTTCATTAGGGCCAGGCACCCAATGCCAGTCACTGCCGTTCCAATAGAATAATGTAGTATCCATTGGTGAACCGGTTACACTATAAGCACCAACAAATAATTTTTCGTCAAAAAAAGTCATCGCATTCATGGCTGGGGCCAAATTGGGAGAGGGAGCCGGCAAGGGAAACCAGTTGTTTCCATCCCATGCCGCAAAATACAAGGTTGAAACAGACCCTGCCTGAGTGAAACCACCTCCCACATAAAGTAAATTGTTTACCGTATCAACAGCCATGGCATTTACTCCGCCATTTACCCCCGTACCTAACATCTGCCAGTTGGTTCCATCCCAACGAGCAATATTATTATAACCAATCACACCTCCTGCCTGCTGAAATTCTCCCGCAATATATAAGTCGCCTTTGTAAACAGTCATGCAGCGCACACTTAGGGGAAAGCCATCCACCCCGCCTTGCATGTTGTCTATGGTACTTCCATTGTATTTTACAATGCACTTGGCCTCACCGTTGCTTACCGGAAAAAATCCATAAAGGCCACCTATGTATAAATCGTTTTTATATTTAAGAGTATAAATACTCCCGTTCATGTTTGCAGAAAAAATTGAATCAACGCCTGACCATTGTACCCCGTCCCATTTCGCTAATTTGTTTGTATTAGGAATATAATCATTAGGCCATGGATTACAGCTTTTTGCGGTAAGAAATTGCCCTCCCGCATATATATATCCACTATATTCTTCAATGCCATACACTACTCCATAAACTCCGCAGGCTAATGAATCCCATGTTATTGTATTAGCATTGAACTTTTGTATACAACTCGATGCCTGAGAACTACCAAATGCAAATCCTCCACCAAGATAAAGTTCGTTATTTATTACTTTTAATACATCTACTTGTGTACCGTTTACCCCTACCGGTTGTTGCCATCCATTGGGGTTTGGAATACTATGCCACTGCTGTGAAAACAAATGATGAATTGAGAAGCAGAAAGAGAACAAACTAATAAAATACTTTTTTTTCATTGTTATTGTTGTTTCGCGAAAGGCATTAAACTTCGGGGGCGTATATACTTCGGCTACGCTGGTTTTTCAATTGTCTGTAATTATTAATTTGTTTACTGAAAGCGTTTTATTGTCCTGTATCAAACGGATAAAATAAAGTCCCGATGGTAAACTCTCACGCTGCAATGTAATTGTTTGTCCGTCCCCGATAGTGACAGGGCTTATGTGTCTTACCTGTTTCCCATAAACATCATAAACAACAAGGGCTGCCCGCTTCACAATTTTATCCGTTTGTAAAATGGTTTGTGTAGAAAATGGATTGGGTGAAACAGTTAATGATTTGTTATTTTCATATTCATTTATTCCTGACGGGCTTACCATAATAGTATCGCAAATAGAACTTTGACAGCCGTTGCTTGTTTGGATATAAAGACAAATTATATAATTTATCGGATAGGGATAAGTATATATATGAGATGGATTATACACATTGGACATAGTTCCATCCCCTAAATCCCAATACACACTGGCAATGGAATCATCAGCAGTTGACGAGTTTGTAAATGAATACAAATTCCCATTATTAATATAAGAGTATTCCGCCTGACAATTGCTTCCGGTATCCGGTAATGTTATTTGTTTGCAAAGAGTATCTAAACATGGGTTACAGGAAGTTCCTGTAAAAACACGTTGACATATTGTATATGTTCCTGCATTTTTATAAAAATGCTTCGGTACTGATCCTGGATAATCTTGTAGGTTTAAGTTTCCGGACTGAGGATCGCCATAATTGTATCTACTATATAAGATGGTGCAGGAAGATGTGGAAGAATCAATCATAGTTACTACATTGTTTGCACCTACTGTATAGCCAAAATTTGCATTGCAATCTTGCCCAAACATAATTGTTGTGGCGAGCATGATTGGTAGTATTGATAATATTTTTCTCACTTTAATGTTAAGTTCTGACCCAATGTTATTTTATTACAATCATTTTTTTACTTCCCAAAACCACATCTTTGGTTTCTAATTTATAAATATAGAACCCTTGTAAAAAATCCTGGGAGGAAATAATCAGCGAATTGCTGCTGCTGTGCACTTCATATCCTTTAATTGGTTTTCCGGTAAGGTCATATATATTTATATACGCTTTCTCTGTGTTTTCAGGTAATACGTAAGGAATAACTGATAAGTTATTAAAAGGGTTAGGAATATTATCTCCAAGATATGCCGATTGAACATTCGTAGGCAAATCATTCGGTGTATCGTACGGATTTAGCTTGCGGGCAGCAGCAGGCGCACAGGTTTCATTGAAAACCAAACCCAATATTGCACAGGCATTCACTTGCGCCAATGAAGAAGGCATTCCAGCTATAGTCCTTACTAATTGTTCCTGCTGGTTGTCCAGGTCAAAAACAGTTTTTCCTTGCTGCTCCAGGTTAAGAACTAAGTTTTGTATATCAATAAAATCCTGTTCTTCAGCATTTATGGCTGCCATGGAATTAATTTTACTCTGTGCTTCGCTGAAATTTTCGTTCACAATATACGTTCCGAGAAGGGATTGGTCGGCATCAGCTGTATTTTGCTGCTGAAGCAGGGCGATTGCCTGAGCCGAATCATTGTCAACGTAAGATGAAAGAATATTGTTGACCGCGCTTTGCAATTCGGTTTCAACTGCTGACATCTCCCTGTTTATTAAAGTAAGCGTTCTGTAAGCGCTGCTTGCCTGTGCGTCACTTATTTGTTTGGCGATACCCGGAGGCAGGGTTTGAAGTTTTGCCTGTAGGGATGGAAGTACCTGGTCGGATACCGGGGAGTTTGGAATAATTACTTCCTTAAAAGTTCCGGGGGCGGTAGCTTGTGTGCGGTTAATGAAACTGTTTAAGGTAACGTCCGATAGCAGGGAGTTGTTCAGCAGCATGTTTTTCAATTGCCCATCGGCTGTATTCTGATTTATAGCCGCAATCAACAGCGTTGTTTGGCCTCTATCTAAATTAGCGGATACATTATTGAACTCCGCTCTTAAAGACGTTAATTCCTGATTGTTTTCAGCAAGCATCGGAACATTGCACCAGTATGGAGGATTAGGGTTTAAGCAGGGGTCGGTAGGGCAACATTGACTGAACCCGGGACAGGAGGCACTTGTCTGCGACACGGTCACACCACCAGAATTGCAGGGGATATATTCAACCGGACTATTATGAGAATAATAAGCATAAAATACCGGAATAGATATAGTCCCAGTCAAAGGCCAGGGAAGGGGATATAGAGTTGCGTAATCATTTTTAATTTCTCTGCGGTGATTCGATCCGCCACAGGCTGTTGCAAGGTTTGCGGAATTAAACCGGTTACCTGCGGGCCTGGTAATTTGTAATGAGCTCGCAGGCAACCCTTGGTTTGCCAGTTTGCCAGCATGGTTATACCAGTTAATGCCATAGTCAGCAGCAATACTATTGTTAGTTATATTGCATCGTATTTTGAGCTTGTTATTATCCAGGTTGGTTTGTACGCTGGTACTGCAACGCTGGAAAAAATTGCTTTGCGGATCTGTGTAACGCTGTATAATTCCTCCATTGTTAAATGATTTGTTTACATAAATTCCTATTTTATTTTTGTAAAATTTATTATCCAATACCTTAAAATAAGATGAATTATTCAGATAAATCCCGAATGGATGATATGCCTGCGTAACACTAGAAGGGAAAGTAGGATCACCAAAGATATTTCCCTCAATTCTGTCTGACTGGGAACCGCTCAGAAAAATACCTGTAACAGGAGAAGTTCCCGTTGCAGGTAACAAAGTATTTTTAAACGTATTTTGCTTTATGGTATTGCCCATAAACGGGGAAGTGGAAGAATACATGCCACTAATTCCCTGATTAAGATTGGTAAAATGATTTCCAAGCGAAGATGAGCCTTTTTCAATAATGCACTTCGCATCGTATATCTGAATGCCTTTGTCAGCGGTTTTGAAAGTGTTATCAATAAAGCGTATATTTTTCACTTTCCACAAATAAGCTAAACGCGGTGCTGTTCCTAAAGTATTTATAGCAGGAGCGTAATATGGATTTACAGAATTTGGGTAAACGTAGGTGTTTCCTGTTTTGTATCCATTGTCCTTTAAAATACCTCCCGTAAATGAACAGTTTTGTATTGTGCTGCTGTTATTTTTGCTGTAGGATATAAATTCAACAGCAGTGCCGTTTTTATTGAAATTAGCCTGTAGGGCATCAATAATACCTCCACCGTATGAAAGATCGAAGGGGGTGCAAGGCGAAGGAGTGCATACTTTACTTTTCCCAAGAAGTACCCCGATATGGGCATTTTCTATTGTGGAACCCTGTCGCATGGTTATTCTTGCCTGCCCAAGAGCAACAGAGCTGTTATTTGCTGGTTTGCCCCATACCTCAACACCCTGCCACATGGCAGGACAATCTGTTGAAGTGAGTTTTGAGCCGGGTTTCAAATCTAATTGTGCTCCCGATCCAATAGCTCCAACCCCTGTACCATTCTCCAGAATTATTTTTCCGAAAGGACCGAACTCAATTGTAATGTTTTGCGCTATGGTAAGAATGGCGGGTGCTTTAACAATGATTGTTTTATTAATCTTCAGATTATTTGTCCATATAGTTGAAGTTGTTATGTTGTCTGGCAATGAATTGTCATTGTATGAAATTCCAAAAGGACAGCAACTTGGGCTTATATTTATTACTTTGCTATAAGTGTAATTACATCCTCCAGCCCCTGCTACAGTGAGAGAAATCTGATAGGTGCCGGGTGAGGTATAACTATGGGTTGGATTTTGCAGACTTGAAAATGCTGTGTTATCTCCAAAATACCAAGAATAGCTCGTTGCTGCAGAACCTGTGTAGGTGAAAGGAATTGAGTTTGGATTTGAAGTAGTGCCAATACATAAATTTGATCCTGTCGTGAAATTTACGAAAAATGGAGCTACGTTTATACCTGCACAAGAACTGTTGTTTCCAAGCCCAAGTTCAATTTGATCCAATGAATTGAGAGTTGCGCAGTTATTAAAGGTTCCTGAAGTTCCTGCCGGTATATTAACAACTACGTTTAAAGTACAGGTCGTATTTGCTGGAAGTGCTAAAATATGCAAATCTCCGGTGGAGCTATTATATGTTCCTGAGCAATTTAGCGTGTGAGAAACATAATTTATTCCGGAAGGAAGTAAATCCTGTACATGTACATTGGTAGCGCTTTCATTTCCCAAATTACTTATAATAACTGAATAGGAGAAATCAGAGCCGCTGCATGGAGTTGGACTGCTTACTGTTTTTAAAATAGAAATATCCGTTGCGGGCACTTTAATATCTACGCAATTTAGTGCGCTCACGTTATTCAGGCAATTCGAACCTCCGCTAAGAACAACAGCGCAGTTAGTAATAGTTGTGTTTACTGGAATTGAATTTGTAACTGTTGCTACCACATTTACGGTTGTACATTGAGTTGCATTCAGATTGCCAATTGTTATATCAGGATATGCAGTATATCCGCTCACAGCAGTCAATCCTGGAGGCAGTACATCCTGAATTACAACATTGTTTGCAGTTGTGTTTCCGGCATTACAAACATTCATAGAATAGGTAATATTCTGGTTATAAGAAGGGTTTAGATTATTAACACTCTTTGTAATAGTAATTGGCGGGGCAGATTCTGTTAACCTTACATCATCAAAAAAGAGATATTGCTCCCAACTTCCAGTTGTTGGTTTTACAGGTTCAATTATTAAATACATAATATTAGCAAAAGCAGGAATGATATTTGGAATAATAATGTGGTGCCATTGACTATTTGGAAAAGAGTAATTTGAAGCGAGCGATTGGGTGCCAGACCCTGCCACAATATTAATATTATTGATTGATTGAGGAGGCAAAGTATTACTCATAAGTATATTTACCATTCCATTAATACCTGCCGCATTACCATTATCTGCGGCAAAAACCCATAAGTCAAGATTGTAGGTTTTTGTTTGATTTAACGGCTGTGTAATTTCGGAAAAAATCCCTTCAAAATAAGGGCTATAGGCTGTTCTCTTGCATCCTATATACCTATTATTGGGGATGCCGTTATGTGTGTTTATACCATTGGGCAAATAGTTGTTGGTAAAAATATTTATAGGGATGCCTTTAGCAATAACACTGCCCATTTGTGTTGTGCTCCCTCTGATAAAAAGGTCTGCACTACCATTAGTTGACCACCAGTTAGTCACAGCTGTGGGATTGGGATGAGACTCAGCAATCGAATTAAAAATATCGGGGTCGGCATCAAATTGAGCAAGAGACCACCCTACTTCCATGTTTCCATTAAAAATAAAATTGCAGGGATCATCAGGGCAATATGGACAAGAAACAGTTATGTAAATATCGGTTACATTTCCAGTTGATAACGCATCTTTAGGTTTGTATTGTAGATTTGCTGTACCCGTAAAAGTAGCAGAGGGGGTATAACACACTTGATTTCCACTAATGGATGCACTACCTCCTCCATTCAAAATAAGTATTCCGTTGTTTCCAAAAGTTAAATCAAAAGAAATTGGATTAGATTCAGAATCAATATCATTGCTAATTGCATTAATGCAAATTTGACTCCCTCCACAAGAAGTGGAACCGAAATCATTTATCCCCTGAGGCGCACAATTAGTACAGGATGTCCCAAATACAGAGTACCCAAGGTCGCATAAAGTCCTTATTTCAGGATTTGTTAAAATGCGGTCATCTCCACCGGATGTTGAAGGTCTCATAACAAAATTGTAAGTTGAACGCGAATCGTCATAATGGCTCAGACTGCTACCACTTTGAAAAGGGTTTATAGAAAAAACCGGTTGGGGAGCACAAGAACCTGTTTTTGAAAAGAACAACTGATCAGAAACTAAATCTGGCGGTGTATTACCTTGAAAAGTATCTGATGTAGAAACTAAAAAATTATTTCCCATCTTAATTGATTTATCAAATATGCTATAGGGGCCATTCAAAACACTTGCGCCATTAGGATAACCTATGAATGAAGCGAAACCTAATGCATGCATTGCTTCATGTAGCATAATAGAAAATAAATCTAATTGTCCACTTGATGATGCAGGATAATTAGAAAAAACAGTAACCACATTCCCATTAATACTTCTATTACCAAAATCTATTTTTATTCGGCCATCATACGGAAATATAGCGGGGTCTACTGTGGTAGTAATGTGTTTATATAAATCCCCACCATCAAATCCTGATGGAGCCATGCTGGCAAAAAATGGACTGCCGACAGCTAACGGCCCGGTGCCATCTGTTTCTGAAGCCTGAATAACAACATCAGGGGTAGCGCCATTAAGGTCAATAATGCTTGCTATGTAGTCAAATACGGCACAGGCTGTTTGTTGTCGTATGGTTCCAAGGCCAGCAGGGGCAGCAAAACCAATACCGGTTCCTTGTATTACATCTTCAAAATACAAATTAAAACCGCTACAAGTACTCGCTGTTGTAGGAGGATCGTTGCTTGAAATCCACCCATTGTTAAACCTGTCTATTGGCAAGTTAATATTTTTTGGTAAAGGAGGTGCTATTTTAGAATCGCAGAAAGGTATCTTAATAAAATCGGTATTATCAAATGGAATTAGTGGTTGTGTGAATAAATTTTTCAATGTGTTTGGTGAATACAAACTGAGCGGTATCAGCAACTTATTATTTTGAAGAGAAATATTACCGTTTGGAGCAAAAAGAGAAGCTTTTCCGAAATTCTCTGTATTATAAATAATATTTCCATTCGAGATAATTATACCAGAAAAATTTACACTTTCCTGCAAGTTGACATCACCAGAAACATTCCATATAATATTTTTGTATTTAAGATTATTCAGTTCGAGCACAGAACCCTTCAAAACTGTTAAGTCTCCTTGAATATTAAAAACAAAAACGGAAGATGTATCTCCAGATAAATTCATAACACTGTCTAAAACAGAGTTTCCTTGTATTAAATAGCTGCCTGCAAATAGCGATTGTCCTTTTAGTTGGGATGGTATATTTGCGCCCCCCATTGAAGAAAAACAATTTTTATTGGTAAGAGTGTTTAATAATGCTTGCTGAGTCTGTATATTATTATTTTGCAGAATATTTCCTGAAACTCTTATATATGATGAAACTCCCCCTATTGCTCCCACATCTCCTACAACAAAAACCGAGTCATTAGAGCTGATTGCCCCTGAAGCCAATAACCCAAATGGGGAAGAAGCGGCAAAAGAAACAACCATTTCGTCCGAACCAGCATTACAGCTTCCATTTCCTGTTGTGGTCAAAGTTAAAGTAACGGCACCAATTGTTACATCAGCAATACTTGGATTGTAATGGGCATCTAACATATTTGGATTAGGATAAAAAACTCCGCTCCCTGACGTGCTCCAAACGCCTCCTGTTGCAGAAACAACCGTTCCGTTTAAAGCAACACTTGTATTATTTGAGCAAATAATTTCATCTAAACCCGCATTAGCAGTTGCAGTTGGGTTAACAGTTATAGTTGCAATTGCCACGTTAGTGCAACCGTTGCCAACTCCTGTTACAGTATAAGTAGTAGTTGTGCTCGAAGAAACATAAATAGAATTAGTAGAAGCTCCGGTTGACCAAATATAAGTCGTTGCTCCACTTGCTGTAATAATCGCAGTTTGCCCCGAACAAACTGTTTGTGAAGCCGGAGTTGCTATTACATTTAGGTTTGTATCACATGGTTGGGCAAATGATGATTTCAGCTCAAACACTATTCCCTGCGAATACAATGCAACATCACCCGCAACAGGCTGTTTGCCATCTACTTCCTGGTTATAGAATATCCCTTTGTTTTTGGTAAAGAATAAGATATTTCCTATCCTTGCTATACGTATGGAATCATTCACAGCCACTGCCCCATAGCTGCCCACTAATTGTCCCTGGTTATATACGGAAAGCTGCCCGGCATTTATCATTACAGCATAATTGATGCTGTTATAATGTGCATCCACATTATTTGCAGAAAATCCAAATGCAAGAATATCAGACAGGTTATTTACTTTGTATTGTATCCAGCCATTTTGCAACGTATCCAAGATACTGTTAGAAGCAGCACCTGCATTTCCCCAGCCATCGGTAGCAGTTTTTGTAAGGCTCGTGGCGCTTTGAGTAATCCCCGTTACATCTTTCCATGAACCCTCTATAATACCTGGTTTTTCATCAATTAATATTCTCTGTTCACTGGTAGAGTAGTTAATCTTTGACGTTAATCCTATCAAAACGCCTCCTGAGAATGAGCCGGTATCGGGGCCGCCTTTTACTATATAGCCGGTGGTTTGGGCTTGCACAATGGCAGCTAAAAATACAAGAGCCAATACCAATAATCCTTGTAGCTTATTTCTCTTTAGGTTGTATATATATGTGTGTAGCATAGCAGTATCTTTTTTTGTTATGAATTTTAATAATGGTGTATAAACCAACCACTAGTGATTCTGTAACTCCTGCACTTGCTGTATTAGTATATTTACCTGATTTTGTAAAGTATTAATAGTTGCTGCTTGACCATTTAATTCCTGCTGCTGCTCTTTAATGCCTTTCATAAGAATAGCGATGAACGCACTATAATTAATGGTTTTATAAGTTATTGCTGGTGTTATCATCACACCGGCTGTATCATAAACGGCACCTTTGGTAGTAGTTCCCACAAGCTCCGGTAATATTGTCATCACTTCTTGGGCTACGAGACCATATTGTCGTTCTGAAGGAAAATTTAAACCGTACCCATTTGACACATCAAAATTAAAAGAATGCGGCTGCAATTGACTAATTATAGCTAAGGCATTGGCTATACTGTCAATATTTGTTTTAAATTGCTGGTCGGAGCTTGTCCATGCACCGGATGTGCAGGTGGCTACGCCATTCACATTAAAGCTACCATTTACATCTAATCGATGAGTAGGAGCAGAAATCCCTATTCCTACATTAACTCCTGCACCAAGTACCATACAATTACTTGCCGAAACCTGCGCGCCTGATCCAATGGCGGTTGCGTTGGTGAGAGCACTGCTTCCCGCTGGAGTTGCAAAGTAGCCAATAAAAGTATTGTTGCTTCCTGTTATAGTATATCCGGCACCATAGCCTATGGCAGTATTATTATCGCCTGAGGAATTATCATGTAAAGCATAGTATCCTATTCCAGTATTAGATGCCCCATTCGAGTTACCTGCCAATGCTTCGTTCCCAGCCGCAGTATTTCGTGTTCCACTGGCATTATTTGCTAATGTGAACATTCCAAGGGCAGTATTTTCATCACCCTGTGTATTGGCTGATAATGAGGAAAATCCGATTGCAGTATTACGCACACCTATAGTATTTGCATTTAGTGCATAATTTCCAAGTGCTGCATTGGCTCCCCCTGTCGTATTTGAGCTGAATGCATAGCTACCCATAGCCGTATTTTCACTTCCTGTACCATTAACATTTCCTGTCTGATAACCCCAATAAGCATTGGAAAGATTCTGATCGATGCGTCCCGCATGTTGGTTGCTGACACGTATATTTAATGGCACATTATCTATAGTACCTATAAAATGTGTTCCATCAACAGTTCCTGTACTTCCTAAGAAGCCCCATGCATTTTTTGAACCATCAGTTCCGGTGGCACCTGTTATACCCTTGCTTCCTGTTGGGCCTGTTACCCCGGTTGCTCCAGTGCTTCCCCCGGCACCGGTATCTCCCGTAGCTCCATTCAGTCCATCCGCACCTGTAGAGCCAGTAGCACCATTAATTCCATTTGTACCATTAGTTCCTTGTGTACCTGTTGCACCAACATTTCCGGTTGGGCCTACTTGTCCTGTATCACCTTTAGCGCCCGTTGTTCCGGTTGTGCCATTTATACCATTAGTTCCATTTGCACCAGCAGCGCCCGTAGCACCATTAATTCCATTTGTGCCATTAGTTCCAGGTGCGCCTGTTGCTCCAACACTTCCTGTTGGGCCTACCTGTCCGGTATCGCCCTTAGCTCCTGTGCTGCCTGTAACACCATTAATTCCATTTGTACCATTTGCTCCTGCCAGCCCTGTTGCTCCAGTATTACCTGTTGTGCCAAACGCACCACTAAAACGTGCCCACTGTGTTCCATCCCAGTACCAGAAGCCCACCCCTCCTCCTACCATTGAAGGGCTTGTATTATATACTAAAAGTGAAGTTGCAGGATTAGGTATGGTAGTATTATCGTTAATACCTGTTAAAATCACTCTTGGTATAAGTAACCCCTTATTTGGACTAACAACATCCAGCATGGCCGAAGGATCAGGTAGCGCGCCCGTAGAGTTAACACTGATATTTTGTGCAATTAATTGCCAATGAGATAAAATAATAACAAACATACTATACAAGAATCGGATGAAATATTTGTTCTGATTTTTGAAGGTGGTTATATACGGATGAAAATAGATTTCTTTTCATGGCTTTAAAGGTTTGTCAGGTGATACATTGTTATATAAAAATGGAGATTTCGACCATTGAGTAAAAAATGCCGGTAAAACACAACTATTTTCGGCTAATGTAGTGAAATACGGTTTACCCCTATTACCAACCACCGAAAAGTTAAAAAAAAATATTTAATACACAAATAATTG
>FRDC01000810.1_pt1 | contig 12716 bp, 3 predicted proteins | sample 1106171 | NCBI WGS metagenome assembly FRDC01 (sample SAMEA3930566, study PRJEB13176) | freshwater metagenome | biome: Drinking water system; feature: drinking water; material: water | place: Singapore | collected 2014-12-20
CTGGTGATTCAGGAGGCCGCCGCCAAACTGGGCAGCTGGCGGCTGATCGATTGTACGCTTTATGTCACGCTCGAGCCCTGCCCGATGTGCGCCGGGGCTATTGTCCTGTCACGCATCGCCAGAACCGTCTTCGGCGCCTGGGACCCCAAGGCGGGCGCCTGCGGATCGTTGATGGATATTCCGACCGATCCACGATTGAATCACCGGGTCGAGATAACGGGAGGAATTCTGGAGAAAGAGAGCCAACGGCTCTTGCAGGAGTTCTTTCGAAACCGGCGGTCGGAGCAAAGCGCCGCCCGAACCACCGAGTGACCGGCGCTAGCCGAACGTCCACTCACCCAACCGCACCGTCCAATCATTTCCTTCGGCCGCCACCGCCCCGACCCACCCGTCGGACAAGCAAAGATATCGAACGAGCCCCTGCTCCGCTGATTCGGCAGACCTCATCCACTCTACATTGGCTTTCCTGTCATCCGAAGAAATATTTATGAGACAACGCTCCAAAGGAAATTGCAGCCCAACTCCCTTGAGCTTCAGATATGCTTCTTTGGCCACCCAATGACGAAAGAACGCGGCGGCCTGCTGCGAGCGCTCCTGGCACCCCACAGCACGCCGTTCAGCAGGCGCAAAGAACCGCGTTGCAAGCTTCTCACACTCTACATCCTGTCGGATCAACTCCACATCAACGCCGACCTGATGCCCGACAGCCAAGGCGACTAAACAAAGTCCATGCGAATGCGTCAGATTGAATCCGATCTGAGACGAGCTCGAGCCCTCCTCTTCCTGGAAGGCCGGTTTTCCGGCTGGCCCCGATTGGAACCTCAATGATGCGGGATCCTGGCTTGTATAGTGACTCAGAATACTGCGAAGCCCACCGTGGGCCACTTCATAATGCTGTCGAGTCAGCTCCGATACAAACCGCCGAGCCCGGTCTGCTTCATCAGCTGACAACCATGACCGGCACCGTGTTCGAATTTCAGGAGTTACATCCAGTGAATACGACCAGACCATGACCTCACCGGGATTGAGCACAAACCTCCTGCCTCCAGAAGCAGAAGACGCTACGGTTGTCGGCCCGGTCGCTCGAATCATCTCGCAGTTTCCTCTTCAGATCTTGGCGACTCCATGTTGGGGAGTCCAGCTCTCTACGATCTTTCCCTCTTCAAGCTTGACGACACGATCTCCCAATTCGAAATAGCGGTCATCATGGGTAATGACAATCACGCTCTTGCCGCGAGATCGCAAATCCGGGAGCAGCTTGCGGTAGAAGATCTCTTTATACTGCGGATCTTGGTCCGCAGCCCACTCATCAAAGACGTAGATCGGACGATTCTCCAAATAAGCCGTCACCAACGCCAATCGCTTTCTCTGCCCTTGAGACAAATCAATGGTTGAATATTGCCGATCTTTCACCTCGACCTTATGATCGAGCTGTAAAGAAGCCAGTTGCTCCCTGGCCAACGAGTCGACGTCTTCCCCCTCAATACCAAACAGCTTCTGAAACAGATAGAAATCCGAGAATACAATGGAGTAATGCGTGCGATACCACTCGCGATTCTCCTGTACGATTTTGACTCCGGACACATAGATATCACCGTGATGCGGGACATACAACCCGGCGAGCATTTTCACAAAGGTCGATTTACCGCTCCCATTTCCTCCCACAATAAAGACCAATTCTCCCGGCCTAATCGTCAAGTTGATCGGCCCCAGTGAGAATGGCTCCATCCTTTTCTCAGGGTCCGAATAGGTGAACATCACCTGATCCAGGATGACGGTCGCGGCACTCCGTCGACCTGAGAGCGGCACTGAGCCGACGTCGTAGGAGACTTCGTCTAAAGCCCGCTCAAACTTGAGAATGTGATCGTATGCAATGAGTCCACGCTCTAGGGGCGGCAACGCCCCCACGATGCCCCAAATTGGCGACATCATGTACAGCATCACAACGGTATACCCAATCAAGGACTCTGGAGACAGCGAGAACAACGAGGGGAACACAAAGATGATCGACCCAATCATTAAATAAAACGCAACGTGCGACCACGACTCTTTTACGGCATGCTTTTTCGCGGCCTCAATGTTCGTGCACCGATAGAGTTCTGCCGCGCGTCGAACCTCGTGATCCAGGAACTCCTGGCGCCGCTCAGGGTGCATCAGCAGTTCTTTCAGCCCGTCGGTAAGTGCTCGAAAATGCTCATACAGATGCGTTCTGGCCTCACGGGAAGCCCTCATGTCGCTGAAGGTCCTCATGTGAAACCACTGATACCCACTGATGCCCAGAATCGTGACTCCCACAATGGACAGGAAGGCCGTCCAGGAAAGCCACGCAAGATAGCCCCCGCACACGATGACGATGGCGATATTCGTCATGAGCTGCGGCAAGCTCTGAATTGACCAACCAAGGGCGCCGATATCATCATTCAGCACGGTCATAACTCTAGCAGGGCCCTGCGTCTCCGCCTGCCGAAAGGGTGAGGCCACAATCTTGCCACACAAACAGAATGTCAAATCGTACATCGTGTCCTGCGACATCCTCGCCAACATCATTTGCGAATGCACACGTGTCACTAGCTTGCCGAGCACACACACAGCAAACCCGATCCCCAAATGCCAGGTGTCCTCGCGGTTTCCCTGAAGAGCCCGGTTGATGAGTGCAAGAACCCCTGCGCTGCACACCCCGGACAGCAGGCTTACACAAGCCACTACTATCATGCGCCCGGGAGACCGACGATAGAGAAACAGGAGGAAATCAGAAAGCCTAACGTTCATTGGGCGTCGGACACCTTGCTTTTCAGGTTAGACTCCAGCATGTTCCCAGGATCTCGCGACAGCACTTGTTGAATGCACATGGCTAACTCGTCGACGTGTGGGGGCTCACACAACCGTCCCGCATTCCCTGCAGGAATGAGAATCGTATGGCTCTCTTCGTTCCCGAATGCCGGCCAGTCATATCGCGTGTCCGGTGTTATCTCATCGGCCAATCGATGAGACGCCACCACATTGATAATTCGCCCCGGGAATCGCTCAACTTTATAACGCGCAATGGCACCAAACGTCGCAGCTTTCAGTTGCTGTGCCGGATGCTGCCTGCCATCTTCACGCCGCACGATTGACCACAACGAATAGACGAGGAAGGCCTTACACTTCCGTTTGAGACTTACCCATCCCTCACGCAACGGCACGCCCCGCACTCCTCGGAACGCCGCTGCAAATTTGTTGATGATCACAGCAGCACCGATCACCCCCCCCCACAATCGACTCTTGTGCCGCGCATACGATTTCGGATGCCAGGTATCCAACATCACCAGAGTAACGGTCTGCCCCTGAGCAGTGAGCTGTTGCGCCATCTCGTAGGCAACGACCCCACCGGTGCAAGACCCGACAAAACGGTACGGTCCATTAGCCTGAACTCGCCGCACTTCACTAACATAGTAGGCTGCCATTTCCGTAAGAACCGTGAAGGGCGGTTCTTTGCCATCCACCCCTCGAATCTGCAAGCCATACACCGGTTGTTCCCGCCCTAAGAGTCTCGCCAAGCGCGCAAACATCAGAATATTTCCGCCCACGCCCGGCACCATAAAACATGGGATCGCCTGGCCATTCGGCTGGATCGCAACGAGCGACTGCCAGGGCGGAGTCCAATCCTCCCGTCTAAGCACCTCACCCAGCTCAGCGATGGTTGGAGCGTGAAACAGAGTCGCCAGAGGCAACGTTTTTCCGTATACCTGCTCAAGCAAGAAAAATAACTGTGCCGCCATGAGCGAATGACCGCCCATATCGAAGAAATTCTCGTGAATTCCGATCTCCTGCACATTCAGCACCTGCTGCCACAATGCCACTAGCTGAACCTCGATTAAATCCCTCGGCCCCTCATGCTCCAGGCCGACGCTCGCGCTCCGGAATCGAGGAGGCGGCAAGGCGCGCACATCGACTTTATTGTTCGCCATCAACGGCATAGCGTCGAGGAACACATACGCCGTGGGAAGCATGTACTCAGGTAATACCGCCTTGGTCCACGAACGCAACGCTCCGACTTCAACGGACTGCCCTTCCGCCCGCACCAGATAGGCCGCAAGGTACTTTTCTCCAGGCTCGTCTTCCCGAGCGGTCACCACCACCTGGCTGACGGCCTGATGGCGCCCTAACACGGCTTCGATCTCGCCCAGCTCAATCCTGAACCCCCGGATCTTCACCTGGTGATCAAGGCGACCAAGATGCACAATCGAACCGTCGGGACGATATCGCGCTCGGTCCCCGGTTCGATACATGCGTGCGCCACGTTCGCAGGAAAACGGATCGGCCAGGAATCGCGCGGCCGTCAAATCGGGACGATTCCGATACCCGCGTGCCACTCCATGCCCTCCGATATACAGTTCCCCAGGTACACCGACCGCAACTGGAGCCCCGCGTTCATCCAAAATATACATAGACGTATTGGCAATCGGCCGACCAATGGAGATCTCTTCGTCGCCCGGTTCAAGCTTACTGACCGCCGACCAGATGGTCGTCTCGGTTGGTCCATACATATTCCACACCGCCCGCGTCCGTTTGAGCAACTCCGCAGCCAAGTCAGGTGGAAAGGCTTCCCCGCCACACAGTGCGGTGAACGAGCGGCTCCCCGCCCAACCGGCCCCCAACAACAGACGCCAGGTGGCCGGAGTCGCTTGCATGAGAGTTGCGCCGCTCTCCTCAAGCCGATCGCGAAGCTTGCTTCCGTCGATCGCCACGGCACGACCTGCAATCTCCACCCGGCCGCCAACCATTAAGGGCAGATACAACTCCAAGCCGGCAATATCGAACGAGAGGGTTGTCACGGCAAGGAGCACGTCATCAGCCGTACAGCCCGGGCGGTGTCGCATCGAGCACAGAAAGTTAACCAGCGAACGATGTCTTATCTCCACACCTTTCGGCTGGCCGGTTGACCCGGAGGTGTACAACACGTACGCCAGATCATCCACCGTCGCCACCCGAGGAAGATTGTGCGTCGGCTCCTGCTCAAGAACGGTTTGCTCTTGATCGAGACAGATGATCCGTGTGCCGATCACAGAGACCCGTTCGGACAACCCCGTAGTCGTCAACGCCAGTGTCGCCCCTGAATCTTCCAGCATGAATCGGAGACGGTCGCGGGGATATTCAGGGTCGAGCGGTAGATAATTGGCGCCAGCCTTCCACACGGCCAGGACCGCAATGACCATGTCGAATGAGCGCTCCAGGCAAAGGCCAACCGTACTTGAGCGACGAACTCCTAGAGCCACAAGCCGGCGAGCGAGCTGGTTGGCCTTTGCATTCAATGATTGATACGTCAGCGTCCGACCATCCATAGACAATGCCACGGCCTGCTGGCTACGCTCTACCTGACTCTCGATCAACTCAAAGAGGCAATCCTGATCAGGATAGTCCTCATCCGTTTTGTTCCACCCATAGATGACTTGAGACTCCTCTGCAGGCGTGAACCAGCGCAAAGCCGAACACTTGGTTTCAGGAGCTTCCACGGCCTGATGCAGAAGCACCTTGTAATGCATCAGCATCCGCTCAGCAGTTGCGCGAGTAAACAAATCCGTATTGAACGTCAGGTAGGCTTTCCGGGAAAACACCGTTTCAACAGTCATACTTAGATCAAATTGGGCAGTTCCTGTATCGGCCTCGAAAGGAACCCAGGTGAGCCCATGAAGATCTACATCGCCGACAGGAGCGTTCCCCATGTTAAACAACACCTGCACGAGAGGGCCATAGCTCGCATCCCGGCTCACATGGAGATTCTCCACAAGCTTTTCAAATGAGTAGTCCTGATTGGCGTACGCATCGAGTGCGATCGCCCGCACCCGCTCCACACACTCAGAGAAGGTGGGATCCCCGGAAAGATCAAGCCTGAGCACCAACGTATTCACAAAGGTTCCTATCAGGCCTTCGAGCCCTGCCTGTGTGCGATTCGCAATCGGCGCCCCCACGGCAAGATCGGTAGAACCGGAATAGCGACTGAGCAGTATGAAAAAGCATGTCAGCAGAGTCATGAAGGGCGTTGCATTCCGCTCCACGCTGAAAGCTTCAATGCGCTTGATCAAGGACGACGACATATCCATGGAGCAATACGCACCATTGAAAGTCTGCTCAGCAGGCCGAGGAAAATCTGTCGGAAGCGAGAGGGGCAAAAGTCCGACCAGCTGTTTTTTCCAATAGTCCTCCTGTGCGCTCAGATAATTTCCGAGCAGACACCCCTGCTGCCACGCGGCAAAATCTCCATACTGAATAGCAAGCGGTGCCATGTGCAGCTCTTGCCCTCTCACGACGGCGTTATAGTATGAGGCAAACTCATGCCCTAGAACTCCAAACGACCACTGATCGCTGATAATGTGGTGCATCGTCAACACCAGCACATGATCCTCTGAATCCAACTGAATCAAGAAGAAACGAACCAGCGGGCCGGCCTCCAGATTAAATGGACGACGCGCCTCCGCTTCAGCCAACCGTCTGGCTTCTAGTACCCTCTGGGCCAAGGGCAACCGTCTCAGATCCACCTCCCCCCAAGGCACTTCAAGTCCCGGAGACACGCGTTGAATCGGTCCCTTTTCAGACATGGCAAATGTGGTTCGGAAGGATTCATGTCGGTCGACCAAGGTATCCACGGACTGCCGAAGCGCCTTGCGACTGAGCGGACCCATCTGCCGTGAGACAAACAGCATGTTATAGGCGGTACTCTGGGGCGCGAGCTGATGAAGAACCCACATCCGTTGTTGCGAGGACGACAGGGGGAGGGGCTGAGACCGATCTACCGGCTGAATCGAGGACAGTTTAGGCTGTCCGCGATCCTGCCGCTGCGCTTCCCGGATAGTTTCTCCCAAGGCCGCGATTGTCGGCTGATCAAAAAATGTCTGCAGAGGCAATTCAACCCCGAACACTTCACGAATTCGAGACGCCACTTGAGTGGCTAGCAATGAATGCCCCCCCAATTCAAAGAACTGGTCATGGATGCTGGCAATCGGAACGCCCAGCAACTGAGTCCACATGTGGGTCAGACCAACTTCAATATGATCCCGTGGGGCAACTGAAACCGGCTCTTGAGGGAGGGACGTCTCATCCGGCATTGGCAATGCCCGATGGTCGATCTTTCCGTTTGCTGTTCTGGGAAATGTAGACAGAACAACCACGCTTGACGGCAACATATACGACGGAAGTCGTGACCGCATCGCCTTCCGAACCTCCCCGACTCCCAACACAACCCCCGGTTTCGGTGTCAGATACGCGACGAGGGCGGGGTCCCCAGCGAGCGATTCGCGGTTGAGCACGACTGCATCAGAGACGCCCGGCAGCGTACGCAAGACGGATTCGATCTCCTCCGGCTCGATCCGGAATCCGCGCAGCTTGATCTGTCGATCGCGCCGACCCACGAACTCGAGGAGGCCATCGGCTCGCCACAGAGCAAGATCACCGGTCTTATACAAACGTCCAGGCTTGTCATCGCTTCGCTCGAGAAAACACGCGGCCGTCATCACAGGATCATTCCAATACCCCTGCGCGACACCCGCCCCGCCTATATAAATCTCGCCGATCTCTCCCGTCGAGACCGGACACATCTGCTCATTGAACAAAAATACCTCGGTCCCTGAGATCTCCCGGCCAATCGGAACTCGGCCCCCCTCGCTGTGCATTGATGTACGACAAACCACTGACCACACGGTAGCTTCAGTCGGTCCATACTCGTTGTAAAGAACGGCATGAGGAAGGAGCTCATAGTGTCGGCGCACCAGGTCTGCCGATAACACTTCTCCGCCCAGGATCACGGTCCGAAGCGATGCTCCGGCTGCGGCAGACATCCGCTGTATCACGAGTACATGCCAGGCTGGCCCCCACGCCACATGGGTAATGCGATGCCGGGCAATAAGCTCCAGGATGACATCCACATCCCCCTGCTCGTCTTCTGCCGGAATCACCAGTGACCCGCCTGTACACCAAGTCCAGTACAGTCCGATCATCGAGCTATCAAAGGCCAGTGACGACGTGAAGAGAAATCTTTCGACGGGACTCCCATAGTAGACTTCGCGCGCCCTCGTGGACTGGGCAAGGTTCCCATGAGTCACTGCCACGCCTTTAGGAGTACCCATCGAACCTGACGTGTACATCACATAGGCAAGATCCTCCCCGCCTACCTTCGACGATAGCGGCGCATCATCGCACGCCAACAGCGCTGCTCCTTCCAAATCGACATCGACAACGATTCCGTCAAATACCGGAAGCCGAGATCGAAACACGAGCTGCGTAACCAGAACGGAAAGCCCGCTCTCATCAATCATGTCAGACAAACGCGCTTGGGGGAGCGTTGGATCAAGAGGAAGATATGCCCCCCCCGCTTTCCATACCCCCAATAGCATGACGGCCATATCGACCGAGCGCTCGCAACAGATCCCGACCAGTCGTCCCGATCGCACCCCTTTCTCCCGCAGATAGCGCGCCATCCGATTCGATCGGCGATCAAGCTCCTCATAGGTCAATACCTGCTGCCGAGTCACCACTGCGCACGCATTCGGCATTGTTCTCACTTGCTCATGAAAGCGGTCCAATACCGAGTCGTACTGAGGAATTATGGCTGTGGTCGAGAGCGTCCGTTCTTCCACACCACATGAGTCTTGCGTTAAACTGTTCCAGTGCACAGACAAACGCTCTTGGGGATGCACCAGACACCAATCGAGCAATCGATGTATGCTTTTTAATAATTCTCCAATTCCGTTGACCTCGTAACATGCCGTTCGATATTCAATAGCGAGCTTCACTCGGTCTCCCCGCTGAGAGATCAGCAGCACCAAGTCGACGGGGAGATCGACCGGAGGGACCGACTGCCGACTGGCCGAAACTCCTTCCAAGCGCAAATCGTCCAAAGATTGATCATCGAATACGATCATCGCATTGAACAACGGAACCGACTGTCCGCCGCGGCGAGCCGTGAGGGCACGGACCACTTCGTCATACGGCACATCCTGATGATCGATGGCCTCCGCAATCACACACTGCACATACGACAATAAATCGCCTACTGACAGTTCTTCGGAGAGCATAAAACGCAGCGCGACAGTATTCACCAGACATCCGACCAGCGACTCGGCCATACCCCGATGACGATTGGCCACAGGCGTTCCAATCGTAATGTCTCGATGTCCGGCATACCGGGTGAGCACACATGCAAACAACCCGCACAACAGCGCAAACCGTGTCAGACCTCGCTGCCGGCAGAGATCATCCATGCACGCCACGGTGTCCGAAGGCAAGAGCTCCGCGACACGACCGGTCCGGGCTGCCGTCGTCAGTATCTTCGGAGGATCGATGCGGAGTGCCGGTGCTAGCGGCGCATTGCCCAATTGCTGTTCCCAATACGCCAACTGTCGTTCTCGCCCTCCAGCCAACAGCCAAGCCCGATGCCATGCCACATAATCGTGGTATTCCCCATGCCGCTTTGGAAGTTCAATCGACTGACCGTCTATAGTCGCACAATAGATCATGCTCAGTTCACGGCAGAGCACACCCATCGACCAGCCATCGATAATCAAGTGATGGCACACCACGATGAGCGTCGCGACCTGTGGCTCCATCCGAATGAACAGAGCATGCACTAACGGCCCCTTGACCAAATCGAAACCGTGCTGCGACGCACGCATGACGAGATCATTCAGAGCCTGTGCGCGTTGAGTGACAGGAAGGTGCCTCAAGTCTTCTCGCCGTAACCCAACCGACATCGTGTGATGTACAAACTGACAGGGTTCTCCGTGCCGCTCGCTAAACGTCGAGCGCAACTGTTCATGCCGATCCACGAGCGCCTGCAGACTGCTTTCAAGAACATCAGCATCAAGATGCCCCTCCAGACGCACAGCCACCGCAATGGTGTTCACGGTGCTCTGCGGCTGAAGCCGTTCTGCAAACCAGAATCGCAACTGAGAGGGAGACAGCGCGTACGACAGCGCCCCCTTCCCTTCGCCCGATCCAGACAAGGGAAGCGCCACAGGCCTCTGCTCTCTGGCGGTGATGGAAGAGCCGGACAATATGTAACCCGCCAAATCCTCAATCGAGCCGCCAGTCAGAAGACGCCCGAAAGACACATCCACACCAAAGTCCTCTTCCAGACGGGCCTTGAGCAACCCGGCTTTTAATGAATCGACTCCCAGTGTGACAATCGGATGAGCACGGTCGATCTGATCAGCATCAGTCCGCAGCATGGATGCAATCACCTTCTGGAGATATGCCTCCAAAGACAATCTGTCATGCGGCAATCCGGCCGCCTGAGGATTCTGCTCGCTCACACCGGAAGCAGACAACCGGGGCGCGCGCACCTCAAGTCCGCTGATGCGAACCACCGCCAGAGTCCCTTCGAGATATGCGGCTTTTGCCAAGTGTCGCTGAACTTTTCCGCTGGCGGTCTTCGGAAGCCCCCCTGTCCGCACCAACACCACCACCGCAATGCTGGCGAGATATTCGTCCATCACCCCCTGACGGATGGCCTCGATCACTCCGTCCACGTCCAACGAGTTGACGCGATCGACCTCATGAAGAATCACCAACTCCTCGCCCTGTCCGCGATCAACCGAAAACGCCGCACCGCCACCGGCACGAAGGGCAACGTGGCACTGCTCAACTGTCCGCTCAATGTCATGAGGATACAAATTGCGCCCATGAAGAATGATCAGATCCTTCAGTCGACCCGTCACATACAGCTGTCCCGCGTACAGAAAGCCGAGATCTCCGGTTCGAAGAAACGGCCCCGCCGGATCACCTTCTACCGATGCTCGAAAGGTCGCTCGACTCTCTTCGTTTTTCGCCCAGTAACCTTCCGCAACACTCTGACCGGAAATCCAAATTTCTCCGACTCGATCGGGGAGACTGTCTACGTTCGTCACGGGATCGACTATGCGGATCGTGGTCCCTGGAAGCGGCTCACCACACCCAATCAGTTGTCGCACGGCTGGCGTTGACGGTTCCACAATACTCACACACTGATTCGCCAGTCCCTCAGCTGATACAGCGAGAACCGCAGGCTCTGTCCCGGAGCGTTTCGCAGACACAACGAGAGTGGATTCTGCTAAGCCGTAAGCCGGTGTGAACGCCTTGGGATCAAATCCATACGCGCTGAATCGGCGGCTAAACGCCTCAACAGTCTCGGCACGAATCGGCTCGGCTCCACAACTCGCGACTGTCCAGCGGTCCAACTTCCCGGACCATTCACCCCTATCCTGAAGTGCGGCGAGACAGGACTCATATGCAAAGTTCGGCGCGCCACTGTGGGTAATCCCCAACTGGTCAATCGCCTCTAGCCACCGAAGTGGCCTGCGTAGAAACGTGACGGGAGACATCAAGAACGCAGAAATACCGGAATAAAACGGTGCGAGAATGCCGTGGACCAGACCGTAGTCGTGGTAGTACGGGAGCCAGCACAACGAACGACTCCCAGCAGTCACACTGGTGGCGTATTGAAGCCCCTCGCACTGCGCCAACACATTTTGATGACTGATCATGACGCCGCGAGGTGTGGCTGTTGTCCCAGACGTATACTGCAAGTACGCCAGGGATGTTCCCGAACGGCGCGGCGATTCCTCTACGAAGGAACCGACAGAAAGATCATCGGTCGTCAGCCACGAGCTGGCCTCCGGCTCTGGCTCCATTAAAAGAGAAAACGCCAGCGCCTGGATGCTCCCTGTTGTGAGAATCATCGAGGCCTGAGCATCGTCGAAAATCGCGCGAAGGCGAGGCAGGCTGTGCTTTCGTCGAATCGAATCTGGAGGAGGCGCTGGAATTGGAACCAGACCCGCGTGAATACAGGCCCAAAAAGCAACGACGATATCCAATCCGGGAGGATACAATAGCAGAATCCTGGCCCCCGGATCGGTCCGATGACGCAGAACCGCGGAAAGTTGCGCGACTCGATTCCGCAACGCCGACCAGCTTAGCTCTCCGCCAAGCTCCAGTGTGTCTCGGACAAACGCATAGGCGATGCCTTCCATCGGCTGCTGGCAGCGATGCAGAAAAATGTCCGCCAACGTCCGAACCGACTTTGGCACCGTACTACTTACGCCCATTGTGACAAGCTCGCGCGTAAATGAGGTTACAGGAAAGATGAATTAAATACGCAGTAGCAGGACACGTACCTCACTCAATACGAACACCTACGCTAATATCGTTCTATTGTATAGAGCCGCCTAAAATATCGAAGCACTATCAAAATCCATGCATACTCACATTCGACTTCAGATCGTGCAATGCACTGATTTTGAAATGATTTTCCGTCCAGATCAGCCTGTCAGCCATTCATCGATCCAGCCTGCAGGCTACCCCAGCTCCTCACAGTTGATCGGGCACGGTAAAACAGATTGAAAATTCCTGATCCGCCCTGTAAGCTCGCCCCACTTTTGGTTGGAGCCAGCAGAAGCGCCTCAGCTTCCCCTTCCGACTTGAATACGCTGTGCCAGTGGAGAGGTGCCAGAGTGGCCGAATGGACTCGCCTCGAAAGCGGGCGTCCTCGCAAGGGGACCGTGGGTTCAAATCCCACCCTCTCCGCCATACCACACCTGTCCGCCCCTGAGCCTTTCTCATGATTCCCGGCGACGGGAGACACTCGCCGGCATGTCACCGGCCCGTTGCCTTCTCCCCTAAGACCCGCCGCAACTCGACCATCGCCAGCGTGTCACGCTTGCAGTAAGCCAGCAGCGCATCCTGAATCCTTACCCGCTCGATCCAGTCGG
>FRDC01004621.1_pt2 | contig 12712 bp, 14 predicted proteins | sample 1106171 | NCBI WGS metagenome assembly FRDC01 (sample SAMEA3930566, study PRJEB13176) | freshwater metagenome | biome: Drinking water system; feature: drinking water; material: water | place: Singapore | collected 2014-12-20
GCGCTACGTCGGCGCCAAGATCGGGATCCACAACCTGAAGGGCGAGAAGGTCGGCACGGTGGGACGCCTGACCAACACGGAGTACCTCTTCGTCGCCAGCGACCACCCGGTGGCGCTGCCCGGCGCGGCGGTGGCGGCATGATCACGGAACAGCCCGCACCCGGCGCACCGTCCCTGACGCGCAAGGCGGCCGGCCTGTCGCTGCTGTTCATCGGCGTGCTGGGCGTGATCCTGCCGATCCTGCATGGCGGGATCTTCCTGGCCCTCGGCTTCTTCGTGCTGCGCGACCAGTATGGCTGGGCGCGGCGCGGCATGGCCTGGATGCGGGAACGCGCGCCCGGCCTGTGCGACAGGGTCGAGGCGATGGAGGCGCGCATGATCGCCTGGTTCGAGCGGCAGACGCAACGGGTCAGGCGGGCGTTTTCGTAGCGCCTACCCCGGCTTGAGGCCTGCCCGCTCCGCCGCGGCGCGGGTCCAGGCCGTCTCCCGCTGCAGGAACTCCGCAAAGCCGGCGGGCGTCGCCAGGGTGGGCGAGGCCATGATGCTGCCCATGCCCTCCAGCCGCTGCCGCACGGCGGGGTCCGCCACCGCCGCCGCCACGGCGCCGGCCAGCACGGCGGCGATGTCGGCCGGCACGCCTGTGGGAACGACGATGCCGACGAAGGCCGCGGCTTCGAATTTCGGCACGCCCGCCTCGTCCGCCGTCGGGACATCGGGGACCACCGGCAGGCGCTCCGCCGCCGTCACGCCCAGGATGCGCACAGCGCCTTCCCGGTGCAGCGGCAGGGCAGTGGAGATCTCGGTGATCGCGCCGGCCAGCGTCCCGCTGATCAGGTCCGGCTGCAGCGCGCCGCCGCTGCCATAGGGGATGTGGGTGATGCCCGCCCCCGTCGCGGCATTGAACATCTCGAGCGAGAGATGGGCCGTCGAGGCGATGCCGGAGGAGCCGAAGCCCACCTTGCCGGGGTTCGCCTTCGCATAGGCCACAAGCTCCGCCACCGTCCGCGGCGGCAGGCTGCGATGGACGGTGATCGCCATCGGGGTGCGCACGAACATCCCGATCGGCGCGAAATCCTTCAGCGGGTCATAGCCCAGGTTGGCCTGCACCGCCGGGTTGATCGCCAGCGGGCCGTTGGAGCCGAGCAGGATGGTGAAGCCGTCGGGCCGCATGCGCGCGACCTGCTGCGCGGCGACGCTGCCGCCGGCGCCGGCGCGGTTCTCGACGATCACGGGCTGGCCGAGCTTCGCCGACATCGCGGGGGCGCAGGCACGGGCGGTGATGTCGGAATTGCCGCCCGGCGCGAAGGGCACGATCAGGCGGACGGGCTTGTCGGGCCAGGCCTGGGCGCGGCCGATGCGCGGCAGCAGGGGCGTGGCGGCAAGCGCAAGGGCGGCGCGGCGCGTGGTGCGGATCATGGTCGTGTCCTGTCCCGGCGCAGCGCTTCAGTCGAACAGGGTCGCCAGGCGCTGCTTCATCTGGTCGGCGATGTAGAGCGCCAGCGCCTGGATCGTCGAGGTCGGGTTCACCCCGCCCCCCGTCACCCAGATGCTGCCATCGACGATGAAGAGGTTCTTCACGTCATGGCTGCGGCCCCAGGCGTTCACCACCGACCGCTCGGGGTCCGTGCCCATGCGGCAGGTCCCCAGCAGGTGACCCGGGCTGTTGAGTTGGGTGCGGGAGGTGGTGATGCCGGTCGCGCCCGCCGCCTCCAGGATCTCGGTGGCGCGGGCGATGCCGTGCTCCATCATCGCCGCGGTGTTGGCAGAGAGCGTGTAGTCGATCTTCGGCGCCGGGATGCCGTGGCTGTCGGTCAGCACGGGGTCGAGGGTGACGCGGTTGTGCTCCTCCGGCAGGTCGTCGCAGGCGATGCCGACGACCAGCCTGTGCGCGAAGTGCCTGCGGAAGGCGGCGTGATGGCCGGGGCCCCAGGGGATGGCACCGGCGGCCGCACCCTGCACGGCCTCCATCACCGGTCCCGTGCCGCGGGTGAACTGCAGCGTGTAGCCGCGGAGGAAGCCGCGCGACGGATCGGTCTCGTAGAACTGCTTGCTCCAGATCGAGCACATCGGGCCGCGGTCGGCGTCCATCTCCTCCTCCACATAGCCGCGCACCTGCGGCCAGGGGTGCAGCATCAGGTTGCGCCCGACGAGGCCAGAGGAGTTGGCGAGGCCGTTCGGAAAGCGGCCGGAGGTTGAGTTGAGCAGGATGCGCGGCGTGCCGACGCCGTTGCAGGCCAGGATCACCACCTCGGCCGGCTGGAAATGTTCCTTCCCGTCGAAGTCGTAGTAGATCACGCCGGAGGCCATGCCCTGGTCGTTGGTCGTGATCTCCCGCACGCGGCAGCGGGTGCGGAGTTCGACGCCGGCGCGGATCGCCGCCGGCCAGTAGGTGATGTCGGCGCCCGACTTCGCGCCCTGCGCGCAGCCCGGCGTGCAGTGGCCGAGGTTGATGCACTTGGCGCGGCCCTCGTACTCCTCCGTCGCGATGGCGATGTCGGAGGGCCACCAGTGCCAGCCCAGCCGGTTCATTGCCCGCGCATAGGCGGCGCCCGTGCGGCCCAGCGGCACGGGCGGCATGGGTGGGTTGCGGTCCGGCACGCCGGGATCGCCGGGCAGGCCCGCGACGCCGAAGAAGCGGTCGTTCTGCTCGAACCAGGGGGCGAGGTCCCAGTAGGAGATCGGCCAGTCCTCGGCGACGCCGTCCAGCGATTTCACGCGGAAATCGGACGGATGCAGCCGCGGGAAATGCGCGGTCCAGAAGACGGTGCCGCCGCCGACGCCGCAGAAATTGGCGACCTTCATGACGGAGTTGTCGTCGTTGACGGGGTAGTCGGTCTCGCGCGCGCGGCGGCTGGGATGGATCTCCCAGTCCGTCATGCGCCGCGCTTCCCAGTCGCGGCCATTGGCCGGGTAGTCGGACTGCTTCATCCAGTCGCCCTGCTCCAGGCAGAGGATGCGCATGCGCGTATCGGCGAGCGACCAGGCCATGACGGCGCCGGAGGCGCCGGCACCGATGATCAGGACATCAACCGTGTCGTGCGTGATGGTCATCTCAGGCTTTCCGCCAGAACGGTTCGCGGGTCTTCACGGGGTCCAGCAGGGACCAGTCGGTCGGCGGCATGACATGGCCGCGCGGGAAGGGCGCGCCGGGCTCCCGGCCGAGCGAGCGCACCACCCGGTCGTCGCGGTAGTAGGCCGAGAGAACGACGCGCCCCAGCGCGAGCACGGGCCTGGTCGTCTCCGCCAGCAGGCGCATCGCCACGGCCTCGGCGGCCCCGTCGTCGAGGTCGGCGAAGCTGCCCCCCGCCAGCGCCGCCAGCGCGGCCAGCGCCTGCTTCACGTCGGCCGTGTCGCGCCGCAGCGTGGCGATGACGTCCTGCACGATGGCCGGATCGTCCGCGCCGGGGACGCCATGGGCGGGATCGGCCGGGATCATGAAGCCCGCAAGGCGGCGGAGGTCGCACGCCTCCGTCGCGGTCAGGCCGCTGTCGTCTGGATGCATCTGCGTCGATGTCCCTATCGCACGGCACCCATGGTCAGGCCGCGCACGATGTATTTCTGCACCATCAGGCTGAGCAGAAGCTGCGGCAGCGCCGCGACGATGGTCGCCGCCGCCATCTGGCCCCACAGCACCTGCTCGTAGGAGATGAACTGGATCGCGCCCACCGTGACCGGAAAGGTCTGCCGCCCCGCCAGCATCAGCGGGTAGTTGAAGGCGTTCCAGCAGAACATGAAGCCGAGGATGACCGTCACCGCGATGCCCGGCGCGCTCAGCGGCAGGATCACCCGCACCAGCACGCCGAACCAGGTGCAGCCGTCGATCATCGCGGCCTCCTGGGTCTCCTGCGGCACCTCCAGGAAGAAGCTGCGCAGCATCCAGATGGTGAAGGGCAGGGTGATCAACTGGTAGGCCAGGATCAGCCCGTGATGCGTGTTGTAGAAGCCGATGCGCTGGTAAATCAGGTACAGCGGGATGACGAAGGCGATGAAGGGCACGAAGCGGAAGCTCATGAACAGGAAGGCCAGCGCGTTCTTGCCCTTGAACTCGTAGCGCGCCAGCGCGTAGGCGGCCGGGATGCCGGCGGCGACCGAAAGCGCAACGGCGCCCGTCGAGATGATCAGGCTGTTCAGGAAGAAGCGCGGGAAGTCGGGGCGCGACGCCGCGACATTCCCGCGCTGCTCCCCCAGCACCAGCGCCGCATAGTTGTCGAGCGTCGGTTCGAAGACGAATTTGGGCGGCACCGCCAGGATGTCCCCCGGCGCCTTCAGCGAGGTCAGCAGGATCCAGAAGAAGGGAAACACCGTCCAGGCCAGCAGCAGGAAGGCGCCGGCCAGGATGGCGACGGTCTTCGCTGTCTTCTGCCAGGAGACGGCGCGGCCCCGCGGCGCGGCGGCGGCGAGGCCCGGTTGCAGCACGGCGCCCGACATCAGTGCACCGTCCTCTCGGAAGCCTTGTTCCACAGCTTCATCAGCAGCGTGCTGACGATGACCACCAGGATCAGCAGCACGATCGCCTGCGCCATGCCCTTGCCCATCTGGTACCACTGGAAGCCGTACTGGTAGGCCATGATGTGCAGGTTGGTGGTGGCGTCGTTCGGCCCGCCGGCCGTCGTCGCGTAGATCACGTCGAAGATGCGCAGGGAATCCATCGCCCGGAACATCACCACCAGCACCAGGAAGGGCATCAGCAGCGGCAGGGTGATGTAGCGGAACACGTCGATCGGCCCCGCGCCGTCGACCTTCGCGGCCTCGTAGGGCTCGGACGGCAGGGCCTGCAGCGCGCCCAGCAGGATCAACGCCACGAAGGGAAGATTCCCCCAGGTATCGATGATCAGCACCGACGCGATGGCGCCGTTGATCGACCCGAACCAGTTCACCGGCGCTATCCCGATGAAGGACAGCATGTGGTTCAGGATCCCGGCCTCGGTCGAGGCCATCATGATCTTCCACATCAGCGCGGTGATCACCGGCGGGATCATCAGCGGCATCAGCATCAGCGCGCGGATGACGCCCCGCCCCGGCACCCGCCCGTGCAGGAACAGCGCGACCGCCAGCCCAAGCCCCACCTGCACCACCACCGCCGCCACCGTGAAGCCCAGGGTGAACTGGAAGGCCCTGCTGAACAGGGGTTCCTCCAGCAGGTCGAGGTAGTTGTCGAACCAGATGAAGCGGAAGCGGTTGGGATACTGCAGCCAATACCGCGTCATGCTGTAGTAGACGCCGAGCGCGAAGGGATAGAGCATCCCCGCCAGCAACAGCAGCGCCGGCGCCATCAGCAGATAGGGCAGGGCCCGGCCGCGCCTGCGGCGGCGCGGCCCGATCACGGCATCGGACATCGCGCGCCTACCGGCGCGGCGCCACGACGTCGGCCTCCTTCAGCACGCGGTCGATCTCCGTGCTCGCACGGCGCAGCGCGGCGTCCGCGGTCATGCGCTTGTAGTAGATCTCATGCAGCGACCTGGCCCAGATGTCGCCGAGGCGCACGCGCTCGGGCTGCGGGATCCAGGCGACGCGCGCCGTCTCCAGGTTCTTCGCCATGGTCTGCACGTAGTTGCCGTTGTTCCAGGACCCCATCACCTGCTTCACCTGCGGGTCCTCCATGATGGAGGCGCGGGAGGGGTTGTAGTTGCGGAAGTTGACCGTGGCGTTCAGCAGGGTGCGCTGCGCCGTCGCCCACTGGATGAACAGCCAGGCCGCCTCGCGCGAGCGCGTCGCCTTGCTCATCCCAAGGCCCCAGGTCCACATGCCGGCATAGGTCTTCCCCGCCGGGCCGGGCGGGATCAGCGCGTAGCCGACCTTGCCCGCGACCTTCGACTTCGTGGTGTCCTCGTAGCTGGCGGCGAAGAAGTCGGCGTCGCAGATCATGCCGGCCTGGCCCGCCGTGAAGGCCTCCATCGCGTCGTACCATTGCATGTTGGCCCAGTTCGGCGGGCCGGCATCGCGCACCATGTCCACCCAGGTCTCGGTGTATTTCACCGATCGCGGGTCATGCAGGGTGGACTTCATGTTGCGGTCGAGTTCCGCCCATTGCCCGTCGGTGTAGGACTTCAGGCCGCTGATGAAGCCCGTCGCCACGGACCCGACATTGGGCGCGCCGCGTGCCACGATGCCCGGGATGTTCGCCGCCCGCTTCACCGCCCGCGCGGCCTCGGCCATCTCCTCGAGCGTCGTCGGCACCTTGATGTTGTGCTGCTCGAAGATGTCCTTGCGATAGGCCATGGAGTAGGTCTCGGACAGCACCGGGATCGCCCAGAGCGAGCCCTGCCCCACCCCGCCACCGGTCTCGCCGTTCCAGCGGTTGGCGGAGAGCAGCCCCGGGAACAGGTCGCCCTGGTTGAACCAGGCGGCGTCCGTCAGCCGCGGATCGGCCAGGAAGGGATCGAGCGGCAGGATCCAGCCCGCCGGCACATACTGCCAGGACCGCATCGGCCCGGTCATGATGACCGAGAACTCGCCGCGCTGCTGCGACAGGTCGGCGACCAGCTTCGTGAAATACTCCTGCTCCGGCAGGATCAGGTACTCGATCCGGATGCCGGTCAGCGCCCGGAACTGCGGGATCAGCGGCAGCAGGCTTTCGGTGAAGGGGTGCTTGTTCAGGCCGATCGTCAGGCTCTGGCCCTCGGCCATGCGCCAGTTGATCTTCGCCTGGCGGTACCAGGCGAGGGCCGCCTCCTCCTGCGCCCTGGCCGAGCCGATGCCCGCCATGCCGAGGGCAAGGCCGCCAAGCGACCGACGCGTGAGTTCCATGCGATTCCTCCTGAGCCTTGTCGTTCTGATGCGACCGGGTCGTCAGCGCGGAGGGGAAGAACACTCCGCGCGTCGCCTTGGCATCAGTCTATTCACGGCTCGGAGATGCCGCCAAGTCTCAAACGGGAACCGGGGCGTCCTGCCGCAGCAGCCCCTCGCGCTTCAGCTCCTGCCAGAGCGCGGCGGGGATGGGCCGGCGCAGATGCGCGAGGTTCTGCTCCACCTCGGCGGCCGAGAGCGCGCCCGGGATCACCGCGGCCACCGCCGGATGGTGCAGCACGAATTGCAGCGCGGCGGCCGGCAGCGGGATGCCGTGGCGGGCGCAGACCGCCTCCAGCCGGCGGGCGCGCTCCAGAAGCTCGGGCGGCGCCGCCGCGTAGTCGTAGGTCGGGCGGTTGCCGGCGGCGCCGGTCAGGATGCCGGAGTTGTAAGGCCCGCCGATGATCACGCCGATGTTGTTCTTCTCGGCATGGGGCATGAAGTCGTCCAGCGATTCCTGCTCCAGCAGCGTGTAGCGGCCGGCCAGCAGCATGCAGTCGAAGTCGCCGGCCCGGGCGAAGCGGAGGCACATATCGGCCTCGTTCAGCCCGGCCCCGATGGCGCCGATCACGCCGGCGCGGCGCAACTCGTCGAGGGCACGGTAGCCGCCCTCCATGACCGTGCGGAAGCGCTCGTCCAGCAGCGCGCGGTCGCGGATGGTCCAGAAGTCGATGTCGTGGATGAAGACCACGTCGATGCGGGCGAGGCCGGTGCGCATCCAGGACTGCTCCAGGGAGCGCATGACGCCGTCATAGGAGTAGTCGTAGGTCGCCATGAAGCCGGGCAGCCCGTTCTCCCGGAAGTCCGGCGGCGGCGCCTCGCCGGAGCGGAGCGGGCGCATGACGCGGCCGATCTTGCTGGAGATCACGAATTGGTCGCGCGGCTGCGTGCGCAGGTACTGGCCCATGCGCAGCTCGCTGCGGCCGTAGCCGTAGTAGGGCGAGGTGTCGAAGTAGCGCATGCCGCCCTGCCACGCGGTGTCCAGCAGCGCCTGCACCTCGTTCTCGTCCGTATGGGCGCGGAAGCCGCCGATGGGCGCGCCGCCGAAGCCGATCTCGGTGACGTGCACGCCGCTGCGGCCGAGTTGCCGCGTGGGTATGGGCTGCATTGGTTTCCCCCTGCGCGCCTTGGGTCGCGGCGCGTCGGGACGATCCTAGGCACAGGCCACGGCAGCGGTGAAGCCCCGCTGCCCTCAGCCGGCGCCGAGCTTCCGGCGGAGCCGCGCGATGGCGCCGGGCAGGCCGCGCACCTGCAGCACGCGTCCCTGCTCGTCGTAGTCCTCGGACAGCACGCGGGCGCTCTCGTAGACCTCGCCGATCAGCCCCTGCTGCGCATAGGGCAGCACCAGCACGTCCTCGACCATCGCGGCCTCGAAGAAGGCGATGATGGTCTCCCGCAGCGCCGCCACATCCTCCGGCGCATGGGCGGAGAGCATGATCGCGTCGGGGTGCTTCTCGGCCAGCGCGGCGCGCCCGGCCGCGTCCACGCGGTCCATCTTGTTCAGCATCAGGCGCGAGGGCACCTGATCCGCCCCGATCTCCCGCAGCACGCTGCGGCTGACCTCGAGCTGCGCCTCGTAGGTCGGGTCGGAGGCATCGACGACGAAGAGCAGCAGCGACGCCTCCAGCGCCTCCGCCAGAGTCGAGCGGAAGGAGGCGACCAGGTCGTGCGGCAACTGCTTGATGAAGCCGACGGTGTCGGAGACGAGGATGCGCGGCCGCGTCTCCGGCTGCAGGATGCGCACGGTGGTGTCGAGGGTGGCGAAGAGCTTGTCCTCCACCAGCACCTGGCTGCCGGTCAGCGCGCGCATCAGCGACGACTTGCCGGCATTGGTGTAGCCGACCAGCGCGACGCGCAGCTGGTCCCGCCGCGCAGAGCGACGATTGTCGCTGTCGCGCTGCACCGCCTCCAGCTGGTCCTTCAGCTCCGCGATGCGGTCGCGGATCTTGCGGCGGTCGAGGTCGAGCGTGGTCTCGCCCGCGCCCGGCCCCTGCTGGCGCCCGCCGCCGCCGGTGGATTCGCGCAGGCGCGGGGCGACGTATTTCAGCCGCGCCATTTCCACCTGCAGCCGCGCCTCCCGCGTGTTGGCGTGGCGGTGGAAGATCTCGACGATCACGCCGGTGCGGTCGAGCACCTCGGCGCCCGTCGCGCGTTCGAGGTTACGGATCTGGCTCGGCGAGAGCTCGTGGTCGACGATGACGACGCCGGGGCGCGGGCCTTCGGGGATCTCGGACGGTTCGGCCGTCGGCGTCTCCGCGGCCTTCTCGAAACGCTGGCGCGCCTTGGCGCGCGGCGGCGGCGCCATCGATCCCACGACGCCGCTGCCGCCGGTCAGCGCCGCAAGCTCCGCCAGCTTCCCTGTGCCCAGCAGCGCGCCGGCGCCGGTGCCCTCGCGCCGCTGCGACACCGTGCCCGCCACCTCGTAGCCGAGCGTCTTCACCAGGCGCCCGAGCTCCTCGAGGCTCGCGGCGTGGGCGACGTCGTCGACCTCGGGCGTCTGGATGCCGACGAGGACGGCGCGGGGCGTGGGAAGCTTCGTCTCCATCGCGCGGGCGTAGCACGGATCGCGCCGCGCACGATTCCGTGCGATCGCCGCGAAGGCGAAAAGGATTTCTTGTATTCGCGCGAGGGTGGTGTATCGTCTCTCCGTCAGCCTCGTTTGGTTTCGGCCTGCTCTCCTTGCTCATGATCGAGCGCCGAGCCAGCTGCCCGCCCCCACACCGCAGAATGACCCGCCGTGCGACGTTCGCGCGGCGGCCCGTCTTGTTCGATCGGAATACTCACGTGTCCAACGGCACCATCAAGTGGTTCAACGCGACCAAGGGCTTCGGCTTCATCGCACCGGAGGAAGGCGGCGGCGACGTGTTCGTGCACATCTCTGCGGTCGAGAAAGCAGGACTGCGCAGCCTCAATGAAGGCCAGCGCGTGCGCTACGAACGCGTTCAGGGCAAGAACGGGAAGTACTCGGCCGAAAACCTGTCTGCAACCGCCTGAGCGTCTGGCCGGCGAGGCGCCTGCGAACGATCGCAACCGCTGACGGCCCGAACTCACCTACGCCCGATGATCAAACGGCTCAGACGCAGCGCACCCGCGCAGCAGCTGCTTGCATCCATCGTCGCTTGCTTCATCTGGTGCGTTCACCGCACGACGCGGTGGCGGCACGTCGGCTTCAAGCCCGTGGCGCAGTTCGAGGCGAGCCAGAGACCGTTCATCGTTTGCTGCTGGCACGGCCGCATGCTCCTCACATGCTGCTTCCGCCCGCGGACGATGCCGGTCCAGGTACTCGCCTCCCGCCATAACGATGGGCAGTTCGTTGCGCGCGTGATGGCGTTTTTCGGTGTCGGGAGCGTCAGCGGCTGGACTGGCCGCGGCGGTCATGGCGCCATTCAGGCGTGCTGGGCGGCACTCACCAGCGGATGTGTCGTCGTCATCACGCCGGATGGGCCGCGCGGTCCGGCCTTGCAGGTCGCGCCCGGCGTCATTCGGCTTGCCCGCCTATCCGGCGCGGCGATCGTACCGGTCAGCTATTCGACGAATCGGCGCCGCTTCCTGAAGACTTGGGACCGTTTCATGATCCCCCTGCCGTTCGGATCAGGCGTGTTCGTGTGCGGCCCGCCGCTCAGCGTCGCTGAGTCAACCGACGAAGACTGGGCACGCAACCAGCTGCAGCACGCATTGAACCAAGCCTCCTGGCAGGCCGACCGGCTGACGGGACATACGGCGGCCGAGCCCCGCTTCGCGACGGGCGAATAGCCGCTGCTTCCTTCCGTTCACGGCAGCCAGCGGACGCGCACTACATGTCGAGCATGGTCTTGAAGCCGCCGTAGATCATCCGCTTGCCGTCGAAGGGCATGCTCGACATGTCCAATTTCAGGCGCGGATCTGCCATCACCTTCTTGAGGACGGCATCGCGATGAGCGCGGGACTTGTACACGATCCACGAGAAGACGACGGTCTCGCTGGGTTTCATCTTCACCGAACGCGGGAAGGAGGTGAGCTTGCCTTTTGGGATGTCGTCGCCCGAGCACTCGACATAGGAGAGCGCCCCGTGCTCGCGCCAGACCTTGCCGGCTTTACGGGCGATCTTTCTGTAGGCTCCGAGGTTTTTCTTCGGAACGGCGAGCACGAATCCGTCTACGTACGACATTGCGTTTCCTCTGTTCGGGGGACAACGCACTATAACACCACATACAGGGTGAAGTTCCATCACAAGTCGCGCTCGGCCTCGCGCCGCATCTACAGTAACCCCAGCCCCTTGAAGCTGGCATGGCCGGCGCGGCCGATGACGATGTGGTCGTGCACGGTGAGCCCGAGCGTCTCCGCCGCTTTGGCGACTTCGCGCGTCATGGCGATGTCGGCCTTCGACGGAGTCGGGTCGCCGCTCGGGTGGTTGTGGACCAGGATGATGGCCGACGCGCCGAGGTCGAGCGCGCGCTTGACGACCTCGCGCGGATAAACAGGCGTGTGGTCGACGGTGCCGCGCTGCTGCTCCTCGTCGGCGATCAGCACGTTCTTGCGATCGAGGAAGAGCAGGTGGAAGCGCTCGGTCGGCTCGTGCGCCAGCCGCGCGCGACAATAGTCGAGCACCTTTTGCCACGACGACAGCACCGGCCGGTCGATCACCTCCTGCCGCGCCAGCCGCACCGCGGACTCGCGCACGACCTTGAGCATGTCGACGGCATTGTCCTTGAGACCCGCGCCCAGCAGCGCCTCGCGCGGTGCCGAGACGACGCCGGCAAAATTGCCGAACGTATCGATCAGACGCTTCGCCAATGGCTTGACGTCCACGCGCGGGATCGCCGCGAACAGCAGCAGCTCGACGAGCTCATAGTCGGGCAGGGGATCGCTGCCGCGACGGAAGCGCTCGCGCAGCCGCTCGCGATGGCCGTGGTAATGCGGCGTTTCCTGCGGTTCGTTCCGCGTGTCCGGCTGGTCGGCTTTTCTGTTCACTTTCGTCCCTGGCTGGTCGGGGCCAGCTTACCATCCCTGCAATCGCCGGTGGAGGGCGCAGCGCGTCCAGTCAGGCCGGGCGCGCTCCTTGCCGTCCGAACTCCTCGATCAGCCGGGGATAGTCCTCGAAGGCAGGTTGGGTTGCGAAGCTATGGCTCGCTGGCGTGCGCGCCCAGGGTAGCTTTTCCCGGGTCCAGACTTCGATGAGCGGGATGAACCATCCGTGGTCGTCGAGCATCGACGGGCGCAAATTGACGAACTGATCAAAGCCTTCGCCCCGCGTGAACATCCATGACATGCAGTACGGGCAGAAATAGTGGCGCGTCGGCCCGTGCAAGCCGCCGACGACCGGCTCCCCGGCCGTGACGGCGAAGCCGGCGCTCGGGACCGTCAGCGTCAGCGAGAAGGCGGCCGCAGTCATCCGCTGGCACCCGGCGCAATGGCAGGCCGACGCCAGCAGCGGCGGCGCGCTCACCCTTATGCGCGTGCGGCCGCAGCGGCAGCCACCGTCCCAGGGCAATTTCCATTCGCTCATGTCGACGCCTCCATGCAGACAACGCCGGCCCCTTTGGCGGCAAGAACATGGCGTCGGCGCGGCCGAGCCAGGTTAGTATTGCGCATGATAGCAGGCATCGGAAGGCCCGCACCGCGCCCGAGAACGATGCACGGCACGACGCCGAGCGGCGGTGAAGTGGCTCCGCGCCACGCGGCCGACGGTTGCCGTCCTGGAGTATCGCAATGCATAAGAGCCGGCTCGGCGCCCTGGTCATCGACTGCCGCACGGACGATCTGCCGCGTGCGGCGAGATTTTGGAGCGCCACCCTTGGCTACGAAGTCGTGCCCTCAAAGCCGGATTGGGACGGGAAGTACATCGAGCTCGCCGGGCCCGATGGCGAGGTGAAGGTCCTGCTGCAACGTGTCGCGCATGAGAGCCGGGTGCACTTCGATATCGAGACCGACAATGCCGCTGCCGAGA
>FRDC01002122.1_pt2 | contig 12711 bp, 17 predicted proteins | sample 1106171 | NCBI WGS metagenome assembly FRDC01 (sample SAMEA3930566, study PRJEB13176) | freshwater metagenome | biome: Drinking water system; feature: drinking water; material: water | place: Singapore | collected 2014-12-20
GTCTTTCGCGTGCGCTCCGACTTCGTTCTCGAAATTGACGTTGGCCACATGCGAAAACGATCCCGTGTCTTTGCCCATCAGAACGGATGTTTCAAACTTGTCAGGTTTTCCAGGTTGAAGCGCGAATTTGTAGTTTCCCTGTACCGAGAGCTTGGGAAGCCAATCATGCTCTTTGACGATTTGAAGACGGTTCGACCACTCCGCTGCCGTCCAGTCAAATCCGCTTCCGTTATCGGCGGCGACACCCTTGATTTCCATCCTCCAACGATCGGTCAGACCGTAATTGGCGACGAATTTGTGGATATGGTTGCCGCCCTTTGCGTCGTCAGAATCGATGTCGTATCCGCCTCTGTACTCCAGCTCCACCTTTCCCTTGGTGACATCGGGGCTGGAGACCTTGTTCGACGCAAGAGCCGAAGACGAAAAGGCAAAAAGAAAGGAAAAAAGAAAAGAAAAAACGAGGCCGCACGGCGCGACCCAAGATGAAAATCCGTTCACAACATCTCTCCAATTTTCTGGCATGCGGCACGCCGTTCATCCGTCGTCATGGCTTCGAGCGGCAGCGCCGTGAAGGCGCGTATTTTCCTTTGCAACAAGCCATACGCCTTTTCGAACGCCGTAAGACGCTCGGCATCGCTGCCCGTGGCGGCAGCTGGGTCATCCACGCCCCAATGGGCCGTCACAGGCAAGCCTGGCCAAACCGGACATGCCTCGTCACGGGCGTTGCCACATACGGTGAATACGAAGTCCATTTCAGGCGCATCACCACCTTCAAACACGCTCCAGCTTTTGCTGTGCAGTCCGTCGATAGGAATTCCCCGCAAGGCCAGAAGCTGGATGGCGACAGGATTGACCTTACCACAAGGCTTGCTGCCAGCGCTGTAGGAATGAAACCTGTCCTTGCCCTCGTGGCGTAGCAGAGCTTCGGATAGAATGCTCCGCGCGGAATTCGCGGTACAAAGAAAGAGGACGTTGAATGGCGGCGTCGAGCGGGATGTCATGGCTTGTTAAGACTCCAATCGTAATCGAAGTAATCGTTTATATTGCTACCGCCGGAAACGGTTGGGCCGTATTTCCGAACAAAGACCAGAACGCCCTTATCGCTGCCGAAGTCCTCGGCGAACCACTTAAATATCGGCGAGAGCGTGAGACCGGAATTGCCCACCCTCAGTCCTTTCGTCGTGTTGGCTAGGAATTTTTGCGTCTGGTCATTCAGCTGTGTGTCGAGCCTCTCTGGCAAATAAACTTCGTTGCGCAGATCGGGACAGGAAAGCGATGCGCAGACGATGGCCACGTGAATACGTGGATCGCCCATCTTGCGCAGAATTCCATGTTCTATGTCGTCGAGCGCAAGCTCTCTTCCAGCGATCTTCCATGAATGAGCCTTCCACGGGCTTTGCAGCAGCGTGCCTAAATCCTTGATGCTTTTGACATCCGGATTCCGGATGATCAAATCAATCGTCAGAAGATTATAGGCGTTGATCCAATATGTTTTTAATGCTTGAGGATTGAGCTTTGTAACATCGACTTCGGTCAACGCCTTCATGGCCTGTACATGGCGCGGGTCTCTCGCCCATGCGTCATAGTCTACAAGATTGACGTGAATGCCTGCTTTTTTCCCAGCATGCACATAATCGTGCAGAAGCGCATCGTAGGCAACCGTATATCCACCTTCCGCTATGGCCAGGGAAGGTAAAAGAAGGAAGAGCGAGAACAATAAAACCTTTAGAAAATTCTTTGTGTGCAACATCGTGCATCCTCCGCTTAGATATTATTAAAGTCGTTTGCCGCTTGTCGTATCCTGCCAAATGTCGTCAACCAGCAAAGTCCGCCAAACACATATGCGATCATGTTAAAATGACTTGGAATTAGGCAGATCATGACAAGAACAAATATCGTTTCCGTTCCCTCCGTGAGGCCTCGCAAATAGAAAAAGGACTTCTTACCTTGTCTGTCGTGGTTGATACCGTGTTTTGCCGCCATGATGGCATAGGCCAGAAAAGAGCTTCCTGTACCAATAAAGCTGAAGATGAGGAATGCGGCGGGCAATGCAAAATTAGGCTGCCCCACAGCGAAAAAGAAAACAGTTCCGGCGTAGAAGATAAAATCGAAGACGATATCGAGATACCCGCCTAAGTCCGTCGCCGTCGTTTGGCGTGCCAAGGGGCCATCCAAACCGTCCATCGCCCTGCTGAGAAGGATAAACAGGATCGTTAAACCATACTGCTGGTACGCGACCGCTATGAATCCTAAAATCGAAAAAACAAACCCGATGATCGTAAGCGTGTTTGCCCGCACGCCACGCTTCATAAGTTTGTGGGCTATTCTGTTCAGAAGCGGGGCAATCAAACTTCTAACGGCGGAATCTAACACTGAATTTCTTCCTTCATAAAAGCAAGCCACTTCATAAGTTCGTTCTGCGCGTGCCCATTCATATCAGGCGCGCAGGAAAATAATTTCCCAAAATCATCGAGGATATCGACATCAAATGTTTTTGAAAGATAGCGCATCTCTCCATGCAGCCGTAATTTTTCCACAAATACGGCGCATGTCTCAGGAACGCTATAGGGAACGGAAAGCCAGAGATTGCGAGGGAGCGCAGCATGACCGCCGTACAAGTAGTATCCCCCATCCTCAGCAGGGCCGATGACATGCCCCGATTCTTGCTTAAGAATGTCATGGGCTTCCGTGATGCGCCCTGTGGATAGCTGAGGACTGTCGGTGCCGATGAGGATAACGTGGTCGTGCTTTTTAAGCAGCGTCGTATAAACATGATCCAACCTTTCTCCTAGGCTTCCATCTCCCGTCCACAGTCGATCAAGACCTTGCCAAAGCGGATGTTTCAAGCCGTTTTCCTCGCCGACCGCCCAATAGGGAATGAGATCGCCTTGCGTTTGCCTAATGACACCAAGCGCAAGTTCTTCAAGGCATTTAAGGCTATACCGATAGAACTGCTCCGCTCTTTCGACGCCGATATCCGCCGCCAGTCGCGTCTTCACAGGAGACAGACCAGGTGTTTTGGCGAAAATAGCGAGCGCGCCTGTCATGCGTCACCTCGCCGGAGTACAAGACGGCAGAATTCAGGCCAAGCCTGTTTGTAGGTCAGCGCAACATGCCGCACGGTTGTTTTAAACCAGCCTCGGTTGCGGTATTTTCTGGCACTCGTATAAATCGGCGCTTCGATAGACTGCAAGACTATCCCGCGCTGACGTGCGCGCCAGACAAACACATGATCCTCGCCATATTGCACGTTTTCAGGATATCCGCCGATCTCGCAAAAGAGTTTCTTGCGTATGCAAAGCCCCTGATCTCCGAAAGGCATTCCCAACAGACGCGAGCGAACCCATGTGCCGATTTCATTAAGCTTCATCAAAGGTGTGGCATCGGAGAGAAACTTCAAGTCGCCGTATAAAAGCCAGTCGGGATATTGCCCCAGCCTGCGCAACAAGGCGGGGATAGTATCTTGCGCGAGACGCGTATCCGCGTGCAAAAACCATAATTGAGTTCCATCGGCGATGCGTGCGGCGGCGTTCATCTGGGCTGCGCGGCCCACGCCTTCGCTCACTTGTTTTACGATCATCCATGGATGGGGTGTGGGCATTTCCAAAGGCGGCGTCCCATGCGGCACGGCGACGATGATTTCGCTGCTTGGCGGCAGTCCGGCAAGATCAGGGATCAAATTCCTCCACGCTTGTTCATCGGGTGCCATGGGAATGATGACAGACAACTTCATGGCGTCTATGCTCTTAAGACCGCAAGCATATCGCGGGCTTGGTCGGATAATGCATCATCTGGCGTCATAACGGCTCCTTTAAGGCTTTCACGGCATGACGAGCATCCTTGGGGCAGGTCCCCCTCCAAAAAGGCTAGAAGCATCGTATTGGCTTTCTCCAGACTCGTGCCGTAGCGCGCGATGATAGTGGCGGTGTCCGCGTGATCTGCGGGATTTTCCTTCCAGCAATCGTAATCCGTGGCAATTCCGACGATCGCATAACATATCTGGGCCTCGCGTGCCAAAAACACCTCCGGCACATTCGTCATGCCGACGAGATCGCCGCCAATATGACGGAAAAAATGGCTTTCGGCTTGTGTGCCAAGACGTGGCCCGTCGACGCACACATAGGTCTTGCCCGTATGGATGGCGGCACCTGTCTTCTGGGCGGCGCGGGCCAATCCGTCCGTAAGGTTCTGACACACAGGTCTTGCTGTTGAGACATGGGCGGTGAGGCCGTTGCCGAAAAAGGTCTTCGCGCGTCCATCCTTGACCCAGTCGATATATTGGGCCGGTATGGCAAAGTCGCCTGGCGCGATTTCCTCCCGTAGACTGCCGACCGCTGAGAAGCCAATAATCTGGCGTACACCCGCTTTCTTGAGCGCGTAGATATTGGCGCGGTAATTCACTTCGTGCGGCAGAAACTGATGCTGCGCGCCATGACGAGGCAGAAAAAAAACCTCTTTATCCGCATAACGCGCCCTCGTCAGAGGAGCGGAGGGTTTGCCGAAAGGCGTATCCATCTCCGTTTCTTCGACGATCTCCAGCCCTTGGAGTTTGTAAAACCCTGTGCCTCCGATAATGCCAAGCATGATTTTTCCTTTCTTAACAGCACGCGCCCGCAGAGGCATTGCTTTCCGTTCCCGTGGAGGGCGCGCAGTCGAATGCGCCGTAATGAGTCGTAAAATCGCCCATGGACGTGAAATGAGAGGCAAAGCGCGTTTCCATCAGCATCTTCCATGTGTTGCCGCAGACACGTTCCGGCATGCCCGTTTTGAACAGGTGGTGATCATCCAGGCGGAAAGCGTGCGGCGCATCCTCTATCGTTCCCTTGTAGGTCACGACATGGCCGTAATCCTCGCAAATATCCTCAAGGTCGCATTTGAACGCCCGTACCGTGATCGAATAGAAGTCGATCATGCCCGCCTTCCGCTCGATGGTTGGATCGTTAAGCGCAATCCGGCCTTTGCTCATCATGCGATAATCAAGACAGCCGATTTTGCGAAGCATGCGGCGAAAATCTTCTATATACATCGCCCCGCCCAGGCATTCTCCCAAAACTTCCTGATCGTGCTGCAAATGCTCCGGCACGCGTCTTCCTGCGAAAACGTCCGAAAAGTAAAGCTCGCCACCAGGCTTCAAAACGCGGAAAATCTCGCGGAACACGGCCTCTTTGTTCGCGGAAAGGTTGATCACGCAGTTTGAGACGATGACATCCACCGAATTGTCGGAGATGCCAAGCGTCTTCAAATCCTCGATATAGCCGTGGTGAAACACGACATTCGGTTGTTTGTAGCCAAAAGCGTTCATATGATAATCGACATGCTTTTCGGCAACCACCAACTGCGCCTCCGTCATATCCACGCCAATAACCTTTCCCGAAGCGCCGACAAGCTGGGAAAGCATATAAGCGTCGCGCCCCGTGCCGCACCCCAGATCGAGAACGGTCATAGCCTCCAGCACCTGCGGGATGGGAGAGCCGCAACCGTAAAACCGTTCCTGCACCTCCGGATGCACTTTTTTAAGAAGCGGCCTTAAATGCGGGGGAATCGCGTCAATGGGGCAGCAGGCACTAGTTTTAAGATCGGCACTGTTTTGCAGGGTCTCTCCGTAATACTCCTGAACATTCTTTTGTATGGTTTGAGCGGCTGAGGTCATGCGTTTTCTCCTTCTTTCAACAATGCACCCGTGCAGGAACTGCCCGCGCCAGCCGTGCAACCGAAACAATGGTCGGCAAAGGCGATGTCACGATCGAGAGACGAAAAGGACTGAATGTCCCAAATCGTTCTTGGCTTATAATTCAGGGGGATTTCCAGCATCTGGTTAAAGTCGCAGTCATAGAGCTTTCCGTCCCAGCTGATCGAGACGAGTTGCTTGCACATGACTTCTTCGGCGGCCTGCACGTTGAAGCTGTCAATGAGCAGCTGCATGTATTGCTCGGCCAGACCGTCGCGCTCCAGCATATGGGCGAAACGCTTGATCGGCATATTCGTGATGGTGAAAAGATTATTGAACACAAGGCCGAAATTCTTGTGCAGATATTCTTTATAGGCGGTCTCCAGCTTTTTTTGCTCCGGTGGCAAATGTGTGCCGATGGGGTTATAGACAAGGTTCAAGACCAACCCGCTATCAGGCTTGCCGTATCCGAGGGCGTTCAGTTTTTTGAGAGCGGCAATACTTTTGCCGAAAACACCTTTGCCGCGCTGCGCGTTGACATTATCTTCCAGATAGCATGGCAAGGAAGCTACGATCTGCGCCTTTTGTTCGGCCAGAAACTCCGCCGTGTCCTCCTGTCCCTTTTCAAACAGGACGGTTAGGTTGCAGCGGTCGATAACCTCCTTGCCCATGGCACGGATGCGCTCGACGAAATACCTAAAATGCGGATTAAGCTCTGGCGCACCGCCCGTGATATCGACAAGCGTGATATTCGGCCCCACCTGCAAAAGCTCAAGTATTCGATCTATGGTCGCCCGTTCCATATTTTCGGTGCGTTTGGGGCCAGCCTCGACATGACAATGGTGACACGCCTGATTGCACCGTTTGCCGATATTGACCTGTAGCGTCGTTATAACCTCGCGCTTAACCTTTAGCCCACGGCGCGAAAGCGTTTCATCAAATCGATTTACTCTGCAAAGGCTCCCGTCCATTTTATGTTCTTCTCCATGCATGGAATTTTTCAACGATCTTTAATCCAAGTTTCGGCACATGCGCCTTACGCCAAACGCCAGCCGCATATTTGTTGGCCTCTCCGAGCGTCGGGTAGATGTGGATCGTGCCGAGTATTTTATTCAGCCCCAGACCATGCTTCATAGCCAGAATGAATTCGGGGATGATATCGCCCGCATGCGTGCCGACGACCGTCACGCCAAGAATCTTGTCTTTTCCTGGCACCGTCAGGACTTTGACGAACCCATGTGCTTCGCTGTCGGCGATGGCGCGATCTAGGTCGTCAATGCCGTAGGTTGTGACTTCGTAGGGAATGTTTTTCTCTTTGGCCTCTTTTTCGTTGAGGCCAACCCGCGCCACTTCGGGATCGGTAAACGTCGTCCATGGAATGACACGGTAATCGACCTTGAGCCGCCTGAAGGGTGCAAAAAGTGCGTTCATGCTGGCGTACCATGCCTGATGCGCCGCCGTATGGGTAAACTGATATGGCCCTGTGACGTCACCGCAAACGTAAATACCAGGGATATTCGTTTCAAGGAAAGCATCGGCATCTACGGTTTTCCGAGGGGAGAGTTTTACGCCAAGATCCTCAAGCCCGAACCCCGTCACATTCGCTTGCCGCCCAAGAGCGACGATGATCTGATCGAAGGTCACATCGACATCACGCCCAACATGTTCGCACGTCAATATTTTCTGGCCGCTTTCCGTTCTGAACGATTTGGCTTTATGGTTTGTTAGAACCCGAATGCCTTCGGCCTGAAACTTGTTGGTGAGAAAATCGATGACCTCGGCGTCCTCGCGCACCAGTAGATGCGGTGCCATTTCGATGACGGTAACCTCGGATCCCAACCGCGCGAAAGCCTGCGCCATTTCAGCACCAATCGGCCCGCCGCCTAAAACAAGCAGCCGCCTGGGACGTTCTCGCAGATTCCAGACCGTGTCGCTTGTCAGATAGTCGATTTGGTCGAGACCTGGGATTGGCGGAATCATTGGCCGCGCGCCCGTCGCCACGATGATGCTTCGTGCGGTCAGCGTCTTGCCATTCACCTCGACACGGCGGGGAGCCACGATCTTGGCCGCACCTTCGATACAATCAACACCAAGTTGCGTGTATCGCTCTATGGAATCATGGGGCGCAATGGCCGCAATGATGCCTTGGATGCGCTCCATCACCTTAGCGAAGTCAAAATCTACAGTCGCCTTATTGAACCCGAATTCCTCGGCTCTGCGGGCGTAGGACAACATTTTGGCCGACCGGAGCAACGCCTTGCTCGGCACACAGCCTGTATTCAGGCAATCGCCGCCCATTTTGTGCTTTTCAATCAGGGCGACCTTCGCCTTCAATGCGGCGGCGATATAAGACGAAACCAGCCCTGCGGAGCCTCCTCCGATGACAATCACATTGTAGTTGTATTTGCTCATGCTTTCCTCCGGCTGCGTAACGCCGCAACGATTTTTTTAGCGATCAGGGGAAACAACCCCAAAACAATAAAAGCCGCCAAAAGAGATGGCGATGCAATGTCGGAGAGAGACTGGATTTTTCCAAGCTCTGTGCCCGCATAAACATAAACCGCCGTGCCTGGCAACATGCCAAGCTGGCTTGCCCCGTAGAAGTGGCGCGTTTTGATCGGCATAACCCCCGTCAGGATATTGACGAGGAAAAACGGGAATACGGGGATCAGACGCAAGGCGAAAAGATAGAACGCGCCTTCCTTCCTAAAGCCTTCGTTGAGGGTAGTTAGTTGCTTTTGATAATGGCCTTGTATCCAGTCCTTGAGTAAAAAGCGCGCCAGAAGAAAAGCGAGTGTCGCTCCTATGGTGCTGGCGAAAGATACGGCTATCAAACCTTGCCAGAATCCCAGCAGCACCCCGCCTAAAAGCGTCATAACGGCGGCTCCAGGCAAGGACAACGCAGCTACTGCGACATAGGTGACGAAAAACAGACCCACGGTTACAAAGGGATGCTCACTATAATAGCTTTTGATGGCGGCCTGTTGGGTACGGATGAACTCTATGTTCAAATAATCAGAGATGTGCAGTTGCCATACCGCCATGGCGGTGGCGACGAGAAGCAGGACAAGCACAAAACGGATGATGGCTTTTTTAGTCATTTATTCTTCTCTTTAAGCATCCATCCCAAGACGCAGGCTCCGACAAACGCACCCGCTAACTGGCATATGATAAAAAGTGGCGCGGAGGACGGGGCGATTCCCGCGAACGTGTCCGAAAACATGCGCGCAATCGTAACTGCAGGGTTGGCAAAAGAAGTTGATGCGGTGAACCAATAAGCCGAGGTGATGTAAAGCCCGACAGCAAGCGGAACAGTGTCTGGCTTGAAGCGAACGCTGCCAAGGATCGTGACGATAAGGCCGAAGGTGGCAATAAACTCCGAGAAACCTAATGCCGCTCCTCCACGCAACTTCGCGGAGACTTGCAAAACAGGCTCCGCGAACATTACATGCGCAACAAAGACGCCAAGAATGCCGCCAGCAATCTGAGCCAGAATATAAGGGGCGATATCCTTCTTATCGAATTCCTTCCTCAATAAAAATGTTAAGGTTACGGCTGGATTAAAATGTGCGCCGGAAACAGGGCCGAAAACGGTAATGAGAACAACAAGGGCAGCACCCGTGGCAAGTGTGTTGGCGAGAAGAGCGATGGCCGTGTTTCCTCCCGCAAGGGTTTCCCCCATGATGCCAGACCTAATGACAACGGCTAAAAGAAGCGCCGTTCCGATGAACTCGCTTGTCAAGCGTCGACCAATGGTAAAACTTTTCATGATCAAGCCTTCGCGTTGAAACGTTTCAGAATCCAGAAATCAGCTCCCAGCTTTCCGCTGCCGTGAGTGACGAGCACGCCAAGGAGTAACATCCAGTGATAATGATCTGTCGTGCCTGGGTAGACGAATAATTCAATAACCAACGTCATGACAAATAGTCCGAGGGCGGCAAACGGCGTCATCAGTCCCAAGACCAGCAGTACGGGCAGAGATAGTTCGGCGGCGGTCGCCATATAAGCCGCGATTTCTGGAGGAAGCACAGGAACTTTGTATTCGTCCGTGAACAGGGCAATGGTTGAATCCCAGCTTTTTATCTTTACCAGACCGGACATGAAAAATGTCTTCGCGATCCAAAGCCGCGCTGCCAAAAGAGCTGCCGATTGAAACCAGTTGGATTTGGCGGTGAATTTATCCATGAAGGAGCATGTGCATTTTATCATTTATTGCTTTCCTTTCCTTGTTGGCATTGACAATCATGCTGTCTGGGAGGACATGGAACATCCCCGTAAGAGCAGAAAACACAACAGTCCCCTTTCTTTGGTTTCAGAAGGGCATGACATTGCGTACATTCATAAAAATGAACGCATGCATTATCGGGCATGATTTCTTCTTTCTGCGCGCCGCACTGCGGGCATGTGATTTTGGATTTGATGGCGTCTTTATTCATACCCAGCAGCACTTTCTCTAACGGTTGAGGGATAACCGGCATCTTCAGTCGCCTGTGTCAGGGCGGCAACGGAAGACAATGCGTCATCAAAATCCACGAGGGCCGTTTTTTTCTCGAAGTTGACATCGACCCTGGAAACCCCTGTTACATGTTCCAGAGCCTTCTTGACCGTGATGGGGCATGCGGCGCACGTCATTTTCTGCACGTCAAGCGTCACGCTACGTTGAGCGGCCTCAGCCATTTGAGGTGAGGACAGCGCCATCACGCAGGCAAATAGGGCGATAAATATTCTCATTTTTTCTCCTCTAGTATAAAAGTGGTGCGAACCACGGAAATGAGATCAACCCCAGCACGGGGATGGCAACCAGCCAGAAAATTAGGCGTTGACGTTGGATAACCTTGTTATCGGAACACGGTTTACCCACCTCGCAGGTGCGCGGACTGATATAAAGTTTGAAAAAACCCATTCCCAAAAAAATCAGCGTTAGCGCGACAAATAGAGGACGGTAAGGCTCCATGGCAGTGAAGCCTCCGACCCACGCACCTCCAATACCCAGCATCACAAACACCAGCGGCGCAACACAACAAAGGCTTGCGCCAATACCGCTCAGAATAACGGCAATAAGGGTATGCTCTTGCTTCATGGCAATGCTTCCGTCTTATCAGAGAAAACTCCGTGCGCGACAGCTTCGGCAAATTCCTGTTGAAATGCCGTCATATCGGCAACGCTTTCTCCCGCAGCCATCATAGCTTCGGCAAAGGAGAGGCCATCCAAACAGTTATGAATTAATTTTGCGAAAGAAGCAGATGCTTTCCGGATAAGAACGCTATCATCGGCAGCGCGCCAGATGACAAGCGTATGCTCCTCCGGTATCAGACGAATGGTGCCAGGGTCTTCGTTTTGATGCTCTCGCCAAATATCGAGAGCGTTGTAGTTTTGGGCGACAAGATGGACGCTGGGATGCAGACCAAGCACGAAAGAGGGATCGACCCCCGTGGCCGACACCAACATATTAAAATCCAGCGTTTCAGCATCGTCGGCGATACTTGCCTGAAAATGCGCCCATTCCAGCGCAGCGACATCGGACAGGTACGGCAGGGATAAAGCAGGCTCAAACCCTTTCAGGAAACGTGACAGTTCGCCGCCGAACATGTGGCGATTGCCGGAAGGCTGGGGATGCGCCGTCAAATAGTGCCGCGCGACTGTCTTGAAGAATTCCTCACCGACGATCCGCTTCACGACCGGATAGGCGTTCGCCAGAATGTCCGTCAGGCCAAAGAGCGTGTTGTTGCCATAGATGCTCAGGCGTTTGGCAAATCCCTTGCCAAGATAAGCGACGTTGCCGCGCTCACCTGAATAAATATCATGAAGGAGTGCCGATTGAATGTCACGCAGCGCGGTCATGGCGTTCTCCTTTCACGCGAGCGCGGACATCGTCGGCCTTGGCGGCTTCAGCGATTAGAATATCAAGCGCAGGAATGTCCGTATCCCATTCGATCAGCGTCGGCACATCCCCAAACCTGCGCAGCGCATGGGCGTAAAGTTCCCAGACCTCCGGATAAATGTGCCTGCCATGGGTGTCGAGAAACACGCGCTCGCCGTTTTCCAATTCATTGACCTGATATCCAGCCAGATGGAATTGCCTTACGCGTCCATCGGCTTTAATCCCGTCGATATAGGCGACAGGATCGTAACCAAGGTTATGCGCGCTGACGGCGATGTTGTTGATGTCAAGCAAAAGGCTACAACCCGTTCTTTCAACAAGCGCGTTCAAAAACTCCGTCTCGGTATAGTCGATTTTTTCAAAGGCCAGATAGTTGGAGGGATTCTCAACCAATATCTGGTGACCGATAGCATCCTGGAATTCATTCACATGATCCGCGAATACGTCCATCGCTTCGTTGATAAAAGGAACGGGCAATAAGTCCGGAACATGGATGTGGCTATATCCGCTCCATGTCAGATGTTCAGAGACGAAGACAGGATTAAGCTCGCCCACGAGCGCCTTGATCTGGCGGATATGGTTCTGATCCAGCCCATCGGCGCGGCCCAGAGAAAGCCCCACGCCATGGAGCGTGACAGGGTACATCTCGGAAATCTGTTTCAAAATTTTACGAGGGTGCCCGCCGCCGAAGTAATTTTCCGAATGGGCTTCAAGAAAGCCGACATTCGCTTTTGAATCCAAAAGTTCCCGCACATGCGGCGCACGCAATCCGATTCCGGATAATTCAAGCGTATGTTTTTGCATGGCGGGAACCTCTGAACTTTGGTGGATTACATTTTAACGACGTGGCCGCCGACGATCTTGTCGCAAGTGCCGTTCGGGACGTACACAAACTCGTTAGCGTCGCCATCTTTCTTAGCTTGACCAGCACAGCTATGGCCGTTGCCTTTACAGTCGTTCTGGCCAGCTTTGACGATACCAGCACACATTTCATAACCTTCTTTGGCGTGAGCATCGGGAGCCATAAGAGCGGCACCAGCGACAAAAGCACCAAGAGCAGCGACAGTCATAAGGGATTTGGAGAGTTGCATGGTTGATTTCCTTTCCATTGCGGTTGTTACGTGGACAAAAAGCGGGATATTCGCTAAAATCTCCCACAAAC
>FRDC01002438.1_pt2 | contig 12708 bp, 27 predicted proteins | sample 1106171 | NCBI WGS metagenome assembly FRDC01 (sample SAMEA3930566, study PRJEB13176) | freshwater metagenome | biome: Drinking water system; feature: drinking water; material: water | place: Singapore | collected 2014-12-20
GAGCCCGGCCAAGGCGGCCATCAACATGGTCTCCGCGGTGGCCGGCAGCTACAACCCGGTCGGCGGCAGCTTCGACTCGACCGACCCGGTCCAGGTGGCCATGGCGGCCTCCCCGACGGTCGTCGACGCTGCCATCCAGCTCGGCGCCGGCGTCAACAACTTCGGCCGGCCTGTCGGCCCGCGCAAGGGCCGCGACGACGCGAAGCCCGACAGCGAGACCTTCACGCCTGCCCAGGCCGGGACGCCGACGCAGAAGCTCACGCGCTGGCTGAACAGCGTGACCGGCGGCAACGAGGCGCGCAGCGGCGCCGTCGACGTCATGCCGGGCACCGTCGACAACGCGGTGCGACTGGCGACGGGCGGTGTCGGAGTCTTCCTGAAGGACGTCTTCGTCAACATGCCGACGAAGCTGGTCGACCCCGAGGCGACGACCCGCGCGCGCGACGTGCCGTTCCTGCGCAACGTGTTCGGCCAGGTCGACGAGACGGTCGACCGCGGCATTTTCTACGACCGCGTCCAGGAGGTCATGGACGAGGCCCGCGTCGCGCTCAACGAGATGAAGCTTGGCGTCGACGTCAAGTACGACGACCGCTCGCGCGGCCTGCAGTCGCTTGGCAAGGTGGCGGCGAGCTACACCCAGATGATGAGCAGCCTGCGCAAGCAGGAGCTTCGCATCGTCGATGACCCGGACCTGACGGCCGACCAGAAGAAGGCCGCGCGGCGCGAGGTCGAGAGCCAGCGCAACGAGTTCGTGAGGCAGTTCAACGAGCTGTACCTGGAGCGCATGGCAGACGTCAATGCCGGCCGCTTCGCGCCGTAGAATATGGGCATTGTGATCACACCCAAGCTGCTGCAGGACGCGCTCCGGATCCGGCCCGAGGTGGCAGATCGCTGGGCGCCGTTCGTGCGCGCCGGTGCCGAGCTCGCCGAGGTCAACACGCCGGACCGCGTGGCCACCTACCTTGCGCAGATCGGCCACGAGTCGGGGCGCCTGCGCTACACCAGCGAGCTCTGGGGGCCGACGCCGCAGCAGCTGCGCTACGAGCGCGATCCAGCGGCACCGTGGCCCGCCAGCCCGGCCCAGGCGCGCGGCGCCGCGTTCGCCGCCAACCGGCTGGCCTACACGCTGGGCAACGCCAGGCCAGGTGACGGCAGCCGGTACCGCGGCCACGGCCTGATCCAGACGACTGGCAGGGCGAACCACCTGATGACCCGCGACGGCCTGCGCGCCGAGGTCGGAGAGGACGTGCCGGACTTTGTGACCGCGCCGCAGATGCTGTCGGTGCCGATCTGGGCGGCACTGAGCGCCGGCCTGTTCTGGAAGCGCAAGGGCCTGAACGCGTTCGCCGACACCGGCGACCTCGTCGGCCAGACGAGGCGCGTCAACGGCGGCACGAACGGCCTGGCGGACCGCCAGCTGCTGCGCACGCAGGCGCTGGTCGCCATCAACAACGCCTAGGAGGCAACCCGTGTTCGAGCTCCTCTCCACCATCGTCAGCGGCGTCCTCGGCGGCGGCGCGACAGGCCTACTGGGTGTCCTGCTGCAGCGCTTCTTCGACTGGCGCAAGCAGTCCCAGGATCTCGAGCTGCTGAAGCTGAACAACGAGCTGGCGATCCAGCTGCGCTCGCTCGAGCTCGAGGCCGCTGCCAAGGCCGCCACGCTCGACGCCAGCGTGCGCCAGCAGATGGCCGAGTTCGACATGCAGGCGCGCGCCGAGGCGGCGTCGGCCGACGCCTATGCCGCCAGCATGCAGGCGGACCGCGCCACCTACCTCGACGCCGCCGCCCAGAAGATGAGCCGCCTGGCGCGCTGGGCGATGACGATCGTCGACTTCTCGCGCGGCATCGTGCGGCCATGGGGCACGATCTACCTGATGGGCGTCACGACCGCCATGTTCTGGTGGACCACGCAGCTGGCCCACGAGATGGGCGTCAAGCTGACGGCAGAGCAGGTGCTCGACCTGCAGCTCAAGGTCATTCAGACCATCCTCTACCTGGTGACGACGTCCTGGGTCTGGTGGTTCGGCGTGCGGCCGCAGGCGAAGAAGTAGGCCATGCCAGGCATCATCGACAGCGCTCAGCAGGAGCCGCCAGCGAAGCCGGTCTACCAGGTCGTCGGCGCCGACGGCAAGCCGGCATCGGTGACGGAGGACGACCTGGCCGGCATGGACTGGGGCACGCTCCTCGCGCTGCGCCGGAACAACCCCGACCTGCAAGAGGTGCTGGCGCCGTTCGAGCACCGCGCCTACGCGCGGGAGACGACCCGCGAGCGGCCGCTGATGGGTGCCAGCTTGGCGGTCGCCACGCCGCTCTACGCGGCCGCCAAGGGGCTTGGCCTGATCGGCTCGCGCAGCGGCGCCGGCAACCCGGTCGGACAGGTCTCGCAGGGGTTCAAGGGGATTGGCGAGGGCCTGGTCGGCGCAGCGCGAGACGCAGGCATTCTCTGAGGCTGCAGCGCGGCATCCACAGCAGGCCGCAGGCTGTGAACAGCACGGCCGACGCCGGCCAGTTGACGTCGCGCATCAGCTCGAGCGCTCCGGGATCGACGACGCTCCAGTACACGGCATAGACGCCGTCTACGCACCACCAGGCCGCGAGCGCGGCGGCCGGCCCCGCGCACCAGCGCCGCTCGACGCCGGCGCGCACGACCCAGGGCGCCAGCAGGTACGTGAAGCCGGCCATCAGGAGGCTGATGCCGGTGTCCCAGTCCGGCGCCGGCAGGACGCGCTGGCCCGCCAGCAGCGCGGCGGTGCCGAGCGCCAGCGTGGCCAGCTTCCAGGGGCGCAGGAGTTCGTTCACGCGGGCTTTTCCTTGTCGGCCAGGAGGTGAAGTGTCGTCGGCGTCGTGTTGAGCAAGTGGACCATGTGCGCCTGGGCACTGGCCAGGGCCTGCAGCGCGAAGTAGGCGAGCATCGTGTACTTGTCCTCGCCGCTCAGGCCGTAGCGCTCGGCGCACGACTCGACCTGGCGGACCAGCGCGCTGCACGAGCCGAGGTCGTCGGGGCCGCCGGAGAAGCTGCTGTAGCCGCGCACCATGTGCGCGATCTCGATGCGCATGGCCTCCGGCGTGCGCGCCGCCCAGGCCTCGAGGCGCGTCGGCGCGGCCGGCCCGAGGCCGCTGATGGTACGACCGAGCAGGCGGCGCGCCGCCGCCGGGCGGGCAATGACCGGCAGCCTCGCCACCTCGCGAGCGAGCCCGTGGTCGCCGCATACCAGCAGGAGGACTTCCTTCGCCTCCGCCAGCGGAAGATCGGTCTCGCGCGACAGCCGGTGGACCGCCTCGGCCTTGATCTCAGTGAACATTGCCGGCCCCCTCGGCGGCCGCAACGACCGGGTTCGGCGCGAGCTTCGGCTCGATCGAGTAGACGGTGCCGTCGTGGTCGATCAGCCAGGGCTTCGTGATGTCGTCCTTGACGACCACCCGGCAGCCGTGGATCTCGCCAGGCAGGTCGCCCGGCTGGCCACCGAACTCGGCGACCACCTCGTCGCACCAGGCGCGCGGTGCCGCGATGACGGGCAGCGGGGTCTCGGCCCACTTCTCGGGCGGGATCTTGGCCTTCAGCTCCTGCAGGCGCTCGGCGATGAGGGCGATCGTTGCGACGTGCGACATGGTCATTCCTTGTTGGTGGGTTGGGTGTGGTAGCAGCCGTCGTAGCCTTCGCCACCGCGGCCGAGGTGGGTCTCGTAGCCGGCCGTCTGCGGCCGGCGGTGCGGGCACTCGACGACGCTGCAGCCCTCCTTCGGCACGCGGTTGCAGGTCTGGCAGGGCGGGGCGGGCCGGGCCTGCGGCTTCATCGCGCGATCCTCAGCCGGCCGAGCCGCAGCTTCTTCTTGCGCTTGCGCTCGAGCTGGATTCCCACCGCCTCGTACGGCGGCGGCGCGACGGGCGCGCGGGGCTCTGCAACGGCCTGGCCAGCCGCGCACAGTGCGGCCGCGATGGTGGCGTAGAACAGGCTGGAGCGCCTCACAGCCGCTCCCGCAGGTACTCGCCGAACGTCCCGGCGGCCGCTTGCACAGCTCGCACATGAGGCAGTGCTCCTTCCAGCCGAAGATGACGATGCCGAGCCAGATGAAGGCAAAGAGGACGAGGGCTGCGCCCCAGATGAGGATGTCCGTCACTTCCAGAGCTCCAAGTAATAAGCGGCTCGACGCAGCCGCTCGGGGTCATCACGAAACAGGCCAAGCCCTCGGTTGCAATGTCCGCACAGCAAGCCTCGAGCTTTGCCCGTTGCGTGGTCGTGATCGACGTGCTCGATCGGCGCCAACAAGCACACCTTGCACTTGAAGTTTTGAGCCTTGGCTCTCGCCAAGTAGGTTTCGTCATCGATGCCGTACAGGTAGCGACGGCGCGTCGATCGGACGCGATCGGGGTTCGCCTTGGCCCAGCGGCGTGCGGCCTCGTTGCGACGCCCGCGAGTGAGGGCACCGTGCCACTTGTCGTAGCACTGCTTGCACATGCCTCTGGCAAGGTGCTTTCGGTCGCCGTGGCAGTCAGCCATCCGAGTCAAGACAGCCCCCGCGTGTCGTAGCCGACGATGCGCCCGGTGTTGGCCTCGACCTGCACAGCGCGGTCGTCGTACAGAGTCAGCATGGCATAGTCCTTCACATTGGTTATTTCGAGGCGCGTGCCAAGGTGCTTCTCGCACCACGCACGAATCGCCCGGCGGGCCCGCATCGCGTCCTCGATGCGCTTGATGGCGTCGCGCGCCGCGCGGTTGTTGGTGCCGATCGGGAAGGGCGGCCGGCTGACGCGGGCGGTGAAGATCTTCACGCGCCTGCCGTCGGCCAGCCACTTCTTCACCCGAAACAGCATCTCGGGTACCGGCTCGCCGATGTGGTCGGCGCCGCGCCAGTGGTCGTACTGGGCCAGCGTGCCGTCGAGGTCGACGCCGATCCAGCCTTCTTCGGTGCTCATGCTTGCGTCCTTTGCACGAACTGCTCGCCCTGGCAGAGCTGACGAGCCGGGTTGACATCGAGGCCCCACGGGTAGGCGCGACCCGTGATCTTGGTGCGCGCGGCGAGCACGACGGGCTGCACGCAATATGGCTCCATGTCCATGTCCATGCCGCAGTGCTCACAGCTCGTGCAGCTTGGCTTGTGGGGTTGGTCTTTGAGCACTGGAAACTCCTTCATGTGTGTGTCGCCTGCCAGGGACCGCTGGTATCCCGGCCGTTGTTTCAGTGGGCTCGAGAGGCGACGGACGAATATTAGCATTGTGATGTTTCTTCGGTCAACAATCCAGGGTATGAAACGCAGCCACTTCCCGATTCACTCAGCTCTCACATGCGCTACAGGTGATATCGTGCAAGTAGTTGCTGTAGCTCATAATTTGCTGGGTCAGGTGAGGGTTCGATTCCCTTCACCCGCTCCAGTTGACCGTGCGCTAAGTGCTTGATTTTTTGTGAGACTGCGGTCAGCAGAGTTGTCCAGATCCGTCCACTTCCGTCGGCCTGCTCACTCAGTTTTCACACGGTATTGCGATCACACTTGTGATGCGGTGAACAGTTGAGCGGCCAGCTCCTCGTTGCCTGAGTCGGCGAGGATGGTCGCCGCCTTCTCGAGCAGCGTCCGGTCCAGGTTCAGCATCACGGCGATGCGCCATGCCAAGTGCGGCAACTCAGCCCAAAGACGCTGGCGCGCGGCGAAGTGGGAAAGTAGTCGGTGTAGACGAAGGCGCCGCGCGCGATCTTGCCGAGGATCTCGGCACGCGTGCGGACGCAGTACGTCTCGTTGGCCTTGCTGTGCGGCAGTTCGATCAGCTCGCGGCACTGGACGCCGCGGTAGCTGAACGCGACCCGGTAGACCTGCTTGCCGCCCTCGCGAGTGATGGCGGTGACGCCGACAGGTGCGCCACCTCGCCGGCTGCCCACGCGTTCGCCGCCTCCTCGTTGACCCATAGTTCCCGACTCCCCTCAGGCTTGCGGGCGTGCACATCGCGGAGCCAGATGCCGGTGCGCAGACGCTTGTCGATCGAGTCGTCCGTGTCACCGGTGCGCTCGCACCACTTGCTTGCCCTGATCCAGCCCATAGAGTATCAGCTTTGTGATACTTCAGGCAAGCCAGGGTCGCAGGGCTCGAGCATGGTCAGCGCCAGACCGATGCGGTCGGCCAGGTCGATCGGCTCGCCGCAGCACTCGGGCGGGCCTGGGTAAGCCGTCCCGGCGCCGCGGCCGCAGCACTCCAGGCCCTCGCCGACACAGTGCTCGCGCGCCTCGCGTAGCAGGTTGGTCAGCTTGGCGACGGTGCGCCGGTAGCTCTCGATGATCTCGTCGGCGTCGTTCACATCCTGCTCCTGATCTTCTGCACGGCCCGCGTCGTGTAGCCAGTCTCGGCGGCAACCGCCTCGGGCTTCCAACCCTGGGCCAGCAGCTCGCGCACGCGACCCGCCGCGCGGCGCTTCTCGGCGCCGCTGATGGTCTGTCCGAGGCGCGCGAACAGCCTGGCACCGACGCCGTTGACGACCTGCTCAGGCAGCTCGAACGACGTGAAGCGATGCGCAGGGTCGGCGAGGCACTCGCGTCGCCGCTCGACGAGGAACCCGTCGTGCTTGGTGCGGGTCGACAGCACACGCGACGGGCTCATGCAATGCCTGCAGTTCACTGGCCGAGCCAGGTGCCGGAGAACTTGCGGTACCGCGTGTACGGCGGCAGCCCCAGGTCGAAGACGCTCGACACGCGCATCACAGCGCCCTCGAAGTGCCGGCGCTTGGAGTCCTGGATCTCGCGCCGCCGGTTGGGGCGCTTCTTGTCTGGCAGGTCGCCGAGGTCATAGACGGCCCGCGGGTAGGTGCGCTCGTCCTCGTTGTCGTAGACGTAGCGGCAGATGTAAATGCGCTTCGGCAGAGTGGCCTGCGGCTTCGACAGCTTGCTCATCAGGGCCGAGGCCTTGGACTTGCTGAGGCCGAGAGCCTTCTCGATCTCGGCGCGTGTCTGGGGGCCGAGCTCGGCGATGAGCTCGAGGATATTGACGGTGTGCGACATGACGGGAACTCCTATAAGCATTGTGATATTCGAGCCGAGGATAGCAGAACTAGGGGTTGCTGTGGGACTACTGACTCAGGTACTTGACGCCTAAGTACAGGGCCACCGTCACGACAGCGCTTGCCAGCATGAACGAGTACCAGCTCGGGTCGACGAACCATGGCGGCGCCATCACGTCGACCGCGAGCCAGGCGCTGCGCCAGCAGAACCACATGCCCGTGAACCAGAGAGCCCAGACCGCGCCCTTCGCGCTCTCGCGAAAGATCCTCTCGAACATCACGCCTCCCGGGGGAAGCGTGATGATAGGGCAACGGAAGTCAGGCCGGTGACGCATCGACACCCCGTGCCCGGGCCTCCAGCTCGAGTTCGGTTTGCAGCAGCGCCAGCGCGCGCCAAGCCAGCTTCGCCGAGTGGCGCTGTCCGTCGCTGTCGCGCGCGCCGCGATCGACCAGGTGGCGGCCGATGCAGTCGGCGTGGTCCAGGCTCTTCGTGCGGTCCCAGTGCAGCGGCTGGCCCGGGTTGTGCTGGTCGTTACCGGCCTTGGAGACGCGCGCAACCTCGGCCAGCGCCAGCGGGAAGTAGTCGAGCACGCCGGTCGTGATCGGCATTGCCTTGCGCTCGGCCGGGTCGGCAGGCAGGATCATCTCGTCGCTCATGCCAGCAACTCCTCGATGTGGACGATCCTGATGCCGACCCGGTGCGCGACGTACTGCTCGAACTGGGCGCCGCGAGAGTTCTGCCATCCAGGCAGGAGTGCGATCGTGTCGCACTTGAGCATCTCGATCAGGTCGGCGCGCAGGCAGATCTCCCACGGCGTGCCCGGATCGGGGTTGATGTCGACCGGGTTGACGACCTCGTGGCCTCGCGCGCGCAGGCGGCCTGCTGCTTCGTTGAAGGCCGGGAAGTTGTGATCTTTTATGCCCGTCATCGGGCCAGAGACATAGACGCGCATCAAGCGTTCTCCAAATAGGCGGCTGCAGCGCGAAGCCTCGCCGGGTTGTCGGCCATGTTTCCGATGGCCAGGTTGCATTGGCGGCACAGGACGCCACGCGGTTTTCCTGTCGCGTGGTCGTGGTCGCCAACCAGCTTCTCGGTGGAGAAGCAGATCGAACAGATCGGAGCGAAGGCGGCAAACGCTGGCGCGTGAATCAAGCCATGTCCGCGCGCTGCTCGCTTGCAGCGCACGGAGCAAAACTTGGCTTGCGCGGAAGCGGCCTGAAACTCACTGCCGCACGCGCAAGTGCGCTGGTGCTTTTTGTCGACGGTCCTTCCACGTTGCGCCGCACCCAGCGCCGCCCGATGCGCGTCGCTCTTCGGAACCCCAGCGCGAGCGCCGCGCATGCGCTCTTTCGTTGCCTCGCTGTGTCTGAAGCCCTTGGGTACAGGCATTGTGATACTCCAGTCAGTAGGCCTTGCCGCCTTCGGCCAGCCGCGCCTCGATCTTGTGGTCGGGTCGCACCGCGTTGAAGGCCATCTTCTCGGCGATGGCGCCTCCGAGATCCAGCCCCAACGCGCCAGCCAGATCGGCGATGCGGATGACTGCGTCTGCCAGCTCGACCTCAAGCATCGGGCGGTGCGGCAGCTTGTCGTCCATGCGGCCCTTGCGGTGCCCCTCCATGCCCTCGCTGACCTCGCTGTGGATCAGGCACAGCTTCTCGGCGACGAGCGCCTTGCCGATGCGCGTGCCGCGATTGACGTGGTCGCGGAGGTCGATGCCCTCCTTGTGGTCGAACCACCAGCCGGCGCGAAGCGAGGCGCCGTGCGCGGCCTTGACCAGAGCGTCGCCGGCGTCGACCAGGGACAAGAGTTCGGGCGTGATGTTGGGCATTGTGATATCTCCGTTGTCAGAAAGGGATATCGTCGAAAGACCAGTCGTCGCAGCCGACCTTGGCCACGTCGGGCGGCACCTCGGCGTTGAACTTCTTGCAGTACTGGCCTGCGATGGTGTTGGTCTTGCGGTGCTCGCAGTTCTGGCAGTCAGGCCGCGTGCGCTTCAGCCGCTGCAGCGTGTCCTCCAGCACCACGATCGTTCCCGCCAGCTGCGGCTTCGTCATTCCTGGAATCACTGTTTCCTCCTGCGCCGAACCGCGCTTCGATGATGTCGTGGTACTTGCCGTTCTTCGCCAGGATCAGCGAGGTCGGCTCCCTCAAGATTCGCTTGTCGTAGGCCAACCACTCGAGCGCGTCGGCGGTCGTCGAAGGGATGTGGTCGATCTTCGACCGCTCCATCCACCACTGCTCGGCGCGGCGCCTGGAGTTGCCGGGGTGGCTCAGCAGCACCCACTCGCGCGCCACGCAGCGCATGCCGGCCCAGTACTCGACGCGCAGAGAGTCCGGAGACTCGGGCTTGATGTGCCTCTCGTACTCCACGCGGTCGATGAAGACCTCGTTCTGGTTGCCGGGCTGCTGGTCGCTCAGCACGGCGGCATTGCTGGCCTCGGTGCCGTGCTTGATGCGGTCCGGCTCTGGGAACTTGAAGCCGCAGTCGACGCACTCGCTGGCGCTGGCGTGGTTGCGGCTGCCGCAGCTGTCGCAGATGCGGAATGGCGCCTCGGCGGACCCCTTGGGTGCCGGCGGCCGGCCCTTGATGGCGTCGACCGGACCGAGCTCGGCCGTCGTGCTCGTGAAGTCGGCCCACAGGCAGTCCTGCTTGCCGCCTGCGAGGCGCATGCCGCGCCCGGCGATCTGGACGTACAGCACGGGGCTCTTCGTCGGACGCAGGAGGAAGATGAAATCGACCTCAGGCACGTCGAAGCCGGTCGTCAGGACGCCGACGTTGACCAGGCAGCGGATGCGGCCGGCGCGGAAGTCGCGGATCAGCGCGTCGCGCCTGGCGGCTGGTGTCTCGCCGCTGACCATGGCTGCCGCGATGCCGTGCCGCTGCAGGGCCTCGGCGACGTGCTCGGCATGCTGAACGTTGACGGCGAAGCCCAGCCACTTGCGGCGGTCGGCTCCGAGCTTGACGACCTCGCTGCAGGTCTCCTCGACCAGCTCGGCCTTGTCGACGCGCTTCGCCAGGTCGGAGATCACGTAGTCGCCGGCCTGCGTTCGCACGTCGCTGGTGTCGATCTGCGCGACGGTGGGTGCCGGTACCAGCGGCGACAGCAGGCCGGCATCCAGCAGCTCGCGCATCGTGATGGCGGCCGCGATGTGCGTGAAGAGCGCCTCCTTGCCGGCTGTCAGCCAGATCCCGTTGCCGCGGAACGGCGTGCCGGTCCAGCCGATCGTGCGAGCGTGCGGGCAGACGCGGGCCAGGTCGTTCAGGAACTGGCGCCACATGCCTTCGTTCTTGCTGTTGATCAGGTGGCACTCGTCGGCCAGGACGATGTCGACGCGGCCCAGGTCGTAGGCCTTTTTGTAGATGCTGCCGATCGTCGCGAACGTGATCTGGTGGCCGAGCTGCTTGCGACCCAGCGCGGCGCTGTAGATGCCGATGTTGGCGCCGGGCCAGACGCGCACGATGCGCTCGACGTTCTGCTCGAGCAGCTCCTTCTGGTGCACCAGGACCAGCACGCGCGTGCCCGGGTACTCGCGGTTCGCGCGCTCGCACAGGGCGGCGATCATCACGGACTTGCCGGCTCCGACGCACGCGTTGACGATCGGGTTGCCGTCGTCGTGCTTGGTGAACCAGGACCAGAGATCGTCGAGGCACCGCTGCTGTTGCGGGCGCAGCTTCATAGCTTCACCAGGTCGCCGTTGCACAGCACGTTGAGGAACGGGTCATCGTTCCAGTCGCGGTGCTCGGAGTAGGCGTGACGGCGGTACTCCAGGCCGCAGGCCTGGCAGACGCACGAGCCGGAGGCGCGCCGGAACTCCGGCACCGGCTGGCCGACGGCCTCGCCGGCGAGTTGCTTGAACGGGTTCAGGGCGCGCGCCATCGGGCAGTCCTTCGAGAGGTGACCCTCGCGAGCGCACAAGCAGCACATTAGGCGCTCGCTCATTTGAACTCCACGCGCAGCTTCTGCCGCTTCGACACGGCGATTGAGTAGGCCAGCGCGATTGCCTGGCGGCGAGTCAGTGACAGGCATCTCGGACCCAGCGCCCACTCGCTGTCCACGATGACGTCCCAGTCACCATCACCCCCGCGGTAAGCGAACGAGCCCCGGCGCGCGGCGGCCTGGCGGCGTCGTTGCAGCTTGCTCACGACACCACCTCCGTCGTCGCGTACTCGCGGCGCATCTGCTGCGCCACGGGGTCTGCCAGCAGCCGCTTGTCCTGGGCCGCGCGGATGTCCTTGCTCGACCAGCCGGTCTTCGAGCCGGCGTCGCTGTTGGCGAACGTGCCGCCACCTTGCAGCTCGTAGACCACGTCCTTGGTCTCCTCGATGAAGTCGACGGCCTTGGCGTGCTTCTCGAGGAAGATAGGGATGTAGCGGTGCGCCTGGCAGCCGGTGGCCTCGACCTCGTGGGGGATCGTGCTGTCGCGTCCAGCCAGTGCGCAGCTCCAGCGCTGGTGCCCGTCGAGCTCGGGCGTCGCGTGCGCGCAGGTCCGGCAGTTGATGTCGGGAAGCGCGTCGTCGTGGCAGATCGACGCGAAGTCGCACTGCTTGCACTTCCAGAACGAGGGGTCGTTGCTGCAGCGGTCCAGCGGCACCTTGGACAGCACGATGCGCTCGAACTTCGCGCGCAGCTGCTTGTGCACGACCGGGTCGTACTCGACGCGCTCGCTGTACAGGGCGCTGGTGTTCTTGTTCTTGGCCAGGTAGAAGGCGCGCGTCATGCCAGTCTCGCCCATGTAGACCTGCATCTGGGCGAAGTGCTCCGGCTTGGCCTTCTGGACGCCGTCCTTCTCGAGCTTCTTGAAGCTGTCGTCGCTGTGCGTCTTGTACTCGATGACGTGCCAGGTCTTCGGTGCCTCGAGGAAGCCGACGCCGGCGCCGTCCATGCTGCCGCCGGCGTGGCCTCCGAGCAGCCAGACCGCCCACTGTTTGCCGACCGGGTCGACCTCGTGCACGGTGACGCCGGCGCCGCGCAGGCCTGCCGTGAGCTGCGGCTCGGCGCGGTGTCCGTCCTCGAAGAGGATCAGGAGCCGGCCGTCGTGCTGCTTCGTGAGGGCCCAGCGGAACGCGTACCAGAGCTGGCGCTCGCAGTCGCGGCCGATGAGCGACGCGCCCAGGTGCCGGCGGGGCGGCTCCTCCTTGGCGCGCTTCTCGTAGAACGCGTAGATCGCGTCCCTGGTGGGTTGCTTGGAGATGGTGATGGCGACCATGTTCGTGTGGCTTCTGTTGCAGTGGTCTGTCTGCGATCGGCGCCTATGACCCAGATCGTTGAACTAGGAGCCGGCTGCGCCTAGCCGATTGCAGACAGACCACTGCAGGGGCGTGCACCCCTGCAGTGCCTCAGGCCTACGCCGGCTCGGCGCTCGGCTCGCCGTCGGTCTTGCCGCCCGGGCCAGGCTTCGCGGCCTTCTCGACCACCACGCCGGCCTGGATCGCCTGCACGATCTCGTGCTGCGTGCTGACGGTGATCTCGTACTTGTCGGCCGCCAGGTGGTGCACGACGGCAGCCTTGCTGTTGGCCTCGACGAGGCGCGCCGGGGAGCCGTCCTTCGGGACGACGGTGTAGATGTTGTTTTCCTTGGCCATGGTTTCCTCTGTTGCTGGGGTGGTGGATGCCGGCGCCTCGCGACGCCGGCGTGGGGGCTACTTGCGCAGCCAGGGCGCCGCCGGCTTGTCGCCGGCCGAGGCGGTAGCCGGGGTGGCGGCCGCGGGCTCCTGCGGGGCCTGCGCC
>FRDC01004020.1_pt1 | contig 12706 bp, 13 predicted proteins | sample 1106171 | NCBI WGS metagenome assembly FRDC01 (sample SAMEA3930566, study PRJEB13176) | freshwater metagenome | biome: Drinking water system; feature: drinking water; material: water | place: Singapore | collected 2014-12-20
GACTTGTCGGCGGCCGGCGCCGCTGCTGGAGTCAATCTTGCAATGTCCAGGATGCCTGTGGAGAAGGACCCTACGGTCGATTCGGCGGCCACCCTGCGACCGGCTGCCATGCCGATCCGGAGCCGCTCTGGTGGTGACACGAAAGCTGCGATGAAACACGCCAACCGAGGTTTGCGAGTGATGCTGGTCGATGACGACCAGACGCGCCTGGCCATGATGGAGCAGGCGCTGGTGGCGGAAGGGCACGTCATCGTCGTTCGGCTGGATGCCCAGGCCGATCTGCTGGCCGGCGTGACCTTGCACCAGCCAGACGTGATCTTCATCGATGTCGATGCCCCGAGCCGCGACACGCTGGAGTCGCTCGGCCAGATCAATCGCGAACGGCCACGACCGATCGTGCTGTTTGCCGCGCGCAGCGATGCCGAGACCGCACACCGCGCGGTTCATGCCGGCGTCAGCGCCTATGTCGTCGATGGCCTGCATCCGACGCGCCTGAGCGCGCTGCTCGATGTCGCCATCGCCCGCTTCGAAGTGCATCAGGCGTTGAGCCGCGAACTGCTCGCCGCCAATGCCCGGCTGGCCGACCAGCGCGACATCGAGAAGGCCAAGGGCCTGCTGATGAAGCGCCGCAAGATCGACGAGGAGGAGGCCTACGGCATGCTCCGCAAGATGGCGATGGACCGGAAGCAGCGCATCGGCGACTACGCGCGCCTGCTGCTGGCCGCGTCGGATGTGCTGTAGGCGCGAACGGAGGCCGCCACGATGATCAATGGACTGGAGAAATGCAGGATCCGCCTCGGCATGCTGCCGCTGGTGGATGCCGCGCCGCTGCTGGTGGCCCGCTCGTACGGCTTCTTCGCGAAGCATGGCCTGGAAGTGGAGTTGAGCGTCGAGCGCGCCTGGGCGGCGTTGCGCGACAAGGTCGCCGCCGGCGTGCTCGATGGCGGCCAGATGCTGGCGCCGATGCCGATCGCCGCCACGCTGGGCCTGGACGGCTTCGCGGTGCCGATGGTCACGGCGATGGTGATGAGCCTGAATGGCAACTCGATCACCGTATCCAAGCAGCTGCATGCGCGGATGAGCCGTCATCTGCCGGATGTGGCCGATGCCGGCGCCGCCGCGATCGCGCTGGCCCGGGTGATCGAGGAGCAGCGCGCCAGCGGTGAACGGCGCCCGGTATTCGCGCATGTCTTCCCGTTTTCGGCGCATCACTACGAGCTGCGCATGTGGCTCGCCAGCGCCGATATCGATCCGGACAACGATGTGCAGCTGTGCGTGGTGCCGCCGTCGCAGATGGTCAGCGAACTGGAGTCCGGGCGGATCGACGGTTACTGCGTCGGCGAGCCGTGGAATGAAGTGGCACTGCAGCGCGGTGTCGGCGTGGTAGTCGCCAGCAAGCATGAAATCTGGAACAACAGCCCCGAAAAGGTGCTCGGCGTGACCCGCGAATGGGCGCACGAGCATCCGAACACACATCGGGCCATGGTCGCGGCGATGATCGAAGCGGCGCGCTGGCTCGACCAGCCGGAGAACCGGCTGGAGGCGGCCGCGCTGATGGTGCGCGACAGCGTGGTCAACGCGCCGGCCGCCAGCATCATCGCCTCGCTGCGCATGCGCACTGGCGGCATCGTGTTTCATCGTGGTGCGGCAACCTATCCATGGCGGTCGCACGCGGTGTGGTTCATCCTCCAGATGCTGCGCTGGAAGCAGTGCTGGATGGCACCGAACTTCGCCGATGTCGCCAGCGACGTCTATCGCTGCGAAACCTATCGCGAAGCGGCCGCGATGGTGGGTGAACCGTGCCCGCGCGCCGAGTACAAATCCGAAGGCGCGCGCCATATTGGTTCATCGACCCCGTCGACCGACGGTGGATCGATCATGCTCGGCTCCGATGCGATGCTGGATGGCTCCATTTTCGATGCCGCCGATCCGCTGGGCTGGTTGCAGCTGCAGCGTCACGGCCATCCAGCCGTGGAATTCGCATCGCTGGAGTTTGCCAACGTGCGGCAGCCCTGAGCATTCAGTCTCGTTCGTCGATATTTCAAGCGTCATATCGATTGACATCAATGATTGGATTGGTTTGGCATGAGGTTTGCTGTTTAGGACACTGAAGTCGCTTTTGTTACGCAGTACACATAACGGACCCAGCCAATGCTGTCTGGATCCATGGACACCGAAGTCCACGCATAGGCAATGCAGCCTGCGCGTGGATTTTTTTTGGCTTTTTTCCGGTTCGGAACAATCGCCGCGCACCCGTGGGCACATCCAAAATCAAGGAGTCAGCATGAACGGCAACATCAGGGGATTCGGTATCAAGGCAGCCACAGTTCTCGCGTTCGGCGCGAGCATCGCGGCAGTTTCCAGCCCGGCACAGGCGGGCATCTACGATGCAGGCAAGGTGCTGGCCACCAGTGGCGTCAACATCACCGATGGTGCGGCGGGCGGTGGCATCACGCCGTGGGCCGTGATTGCCGGTTATGAAACCAACCAGGGCATCAACGGCAGCATCCACTACACCTACGCGAATCTGCCGAACTACAGCCTGAATTCGCTGGGCGCCGCGATCGGCTTCTATGATCGTTTCGAGCTGTCCTACGCGTACGACCTGCTGCCGACTGGCAGCACGTTCAACACCGTGGGCCTGCTGACCAACACGCTGACCGGCGGTGGTCCGAACGATACCGGCATCGATCCGTTCAACACGTCGATCCGCATGGATATCTTCGGCGCCAAGCTGCGCGTGATCGGCGAGTCGATCTACGACTCCGACAACCTGATGCCGCAGGTGGCGCTGGGCGGCTTCTACAAGGTCAACCACAACAAGGAGCTGATGAACACGCTCTTGGCCAACAAGACCAAGGACTTCGAGGCCTATGTGGCGATCACCAAGATCTTCTTCCCGCTCGACCTACTGGTGAATGTCACGGTGCGCTACACGGCGGCCAACCAGACCGGTCTGACCGGCTTCGGCGGGCCGAACAAGAACAAGCGCGAGTTCCGTCCGGAAGTGTCGTTTGCCTACCTGCTGGCGAAGAACGTCGCCATCGGCGCCGAGTACGCAGCGCACGGCAAGAACACCGACGGCCGCGGCGTGAATGTCGGCGGTATCGATACCTCGGTGGTCGGCAACATCACCAACGCCCTGAACAACATCGGGGTCAGCGGGCCGGTCGGCAACATCGTCAACAACGTCAACGACACGCTGACGCAGCGCGAAAGCGACTGGTTCGACGTCTTCTTCGCCTACTTCCCGAGCAAGAACCTGTCGTTCGTCGCGGCCTACGCGAACCTCGGCAACATCACGCTGACCCCCAAGCAGACGGGTGCTTACTTCTCGGTGCAGGCGAGCTTCTAAAAGAAACCGAGCCGAGTTCCACGTTGGTCTTCACTAATTGCAGGAGAAAGCACATGAAATCACTGAACAAGCTGCTGGCCGCCGGTGCGATGTGGCTACTGTCGATGTCGGCGTTCGCCGGCTCCGAAACCCCGGAAGGGAAAGTGCAGGCGACCTATCCGCCGATTTCCTCGGACGCCTACGAGAAGTTCGGCGGCAAGTACGGCATGGACCGTTGGGTGGAGTCGTTGTTCAAGTACATCATGCTCGACAACCGCATCAACTACATCTTCGCGGCGCACGGCAAGATCGATCGCCAGATCAAGCTCAACCAGCAGCTGGTGGCGGTGATGCTGGGCGCGCCGGGCGTGGAGTATCAGGGCGCCAGCATGAGCGCCGCGCATGAGGAGATGGGCATCACCCTGACGCAGTTCAACGCGGTCGTGGAAGACGCCTACCTGGCCTGCGAGGATCTGCGCACGCCGTATCACACCTGCAACCAGCTGATCGCCGCGCTGGCGCCGTTCAAGCGTTCGATCGTCACGCGCTGAGTACCGGCGATTGCGGTTTCCGCGATCTGATGTGATGGACCTGGCGGCGGCCCCCGGTGGCCGCCGCCGGGCTTCCCTGCCGGGTGATTCATGGTGTCTTCGCGGCGCGATCGTGCTGCCGAGACGCCATCAATGACCACGGCCCTGCAGCGCCCGCAGTCCGAAGATGGTTGCCTGAACGATGCCGACCCGTCGCCGCTCGACGGCTGTCGGCATCCTGCCTGTTCATCACGGCTCGAAGACGAGTTCCGGCGCATGAACGCACTGGACCGGTGGCGGACACGCCGTCGCCGCCGCGCTTCACCCTGCATTCCGCCTACCGCCCCGAGACCGATGACGATGCCCATTCCACACGACCACGATTGCACGATGCCGCCCACCGGACGGCGCTCCCTGCTCCGATCGGCGGCCGGCCTGTTCGGTGCGCTGCTGCTGCCGAAGCTCGCCGTCGCCGGCGACGATCTGTGGACCACGTTCCAGACGCCGGCGGCTTTTCTGGCCGAGGCCTTCGGTGCGCCGCCGGCGCCCAGCGTGCTGGTACTCGACGCCGCCATGCAGGCGCAGATCGGCACCGTGTTTGGCCGCGCCTATCCGCAGTCGCAGCTGCGCTACTGGAAAGCCAACGGCCGCAGCGCCTGGATCCTGGACGACATCGGCAAACAGGGCTACCAGATCACCACCTCGGGCTTCGTGGTCAAGGATCACAGCATCGATTTCGCCCGGGTGCTGATCTATCGCGAATCGCGCGGCGAGCAGGTCGCCGAGGGTTCGTGGTTGAAGAAGCTCAGCGGCCGCAAGCTGGCGGGGACGACGCTCGACCAGAATGTCGACAACATTTCCGGTGCCACGCTGTCGGTGAAGATGATGCAGCGCATGGCCGCCACGGCGCTGGTGCTCGACACGCTCGCGAAGGCCTGACCATGTCCGCTCAATCGACGGTCGACAACAAGGCGCCAGTCGCTTCTGAAGCAGCGGCGGTGGCCATCCCGGTAACCGTTGCCCGCGCGGCGCCCAGTGCTCCTGCGAAGGCCAAGGCACGCCCGTCGCTGACGGCGCTGCTGCGCAAGTGGCATCAGCGCATCGGGCTGACGGCGGCGGTGTTCGTGCTGTGGCTTGGTGCCAGCGGTACCATCCTGAGCCGCAGCGATCAGCTTGGCTTCGATGCCATGCGGCTGAACTGGAACTGGCTCACCGCCTGGTACGGGCTCAACGCCGAACCGCCGCGCATGGGCTTCGAGGCGGCCGGCCACTGGATGGCGGCGACCAAGGAAAACACGCTGCTCGACGCCCGCGAGGTCGAGCCGCGCATCGCGCCGCCGATCGGTCTGGTGACACTCCACGGTCCGACCGGCACACAGCTGGTGATCGGCACCGCCGACAGCCTGGTGATCACCAGCCCGGACGGGGCCCGGGTCGACGAGCTGCGCGCGCCGATCCTGCCGGTGTCGTCGCTGCGGCGGATCGGACGGACGACCGAAGGCGGCATCGCCGTGCAGGATTTCGATGCCTACGAAAGCCGCGATGGCGGCATCAGCTGGACGCCGGTGCTGCCGCAGTCGGTCAGTTGGTCGCAGCCGAAGCCGCTGCCGAGCGAGCAGCGCAAGGCGATCGAGCAGTTCGCCAGGCCGTCGGTGCTGGTCGAGCAGGTGCTGATCGATCTGCACAGCGGCCGGCTGTTCGGCCCTGTCGGGGCCTGGATCATCACGCTGGTCGGTTTGCTGGCGCTGCTGCTGTCGATCAGCGGCGTGTGGTCGTGGTGGCGCATCAAGCAGAGCCGCAAGCGCGCGGCGCACGGCTGATGGCCGCCATCCAAGGCCAGGCCGCGCCGTACCCGGTCCGACTCCCGACACGCGTGCACGCCGTCAGCCACTTCCTGGCCCGCCAGACGACCTACCGGCAGCGCTTCCTCGCGATGGGCACCGAGGTGCTGATGACGGTCGCCGCCGACCGCCGTTCGAAGGCGGCGGTGGAGCAGGCGATGAACAGCGCGCGCCACCTGCTGATCGACTTCGGCCGTGAGGCCTGGGCCTGGGGCGAGGGCGCGCTGGCCCAGCTCAACCGGCGGCAGGCGGCGGGCCAGGTGGTGAACATCCCGCCGTCGCTGCACGGCCTGTTCGCCAAGGCCTGGGAAATCCATCGCAGCAGCGGTGGCCTGTTCGAACCCCGGGTCGCGGCGCTGGTGCGGCTCTGGGGCTTCGACGATCCGGCGCGGCTGCGCAGTGCGCCGCCCGATGCCGGCGAGATCGCCGCGCTGCGAGCGGCGGTGACCGCCGCTCCGGATTACGACGGCGGCCTGCAGTACGGGCCGGCGCCGCAGACCGGCTGGGACTTCGGCGCGCTCGGCAAGGGCTACATCGTCGACCGCGCGATCGACAGCCTGCGCGCCGCCGGCTTTGGCGATGTCGCCATCGATGCCGGCGGCCACGTCGCCACCCGCGGCACGCGCGACAACCGGCCGTGGCGCACCGGCCTGCGCGACCCGTTCGAGCAGGGCGAGCAGGCCTACGTGCTGGCCAGCCTGCAGGCCGGCGATGCCTCGGTGGTTACCCATGGCGACGACCAGCGCGGCTTCGAGTTCGAGGGCCGCCGCTATTCGCATCTGCTCGACCCGGCCAGCGGCTGGCCGGTGCAGGGCCTGCGGGCGCTGACCGTGGTGCACGCCGACGGCGCGCTGGCCGATGCCGCCGGCGCCGCGCTGTTCGGCGCCGGTCGCGAGCGCTGGCCGGCGCTGGCCCGGCAACTGGGGCTGAACCGGGTGCTGGCGCTGCATGCCGACGGCAGCGCCTGCGCCACGCGCGCGCTGGCCCGCGAACTGTCGTGGAAGCGGTCGATCACGCTGACCGTGGTGGACTGAGTCGGCGGCGGGCCGCCGCAGCGCGCTACTGCAGTACCGGGTGGCGCACCGAGGTGGCCCGCAGGGCGGCCGCGCGGTGCAGGCCGAGGCGATAGCTGGACACCACGGTGTTCTCGACCTCGACCGCCGCCGGCACCTGGCCGCAGCGCTGCATCTGCGCCAGGAACCAGCGGGCGTCGTCATGGTGCGGCGACGCGCCGGCGCTGGTGCCGAACACGATCTGTGCGGCCCGCGGATCGTCGGCGTCGTCGCGCAGCGCTTCGCGCACGCAATGCGCCGGCACGTCGATCAGCCGGGCATCGACAAGCATCTGGCTGGCGTCGAGCCGGTGGCCCGGCTGTTCCAGCCAGCGCCCGGCCTCGATCAGCGCGGCGACCAGCGCCAGATGCTGCTCGCGGTGGCTGGCGGCCCAATGGCGTGTCACCGCCAGCACTTTCTCGGCGCAGCCGGGCCGGATCAGGTGGGCGGCCAGCAGGCGCTGGCCGGCGCCGGCTGCTTCGGCGGCGCTGCCCCACGGTGCGCCGGCGCAATAGCCGTCGATCTCGCCGGCGCGCAGCGCATCCAGCATGCGTGGCGGCGGAACGACGGCAAGCACCACGTCGCGGTCGGGATCGATGCCGGCCGAGAGCAGCCAGGTACGCAGCAGGTAGTGGTGGCTGGAAAACGGGAACACATGGGCGAACACCCGCTTCGGCCGGCCGGCGGCGCGGTCGGCCGCCAGCAGCCGCTTCAGCGCTGCGCCGGCCGCCGCCGGCAGTGGCGGCGGCTGATCGAGCTGCCCGAACAGCGCGGTCGAAACGGTCAACGCATTGCCGTTGCGCGACAGGGTCAGCGCGGTGTCGATCGGCACGCCGAGGCGATCGACACCGAGGTGCGCGGCCAGCGGCATCGGCGCCAGCAGCTGGGCGGCGTCGAGCAGGCCGGCCGCCAGCTTGTCGCGCAGGCTGGCCCAGGTGGTTTCGACCGACAGCCGCACGTCGAGCCCCTGGCCAGCGAAGAAGCCGCATTCGCGCGCCACGTACAGCGGCGCGGCATCGGCCAGCGGCAGCAGGCCGAGGTTCAGGCGCGGCCGGCTCATAGCAGTTCGGCGGCGGCGATCAGCGACCGGGCGACCTCGCCGAGCCGGAGATTGCGGTCCATCGCCAGGTTGCGGAGTGCGGCGAAGGCGGCGTCTTCGTTAAGGCCCTTACGCTTCATCAGCAGGCCCTTGGCGCGCTCGATGTCGCGGCGGTCGGCCAGCTTCAGCCGGGTGCTGTTGAGTTCCTCGCGCAGCGCCTGGTAGTCGCGGAAGCGGGCGATCGCGACTTCGATCACCGGCGCCAGCCGCGCCGGGCTCATGCCGTCGACCACGTAGGCCGACACGCCGGCGGCGACCGCGCGGCGGATGGTGTCGGGATCGCTGGCCTTGGCGAACAGCACGATCGGCCGGGGCCGCTCGCGGCTGATCTGGCCGAGCGACTCCAGCGTGTCACGGGACGGATTGTCGACATCGATCAGCACGATGTCCGGCTGCAGCCGGTCGACCGCCTCGGTGAGATCGGCCGCCGGATCAAGCCGGCCGACGACCTGGTGGCCGGCCGCCTGCAACGCATCGTCCAGCAGGGCCAGACGGCCGGCATCCTCGTCGACCAGCACTACACGCACCGTGTCCGCTCCTGTTCTGTCTTGCCTGGGCTGGCCCGAGCAAATTTCGCGCCGGCCGCGTGGCGCTTTGAAGTCGGAGGCGCTAGTCTTGATTATTCAAAACCTATTCAAGAAGGATGACGTCGCCCATGTCCGATCACCCGACGCCAACCCCTGCGCCCGGCCCAGCGCCTGTTCCGCCGGCAGCGGCCGACAGCGGCCAGTACCGCATCGCGGCGGTATCGACGCTGACCGGCATTCCGGTGCCGACCATCCGCATCTGGGAATTCCGCTACCAGGCGGTGCAGCCGGCACGCAGCAGCGGCAACAGCCGGCTGTACTCGCGCGCCGACGTCGATCGGCTGCTGCTGCTGAAAGCGGCGGTCGACGCCGGCTTCCAGATCGGCACCGTTGCCCAGCTTGGCGATGCCCAGCTGCGCGAGCGCGTGCAGGCGCTGCCGCAGCGCGCCGTGGCGCTGCCGGCTGGCCGGCAGCGGATGATCGTCATCGGCGAACTGCTGGCCGCGCGGCTGGCGGCGGTGGCCGATCGCGAGCAAGTGAGCATCGAGGCGGTGTTCGACGATCTCGACAGCCTGCCGGAGTCCCTTCCGGACGCCGATGGCCTGCTGGTCGAGCTGCCGACCTTGACGACCGCCGCCGTGCAGGTGTTGCGCCGCGTGCGCGCGGCGGTGCAGCCACAGTTCACGGTGCTGCTGTACAGCTATGCGACGCGGCGGACGCTGGCGCAGCTGGATCAGGAAGGCGTGATCGCGCTCAGCGCGCCGGGCGACGCCCAGCACCTGCTGCAGGTCTGCCGGCTTGCCGCCGGCGCGGCGGACGACGGCCCGTCGCTGCTTGAACGTCTGCTGCGTGCGCCGGCGCCTGCCCGCCGCTACGACCGCGCCTTCCTGCGCAGCCTGCGTGACATGCCGTCGCAGGTGCAGTGCGAATGTCCGAACCACCTCGCTGAACTGCTCGGCCGGCTGGATGCCTTCGAGCAGTACAGCCTCGGCTGCGAAAGCCGCAACCAGGACGATGTGCTGATCCACGCGCGGCTGTATGCGGCCGCCGCGCAGTGCCGGGCGGTGCTGGAGCAGGTGCTCGGCGAAGTGCTGGCGCACGAGGGTGTGGCGGTGCCGCCGCTGCCTCCATCTGGTCTGCCGGCGGCGGGCTGAAAGTGCGCCGGGCGACTCGCGGCGATCGTCAGGCCGGGCACTCGGGCAAAAAAAAGCCGGCGCGAGGCCGGCTTGAAAGATACGTGGGCTTACAGGGGAGCAACGAGACGAAGGATGAGTCGATCAGGCGGTATTGTCAAGGTTTAGAGTAGATAAAAGATAAACAAAGATTGATTTGTCCCGGCAAGTCTGCGAAGGTGCGCTCAGGTCGTCGCCGATACCGGATGACATGCCGTCGTGACGCCGCCCGCTGACCGGATCGTCGCCTTGACGCAGTCGCAGCCCCGCCGCCCCACGCACAGGAGTGCCGCCATGTTGCAAGCCATGCCGTCGTCATCGCCGGGTGTCGTCGAAGCCCTGCCGCTGTCGCGCTTCGACGAGGAGGCCGCGTTCCTCGACTACTTGCTCGACGATGTCTGGGACATCCTGGCCCAGGGCGTCCGGGTGCGATTCGCCGCTGCCCACACGCCGACTCTGGCCACGGTGCGGCGCGGCGTGCCCGCCGTGCGGACCGTGGTGCTGCGCGGCGTGTCGCGCAGCAACGCGATGGTCTTCGTGCATGCCGATCGGCGCAGCGGCAAGGTGCAGGAGTTGAAAGCCCAGCCGGCCTGCTCGCTGCATATCTTCGATACCGGCCGCCGCGTGCAGCTGCGCATCGAGGCGCAGGCGACGGTCCATGTCGACGACGCGCTGGCCGATCGCGAATGGACGCGGCTGCAAGACGAACACCGCGCCCAGCAGCGTCGGGCGCTGGCGGCCACCGCACCGACTGCCGCGCCGGACGTCGACCTCGACGATGTCGACGGACTGGCGGAGGCCGGTCGGCGGGCCGATTTCGCGGCGATCGCGCTGCACGTCACCGCGATCGAATGGCAGCAGGTCAGCTCGCGCGGTCCGCGCCGCGCTCGCTTCGAGATCGGCAAGCGGCCGCGCGGCTACTGGCTCGAGGCCTGAACCAGCCGGATCGGAAGCGCCTCGTCGCCAGCCGGCCGGCTCAGAGCCGGCGCCAGCGCTGGCCGTCCTTGCTGTCTTCGATCAGCACGCCGCGGGCCTTCAGGCCATCACGGATGCGATCGGCCTCGGCATAGTTCTTCGCCGCCTTGGCGGCGCTGCGGGCCGCCAGCGCGGCTTCGATCTCGGCATCGTCCGGGCCATTGGTTGCGTCGCTGGCCGGCTGGCTGAACCAGTCCGCAGGCGCTTTCTGCAGCAGGCCGAGCACGTTGCCGGCATCGCGGAGCCGGGCCACCAGCGCGGCTTTCTCGCCGGCATCGACGGCCTTGTTGAGCTGGCGCGCCAGTTCGAACAGCTCGGCCAGTGCGGCGGGCGTGTTCAGGTCGTCTTCGAGTGCGGCGATGAACGACGCCGGCGCCGTGGCGTCGCTGGGCGCGACGTCGCCGGCATCGCGCAGCGCGCCGTACAGGCGGTCGAGCTTGCGGCGGGCATCGGCCAGCGCCTCGTCGTTCCAGTCCAGAGGCTGGCGGTAGTGGCCGGTCAGCAGCGCGAGGCGCACCGCTTCACCGGGCGCCGCTTTGAGGATTTCGCGGATCAGCTTCACGTTGCCGAGCGACTTCGACATCTTCTCGGCATCCATGGTCAGGAAGCCGTTGTGCAGCCAGTAGCGCGCGAACACCTTGCCGTCGTGCGCGGCGGTGGACTGGGCGCGCTCGTTCTCGTGGTGCGGAAAGATCAGGTCGTGGCCGCCGCCGTGGATGTCGATGGTCTCGCCCAGCAGGGCTTCGGCCATTGCCGAGCATTCGATGTGCCAGCCCGGCCGGCCGCGGCCCCAGGGCGACGGCCAGCCCGGCTGGTCGTCGGTCGACGGCTTCCACAGCACGAAATCACCAGCGTCCTTCTTGTACGGGGCGACCTCGACGCGGGCCCCGGCGATCAGTTCCCGGCGGTCGCGTTTCGACAGCTCGCCGTAGCCGGCGTAGCTCGTCACGTTGAACAGCACATGGCCCTGCGCGGCATAGGCCGAACCGTTGGCGATCAGCCGCTCGACCATCGAGATGATGTGCGCCAGATGCTCGGTGACCTTCGGCTCGTAGGTCGGCCGAAGCACGCCGAGGGCGTCGAGATCCTCGTGATAGATGTCGGTGTAGCGGCGGGTGATGACGCCGATCTCGACACCTTCCTTGGCGGCCGCGGCGTTGATCTTGTCGTCGATGTCGGTGATGTTGCGGGTGTAGTCGACGCGTGGATAACGGCGGCGCAGCACCCGCGCCAGCACGTCGAACACCACCGCCGGCCGGGCGTTGCCGATATGGGCGAAGGAGTAGACGGTCGGCCCGCAGACGTACATCGTCACCCGCTCGGGGTTCAGCGGAACGAAGGCTTCCTTGCGGCCGGACAGCGTGTTGTGCAGTTGCATGGGGGCTCGATGGGCGAAAAAGCCGGGGAAGGATAGCGGCGAGGCACGGGATGTGCAGTCGCCGGCAGCGCCCGGTGACAATGGCACTGTGACCACGCCTTTCGAAATCGCATGACCCTCGATACCTGGCTGGCCTTCATGGTCGCCGCCTGGCTGATCTGCCTGTCGCCCGGCCCGGGCGTGCTGTCCTGCGTGACCGCCGGGCTGCAGCATGGCTTCCGCACGGCGCTATGGAACATCGCCGGCCTGCAGGCCGGGGCCACAGTGACACTGATCGTGGTCGGCGTCGGGCTGGGGGCGGCGCTGGCCGCGTCGCCACGCGCCTTCACGGCGATCAAGTGGTTCGGCGCCGGCTATCTGGTCTGGCTTGGCGTGCAGCAGTGGCGCTCGGCGCGGGCGCCGATCCGGGCCCCGGCAGCGGTGATCGACGGCGTGTCGCCGCAGGCGGCGAATGCCCAGGTCGCGCGGGCGCTGTTCCTGCGCGGCCTGATCGTCAACTCGACCAACCCGAAGGGCATCCTGTTCACGGCGTCGGTCCTGCCGCAGTTCGTCGACCCGCAGGCGCCGCAGCTGCTCCAGTTCGCGATCGTCTGGAGCACGATGCTGGTCGTCGATGTCTGCTGCATGAGCGGCTACACCGCGCTCGGCGTGCAGGCGCTGCGCTGGCTGCAGAACCCGGCGGTGGCGCGGACCACCAACCGCGTGTTCGGCGCGCTGTTCGTGGTCGCCGGCCTCGGCCTCGCTGTGTTCCGGCACGCGCGCTGAGCGCCGCCCGCAAACAACGAAAAAGGACCGCCG
>FRDC01002468.1_pt2 | contig 12695 bp, 15 predicted proteins | sample 1106171 | NCBI WGS metagenome assembly FRDC01 (sample SAMEA3930566, study PRJEB13176) | freshwater metagenome | biome: Drinking water system; feature: drinking water; material: water | place: Singapore | collected 2014-12-20
GGCGGCTGTGCAGGTAGAACACGTCGCCGGGGTACGCCTCGCGGCCCGGCGGGCGGCGCAGCAGCAGCGAGAGCTGGCGGTAGGCCGCCGCGTGCTTGGAGAGGTCGTCGTAGATGACGAGCACGTGCTTGCCCTGGTGGAGGTACTCCTCGCCCATCGCGCAGCCGGAGTAGGGCGCGATGTAGAGCAGCGGCGCGGGCTCGGAGGCGGAGGCCGCGACGACGATCGTGTAGTCCATCGCGCCCGCGTCGGCCAGCTTCTGCACGACCGCGGCGACGGTGGACTGCTTCTGGCCGACGGCCACGTAGATGCAGATCGGGCGGTCGGGCTGGTTCTTCTGGTTGATGATCGTGTCGATGGCGATCGCGGTCTTGCCGGTCTGGCGGTCGCCGATGNNAGCTCGCGCTGGCCGCGGCCGATCGGGATCATCGCGTCGATCGCCTTGACGCCCGTCTGCAGCGGCTCGTTGACGGGGGAGCGGGTCATGACGCCGGGAGCGACGATGTCGATCGGGCGGGTCTTGGAGGTCTTGATCGGGCCCTTGCCGTCGAGCGGGCGGCCGAGGGGGTCCACGACGCGGCCGATCAGGGCCTCGCCGACGGGCACCTGCATGATCTTGCCGGTGCGGCGGACCGGGTCGCCCTCCTTGACGAGATTGTCGGGGCCGAAGAGCACGCAGCCCACGTTCTCCTTCTCGAGGTTGAGCACCATGCCCATGACGCCGTTGGGCAGCTCGAGCAGCTCGCCGGACATGGCGCTCTCGAGGCCGTACACGCGGGCGATGCCGTCGCCGACCTGCAGGACCGAGCCCTCCTCCTTCAGCTCGGTGGAGCCGGAGAAGCCTTCGATCTGCTTCTTGATGACGGCGGTGATCTCTTCGGGTCTAATGGCCATGGATGGACTCCCTCATGCGGCGCAGCTGGCCGCGCAGGCTTGAATCGAGGACCCAATCGCCGATCTTGACCGACACTCCGCCGATCAGCTCCGGGTCCTCCTTGACGTCGAGTTCGATGTCCTTGCCGGTGAAGGACTTCAGGTGCGTCGCGATCTGCTTCTGCGCCTCGGCCGACAGCGGGCGCGCGGTGCGCACCACGGCCTTGGCGGCGCCGCGCTTGTCGGCCGCGAGGCGGCCGTAGTTGGCGGCGATGAGTGGAAAGAGGTCGAAGCGCTTCTTCTCGACGAGCAGCTCGAGGAAGCGCATGACGGCGGGCCCCACCTTGCCCTCGAGCTGGCCGGCGACGAGCTTCTTCTTGTCGGCCGGGGAGACGCGAGGATGGCGCAGGGCGGGCACGGCGTCGAGCAGGAGCTTGTGCGCCGTCGAGAGGTCCGCGGAGACCTTCTGCTCCTCGCCCTTGGCCGACGCCGCGGTGAACAGCGCCGCCGCGTAACGCCCGGCCAGGATGCGGTCGGAGGCCTGCATCTTAGTTGCGCCCCGCCTTCTTGGCGGCGTCGAGGTCCTTGAAGAACCCGTCGAGCACGCTCTTCTGCACGCCGTCGTCGACGCTCTTGCGCATGAGCTTCTCGGCGGCCAGCACGGAGAGGGAGGCCACTTCCTTGCGCAGGTCGCCCACGAGGCGCTCCTTCTCCGCGGCCAGGTCGGCGGCGGTCTTGGACTTGATGGCGGCCGCGTCGGCCTCGGCCTCGGCCTTGAGCTTGGCGCGCAGGGCCTCGCCGTCCTTGGTGGCGGCGGCGATGAGCTCCTTGCTCTTGGCCGCGGCGCCGGCCAGCTGGGCCTCGAGCTCCTTCTGGATGCGCTCGGCCTCGGCGCGGGCCTTCTCGGCGCCCTCGCGGTCCGCCTTGATGCGGGCCTCGCGCGCCTCGACGGCGTGCAGCAGGGGGCCCCAGGCGGCGAACTTGAGGATCGCGACCAGACCCAGGAAGGTCACGATCGTCCAGAACATCAGTCCCGTGTCGGGATTGAGAAGGTCGGCCATGTCTTAACTCTCCAAAACCGTCGTGTGCGTCAAATCGTGCCCTCGGGCGGCTTTCGCCGCCCGAGGGACTTGGAGCGGCTTAGTGCGCGGCGGCGGCGGCGGCCGGCGCGGCGGACGCGCCCGCGACGGGCACGCCCTTGTTGAGCGCCAGGGCGGCGAGCAGGACGCTGACGAGCGCCAGCAGGCCCAGGCCCTCGATCATGGCGGCCGGGATGATCATCATCGTCTGCAGCGAGCCGGCGGCCTCGGGCTGGCGGGCCGCGCCGTCGAGGGCCGCGGAGGCCAGCTTCGAGATGCCGTAGGCGCCGCCGACGAGGCAGAGGCCCGCGCCGAGGAACACGCCGATGTAGGAAATGCCGAGGTAATCCATTCTATCTCTCCTTGCGTCTTGTCAAAGTCCCGGACCGCCCAACGGCGCCCGGGGTGCGACCTCCGCGGTTTAGTGCGGGTGAACGGCCCCGCCCACGAACAGGGCGGTCAAGAAGGTGAAGATGTACGCCTGGAGGAAGCTCACCAGGACGTCCATCGTGTAGATGAACAGCGCCAGGCCGACGGCCGGCACCGACACCCCGAGGGCCACGCCCTTGTTCATCTCGGCGAAGATGAAGATCATGCACAGGAAGGCCAGCGACACGATGTGGCCGGCCAGCATGTTCGCGAAAAGACGGATGCAGAGCGAGATGCACTTGGCGAACATGCCGAACACCTCGATGACGAACAGGAGCGGCCACAGCACGAGGGGCACGCCGCCCGGCACGATGTGCACGATGTAGCTGACCAGGCCCTGCTCCTTGACGCCCGCGAACTGGATGAGGCCGAAGGTGCACAGCGCCAGCGCGGCCGTCACGCTCGGGTTGGCCGTCACCGCGGCCGCGCTGGGCACCAGGCCCAGCAGGTTGCAGGTCAGGAGGAAGAAGAACAAAGTCAGGAAGTAGGGCAGGTAGAAGTGGGCGTGGTGGCCGAAGATCGGCTCGAGCACCTCGTCGCGCACGAACAGCGCCAGCGGCTCGAACATGCCGCGCATCACGCGCGCCAGCTCCGACTGGGAGCGAGCCGCGTAGGTCAGGAGCGCGACGGCCAGGCCGCAGGCGATCCACATCGTCACGACGAGCTTGGAGAGGCCGAGGTCGAGCTTGCCCAGGGGGCCGAGGTCGGCGATGACCTTGTGCGTGAACTTGTGGTCGACGAGGTGATGCGCGAGGATGGACTCGAAATTCATTTGACTCTCAGGTGCCTCAGCTCCAGCGTCAACAGCAGACCGATCAGACCGAACGCGTACGACATCAGCAGCGCCTCGAGCGCGACCGTCTCGCGCCCGTAGGCCCACCACGCCAGGCCGCCGAGCACGGCGGCCCTCAGGGCCATCCCGCCGCCGAAAGCCCACCAGAAGGCCTTCCACGACCGTCCGCGCGCCCACACGAGCCACGCGACGCTCGTCGAGGACGCCGCCCACGCGGCGCCCAGACCGACCCTCACGCCCCACGCGTCGGGGCCCGAGCTCCAGACCCTTCCCGCGATCAGCGCCGCCGCGAGGGCCAGCGCCGCGCCCTCAGCGGCCGCCCGGGCCCCCGTCTTGAGAACGGCCGAAGGTCCGGATGAGTCGGTAGAGTCCAATGACGATCCCGAAAAGCGCCCCGACGAGCACGCCCCACGGCGACGAACGAAAACGGCCGTCGGCCCACCACCCGAGTCCGAGCCCCAAGAGGGTGAAGGAGGACAGCTCCCAGCCGACGCTCATGGCTTGCGCCCAAGAGCGTCGCCGGAATTCTTTCTCCTGCTCGGATTCGGGCATTTCGGCGACGACGGACGATTTTATTAAAGAGGAAGCCCCCTGTCAAATTGCCGGGAAATCGGCTATCCTGGGCCCCATGAGCGCGGCACCTCACGAGCGCGGCCCGGCGCGCATCCTCATCGCCGACGACCTGCCCGATCTGCTCGACGCCCTAAAGGAGACCCTCGAGCGGGAGGGCTTCCGGGTGACCGCCGTGCCCGACGGCAAGGCCGCCCTCGACGAGATCCGGCGCGACCCCCCGGACATCGCGGTCCTCGACTTCAAGATGCCCAAGATGACCGGCTTTCAGGTGTGCGCGGCCCTGCGCGAGGACCCCCTCCTCGAGAACCTGCCCGTCGTGATCCTCTCCGCCTCGGGCACGCGCGACAGCAAGGTCGAGGGCCTCACCCTCGGCGCCGACGACTTCATCACCAAGCCCGTGGACATCCGCGAGCTGCTGGCGCGCATCCGCATGATCCTCAAGCGCTCGCGCCAGGGCCTCGACGCCAACCCGCTCACCCGCCTGCCCGGCAACCTCGCCATCGAATCCCGGGTCGAGCGCGCGCTGGCCGAGGAGCGGCCGCTGGCCGTCCTCTACTGCGACTTGAACCAGTTCAAGGCCTACAACGACGCCTACGGCTACGAGGAGGGCGACCGCGTCATCCGCGGGCTGGCGCGCGTGCTCGTCGACCGCGTGCGCGATGGCTCGGCCGACTTCGTCGGCCACATCGGCGGCGACGACTTCATCGTGCTGACCACGCCCGAGAAGATGGAATCCGTGGCCAAGACGATCTGCGCGGGATTCGACGCGGTCGTCCCCTCCTTCTATAACGAGAAGGACCGGGCTCGCGGCTTCGTCGTGGCGACCGACCGCCAGGGCCTGACGCGGGAGTTCCCCCTCCTCTCGGTCGCCGTGGGCATCTGCCACAACCGCGACCGCAAGCTCGCGGGCTTCGCGCAGGTGGCGGCGCTGGGCGCCGAACTCAAGAAGGCGGCCAAGGCCAAGCCGGGCTCGGCCTTCGTCGTGGACCGCCGGAAGGATTAGCCCCTAGACCGCTTCCCAGGCCGTCGCCAGGCCCTGGCCCACGCCCACGCACAGAGCCGTCAGTCCCTTCTTGGCCTTGCGGCGGCGCATCTCGTGGAGCAAGGTCACGGTGATGCGGCAGCCCGAGGAGCCCAGCGGGTGGCCGAGCGCGATGGCCCCGCCGTTGGCGTTGAGCTTCGCGTGGTCCAGGCCCAGCTCGCGCTGGCACGCCAGGGACTGGGCCGCGAAGGCCTCGTTGATCTCGACGAGGTCGAGGTCTGCCGACTTCCAGCCGAGGCGCCCGAGGACCTTGTTGGCCGCCGGCACCGGCCCCACGCCCATGTAGCGCGGGTCCACGCCCGCGGCGGCCGCGCCCGCCCAGCGCGCGAACGGCTTGAGACCCAGCTTCTCCGCCGCCTTGGCCTCCATGATCACGACGGCGGACGCGCCGTCGTTGAGCGTCGAGGAGTTGCCCGCGGTGACCGAGCCGTCCTTGCGGAAGGCGGGCTTGAGGGCCGCGAGCTTCTCGAGCGAGGTGTCTTCCCGGATCGTCTCGTCGCGCGAATAGAGAACCGGCTCGCCCTTCTTCTGCGGCACCGGCACGGGGGCGATCTCGTCCTTGAAGACGGAGTCGCGCGCCTTGGCCGCGCGGCGGTGGCTCTCCAGCGCGAAGGCGTCCTGGTCCTCGCGGGAAATCCCGTATTTAACGGCGACATTGTCGGCCGTCTCCCCCATGCTCTCCAGCGGAAACATCGCGGCCATTTTTTTATTGGGATAGCGCCAGCCGAGCGCCGTGTCGTAGGCCGTGAGGTTGCCGAAGGCGTAGCCCGCCTCGGCCTTCGGCAGCGAGTAGGGCGCGCGGCTCATGCTCTCCACGCCGCCCGCGAGGTAGCAGTCGCCCTCGCCGGCGACGACGGCGCGGGCGGCGGCGTTGATCGCCTCGAGGCCGGAGGAGCAGAGACGGTTGACCGTGCAGCCGGGAACGGACTGAGGCAGACCCGCGAGGAGCACCGCCATGCGGGCGACGTTGCGGTTGTCCTCGCCGGCCTGGTTGGCGCAGCCCAGGTAGCAGTCGGCGATCGCGGCCGGGTCGAGGCCCGGAACCCTCTTGAGGACCTCGGCCAGGACGAAGCCGGCCAGATCGTCGGGGCGGACCGAGGCCAAGGCGCCTCCCAACCGCCCGACGGGGGTGCGGACGGCGGCGACGACGACGGCTTCACGCGATGGCATCGAAAGCCTCCATTTTCTCGCGCGCCTCCTGGGGCACGCGCACCGGCTTGGCGAGGGCGTAGTCGTAGGCGACCAGGACGGTCTTGGCCAGGGCGACGAGGCGCCCCGTCTCCTTGTCCTCGATGCGGTAGCTCATGTTGATGCTCGAGCCGCCGATGGAGTCCACGCGGCAGCCGACGAGGAGCTTCTCATGATGAAAGGCCGGGCTCTTGTAGTCCACCTCGGCGCGCGCGAGGATCACCCCGAAGTCGCGGATGTCCTTGCGGCCGAGGACCTTCTGCAGGTAGTCGACCCGCGCGATCTCCAGGTAGTTCAGGTACACGGCGTTGTTCACATGGCCGAGACCGTCGGTGTCGGCGAAACGCACCTGCGCCTCGCTCACGAGCTTGAAGCCGTCCACTAGCGCGCCTCCTTGAGGAGCTTGGCGAAGCGGCCGCGCGTCATCACGACCTGCAGGACGGAGCCTTCGCCGAGCTTTCGTCCGCGGCTGTGCACTTCGGCGCGGGCGTAGACGCGCGCGCCCTTCACCTTCACGAGCCGCGCCACCACGTGCAGCGGCGCGCCCACGCGCGCGGGACGCAGGTGCTTGACCAGAACGCCGCCGCCGACGGCTTCTTCCGTCGCCTCGAGATAAGGCGCCAGGAGCATGCGCGCGGCCGTCTCCATGTGATAGACCATCGCCCAGGTCGCGTAGAGCGGGTGACGCACGAGGCCCTCGAGATTGGGCTTCATGTGCCTCTCGACCTTCGCCGGGAGGTCCACGGTGAGCCCGACGCGCAGACCGGGCTTCATCCCAGCAGCCCCAGCGCCGCGACGCGGACCGCGTCGGCCGCCGCCGTGAAGGGCATGGCGTCGGCCGCGGCCTTGGCGGCCTCGCCCATCTTGGCCAGACGCTCGCGATCGGAGATCATGTCGAGGAGCGCGTCGGCCAGGCGCGGGGGCGCCTTCTTGGGCGAGGGGTAGTGCACCAGGCGGCCCGCGTCGGGCGGCAGGGTGTCCTTGACCCCGTAGTGGTCGCTGGCGAGCACCGGAAGGCCCGCGTGCATCGCCTCGACCACGTTGAGGCCGTAGCTCTCGTGCACGGAGGGCGAGACGAAGAGGTGGGCGAGCTTGAAGTGCGCGCGCTTGCCCTCGGCGTCGAGGTAGCCGGGGAAGTGGACCTTCACCTGCCTGAGCTTGGCGGCGGCCGCGCGCACCTTGCGCCCGTAGGCCTGGCCCATCATGAAGGCGGGCTCGCCGCAGACGAAGAGGTGCAGGTCGCGCCCGGCCAGGCGTCCGTTGACCTCGAGCAGGCGCAGGGCCTCGAGCAGGAGGTGGATGCCCTTCTCGGGCGAGATGCGCGAGAGGGTCATGAGCACCGTCGCCTCGGGCGAGATCTCGTGGTACTCGCGCAGCTCCTCGGCGCGGTTCTCATCGGCGGGTCCCGGCGCGTCGGCCCACACGCCCCAGGGCACGACCGCGACGCGCCGAGAGAGTTCGCCGTAGCCCACCAAGTCGCCGTAGCAGCGCAGGATCGTGTCGCCCATGGCGCGCGAGGGCACGACCAGCCGGGAGGAATGCACGACGGTCTGCCTCTGCTTCTCGAAGACGAGGTCGAGCACGTCGGGCAGGATCCAGTCCGCGCCGAAGGACCTCATGCGCTCGTGCAGCCGGGTGAGCCGCTCGGGCGCGACGATGCGGCGCAGATAGAGCTTGTTGAAGTAGTCCACCACGTCCACGTGCCAGATCGAGAGGATCTTGTAGCCCGCGCCGGCCAGCGCCTCGAGATCCGGGCCCTCGGACAGGTCGTTGACGACGACGACGGTGTCCTTCGGCGGGTAGGCGTCGCGGCGCGAGAGCAGCCACTCCGTCGTCTGGGCCTCGAAGTCGCGGCAGAAGCGGGCGTAGTCGAGCTCCCCCAGGTCCACGAGCCCGTCCTCGCGGCCGGCGAGGCGGTGGTAGTCGAGCCCCGGGGCCGGGCTCTGCGGGCCCGAGCCCAGAACGGTCAACGACCAGCTCGCGTCGGGCTTCCAATGGCGCGCCAGCTGCAGCCCCACCATGGCCCCGCCCCCGAGAGGGGTGCGGTCCATGGGATAGCCCACGTGGCTGGCGACGAAGACGAGTCGGCGCACGAGGGCGTTATTATATGATTGTCGCGGCCACTCACTTTCAGAGGATATCGCCATGAACGCCACTTCCAAGACCCTCGTCGTCGCCGGCGGCACCCGCACCCCGATCGGCCACATCTCCCGCGCGCTGGCGGGCCTCAAGCCCGAGGACCTGCTCACCGAGTCCGTGACGGCGACGCTCGCCAAGACGAAGCTCCCCAAGGACGCCGTGGACGGCCTCATCGCCGGCTGGGTGGGCCAGTCCTTCTCCGCGCCCAACATCGCGCGCGTGGCCGCCCTCAAGGCCGGCCTGCCCGAGAAGGTCCAGGCCGTCACCGTCCAGAACAACTGCGTCTCCTCCATCGAGGCCATCTCGGCCGCCTGCCGCTTCATCCTGGCCGGCGAGGGCGAGCTCTACCTCGCGGGCGGCGTCGAGGTGATGTCGCGCCTGCCCTACTCCATCGACGGCTCCCGCGCGGCCAAGCCCCTGCGCTCGCTGGCGGTCGTCAAGGAGAAGTGGGGCGAGCTCCTCTCCTCCGGCGAGGTCGCGGTCGTCGACGCCATGGAGCAGGGCCTCACCGATCCCGTCAAGAACATCAACATGGCCGGCACCGCCGAGGTGTGCGCCCAGATCTACGGCATCGGCCGCGCGGAGCAGGACGAGTACGCGCGCTCGAGCTTCCAGCGCACGCTCGACGGCTGGAAGTCCGGCTTCTACGCCTCCCACGTGGTCCCCGTCCAGCGCGACGGCGCCGTCGTGCTCGACAAGGACGAGTACCCGCACCTGCGCGAGGACCTGCCGGCCAAGCCGCAGATGTTCGCCAAGGCCCCGGCGCTGTTCGACAACTCGGCCTACTCGATGAAGGATTTCTTCCGCGACTACGGCGTCCACATGCCCGGGCTCGCCTTCGAGGAGGGCAAGACCAAGGGCTCGGTGACGCTGTTCAACTCCTGCGGCCGCTCCGACGGAGCGGCGGTCGTCGTCGTCACGACGGCCGAGAAGGCGAAGGCGCTGGGCCTGGAGGTCCTCGCCGAGATCAAGGGCTGGGGCTTCGAGGGCAACAACCCCGCGCACATGGGCGTGTCCCCGGCGCTGGCGGCCCCGACGGCGCTCAAGCGCGCGGGCGTCAAGTTCGAGCAGCTCGACCAGATCGAGCTGCACGAGCCCTTCGCCGCCACCGTGCTCTCCATCTTCAAGCTCGGCAAGGAGAAGTTCGGCCACGACTGGGCGGCCAAGAACGCCTCCGGCGCGCTCAACCCCCACGGCGGCTCGATCGCGGTGGGCCACCCTCTCGGGGCCACGGGCGCGCGCCTCATGCTCAACCTCGTGCACGCGCTCAAGAAGAACCCGAAGGGGCGCCTGGGGATGCTCGCCGCCTGCGCGGGCGGCGGCATGGGGGGCGCGCTGGTCGTCGAGCGCGTCTCTTAAGCGGCTACTTCGAGCAGGTCACGCCGCCCAGGCCGAAGAACTTCGTCTGCCCGCCGCCTTTGCCGCGGATCGAGGCCACGATGCCCATGAGCGGGTCGTTGGCGTGGAGCATGAGCCGCCGCGGCTTGTTCGATCCCCTGTCGTGCAGGATCACCAGAGAGAACTGGCAGATCTGCTCCGTCTCGGTGCAGAAGGTTCGCTTCTCGATCTCGCGCTGCTCCTCCTCGAAGATCTCCTCGTAGCCCGCGAACTTGTAGGCGCCGAGCATCGAATGCGGCACGACGGCCTTCGACTGGTCGCAGCCGACGGCGGGCGGAAGAATCCCGCCTTTCTTCTTCGTATCGTGCAGCTTGAGCAGGGTCTTGAGCTCGATCTGCTTGGCCGCGACCTTGTCGCGCTTGGACTTGGGCTGGGTCGCGGGGTCGACCGCGAGGAACGGTTCGACCAAGCGCGGGTCCACCTCGTTGGTCGGGACTTTGAGCACCGTGTCCACGAGCCGGCGCGTCAGCTCGGCGTCGGCGGCGCGTGCGGGCGCCGCGGCCAGGACGAGCGCGACGATCAGAGGCATCACGCCCCTAGTATAGCCGACGCGATCCTCAACCGCGAGGGTGGTGCTTGGCGTGGGCGGCCTTCATGGCCGCCGCGTCGAGGTGCGTGTAGATCTGCGTCGTGGCCAGATCGGCGTGGCCGAGCATCTCCTGGACCGAGCGCAGGTCCGCGCCGCCCTGCAGGAGGTGCGTGGCGAAGGTGTGCCGGATGAGGTGCGGGTGCAGGCGCGCCTTGAGCCCCGCGCGGGCGCCGAGATCGCGCAGGCGCCTCCAGAACTGCACGCGAGAGAGACGCCGTCCCGAACGGCCAAGGAAGAGCTCCGGCGCGGGCGACTTGAAGCGCCGCTCGCGGTCGGCGAGGTAGACCTTGAGCGCCGCCAGCGCCCGCGCGTGCACGGGGACCAGCCGCTCCTTGGAGCCCTTGCCCTTCACCCGCGCCCAGCCGTCGGCGAGGTTGAGGGCCTCGGGAGTCAGCGACAGCAGCTCCGACACGCGCAGGCCGCTGGCGTAGAGCAGCTCCAGCATCGCGCGCTCGCGCAGGTCCTCGTAGGAATCCCCCGACGGGGCCGCCAGCAGGCGCACGGCCTCCTCGCGCGTGAGGTATTTCGGCAGGCGCGCGGGCAGGCGCGGGGTCTTGAGCGTCTCGGCCGGGCTCTCGGCCACCTTGCCCTCGACGGCCTCGAAGACGAAGTAGGCCTTGAGCGCCTCGGCCTTGCGGAACAAGGACGCGGGCGAGAGGCCCCGCTCGCGCTCGCTCCAGAGGAAGTCGTCGAGGTCGTTCTTGGAGGCGCGGCGCGGTTCGAGACCCTTCGTTTTCGCCCAGGCCGCGAAGGACGAGAGGTCGGAGCGGTAGGCCGCCACGGTGCGGGGCGAGTGACCCCGCTCCAGGCTCAGGTACCGCGCGAAGTCCTCCAACCGTTCCTCGGCCATGGCTCATCTTACCAAGACCAAGACGGCAAGGGATCACCACAAAGACACGGAGACACCAAGAACGGATGAATGACGGCGACGCCGGGTGGAAGGCGGGTTCCCGCCGTTCCGGCGCCTAGAACGGCGTTAACCCTCCCCAACCTGGCGTCGTCTGGTTCATCCGTTCTTGGTGTCTCCGTGTCTTGGTGGTTCATCCGTTCCGTTCCCCCGCACGAAAAACGAAGGGCCGCCCGGGGGTTCTTCCCGGGCGGCCCTTGCTCGGCGCGTATCGGCTACTTCTTGGGCGCGGGCTTGGGGGCCGGAGCGGCCGCGGCGGGCGCTTCGTCCTTCTCGCCCTCGAGCGCCGCCTCGGGCGCGACCGGGGTCACGAGGTACTTCGCGCGCAGGGCCTTCTCGAGCTTTTCCGCGGTCGCGGAGTGGTGCTTGAGGTAGGCCTTGGCGTTCTCGCGGCCCTGGCCGAGACGCTCGCCCTCGTAGAGGAACCAGGAGCCCGACTTCTCGACGAGCTGGGCTTCGACGCCCATGTCGATGAGGCAGCCCTCGCGGGAGACGCCGTAGCCGTGCACCATCTCGAACTCGGCGGTGCGGTAGGGCGGGGCCACCTTGTTCTTGACGATCTTCACGCGGGCGCGCGCGCCGACCACCACGTCGCCTTCCTTGATGTTCTCGATGCGGCGGATGTCGAGGCGCTGGGTCGCGTAGAACTTCAGCGCCAGGCCGCCCGTCGTCGTCTCGGGATTGCCGAACATGACGCCGATCTTGTTGCGCAGCTGGTTGATGAAGATCAGCGTGCACTTGCTCTGCGACACGGCCGCCGTGAGCTTGCGCAGGGCCTGGCTCATGAGCCGGGCCTGCAGGCCCATGTGGGAGTCGCCCATCTCGCCCTCGATCTCGGCCTTGGGCACGAGCGCGGCGACGGAGTCCACCACGATGATGTCGAGCGCGGAGGAGCGCACGAGCTTCTCGGTGATCTCGAGGGCCTCCTCGCCGCAGTCGGGCTGGGCGATGAGCATGCCGTCGATGTCCACGCCGAGCTGGCGGGCGTAGCCGGGGTCCATGGCGTGCTCGGCGTCGATGTAGGCGGCCGACCCGCCGGCCTTCTGCGCCTGGGCCACGGCCTGGAGGGCCAGCGTCGTCTTGCCCGAGGACTCGGGCCCGTAGATCTCGATGATGCGCCCGCGCGGGAAGCCGCCGACGCCCAGCGCGAGGTCCAGCGAGAGCACGCCGGTGGGGATCGCGTCCACCTTGATCTTCGCGGCGCGGTCGCCCAGCTTCATCACCGCTTCCTTGCCGTACGCCTTTTCGATCTGCGCCAGCGCCAGCTCCAGAGCCTTCGCCTTGCCCGAGTCCATGTTCGCCATTGAGTGATTTCTCCCTCCTTGATTCCCCGTGACCCCTAGGGCGCCAAGGGTGTGAGTATAGCAGAAGTCCTTTTCGAACGCAAGTTCGATTTTTGTTCGAACGGCGTTCGAACGCCCTCACCTCCCTAACGATTCCCGGGGCCGGAAAGTTCCCTACTCGTCGACGCAGCGGCGGGCGGCCGCGCGGCGGCGGGCCAGGGCGTCGAGGGCTTCCCAGACCTCGCCGGCCGGGCGCAGGTCGCCCAGCTCCACCCCCAATGACTCGCGCGCGTGCAGCGCGGCGCGCTTGGGCAGCACGATGCGGCGCACCGGCGTGCCCGGCGGCGGCGCCTCCACCGCCCAGCGGGAGCGGTCCAGGCGCGCGAGCAGGGCGTTCCAGGC
>FRDC01003983.1_pt1 | contig 12690 bp, 23 predicted proteins | sample 1106171 | NCBI WGS metagenome assembly FRDC01 (sample SAMEA3930566, study PRJEB13176) | freshwater metagenome | biome: Drinking water system; feature: drinking water; material: water | place: Singapore | collected 2014-12-20
AGGAGCGGGTCGAGTGGCTGGTCGCCATCGCGGAGGCCGCACAGGAGTGGAAGGACGCAGGGGCCGCTTTGGAGCTTCTGTCTGATTCCCCAGACGGCTCCGCGTGGGACGCTGGAGTCGAGCGGTACGACGTGGCCGAGGACAGCCTGCGCTCCTTGCTGGAGCAGCAGCCGTGATCCCCCGCCCGTGGTGCTGCGTCGAACCGCGATGCAAGCCCATCCACCAACTCGCCGAGGTCGACCTGAGCCAACCCACGCCGGGCGAGTCGTTCTTCTGCTTCGGCGTCGCACCGCAAGAGATCACGTTCGAGTACGACGGCGCCGAGCATCGCAACGACCTACGCACGTGCAGCTACACACCGCTGAAGGGCGTCGTCGCCTACCAGGAAAACCGCAACGACTGGCACGCGCTCAGGAACGCCTACGTCCGTGCCCTCGATGCCCTCGACCGGGAGCAGCAGTCGTGAGGCTCGTCGTGCTCGCCACCGTCGTCGCGGCCACCGCCGCAACAACCGCGAACGCCGCGGTGCACGCCACCCCTGACTGGAGGCTCGAACGATGTTCTTCGTCCACAAGCACGAGGTATCTGTGCTGCCCGACGGCAGCGAAATCCACCGGCCAGTCGACCGCGACCGCTACTCGTCGGCGGTGTACCCGGACGAATCAACTGCCGAGACGATCGCCCGGTTCCTGAATCACGCGGAGCACGACCGGCAGATCCGTAACCCGCTGACCGCCCGGTACGTGTATTCGGTCGCGGTGTTCTGGCCGGCGGTCGAGCGTCGTCCGGGCGGGCTGGCATCGTGAGGGGGCTATCCGACAAGGGCTGGTGCGCGTCCGCTGGTTGGCGGCGCGCGGGCCGGCCGATGGAAGGGAGGCCCGGCATGTCCGGCATCCGTATCGCCCGGTGGGTTCTCGTGGTCGCGTTGGTCGTCAGCATCGGAGCTGCGGCGGCGACGGCGGGAACGGAGGCGCGTCCGATCCAGGGGCCGCAGGTGAAGGAGTACGGGGTGGGGGTCGTGAAGTTCCGCGGGAAGGGCGCGGAGTATTGGCATTGGCAGTTCCAGAAGATGCGGGAGCGGTGGGAGCGCGACCGGAAGGTGTTGCAGCATCGCGGGAGCGTGGACGAGGCGATCGCGTTGGCGTCCGTCGTATACGGGGTCGATCACGCGCTGTTGCGTCGGAAGGCGTGGTGCGAGTCGAGGTTCAACCCGAACGCGCGGAACGTGCAGCCGATCTACAACGGCGAGCACGCGACCGGGCTGTTCCAGTTCATTCCGAGCACGTTCGCATCGACGCCGTTCGCTCGGTTCTCGATCTACTCGACGTATGCGAACGCGCTCGCGGCCGGGTGGATGCACGCGAACGGCCGTGGCGGCGAGTGGGCGTGCCGGTGAGCTACAGCGGTATCAGCTCGGGCCGCGCGAGCGAGCCGACGCTGACGCAGCTCCGGCATCGAGCGGTCGCGGAGGCGCGGCGCGCGTCCGTGAACTTCGAGCGGGTCGAGCGGGTCGAGCGTGACCTGGATCGCGAGTCGATCGCGCCGGCCCTGACGTTGGAGACGGGCCGGCGGGCGGCGGAGCTCCGGGCGGCGGGCTTGTCGTGGCGGGAGGTCGCGGCAGGGATCGGGCTCGATCCGGCGGGTGACCGTGGCCGGGACAGGGCGATGAAGGCGGCTCGGAGGTTCGGGAAGGGCGCCGGGGGGCCGTCCCTGCCGGCGGGGGAAGCCGCCAGCTTGGGGGGCCGCTCGTCCCCGGCGCCCGTATCCCGCGACCCGTACGGCGGCAGGGTGCCGCGGGCCGTCGATCGGGAGGATACAGGTGGGGGCGGGGATGCCTCTGTGGGCGCGTAGGAGGCGCGTAGCGGCCCGCCGACCGTGGTGGTAGGGTTCCGGCCCTACTGAAAAGCGAAGGGCCGGCTCGCACCGACCCTTCAAGATTCCGTCCCGACAAAAGGAGAATCCGATGGAGATCGTACAGCAGGCGCCAGACGGCATGACGCGGGAACCGCGAATCACGCCGATCAGGCAGCAGATCCTCGACGAGATCGCCGGCAGCCGCAACCGGAACGGCGAGGCCCGCATCACGCAGCGCGAGCTAGCGCGACGGACGGGCGTTTCGCTCAAGGGCGTCAACTTCGCGATCAAGGCGCTCGTGCAGGCCGGCGTGCTGCTCGCGTTCCGGGTAGGGAACGCGCTGGTCTACAAGATCCCTCGATGGGTAAACAAGATCGCGCTCGGGAGGGTAAACAAGGCGGCTCGGCGCTATACGTACACGCGCGCGTCCGTTCGTTCTGAAGTACTAACCGCTGAAGGGCTAGGTAGAACGCCCCTATCGGGCCGTTCTAGCAGCGACGCTGCGTTGGATGCCTCGCGTTCGGGCTCGCGCCCTGACGGGCCGTGCTCCGAGTGCGGAGAGGTGGGGACGCACAAGGGCACGTGCTCGCGTTCGGTGATGCGTTCCGGACAGCCCGCGCTGTTCGCGGGGTTCGAGCCGGTGGTGGTTCCGCGGCCGCCGGACGCTCGGGACGCGGTGAAGGCGTATCTGGAGGAGCTGGGGGAGCGTCCGCCGCGGAACGCGGTCGGGCAGATCGGCCGGTTGGCGAAGCAGTTGATCGGGGAGGGGTTCCCGGCCGAGGACGTCGTGGGTGCGGCCCGCGAGGTTGGCCGTCGCGGCTGGTCGCCGTTGGCGTTGGCGCAGGCGTTGGTGACGGTGCGCCGGTCGGCCCGCGCGCGGGCTGGGGCGAACGGTTCCGATCCGATCCTGCGGGTTCTCGCCGAGGTCGACGGGTTCGAGGCGGGCCGGGCGATCCCGGAGTCGGCGCTGCGGAAGCTGCAGCAGGCGCGGCTTGACCTGATCGACGGGTGGGCGTCGTGGCTGGTCTGGAAGGGCCGTGCCGGCGACGTCGAGGAGGGCCGGCGTATGTTGGAGGCGGAGGCGCAGGCGGGGAGCGAGCTGATGGCGGATATCGTCCGCCGCGAGGCCCGCCGGATCCAGGGCGAGTTCGACGGTGTGACGGTCGGGAGCGTCGGGGTTGCCCGCTGGTTCTATCGTCGGATCGGGGGCGCGCTGTGAGCTTCATGGCGGACGAGTCGCCGGGCTCGGAGGCGTCGGGGTTCTACGACGTGATGCCGGAGCCGATGGCGCGGAAGTTCAAGAACTTGGGGCCGGACAGGATCCGCGAGTGCGGGAAGTGCGGTGGCCGGCATGGGTGCCCGTTCTGCCTGGACGATGGGCTGCTGGTCGCGTACCAGGACGCGGATAGGGTCGATCAGTACGGGCCGTGCCCGTTCTGCCAGCATGGGCACGCGATCGAGTTCGGGGTGTGGCCGACGCCGAAGCTGACGAGGGATCGGAGGCCGAAGGTGGAGGACGGCGAGGTCGTCTGGTCGTTGCATCGGGAGGCGCGGCCGCCGTGGGGGTCGCGGGGGTTCTGGCGGGACAAGGATCTGTCGCAGCTCGAACGCCGGTGCGGCGTGGTGTCGTGGGAGGAGTACCGGATGGAGGCGGCGGCGTTCGCGGTCGAGCGCGGGTTGCAGGCGGGCTTCGAGGCCGTCGATGCGATGTTCGGGCGGCGCGGGTGAGGCGTCGTCGGCCGGAGGGGCCGTGGGCGTGGGTGGCGGGCGTGCTCGCGAATCCGTCGCGGGAGGAGCGCGTCACGTCGTTGCTGCTGATGGACGTGGCGTCCGAGATCGTCCGGTGCTCGCCGGGCGCGGACACGGACGCGTTGGCGGAGGAGATGCCGTTGGAGGATCTTCTGCGGCTGCGGGAGCTGGCTCGGGACGTGGTGGCGCGGTTGCAGGAGCACGGCTTGTAGGCAACGTCCGACCCCGTTTGCTACAATGCGGGCGTATGGGAAGCTACGGGAAGGGAGGCAGGGAGATGAGCGAGACGACGAAGCCGATGAGGTGGGAGCCGCCGAGGCGTTCCGATGCCGGCGTGGTCGCGCAGACCTTCCACGCGGCGACGGGCGAGCGGGCGACCAGGATCAAGATGCCGGGCCGGTGCGCTCGCGTGTTCTGGGGCTCGGTCGAACCGCCGACCGACTTCCGCGGCCCGGACGCTTGGAACGCGGCCGGCGTCGCGATCGAGCAGCGGTACGCGGCGTGAGCCTACCGGCGCTGATCACGACCGAGGGCGCGCTAGTGAACCCGGTGACGGGCGAGCTGGTCGCGCCGGACGACCCGCCGGCCGTCGCTCGGCTGGCTAACGACCTGAGCCGCCTGACGAGCATGATCCGGGACGCGCGATCGTACGCGACCGGGCTGCTCGTTGAGGCGAGCCGGGAGGCAGGGACGAAGACCCTGCGGTTCGGGAACCTGAAGGTGGAGGTGCGGGATACGGCGCAAGACGTGACGTGGGATCTGGAGGTGCTGGGCGGGCTGCTCGACGCGGGCTTGCCGCAGCAGCGATACGACGAGCTGGTCAAGGCGGTCGTGTCGTATTCCGTGGACGGGCGGGTCGCGCGGTCGATCAGTGCCGCGAATCCGCTGTACGCGGAGATCATCGGGCGGGCTCGGACGTTGGTTCCGAAGCCTGCGTATGTTCGGATCACGGAGGAGTGACGAAGTGAAGCGCATCGTGGTTCTGTCGATCGTGGCGGCCGTGCTGGCCGTGCCGGCATTCTCGTTCGCGGCGGGCGGCCCGCCGAATCCGCCGCGGCCGCCGCGGCCGTCGATCGAGCCGGTGAAGGTGTGGCCGGCGCCGCTGTTCCAGATCATCGCCGGGAAGCTCGGGCTCGGTTGGAGCGGCGACTGCATCCGCGTCGTCGGCGGCTGCTAGACCGCGCGTCTCGAAGGGGAAGGGGCAGGGATGGGTGAGATGGCGGTGGTGGAGGGGCCGGCGGTTGTCCGGTCGAGCGCGAGCGCGATCGACGCGCTGGTGGATCAGATGGAGACGATTCAGCTAGCGCTCGGGCGCGCGATGACGCGGGACGTGCATTACGGGCCGGTGCCGGGCACGGACAAGCCGACGTTGTTGAAGCCGGGGGCCGAGAAGCTGTGCGTGCTGTTCCGGCTCGCGCCGGAGTTCGAGTCGGTGCGGGAGTGGCACGGCGAGCACTTGACGGTGACGGCGCGGTGCCGGCTGACGCATATCCCGACGGGCGATCACGTCGCGACCGCCGAGGGCCTGTGCTCCACGATGGAGTCGAAGTACAGGTACCGGAACGCGAACCGTGCGTGCCCGGTGTGCGGGGCCGAGGCGATCATCAAGGGGAAGGAGCAGTACGGCGGCGGCTGGCTGTGCTGGAAGAAGCGGGACGGGTGCGGCGCGACGTTCGCGGACGACGATCAGCGGATCACCGGGCAGACGGCGGGGAAGGTCGAGAACGACAACCTGCCGGATCTGTGGAACACGGTGTTGAAGATGGCGGAGAAGCGGGCGCTCGTGGCGGCGGTGCTCGGCGCGACGGCAGCGAGCGACGTGTTCACGCAGGACGTCGGCGACGACGAGAAGCCGGAGCCGCAGGAGCCGCAGCAGCCGGCACGGCCGCCGCTGCCGACGTCGTGGGCTGCGGGGACGGAGCTGTACGACCGGATCGTGGGTGTGCCGGGGTCGCTCGCGGAGTGGGTCGGGCTTGTCGCGCAGGCCGAGTACGGGGCGACGGAGGCGGCGGAGCTGGAGAAGGCGCAGAAGGACGCGGTGTTCCTCGGCGTCCGTTCGGTGATCGAGCACCTGCTGGTGCATGGCGCCGACGTAGACACGGTCTGCGCCGCGTGGGATTCGCAGTTCGAGAAGCTGGCGGAGACGGGTTGGGAGCCGGTGCCCGAGCTGATCGTCGCCGGGGGCGAGAGCGCGTGAGCCGGAAGCTGAACGCTGCCGTGTGCCGGTCGTGCGGCGCAAGCGTCGTGTGGGGCCGCACGCCGGCCGGTAAGGCGATTCCGTTGGATGCCGAGCCGGTCGACGGCGGCAACCTCGGGATCCGCGACGACGGCACGGTGGTTAGCTCGCACGGGTTCCCTGCTGGGGCGGCGCTGTACGTGACGCATTTCGCTACGTGCCCGAACGCGGGGCAGCATCGGAAAACGACGAAGGGGAGGGAGACTCCTGATGGCTAGCAAGGAGCTGGAGAAGGTGGAGGGCGAGGTCGTCGGGGAGATGACGCTGCCCGGCGGGTTCAAGCAGTGGGAGAAGAAGGGGCACACGCTCGCGGAGCGCGGCCGGAAGCTGTCGTGGGAAATCGCGGATTGGGTGATCGACGGCGACGACCGTTTCGGCGACCTGGCCGTGCAGGTGTTCGATGACGTGGGCTTGGACTCGCGGACGGTGACGAAGTACGTGCGGGTCGCGCGGGCGTTCCCGGCGGAGCAGCGGACGTACGAGCTGCCGTTCCGCGCGTACGAAGCGGTCGCGGCGCTCGAACCGGCGGCGGCGCATCGGATCCTCGAAGACGTGGTGGAGGAGGGCGGCACGTCCGAGGCCGTCCGTGACCGCGTCCGCGCGCTCCGCGACCAGGCGCAGCCGCAGCTTCCGGGCACCCGGCAGATGACGGTGAAGGAGGCGGCGTACCAGGTGTGGGTGACGTCGGAGCTGCGGACGGAGAAGAACGGCGAGACGTTCTACCTCGTGCCGACGCCGGTGATGCACGACCTGGCGACGGCACTGAAGGTGCAGCAGGGCTAGGGATGGCGCGGGCGAAGCGCAAGGACAGGGGCGCCGCCGAACTGGTGGCGGCGCTCCTGGCGTTCCGTGACGAGGTTGGCAGGTGGCCGAACGCGACGGAGTTGGAGCCGTCGATCATGCGGTCGCGCGGTCACGTCGAGGCGTTGGCGCGGTTCGAGCGGCTGGACTTGCCCGGCGCCGGCTCGCTGCGACACCGCTTCGGCTCGTTCGAGAACGCGATCCATGCCGCCGAAACGGCCCTGGGAGCCCGTAGAACGGCCCGTAAGGGCACGCGGGCTCGCAACGCGGGTACCGGGAAGGGGTGAAACGGTGGAGGGCGAGAAGCAGCGGCGGGTTGCGTTCATGCCGGGGACGGCGGAGGCGGTGTTCGAGCAGTCGCGCTCCGAGCTGCTCGAACGGATGCGCGACCCGTTGCTGACGGGCTACTTCGTGGTGATCGCTCGCGCGGATCCGGCCCGTTCGGATCCGGCGATGATGGAGACGTTGTGCCGTCGCGGGTTCATGGTGCGGCCGACGCTCGCGGAGGAGGACGAGACGCGGCCGGCGGAGGAGCGGCTGCGTCTGCTGGAGCGGCGGCTGATGGTCGTCCCGATGTGGGGCGAGTATCTGCGGCTGATGGTCGATGAGGCTTGCCGCGAGCTGGAGGAGAAGCTGACGCAGGGGATCGAGGAGATGCGGCAGATGGTGGGCGGCGATGCCGCGTAGCGATCTGTCGGCCCGCGCGCGGACGCTCGGCATCGACGTGTCGAGCTTTCACGTCGCGACGTGCTCGATCCTGCCGGGGCGGCCGACCGTGGACGCGGAGACGTGGCGGCTGCCTGATGGGAAGGGCGTGACGGCGTTCGCGCGGTCGCGAGCGATCGAGTCGATGCCGTCGCTTCGATCGAAGCTGCTCGGCCCGTCTAGCGGCTGGGACGCCGTGTACGTGGAGATACCGGGCGGGAAGCATCTGCTCGCGCACGTCGCGATCAGCTACGTCGTGGGTGCGCTCGGCCAGTACATCGACGGGCCGGTGACGTTGCTGCGGCCGGCGGAGTGGCGGAAGGAGCTGTGGGGCGCGGACGCGAACGGGCTCCGCCGGGCGGCGGCGAAGCGGAAGGCGATGGACGAGGCCGACCGTTACGAGGTCGCGTACAGCTCGGATGACGAGGCGGAGGCGTTCTGCTTGGCGCTGCTCGCCGCCCGGTGGATCGAGAAGCACTCGAAGGGGGAGGATCGGTGACCCCGCTGCTGGAAGGCGCAGCCGACTACTTCTTCGGGCGACCTGGGGATCTGAACCCGTACGGCGCGGACAGTGAAGCAGGTGTCGCATGGCAGGAAGGATGGGAGGGTGCGCGGCGCTTCGATCAACACCGGGGTGTGAGCGAGCGGCGTCGGTGGATGCATCGGAACCTCGATGCTCAGAGGGGTTGGCGGATCCCGACGTTGGGCGCGGCCCGCATAGAGAGGCGCGGCACGGATACGCTCGTCGTGTGGTGCGAGTGGTGCGAAGCGATGCATGAGCACGGCGTCGCCACCGGCGAACGAGGGTTGGATCAGGGGCACCGGCACGCGCATTGCACGAACCCGGAATCCCCCTATCACCTGACCGGATACAACCTACGCCAGATCGCGAAGACGCGGCTCGTGGGGCCGCCCGCGATCGATAAGCACTCGAAGGAGGGGCAGGGGTGAGCGGGATCGATATGCGTCGTGTGGAGATATCTCCGGCGAAGGCGCAGGAGATGATGCTACGGAACCGGAAGAATCGGCGGGTGCGCCCGCTGCATGTCGCTGCGATGGCGCGGGATATGCGGGCGGGCCGGTTCATGGAGAACGCCGAGACGATCAAGATCACGGCGACCGGGAACGTGTGGGACGGGCAGCATCGGCTGCTCGCGCTCATCAAGGCGGACGTGACTCTGTTCTTCTGGGTCGCGTACGGGTTCCCGGACGACGACGCCGCGCTGCACGCGACGATCGACACGGGGGGCGGCGCGAACGGCTGCGGATACGCTGGAGTTCGTTGGTGTGCCGAACGCGACTGCGTCTGCCTCTATCGCTCGGCTTACGATGCAGTACACCCGGGCACGACGCGCCGGCTGGTCTATGTCGCGTTCGCGGTCGGCGCAGCCGGTTACGAACAACGAGGTTCTCGACGAGGTGGCGTCACACCAGGACGAGTACCTGTTCGCGGCGTCGACTGCGAGGAGCGTGTATCGGAACATCGCTCGGGCTCCGGCCGGCCCGATCGGCGCGGCGACGCTCCTGATGCTGCGTGCGCATCACTCGCGCGAAGACGTGGAGGCGTTCTGGTCGGACGTGCAAACCGACACGGAGTCGGTCGGGAACGCTCTCCGTCGCTGGTTGATCGCGACGGCGGGAGCGCGGGAGAAGACTCCGCCGGTCGTAACGATGTTCGTGGTGATGAAGGCGATGGCCGCGTGGGTCGAGGGCCGCCATGTCCGAACGATGGTCTGGCGGCAGTCGGAAGGTATCCCGCAGATCCCTAGCGGAGAAGTAGCCGATGAGGTTCCACCCGTTACGCGGGTGGGATGACGGGCGGCGCCCAGCCTCCACTGGAAGGGCCGGCTCGCGCCGGGCAGGGGCCGCATCTTCCCGTCCGCGCGCGGGCCGGCCAGCCGCCCACCAACAACGGGAAGGAAGCGACAGGGTGACGATCGATGAGGGAGCTGTCAGGGCTGTGAAGGTCGGCGGCGAATGGATCACCGTCCGCCGCACCACGTTCTCAAGCCTGGTCGGCACGTTCCAGCTCGAACGCGACGTGTGGGCTCCCCCGCACGCGCAACCCGGCGTGTGGTGGACGTGCATCGCCGAACCGAACGGGGAACGGTACGCCGGCCCGCTCGACCAGATCCAAGCCGTCCGACTCGCACCATGAAGTCGCGCGATCAGCGGCTCGGCACGTACCGGGTGCTCCTGCTCGCACTCTCGACCGCGCTACTCGTCGTCGGCTTCGCGACCGACTCGACCTCGGTCGCGGGAGCGCTCCTGCTCGCCGTCTTCGCGACCCTGTGCACGATCTGCGTAGAGATGGAGCTTGACCGCCGCGACCTGCTACGCCGGATCCGAGAGTTCGAGAACGATGCCGGCTGACCCGAAACCCCGGAAACGCCACCGCGCCACCCAGCAAGAGTGGGAGCAGCTCCGCATCCAAGCATGCGAGAACGCCAGGTGGCGCTGCCAAGCATGCAGCGAAATGCGCACCCTCACCATCCACCACCTCGTTCCCCGCTCCCAGGGCGGCGACGACACGATCGGGAACCTGATGGCGCTGTGCGGCCACGGAACCGCCGGCTGCCACGGCGACGTCACCGCGAACCGACCGCACGCGCTCGCAGCCGTCCGCCGCAACCTCACCCCCCAGCAAACCCGGTACATCATCGAACGGAAAGGCGAAGCATGGCTCGACCGCCGCTACCCGCTGTAACCTCCCGGTAGCGCCGGCAAGCCGCCGGCCGCGAGCGCAGGACGCGACCACAGGGAGGACAGCACGCATGGCAGGGCAATCCAGACGCCGCACGAAAGAACCGGCGGTCGAGGATCGCAGCGTCGAGTGGTTGACGCCGCAGGCGAGGAACCCGAGGAAGATCACGCCGGCCCGGTTGGAGCAGCTCGCGAGGAACCTCGCGGCTGACCCGGAGATGCTGCGGGCGAGGCCAGTGATCGCGCTACCAGATGGGACGGTGATCGCGGGGAATCAGCGGTTGCTGGCGGCTCGGCAGCTTGGGTGGGAGTCGATCCCTACGGTGGTGGTGGATCTTGATGAGCAGCGGGCGCGGTTGTGGCAGATCCGGGATAACGAGACGATGGGCTCGTGGGACGATCAGGGGCTCGGGGATCTGCTGGCGGAGTTGGCTGCTGCGGGCGCGGATCTGGACTTGACGGGCTTGGACGGGTCGATGGTGGATGGGTTGTTGCGTGATGTGGCGAGGCGTGCGGCGGCGGCTGACCCGGATGAGGCGCCTGCGTTGCCGGTGGGGGAGCCAAGGTCGCGGGTTGGTGAGGTGTACGAGTTGGGGCCGCACCGGCTGGCGTGCGGGGACGCGACCGATGCGGAGTGCGTCGCCTCGGTTATGGCCGGCGGGAAGGCAGACCTTCTGCTCACCGATCCCCCGTACGGCGTGGACTACCAGTTACGAGGCCGCATGATGCGGTTCGAGCGGGGTCGCGGGCAGGCACCGGCCCGGATCCTGAACGACGGCGCTGGAGACGACGGGGCAAGGGCGCTGGTTGCGGCTGCGCTACGGACGGCAACACCCGTGCTGGTTCCTGCCGCGGCGTTCTACGTCTTCACGCCACCCGGCCGGACGGAGTTGGCGTTCCGTCTGGCGCTGGTCGACGCGGGCCTGGAGCTGCGTGCCGCACTCGTCTGGCTGAAGGATTCGCTGGTGTTGGGCAGGCAGGATTACCACTGGATCCACGAGCCGATCCTGTATGGCTGGACGAAGGGACAGAAGCACACGTTCCTTGGCGGTCGTAAGCAGACGACGGTGTTGGAGTGTCCGCGGCCGAAACGGTCGGACGAGCACCCGACGATGAAGCCGGTCGCTCTGCTGGAGCGGTTGATCACGAACAGCTGCGTGCGCGGCGGCACCGTGCTCGACGTGTTCGGCGGTTCGGGCTCGACGTTGATCGCTGCGGCGGCTACCGGCCGGGTCGCGCGGATGGTCGAACTGGATCCGGGCTACTGCGACGTGATCCGGGCGCGGTGGGAGGCGTACACGAGTGGCTAAGCCGAGCACTCTGACGCCGGAGGTGCACGACCGGATCGTTGAGGCGTTGCGGTCTGGCTGCTACCTGGAGACGGCGGCGGCGTATGCGGGCGTGCCGCGCGCCACGTTCTACGAGTGGTTGCGTCGCGGCCGCGCCGGGGACGGCGACAGGTTTGTGAGGTTGGCGGACGCAATCGAGAAGGCGTTGGCGGACGCGGAGCTGCGGGACTTGTTGACGATCGCGCGGGCGTCCGAGTCGCAGTGGCAGGCGTCGGCGTGGCGGCTGGAGCGCCGCTACCCGGAGAAGTACGGGCGCCGGCAGGTGTTGCAGCATGAGGGGCCGCAGGGCGGGCCGATCCCGGTGGAGGTCGAGGGTGCAGCAGACAGGCTCGTTGCGCGACTGGCTGCGGTCATTGCGGGAACCGGAGAAGCTGCGTCTTCACCGGGCGATAGCTGACCGTACGGCGGGGGTATCGGACGACGACGCGGCCCGCCTGCTCGCCTGCTGGGAGTTCTGGGCGCGCGACAAGCAGCTCCCGCCGGACGGCGACTGGTTCATCTGGCTGATCCTGGCGGGCCGCGGGTTCGGGAAGACCCGGACGGGCGCGGAGTGGGTGGCGGAGCAGGCGCGGAAGACGCCTGGGGCGCGGGGCGCGCTGGTCGCGCAGGACTTCTCGTCGGGCCGCGACGTGATGGTGGAGGGCGAATCCGGGCTGCTGTCCATTCTTGCGCCGGAGGATCTGCGGGGCGGCTCGGTCGCTCGCGCGTGGAACCGGTCGATGGGCGAGCTGGTGTTGGCGAACGAGGCGCTGTTGAAGGTGTACAGCTCGGAGGCGCCCGACAAGCTGCGTGGGCCGCAGCATCACTTCGCGTGGGGCGACGAGGTCAGCTCGTGGAACGATGCGAGCCACGGCGTCGCGATCGGTACGACGTTCTTGAATCTGCTGCTGGGGCTCCGGCTCGGCGCTGATCCGCGGATGGTGTTGACGACGACGCCGAAGCCGAATCGGCTGACGCGGAGTTTGTTGAAGCGTGACCGGGTCGCGGTTGTGCGCGGCTCGACGTATGAGAACCTCGGGAACTTGGCGCGGCCGTTCCGCGACGAGATCCTTGAGTATGAGGGGACGCGCGTTGGCCGGCAGGAGCTGCATGCGGAGTTGTTGGAGGACGCTGAGGGGGCGTTGTGGTCGCGTGCGCGGTTGGAGACGATCCGGCGGCAGCCGCCGCGGGAGGGGCTGAACCGGGTAGTGGTTGCGGTCGACCCGAACGTGTCGGAGGAGGAGGCAGCGAACGAGGCCGGCATCGTCGTTGTGGGCTTGGATTCCGCGAACCGGCACGGGTACGTGCTCGCCG
>FRDC01004243.1_pt1 | contig 12688 bp, 9 predicted proteins | sample 1106171 | NCBI WGS metagenome assembly FRDC01 (sample SAMEA3930566, study PRJEB13176) | freshwater metagenome | biome: Drinking water system; feature: drinking water; material: water | place: Singapore | collected 2014-12-20
AGCGTATCTGGATTCAGTAATCTGAGCGGCATCATGAGTTGCTCAGCGGATGGATGAACCCCTTCTGGAAAGATCTTTAAAACAACCGCATCAGGCCAAGTGTTGATTTGTGAGAGATCCCCCGTCTGCTCGAGCAGTCTTCTCAATGGATACTCTTGCTCTAAGTGCTTATAGTAGACTTTCAGTCGGGATTCCAGCTCATGCTGGTAAAATCCTGAGTGTGCAGTTTTTTCATGTTTGCTCATGTACAAATATAACCTGATGACTAAATAATTCAGTGTCGACCAGAACCAGGTATCTATCGATTCCCCAGTCGGGTAATAAGAGCAGGCTTCATTGACCTGATTGAAAAAGATGCGCTAGACTCATGACCGTGATGACACAAGATGTTTTTCAACACCCTAAAACAGTAATGTCCGGGATGCGTCCGACTGGCAAGCTTCACCTGGGCCATTATGTCGGCGTGCTCAAAAATTGGGTCCAACTCCAAAACCAATACCCTTGCTACTTTATGATTGCCGACTGGCACGCACTCACCACCAAAGCAACACAGACAGACACCTTACGTGATGATATCCACGAAATTGTCTTAGACTGGCTTGCCGCTGGTATTGATCCGGGGAAAGCCACCATTTATGTTCAATCTGCTATTCCAGAAATCGCAGAACTCCATCTTTTGCTGAGTATGCTGACTCCCAACAAGTGGGTAGAAACGGATCCCACCCTAAAAGACATGGTTCAGATGATGAGCGAAGAGCTCAATTACGGTTTGCTTGGCTATCCTGTCCTTCAAACCGCAGATATCCTGATGATGCAAGGCAATCTGGTTCCTGTTGGAAAAGATCAGTTGGCTCACTTAGAAATCAGCCGTGATATTGCTCGACGCTTCAATCACATCACCCAAACACACACCTTTGATGAGCCTCGTCCCCTGTTGACACATACCCCGCTTCTCATGGGATTGGACGGCCGAAAGATGGGGAAATCTTACGGGAACGGGATTCTGATCAGCGATACGGAAGAAGTCACCTGGAAGCAGCTTAAGGGAGCTGTGACAGATAGAGCCAGAACAACGCGAGATATTCCCGGTCAAGTCTCACAGTGCGAAGTGGTTTACCCGTATCACCAAGTCTTTTCGTCTCAAACTGTTATTGATAAGACGATTGAAGAGTGTCACACTGCGGCACGGGGCTGTATGGACTGCAAAAAAATACTCCTTGAAAGTATTCTCGATGAAATGGCACCGGTTATGGCCCGTCGTCAAGCCATGGCCAATGATTTATCCCTGGTAGAGGGTATCCTAAAAGACGGCAACGAAAGCGCCAGAGAGCGTGCAGCGCAAACCATGACAACGGTTCGTCGGGCGATGAAACTCTATCAGCCTTAGCCAGACTTAAGCAGTCCCTAGCGCTTATTTTTAAACGGAACAGTCAGTAAAAACAGCTCTAGATGTTGATTGGCTGCAAAATCAAACATGCCCAAACTATGGACATCAAAGGTGTTTTTAAGATTGTAATAGACTAAAAGCTCATTCACTTCTGCTGAACATAACACTTGATTATCTGCAGCATAGCGTGCGGTTGCCTGACAGCGATCCAAACCACTGACAATATTGTCTTGTCCATCAGCGACCGCATGGATTGACATCCGAAAAGGCGGCTTGAGATCCATGGGTCGCAAGGATTGATAGTACTCTTTCACTTCTCGAGAAACCTCAAGAGCATACTCAAATGCACTTCTAAGTGATTTAAACTCGATCAAATGGCTATTAGCCTGATTTTGGATCAGGGTGCCCTCAAAGCGCTGATACCCCTTAAGATAGCCAGCCACTGTGGGTTGAGTTTCCGGGTCAAACGCATAATACACCAAGGTACGACGGAGACTGACCAACTGCTTTTCAGTTCGCTTTTCTTGGTTCTGTCGCTGTTTGATTTTGAGCTGGTGCACCACGGTTTCACGTGTCACTCTCATCCGTTTATCCAGCGATTTTAGGACAATGGCGATGTAGGCAATCACAAAAAAGCTAAGCGTGGAAAGGATACCGACCACCCCTTGAGCAATTGAAACACTGTGTCCATTAAACTCAACGGAATGAGGAACCATGGGGATAAAGGTGACCACACCTTCTGCCATTTGATTGAGGGGATGAAACACTCTTTCCATAGCAGAAACAGCCCCAAATAAATCCGGGAAATTCAGCACCAACAGCATCCAGTGGATAATGGCGACAGGGGAGAGAATAGCCAAAACCGCCGAAATAATATCTAAAATGGTGTACAGTATGCGAAGCATTTGTATCTCAGCCTAAGCAAACCAAGGGCTCTGGTTTTATTGTAAGCCATAATTAGACTTCTGTTCGGGGATAGTGCTTTAAAATCCGATAAGCGGTATCTCTTTGAGCGGCATTGCGGCCCAGATTGTGCGCCACTTTTACAATCTCTTCGACCGTTTTTCGGGTCGGAGAGATTCCAGCTTGAGTGACCACGTTTTCTTCTAACAGCAGCCCACCAATATCGTTAGCCCCCATACACAGTGCCGTTTGCCCAATTTTAAGACCCTGTGTAATCCAAGACGCCTGGATATTGGGTACATTGTCCAGCACCAATCTGGCCAAAGCAGAGACTTTAAGATAATCCACCGCTGTTGCCGTGACAGGAAGCTTTTCCAGCTTGGTGTTAGCACGCTGGAAGGTCCAAGGAATAAAGGCGGTAAACCCACCAGTACGGGCCTGTAGTTCTCGAATTTGAAAGAGATGATCCACAATATGCCAGTCTTTTTCTACCATCCCAAACATCATCGTGGCTGTTGTTTGAAGTCCAAGATGATGCGCTTCTTCCATCACATCCAGCCAACTGGCTGTTTTCACTTTTTTATGGCTGACCTTAAGACGAACATCATCGTGTAAAACTTCGGCACCACCACCAGGAATGGATGAAATCCCCGCGTCGATCAACTGCTGCAATACCCAGGACAGGGGTTTTTCAGTCAGTGTGGCCATAAAATCAATTTCTGTCGGCGAGAAAGCGTGAATGGTCAGCGTGGGAAAGTCGGCCCGCAGCCGACGAATCACATCAAGATAATAGTCAAAGGGAAGATCAGGGTTCACACCGCCTTGTAAGAGCAGCTGGGTCCCCCCTGCATCGACCAGTTCTTGGGTTTTTTCCTTGATTTGAAAATATTCTAAAGTATAGGCGTCATCCGCTTCTTTATGGCGGTAAAAGGCGCAAAAAAGGCAATCGACATTACACACATTGGTGTAATTCACGTTGCGGTCAATCACAAAGGTGACGGGAGCCTCTTTACCGTGAATGTCATGTTTGACGGTTTCTGCCATCAGGCCCAATTGAAATAAATCTGCCTCTTGGAGCAAAGCCAACGCACGGTTACGGTCCAGTGGTTTCGGCAACCAGACTGTTGGGGCAGAGATCACATCATGATTTGTATTGAATTTTTCAGAAGCAATTGTTGTCATCGCATTGTCTTAATTGGGGTAGCTTTCATTGTAATATGTCAATCACCCGTTACGCTAGCAAAAACAGGCCACAAAAAAAACCATGTCGCTCATCACTCCCAGCAAAAGCAATACTATTCAGCAGCTTTACACCAGTACTGTGCCTAACCCCGATGCTGTTTCCATCGGCTGGACCTACCCAGCCCCGCAAAACATTGCGATGTCCAGCCTGGGTTATTTGAGCCTGTTTCAACGAATGGATCAAAACCCTCGTATACGAGCCACGCAAGTCTCTACTGATACCTTACCGCACTATCAGCCCTTTGATTTTAACTTGATTGGCTTTTCAATGTCCTTTGAACTCGATATTCTCGCCATTCTCGATATTTTTCATCAGTGGGATCTTCCCGTCATTGCCGTGGAGAGAAATGAGCATCACCCCCTGGTGTTTGCAGGCGGACCAGTTCCGATCACCAATCCTGAACCGTATGCCGATTTTTTCGATTTTTTCCTGATTGGTGAGGGAGAAGAACTCCTCAATGAACTGATCGAAACCTATCAGGATTATCAAAAAACCTCCCCTGAAGGGTCTCGGCACCAGTTACTCAGACATTTGGCTGCCAAAGTCCCTGGTTGCTATGTCCCCTCACTCTATCATATTGAATACGCCAGTCTTTCAGATGGGCCGATTACCCACATCCAGCCCAAATATGAAGACACTCCGGCCGTGGTCGAAAAACGCATATTTTCTCGCGAAGAAATGGCAAACAATGTAACATATTCCCCCTTTCTGACTGAAGACTGTGTGTTTCCCAATACCTTTTTGGTTGAAGTGATGCGCGGGTGTGCTCACCGCTGTCGGTTCTGTCTTGCCAGCTATTCGATGCTGCCTGCTAGAGGGCCTCAGCTCGATCCGCTCAAGGAAGCAATTGCCTTTGGACTCAGACATACCAACAAAATTGGGTTATTGGGTGCACTCATCGCCGACAACCCAGAATTTCCAGCACTGTGCGAGTTTCTGCAGCACGAGATGCAACAAAGGCCCGACCTAAAACTCTCGTCTGCTTCGCTAAGAATTGACACACTGACCCCCCAAATTGCCGAAACCTTTAAGCAAGGGGGGCAACAACAACTCACCTTTGCTATTGAGAGCGGCAGTGAGCGGCTGCGCCGGCGTATTAACAAAAATTTGAAACAAGATAAAATTTTTGACGCGGCTGAGATTATGTTCCGAAGTGGCATCAAGGCGATGAAGCTCTATGGGATGGTAGGCCTACCCGATGAGAGTGATGAAGACATTGAAGCCCTAGGAAAACTGGTGCAGGATCTGAAAAAAGCCCAGCCAAAACTAGAGCTCATATTGGGTTGTAGTTCCTTTGTCCCCAAAGCGGCCACCCCGTTTCAGTGGCAGCCCCGTCCGGACAATAAAACCATTGAGCATCGTTTTGATATGCTGAACAAAATGCTTCTGAAAAAAGCAAAGTTTCGCCCCAGCAGTACCAAATGGGATTTTTTACAGGCCGTTCTCTCTCGTGGCGACAGGCGTTTAACTCTGCTCATCATCCGCTTCCATCAGTTTGGGGCAACTTTAGGCTCACTCAACCGAGCCTATAAATCATTATGCGATGAAGGGACCCCGCCTTGCCCCCCACCGGCCTGGTATGCCCTTCGCGATCGCGCAGTAGATGATCCCTTTGCGGAACGCTTTCCGTGGGATATGATTCATCTGGGCGTGGATAAGCCCGTTTTGTATCAAGAAGGTCTTCCACCAAAAAGCTTTACAGGAGTCGACATCATATGAGTTGTGCCAGCCCAAGAATTACACGCCGCGCCTCACGGCCTGTTCAAGTAGGAAGTGTCACGGTGGGCGGCGATGCTCCTGTTTCCGTTCAATCGATGCTGATGAACGACACCTGTGATATTGAGGAAAGCGTCAATCAAATTCAACGCCTAGCGGATGCTGGGTGTGAGATTATTCGCCTTGCCGTGCCGGATAAAGAAGCGGGTGAGGCACTCAAATCAATCGTCCCCAGGTCTCCCATCCCAGTGGTGGCCGATATCCACTTTGATTACCGACTGGCACTTCAGGCCGCAGATAATGGGGTCCACGGGTTACGTGTGAATCCGGGTAATATTTCCAGCAAAGACTACATTCGAGAGATTGTCCGCAAAGCCAAAGAGCGTCAACTCCCGATTCGCGTGGGAGTCAACGGGGGTTCTGTCGAAAAGCCCATTAAAGAGAAATTTCCCAACGATCTGGTGACGCAGCTGGTGGAAAGTGCCCTGCTTAACGTGCGCTTATTAGAAGAGGAAGATTTTCAGGACATTGTCATCTCTGTCAAAGCCAGTGATCCCATGCTGGCGGTAGATGCTTACCGAAGTATTGCCACTAAAACCCCGTACGCCTTGCATCTCGGCGTCACGGAGGCAGGAACGTTGAAACGCGGTCTAGTTAAAAGTAGCATTGCCCTTGGCATGTTACTCAGTGAAGGGATTGGCGATACGATTCGCGTCTCCCTCACTGCAGACTCAATTGAGGAAGTGTTTGCCGGACATGAAATCCTGCGGAGTGTGGGCCTGAGTAAGCAGGGGTCCAATTTAATCAGTTGCCCCAGTTGCGGACGCTGCGAAGTGGATTTGTACTCGATGGTCTCCGATGTAGAAGGCATGATGGCAAAGTACGACAAGGAAAATCCAGACACCCCCTTGGATGTGGCTGTGATGGGATGCTTTGTCAACGGCCCTGGAGAGTGTGGACACGCGGATATCGGTATTGCTGGGGGACGCGGGCAATATTACATTTTTAAGGGCGAAGAAAAAGTGACCCGGGTGGCCGAAGAAGGGGCGCTGGACGTTTTTAGAGCGGAGCTTGAAAAAACGTATCTTGAGAAAAAGAGCACCTAAAAGAAAAGCCCTCACTGATAATCAGTGAGGGTATTGTCCCCAAATAGTCCCACCCATGTGTATTAAAAGTGTTATCCCTGAATATTCACCCGTTCAAAGCCTCTGGCGTAAACACGCCCACCGGCTGTATTGCCCCAGTAGTTCTGGCTCGCGTTGTAGCTCCAGTTATTACCGGTTAAGTTCAAGGTATCGTGACCGCGACCGCCGTTGGCAAAAACGGTATTACCGTTATTACCTGTCACTGTCAGCGAATCATTCCCTCGGCCACCGTTAAAGTACTGGGTACCGCCCGTTCCGGTGAAGACTGCCGAATCATTCCCCCGTCCTCGGCCACCGTTAAAGACTTGCGTACCACCGTTGTTATCCATTCTGGCAAAGTCGCTCCCGCGACCACCATCAAACACTTGTGTACCGCCAAAATTCCGTAAATTACCAACGTCATTCCCACGGCCGCCGTCAACACGCTGGTAGCCACTAAAGTTAGTCGCATTGATATAATCATTACCACGACCCCCGTTGACATACTGAGAGCCACCGTTATTCACCACATTGGCGTAGTCGCTACCACCGCCTAACTGTATATTTTGGTTTCCATAGTCATTGCGGGCATTAACGGCATCATTGCCCCAGCCCCCGTAGTAGTTTTGGGTGCCGCCGTAATTGTAGAGGCCTGCGCGGTCATTCCACGGAGTACCGTACACGTTTTGATACCCATTCACATTACTGGCTGTGGTTGCATTTGGGCCGTACCAGTCTCCGTAAGAAACTGATTGTCCCCCACCGTACCAGGGAGACGAGTACACGGGAGAAGAATATCCACCCCCAAAGCTGAGAGAAAAATTGGAATTAGAGAAACCGAAATAATAAGACATCGTAATAACCTCCACACACCAGTGCACCGCGAACAGCAGTGACGTAACACACACCCTTTAAGAATGACTGACTGATTTAATCAGTGACGACAAGAGACGCTAGAAAAAGAACATTGGGAAAAAAGAGAGTTGAGAGTTGGTTAAAGAGACTTTGATTTATCCCTTGTGTTTATATAAAAACAATCAATTAAGATTTTTGGAACATTTTGTAACGCATTGTTAATCTATTCTGGCTTTAATTCCTGCAAACCCACGCCGTATAAACGCCTGATTGAACTTGGGCCGTCTCTGGGGCAAAATAAGGAAAAGCAACGAGAGAGATGAAAACATATACTCAGAGAGAGCGCCACACGCATTTCAACCAAAAGACTAAGGGCCCTTTTTTAACATGACACAATTTGCGTCTGACAATCACTACCTGCTAGAAATTGGCACCGAAGAGTTGCCGGAGACGTTTCTCAAGACGGCACCGGAGGAATTGAAAGACCGGTTTTTCAAGGCACTCGCCAACCACGGACTAGCGATTCCTGCTGACAACATCTCACACTTTTCCACCCCAAGACGGTTGGCCATTGTGATTTCAGGCCTTCCTGATGTTCAGCCCGATCAGCCGATTGAGCTGAAAGGCCCCCCGGTTTCTGTGGGTTTAAACGCAAATGGGGAATACACACAGGCGGCGATGGGGTTTGCTAAAAAAAACGGCATTGCCGTTGAGGCGCTCACCCAAGAAACCCGTGACGGTCAGGTGTATTTAGTCTATAGAAGTACACAAGCAGGAAAACCCACCCCAGAAGTACTGCAGTCTTTGGCACCAGAAACGGTCTTAGGCCTGTCTGGTTCGCATTTTATGCGCTGGGCCAATAGTACGGTCAGCTTTTCCCGCCCCATCCGCTGGCTGGTCTCACTCTGGAACGATCAAGTGCTTCCCATCGAAATAGAAGGGCTGGTTTCAGGTCGAGAATCCCGGGGGCTTCGGCTGGCTCAGGAGCCAACCTTTTCAATTCCCAGTGCTAAAGAGTATCGAAGTTCGTTGAGAAAGAATCGAATCAAGGTTAATTATCCCCATCGCTTTGACATTATCGATAAACTCATTAAGAAAGCTGTGAAACAGTTATCGACAGACAAACGCCTCAGCCTCAGTGGCCCCTCAATAGCGTATAGTAACCCTAATGATCTGGGTCATACTGTGACCCGACTGGTGGAAAACCCCAGCGTGCTGGTTGGACAGTTCGATGAGAACTATCTCAGACTGCCAGACGTTGTGATTAGTACTGTCATGGCTGCGCATCAAAAGTACTTTGCGATATACAATGCCTCCGGTGATCCCGCCAGTGTAAAACTGAGCCCTTACTTTCTGATTGTGAGTAACCAGAGCGATCCCCATCGAGACTCTGAGGCGAAAGAGACCATTATCAAAGGTAATCAACGGGTACTGAAAGCCCGGCTTGAAGATGCCCGCTTCTTTTACGAGGAAGATCTCAAAATCGGGCTGGAAGGCAGAAGGGCTGCACTCAGTAGCATCACCTTTCAAAAAGGCTTGGGTAGCCTGCTCGATAAAACTGAGCGCCTCGAAAAGTTGGCTCCGTTTATAGCTGAGAGAATTTCAAGCGATGAACCAATTAAAACTGCGGCTGTAAAAGCGGCTCGTCTGTGTAAGGCCGATTTGGCCACCGGGATGGTGCGTGAGCTGACTGAACTCCAGGGTGTGATGGGCACGATTTACGCAGAAAAGCAGGGACTTAACTCCGTCATTGCAGGAGCCATCGAAAAGCACTATTACCCTCGCTTTGAAGGGGAAGACTTGGGCGGCCTATTTGAGGTGGACATTGCCCTGAATTTGACAGATAAGTGCGATACCTTAGTGGCCATCTTCAGTCAACCGGGGGTCAAGCTCCCTTCAGGCTCAAAAGATCCTCTCGGACTACGCCGCATGGCGATGGGTGCTCTGCGGCTGATTCATCGAAACCGGTTGGGCCTTAACCTTGAAGAAGTCTTGAAAGAGGCCCATTCCCAGCTCTCAGGATACAACCCCACACCGTGGGAAACCACCTGGCCCTTGCTTGAAGACTTTTTACGCCAACGGCTGAAGACACTTGCCTGGGATAACTTCCCCGATCTCTCCAACGAAATATGGGAGGCCGCGTTGGCATCCAAACCCCCGTTCCAAAATCTGCGGGATTTTTGGGCACGGCTTGAAGCAGTTCAGTCAATTGATTCAACAATGCTGGTACAGGTCACGGAGCCTGCGATTCGCATCAGCCGCATTATCACCGCCCCCGATTCAGGCCCAGTCGACCCGGCGCTTTTTCAAGATAACAGTGAGCCCGCCCTGTGGGACGCGATAACCCGGCTACAGCAAGACCTTCCTCAAAATCCAGATAGTGCCGTCCCTGCAAACTTACTGTTTAACCGGGGCCAGGATAGCGGATCACAAGACCAGACCTTTGAAGAATTGAAACAGTATTATCAAGATTCCATTGAGCGGATGGCCACACTCAACAAGCCTGTTACCGACTTTTTTGAAAAAGTGCTGGTAAATGATAAAGACGCAGCTGTCCGGCAAAACCGGCAGCGGCTGCTCAGCCATATACAAGCGCGTTATCAAACCATTGCCCACTTCCCTTTGATCACCAACTTGATCACCAACGTGACGGTGTAGCCATCCGTGGACAGGTTTGTTCGTGATTTTGAGCTGCCCGTCGATATTCCGCAGCAGTCAGAAATTGTCAAAGCACGGATTATCATCATCCTGCTCTCATCCGTCTTTGCCATTGCCATCTTTTTGATGTTTCTCCTATCCGTCAACATCGGCTTTGTACTAGCAAAAGGAGCCGCCTCTCTGCCGGATATTACTCTTTTGACCAACTGGGCACCCAATCAAAGTACCCAGATATATGACCGCCACGGACAATTAGTTGCCAATTTCCACGGGGATGAAGACCGCGTGGTCATTCCACTGAAAGACATCTCCCCTTACATGCAACGGGCCGTAATGGCCATCGAAGACAACCGTTTCTACCAGCACGGTGGTATCGATTTCCGTGGGACACTCAGAGCCATTGCCGCCAACGCCAGAGGCAGTGAAGTACAAGGCGGGAGTACCATCACGCAGCAGTTGGTTAAAAACCTCTTCTTAACCCCAGAGCGCTCTATTGGTCGAAAAGTAGCCGAAGCCCTGATCGCTATTCGAGTGGAGAAACACTATGAGAAAAACAAAATCTTGGAAATGTATCTCAATCAAGTCTATTGGGGAAACCAGGCTTACGGAATCGAGAAAGCAGCCCGGCGCTACTTTAAAAAGCCGGCCCGAGATCTCACCCTCTCTGAAGCGGCCCTGTTAGCTGGACTCCTGAAAGCCCCAGAAGGACTCTCTCCTTTCAGCAATCCCAAAGGGTGCAGAACAAGGCAACTGGAAGTGCTGAAGAAAATGGTGGAATACGGCTATATTACAGAACCACAGCGACAGTATGCCATTAAGATGCCCGTAAAATTTAACAGCCGACAGCCCAAACCACCCAAATACCCTTACTACGTTACCTACACGATTCAGGAATTGATTCACCGTTTTGGAGAAGACGTTGTCAGACGAGGCGGGCTAAAAGTATACACAGCTCTGGACCCCGCCGCTCAGGATGCTGCTGAAAAAGCACTCACCACTAAGGTAAAAGGGCTTCCCAAGGGCAGTATGGTGACCCAAGGGGCGCTCATTGCTTTGGACGTCAAAACTGCCGAAATCATCTCGATGGTGGGAGGAGTTGATTTTACCAAGAGTCAATTCAACAGTGCCACTCAGTCAAAACGGGCAGCGGGTTCTCAATTTAAGCCTATTGTGTATCTTACCGGGCTTCGACTGGGTATGATTACGCCAGACACACCTATTTCAGATCACCCCATCTGCTTTTTTACCGGATACTCCAACTGGTGCCCGAAAAATTGGGACGGAAAGTACCTGGGCGCAATGACCATCCGGCGTGCCTTGGCCCTGTCTCGAAACACGCCCACGGTGCAAATTGGGATGAAGGTTGGCATTGACGAAGTCATTAAAACTGCTCAGTTGGCCGGTCTTACCTCTCCAATTGACCGAAATTTTTCAAGTTTATTAGGGTCTTCCGGATTTTCTCCGCTAGAAATGGCGACAGCGTTTTCTACCCTTGCCCGGGGCGGTATTCGGATGTATCCCACTGCGATTCGCCGAGTCATCGATATCCGAGGCCGGACAGTGCCCATCAATGCCCTGGCACCAGAGCGCACATTGGACGCGGGTCCGATTGCTCAAATTAACAATATCTTGATTGATGTCGTTGAAAAAGGTACTGGAGTGAACGCTAAACTTCCTGACAGACAGGTTGCCGGGAAGACAGGGACTACTGATAAGGTGCGAGATATCTGGTTTACTGGCTACACCCCAGAAATTGTTGCGACCGTGTGGATGGGCAATGACCGGTATATTCCCCTCAACGGGGTGTTCAGTTCGGATGCCGCCAAAGTTTGGCACGACTTTGCAGATGGCTACTTTAAGACCCACCCAACTGTGCCCAGCCAGTTCCCAGAGCCCGATAAAGTCACCTCCTCTGATGCTCGCCACTTTGTGCTGAATATGACGCCTTCCTCGGCTGGAGCATCCAATGCTGGCCCCAATCTGCCACCCCCCTCTGCGGGAAACCCTTTACAAAAACAGCCTGGAAATGCCCCTGTTCCTCTGACTGCTCCTGTGCCGGGTTTTCCCACCACAGATTCTTCCCCACCTTTGCCCACTCCCTCCCCCAATGGAAATTCATCCGCCCCAGTGCCTAACTAAATTTTTCAATTCCAAGGGCTTGTGTTTCAATAAACACACCATGAAAATTCACTTTATCGATGAACCCACCCCGTATACCGGTGATGAACTGAGCAACCACTGGATCTACAAGAACTTTGGGATCCTGGGTGATGCTGTGGTTAGCTTTGTTGGACCCTGTGATGTTTCACAAGGCCGGATGGTGGATCTTGAAGATGTCCTCAATGATGATTTTATCTACTCCACCCAGATGCTCCACTTTATTGTGGAAATGTTTGGACTCACCTTACAAGACGGTGTCCTACTCCAACGATTGTTTTCCTCGATGATCCACGACAAAATCAACACCGAACTCAATCGCTACGCTATTAAGCGCCGTGGGGATGATCTTTTTTATCAGGACAGACAAAAATTATCTGTCTCTATCTGCACAGTCAGCCCAACGTCTATATTGATTCATACAGGGCTCAATGTTGAGGCTGTGGGAGCTCCTGTTGAAGCGGCAGGACTCACTTCAGAGCTTGGTATTCAGGGTATTAAATCGTTGGCGATGTCGTGCATGAGAACACTGGCCGACGAGTGGGAAGACATTAAACGCTGTTGCTGCAAGGTCAGAGCGGTTCACTAGCAACGAGATTCCAAAAGTAAAGAAATTACAGAAAACGATTTCCAGAGGATTTATCA
>FRDC01000811.1_pt1 | contig 12656 bp, 5 predicted proteins | sample 1106171 | NCBI WGS metagenome assembly FRDC01 (sample SAMEA3930566, study PRJEB13176) | freshwater metagenome | biome: Drinking water system; feature: drinking water; material: water | place: Singapore | collected 2014-12-20
GGGTTCCGTTACTGACGGCTCCACCACTACTCGTGCGGATCTCCCAGCCTCCGTTAGAAAAGAACCCGGCATTCTCTCCGATAATCAGATTGTTATTTGACCAGGCCGAAGAAAGAGGACTCGTTGCACAGACCAGGGCAAGCACAACCAGGAACTTTCTCATATGACCCTCCTTGGTTTGTCGTGAAGGTGGCGCATTGCCAGAACACCGAGATCTATTGTGCGCGCTCCATGCGCACGCCTATGGCCGTAATGACACGATTCACACCATCGCGTTCCTCCACCTCCAACACCGCACGGACAACGACGATGTCGCCTACGCGAAGCTCGCCCTGGTCATCAATGTGTTTGCCACAGAGAATCGCTTCAATTGAGCCAGAGTCATCGGTCATCAAAGCGCGATATCGAGTAGACATATAACAGGCTTTAAATGGTCCCGGCGGAGCTTTGGCAAAGGTCTCAATGCGCCCCTTGAACGTGACGAGATGGGCAGCCAGTGATGGGGCATTATCAAGGATACGTCTGATAGGAATAATCTCGTCAGCCCATCCGTCGGTACTGAAGATGACTGAAAAGAAGATGGCGGCAATCAGCATGAGGCAGCGGGTACCGTGCTGGTTGGGGATGGCATGTTTCCAGACAATCCTCATGTGTGTGTATTCTCTTGTTCTCTCTGACAGTTGTCGATTTTGGCATGCTCGCCTGAACGATCATTGATCAATTCATGAGTATGCTGGTTTGCAAGAAAGATGCACAGTTCCGCACCGAGGAGATGATCGTAGTTCCCCACTTGCTGAATAGAGGGATGCTCACCGGTAAATGCGATCGTTTTCATCGATTGTGGTCGGTCATGAATGATACTGACTCCGCCGTCAAGTTCCGACGAGTAGACCGCTACAATTTCATTGCCAGGCGCACCATCTGTATCGATGAGCAGTTGCACCGCGACTGCCTTCCATCGCGGATCACTATATGTCGCAACACGATCCTCGCGGTGGTGAATCACACAGATACAGTATATCGTGTCGTGATGCCCGTGGACTTCTAGGACAACTTCGGCTCCTGGATTGGCATCCGTATCCTCAACCCAGTTGATGTGAACCCTGGCCCACGATGCGTCCGAATAGGTTTGGTATGTGCCATCCCGGTCTCGAATAATGCAGACGCATTGAAGACCCCCTCGACGATCGTAGGCGACGAGGACGACTTCATCTCCAGGCTCACCATTCGTATCAACCACAGATTTCACAGTCGCGGTGGACCATTGTGGTCCCAGGTAGGAAGCCATGGCCTGAGAGCGGTCGTGAATGATGCAGATACATCCCAACACGCCATCGGTGGTGGTTGCCAGCACAACGATCTCAGCACCCTTTATCCCGTCTGTGTCTTGAATAGCCAGAAGAACCACGTGCTCCCACCCGGGATTTGTGTAAGTGTGGTTTATTCCCAATGCAGGATGGTTCACACAGATCGATGCCGTCTCGCAGACTGCGATGGATTCGGGGAGATCATCTCCATCCGTATCGGTTTGACTTAAAAGGATTCCCTCATGATTCGCGGTGGAGTCGCGGCGTCGCTTGTCAGGGGCGCTTGATCCTGTCTTGTTCTCCGTTGCTTGGCCCGTAACGGTCGGTTTCCCTGAACTGATCGAATCCGGCGTCGCTTGCGTGCAGCTGACAAGTGCAAACAAGAGGAGCGTACAGAATGAAGTGATCAGTAAGTTAGGAGAGATAATCATTGCAGCTTGTCTACGCCGAAGGGTCGTAGCTGTCAATAGATGCGTCTGCACGTATTCATTCATGCACTCTTCTGTGTCGCACTCTCCGTATCAATCGTATTCCCAGCATTAGGCACTGAGTCGTGTTCTCCATAATCCCTGGAAACTCATCGCAAGGAAAAGCGAAATAGCCGAAGTGAGCGGCGGAAGAAGAACGTCTGAGGGAGACACAAAAAGGGGTGAGCATCGATCAACAGGGCCAAATGGCAGTGTCCTAAAGGACAGATATTGCTCAAAGGAACGGTTGTGCAAATTAAATAGGTGGCCTGACTTTCCAGTGAAGGATTGGCCAGAAGTGTACGCTGGCGGAACTGGCGAAGATGTCATAGAGCCACTGTTCTTCTCTGTGCTCTTACCGCAGCGGGTCGCTGGAGCTTCATACTTTCTGTTCATCCGACATTCGAACAGTTTTAAGGTGATTCAATTCGTGTGATGATTGTATTGGGTTCGAGCACAGAAGGATTCGCAACCTCATTCCCGCCAATTACAGCAGATACAGCAGAAAAGAAGTTTGCTCGCCGTGTCGTTTCGTTTCCCCCTTTAGAAGCCTGTTTCGATTCCAGACTAGAGATCTTTGGACCATGACCATAGCCACGCCTAGCTGATGGGCTATCGCTTGATGGCTCGTCTTAAGATCGCGCAACCGATGAGGTTTTGGTGCGACGTCTTGGTACGTTGGTAATACGCCTGTTTCAACTGTCAAAGGGAACAACTACCACGGCTCGGATTCATTAGGAATGGGCCCAGAAAACTAGACCACGCCGTGCTAAAAATGCGGGCACTCGGATAGCGTTTCGGAGTCGAGGGAGGTCTACGCACGCGTGTGTCGAGTGAATAATTCACCCACAACTCCCCATTCTATCCTGGGACAATTAGCTCAATGCATTCAGCGAGCCGGTCGCGCGCGCGAGATTCACGCGGGCGGCGTTCAGTTGGAAGAGCGCGTTGACCAGATTTTCTCTGGCTCTGGCCACACTGGTCAGTCCGTTGGTCAGCTCAAAATAACTGGCGGCGGTGATGACGGCATAGCGCTCGCGGGCCAGATCGAGTTCCTTCGTCGCCATCTGCAAGCCGGCTTGCGCAATGGTCACCTGCTCCCTCGCCGCGGTGATGGCAGCTACGGCATCATGGACTTCCATCTTCACCTGATTGAGCACCGTCTGCATCCGGAGGGCTTCCTGCCTTAGCTGGCTCCGAGCTTCGGCAATGCGCCCTTCCCGCTGTGCGCCATCGAAGAGGGGGATCTGGAGCACGAGCGCCATATTGTAGGTGTCGAGCGTGTTGTTCCATCGGTTTCCGATCAGCCCATAGTCTCCCTGCGCGACCAGCGAAGGAAGGCGCTCGCCCGTGATCGACGAGTAGGTCAGTTCCGACGCCTTCACCCGGGTGAATTGCGCTTGCACTTCCGGCCGAGCGCCTAACGCACTCTCCACAGCGGCTCGCGAAGCAGGGATCTCACCCGCATCGCTTTTCAGATCATCCGTCAGTGCCACTTTGATGTCGTAGGGGATGGCCAGCAGATTGAGCAACGTCAGTTTACTGTGCTCGACATCGTACCGGGCGGTAGATGCCAGCTGCCGTTCGGTCGCGATCTGGGCATCCAGGCGAGCGATGTCCAACCCCGTCGCAACGCCGCCGCGCTGCCGCTGCTTCACCAGCACAAGCAACTCTTCCATCACCCGCTGATTCGCCTCATGCATCTTGACCATCGCCATCGCCTTCAGTCCCTCCATATAGGCTAAGGCGGCGCTGGCCATGACATCGTACTTCCGGCTGTCGGACTCCAACTCGGTCACATGCAGCGTTTCGCGCGAGGCACGCCACCGCTGGATCAGACTCACGCTGAAGAGGTTTTGCGAGGCATTCACGCGTCCGTCGAAAATACTGAACGGATCCGTGCGATGAGGCGCTAGCCCGAAGGTGCCGAGAAACTGCGTTTGTCGTGTCTGCCGCACCGTGCCGGCCAGATTGGGCAGGAGACTGCCCAATTGCGTCTGCACCTGTCCCTGGGCCGCTTCAATCCGTTCTTTATAGAGCTGGACGTCGGGATTATTGTTGACTGCCGCGGTGAGCGCCCCACGCAATGTCAAATTCAGCACGGCTGGCGGAACGGACGCCGCGGACCCGGTCGTCTCAGCGGCCTGCGCCGCGTGGCTGAAGACCAATGCGACGACCCCGATAGTCGCGGTCAGCACCCCTCGTCGCATGATCATCGCTCCCGCATACTTTCCTTCACGGATTTCAGTAAGGGGCTCAGCAGATACTCGATCATTCGCCGCTGGCCGGTTTTGATTTCCACCGTGACCGCCATGCCGGGAGTCAGGTTCACCTGTTTGCCCTCCACCTGAATGGTCCCTCGATCCATGCTCACGCGGGTGGGATAGATCAATCCGACTTTTTCAATCGGTGCGGCATCATCGGATACGGTCAACACACGGCCGGGGATCGTCCCATAGAGCGTAAACGGAAACGTTTCGACTTTGATCTCGACCGACTGGCCTTCCTGGACAAACCCCACATCCTTGTTCTCCACCTGGGCTTCAACTTCCACCGGATGATCTTGCGACACGACCAGCAACAATTGTTGCGCCGGCGTCACGACGCCACCGACCGTATGGACGGCCAACTGTTGAACGACGCCATCGATCGGTGTCGTCAGCCGCTGAAGATCCGCCTTTTGTCCAGCCTTGGTCACCTCCTGTACGAGCGACGCCACTTTCGTCTCCGTTGTCGAGAGCTCGACCTGCTTGGTCTGCTGGAATTCCGACACCATCGCGCGATAGTTCTTTTCGGCCTCAGCCAAAGCGGATTGATCCTGCTTTACCTTATTCCGCTGCCCGGCCAGCTCCTGCACCTTGTCGATGCGCTGTCCTTCGGCCTGCAGAAAATCCATCTTGGTCACGGCATCATGTTCGAGCAGCCGCTTGTAGGCCTCAGCGCGTTCCATCTCCATGGGGACGGTCGCTTCGAGACGGACGATATTCTCACGGGTCTGGTCCAACACGGACCGGCGCTGATCGATCACGTGTTGAGTCGCCGCCACTTTGGCCTGGTATTCGGCCAGTTGATCGACCAGCACCTGCTGTTGTAACGCCACATACTGCGGATCGGCATCAGCCGGCGCCTCAAAGGTCGCCTGCCCCGCAATCAGCGCACGCAGTCGGGCTGCGTCGACTTTCGCCGCCCGATACTCATTCGCCGCCCGGTCATGGTCCGCACGATTCTGCGTGGGGTCCAGCTCGAGCAGCACATCGCCTTTCTTGACGACCTGCCCGTCCAGCACATGAATCGCCGCGATCACACCGGTTTCATAGGGCTGGATCACTTTGGAATAGCCGCTGGCAATAATTTTCCCCTGCGCCGTCGCCACGATATCGATCCACCCCAAGGTCGCCCAGAGCCCCGCGAACAAAAACACCGCCATGATCGTCCAGAGAATCGCCCGGCCAATCGGCGAGGGAGGGGCCTGTTGGATCTCCAGCACAGCGGGCAGAAACTCCGCCGTCCGTCTGCTGTGTACGACACCAGGAACGACCGCTCGTTCTGCCTGCCAGGCGGTCTTCCACACGTGCCAATGTCGCGTCACGGTCTTGAATGCCATGTCCAGCTCCTGCGTCGTCGCCTGCATCCGGTCACCCCGGCACGGAATAGCTCCCATCCTGATGCTGATACAACCGGGCATACACGCCGTTCGCGCGCACCAACTCTGCATGCGTCCCCGATTCAACGAGCTCGCCCTTCTCTATGACAACAATGCGATGGGCTGGCCGCACGGTCGTGAGCCGGTGGGCAATCATGAAGACCGTGCGGCCTTGGCAAATCTGCCTCATGTTCTGCTGAATGATCGCCTCGGACTCATAATCTAGCGCACTGGTCGCTTCGTCAAAAATGAGGATCCGCGGGTTGGCCACGAGCGCCCGCGCAATCGCGATCCGCTGCCGCTGTCCGCCTGATAAGGCACAGCCGTGCTCACCGACCACCGTGTCATACCCATCTGGCAATTCGAGGATGAATTCGTGCGCCCCCGCCAGCTTCGCGGCCTGGATAATCTGGTCCATTGCTAGCCCAGGGTCCGTCAATGCAATGTTGTCGCGCACGGACTGATTAAAGAGAAAGTTCTCCTGCAGCACGACGCCCACCTGCCGCCGCAACCAGGCCGGATCGACCTGCGCCAGATCAACGCCGTCGACCAAAATACGTCCACGCTCCGGCACATAGAGCCGCTGCAAGAGCTTGGCGATCGTGCTCTTGCCTGAGCCCGACCGCCCGACAATGCCAATGACCTGCCCAGCCGTCACGGTGAACGATAAGTGACGCAGGACTTCCGGTCCGTCCGATCGATAGCGGAATGAAACGCCTTCAAAGAGCACCTGCCCGGTGACTTGCGGCAACGTCGTGCGTGCGGGATTGTACGACGGCTCCGGCCGCGTGTTGAGGACATCGCCGAGCCGCTGGATGGACACGCCGACTTGCTGAAAGTCCTGCCACAAGTTGACGAGCCTGAGGAGCGGCCCGGTCACCTGCGCCGAGAGCATGTTGAACGCGATCAACTGCCCGATCGAGAGTTCCCCCTCGATGACCCGATAAGCCCCCATCCATAACACCGCCACGACTGTCCCCTTCTGAATGAATGTCGCGGTCTGACCGGCGATCGTCATCAGGCTTGTGGCCCGAAAACTCGCCTGCACGTACCCCGCCAACTGCTCCTCCCATTTCCGCATCAACGGAGGCTCCAAGGCCAGCGCCTTGACCGTCTGAATCCCGCTGACCGCCTCGACGAGAAACGCTTGGTTCTCCGCGCCGCGGTTGAATTTCTCATGGAGCCTGGCCCGAATCACCGGCGTAATGCCTATCGACAGCAGCGCGTACAGGGGCAACGACAGCATCACCACACCCGTCAGGATGGGGCTGTAGACCCACATCACTGCGAGAAACACCACGGTAAACAGAAGGTCCAACACCACGGTGACCGAGTGACTCGTGAGAAACTGGCGGATCTGTTCCAATTCACGCACACGCGCGACGGTATCGCCGACGCGGCGCGCCTCGAAATACGCGAGGGGGAGCGCCAGCAGATGGCGAAAGAGTTGCGCGCCCAAGCTGACGTCGATCCGGTTCGTCGTATGCGAAAACAGATAGGTGCGGAGTCCGCCCAAGACGGCATCGAAGAAAGCCAGCGCGACCATCCCGATCGCCAACACATGCAACGTCGTGAAGCCTTTGTGCACGAGCACCTTATCGATCACGACTTGTGTGAACAGCGGCGTGAGCAGCCCGAACAATTGGAGAAAGAAGGACGCGAGCAGAACCTCGCCCAGTAACTTTCGATATTTGACGAGGGACGGGATGAACCAGGTGAAGTCGAACGTGAGATCTCGGAGGCGGACAGATGCGCGCTTGGTAAAGAGCAGCACCGTCCCCGACCACGCCGACTCGAATTGGTCACGCGAGAGGACCAACGGGCGGCCCGCAACTGGATCTTGAATCAGCGCACGGTCCCCATCGACTTTCGCCAGCACGACATAGCGACCGTCGGTCCATTGGGCCATCGCCGGCAACGGGACGCCCGACAACTTGGCCCACGGGACGGCGAGTGTCCCGGCCTTGAGGCCGAGGTGCGTTGCGGCACGCAGCACCGCCGTCTCGTTCAGCGGTTGGTTGGAGTGCGTGAACTGATGGCGGAGTTGCGCCTCATCCGCCGGGAGGTCATGGAACCGGGCGAGCAGCAACAAGCACCGCAGCCCCGTATCGATGCCGCTCGCTGATGAGGCCATCAACCCTTCAGGCCTCTGGGAAGGCTCCGCCCCCGACTCGGCAGCAGTCATACGGCCATGCCCGCATATCGCGTAGCGATGTATCTCAGAGGAGGAAGCGGGTAGGTCACGGACACAATCGGCATGGCACTCGGTATGTCTCTAGTGTGAATGAGTTCGCCTGAATCTATCTCGCCGTAGCTGATCAACGGGAGTTCCTGCGCCCCGTGTACTGATTGCTGCCGTATGGATAGAAACGAAGTCCCAGATAGCGGGCACGGTCCTTAACGGACCGCGCCCGAACAGATCCGGATGGGCTGGCCGCAACTCTATTACTGCCAACTCGCCGCCAACACGGTTTGGACATCCTGCGGCTGCTGATCGATCGCCTGATCCCACGTGAGCCCACTCTGCTGCGAGAAGCTGGCCATCGCTTGGATCAGCTGATCAACCTGTGCATTCAACAACGTGACACCTGTTCCCGCCTCAATCGTTTCAACTTGATAGTCTTCCCCCAGAAACCAGTTCTCTAACAAAATCTGATCCGCCGTCCCATGAATCGCGATCCGCAGATCATTGGCCTGCTGACTTAACACCAGGTCCAGCGGAGTCACGTCGGAGTCGAACTGAAGCAGGTCGTGATTCCCAGACGTGCTATCATTCTCAGCGATGACGTCGGTGCCGCCGCCGACTCCAAAGCGATACACATCATTTCCGACTCCTCCTACCAACCGATCGTTCCCCGCCCCTCCGGCGAGCGTATCATTATCCGCTTCACCAACCAGCACATCATTCCCGGTATCCCCGTTGATCACATCGTCGCCGGTGCCGCCATAGAGATAGTCGCCATCGGCTCCGCCGGCAATGACGTCGTTGCCCTCGTCGCCAGACACCGAGTCCGTGCCATCGCCACCGCTGATCAGGTCATTGCCTGTCCCAGCATAGAAGGCATCATCTCCAGCCCCGCCGGTCAAGGTATCGTCACCCACTCCCCCGTTGAGGACATCGTTCCCGTCTCCGCCGGACAGCAGATCGTCGCCGGCCTCGCCCACCAGCACATCGTTGGCATTCCCTCCCGTGAGCTGATCCGTCCCATCACCGCCATAGAACGTGATGGCGTTGGCACTGCCGACTGCGGTCAACACATCGTTCCCGACACTGCCGGCCATCAGCTCAATGCCGGTTCCTGCCGCATTAAACGTCACCCCGTCGACACCGGTCACGACCACCACATCGTACCCGTTCCCCCCGTTCACGACCGTATCGGCCGCATCGATGTAGAGCGAATCATCGCCGTCCCCTCCATACAGCTGATCCGCACCGGCCCCCCCGTTGAGGACATCGTTCCCTGCGCCCCCTGCCAGCACGTCGAGACCGTCTTCCCCGACCAGCGTATCGTTCCCCTCGTCGCCCTGTATCTGATCATCCCCAGTGCCGCCGTAGAGATAGTCCGTACCCACGCCACCGGAAATGGCATCGGCTCCGTCTTCGCCGCTGACTGAATCATCGCCCTCGCCGCCGCTGATCAGGTCATTCCCAGCCCCGGCATAGAAGGCGTCATTGCCGGCCTCACCGGAGAGCACATCCTCGCCATCGCCGCCATTGAGGACATCATCACCCAATCCACCATTCAACGTATCGTTCCCGGCTTCACCGACCAGGACATCGTTGTCTTCATCACCATTCACGAAGTCGTCGCCATCACCGCCGTAGAGATAATCGTTGCCATTCCCACCATGAATCGTGTCAACGCCCTCCTCGCCCACGACCGCATCGTTGCCGTCTCCGGCTTCGATCACGTCGCTGCCGCCGCCCGCATAGATGGTATCGTCGCCGTCCCCGCCGATCAGCTGATCATTCCCAAGGCCGCCATTGAGCACATCATTGCCCAACCCGCCGATCAATGTATCGTCATCAGCCTCCCCAACAAGCACATCATTGCCGTCATCCCCGTTGATCACGTCGGCTCCATCGCCGCCATAGAGGTAATCCACCCCTGCGCCGCCGTAGATCGTATCAGCGCCCGCTTCCCCGGCCACCACGTCGTCGCCGTCCCCCGCATAGATAAGGTCATCCCCTGCTCCCGCATACACCGTGTCATTCCCGGCCCCGGCATCGATCCCGTCTCGCTCAACAGTGCCGACCAGCACATCGTCGTTCTCCGTGCCGAAGATGGTGATGGACGGACCGAGCAAACTCGCCAGACTCGCCGTACTGCCATCAGCGAACGCGACCGTCTCGACGACAAGAGATCCGTTCACCCCACTCGCATCGAATCCTCTTAAGACCACGCGATCCTCTCCACTCTCACCAACTTGAATGGTGAGCGTCCGCGCAACCAGGTCTTCCGTAAGCGTAAGATCGCTTGACGCAATGCCGTCTCCGAACTGAAGACGATTTCCCTCACCGACCGACGCAACGTCTTCGATGATGTCCATGCCACCTCCAAGATTGAACAGATAGGTATCATCACCCGATCCGCCCATCAGCAGATCATCGCCAGTAGCACCAGCGCCACCTTCACCAGCCCCGCCATCTCCACCATTTAGCGTATCGTCTCCCAGGCCACCGTCTAAGACGTTATCGAGTTCGTTCCCGATCAGCACGTTGTTCAAATCGTTACCCACCCCGATGATCGCGCCTAATTCTGGATCTTGGCCTCCACCGACCAACGTCAGATTTTCGACCTGATCCGCCAGCGTATAACTGACGGTACTCTGAACCGTATCAATCCCTTCATTCACACGCTCCACCACCCGATCAAAACTGGTATCGACAAAGTAGAGATCGTCCCCCAGACCGCCAATCAGTCGATCTTCCCCGGCATATCCATTGAGACTATCGTCTCCGTCAAAACCCTGGATCGTATCGTCAAGATACGCAGAGCCGAGAAGCAACTCACCATCGTTCGTCCCGTCCAATGGCAGGGCTTCCGCCATCGACTTGAGTGTGTCTATATCCCAGACCGTGCCATCACTAAACAGCACTTGAATGAGCGGAACAAAATCCGTGACCCCCGAATTGATGGTCAACCGGTCTGTGGTGCCATTGATAGTCAGAACCAGATCATTTCGGCCGGCAAGTCCTTCATCCAGAACGGCCGACACGGTGACGTCAGTGGGCAACACATCATCGGTTAATCGGATCGTATCAAGGTCAGTCCGAACGGTTGAAAAGTCACGGTCTAGAATGGTGTCCTGGCCATAGCCACGTCCAAAGATGTAACTATCGTTGCCCGCACCGCCCGTCAGCGTATCATTGCCAACTCCACCATCAAGGGTATCCGCACCACCTCGTGCATTGGAGTCTGTCACAATGCTCGTATCGCCGAACAAGATGTCATCCCCACTCCCCCCGATGACCTGATCATCGCCCTCTCCACCTTCGAGAACATCATTCTCTGTTCCCCCGTCCAGCAGATCGTTTCCACCCTGTCCTTCCAGCACATCGCTTCCCGATCCTCCATAGAGACGGTCGTCTCCCGGAATGAACGATACAACCTCCTCCGTAGGAGACAACAACAGAATGCCATCACCTACGAGACGATCATCTCCGCTTCCTCCGTCAAGGTAATCGTTTCGACCACCGCCATACAGTTGATCATTGCCAGCACCGCCGAACAGTTTGTCCTCTCCGGCAAGAATGATGTTGCCCTGGTTCAGGGGATCGCTATATCGATCGGTGTGATCCCCAATAAGCCGGTCATTACCGTCGCCTCCCTGCAGAAGGTGATCAGGGTTTCCCCCCGGCGCAACGAAGGACTCAAGCAAATCGTCCCCGGCTGTCCCTTGCACTAAGACACGCGTCTGATCACGTAACGTCTCAGCATCCCACAGCGTGCCATCGGAGAACTGCACCCGTTCGATGGCATACGCCGTGTCAAGAAAGAAGGACTGGACCGTTAACTGATCAGTCGTGCCGTTCAATGCCAAGACAAGATCCTCACCATGTCGAGTAACCGTGACATTGGCGGGAGCAAACCCTCCGGACAACTCAATCGTATCCATGTTCCCCGACGAGGCATCAAAATCCAGGATCACATCCTGCCCAAATCCTGAAGTAAATACATAGGCATCGTTGCCATCATAGCCATAGAGACGGTCATTCCCAGCCCCGCCCGTCAGAGTATTCGCTCCGGACGTGCCGTAGAGAACGTCTGCGCCACTGGTGCCCGTGACCACAGACGGCAACCGATCAAGCAGGGCTTCCGTGTCCCACACCGTCCCATCATCGAAGGCGACCTGCTCAATCTGATGGGCGGTGCCTATAAAATACGACTGAATCGTGATCTGATCGGACGTGCCTCTCACCGTCAGTACCAGATCATCTCCCGTACGAGACACACCAACGTCCGAAGACAAGATGCCATCGGACAGCTGTACCGTATCGATGGCACCGACCGTGGTGTCATCCTCAATGACCGTGTCTTGCCCAAACCCTCGCTCAAACACGTAACTATCGCCGCCCATTCCCCCGCTCAGCACGTTATCGCCGGCATTCCCGCGGAGGATATTCTCAAGCTCATTGCCCGTCCCATCGATAGCATCCTCCCCCACGAAGGAGAGGTTCTCAACGTTGGCCCCAAGGACATACGACTGCGCCGCGACAATCGTATCGAGGCCGTCATTGGCCTCTTCCACCACCGTATCTCCAGCGCCCACGACATAGGTATCGTCACCAGCACCGCCGCTCAACACATTGGCTGCGGCATTTCCGACCAAGACATTGCTCAGGGCGTTACCCGTGCCGTCAATCGCCGCGCTCCCGGTCAGCGTCAGATTCTCCACGTACGCGCCCAATGTGTACGACTGACTGGAGAGAACCGTATCGGTTCCTCCTGCCGCCTCCTCGACGACGGTATCGCCTACCCCAACCAGGTAGGTATCGTCCCCTCCCTGACCGATCAGCAAATCTGCGCCACCCGCGCCATCCAACACATTAGCGGCGTCATTGCCCGTGACCGTGTTGTCCAATTCGTTTCCCGTGCCATTTATCGCTGAGGTCCCGGTAAGGGTCAGATGTTCGACATAATCGCCCAGCTGATAACTAATCCGGCTCTCGACCGTATCGATACCTTCCCCGGCTCCCTCAGTCACAACATCGCCGACTTGATCGATACGATAGGT
>FRDC01001387.1_pt2 | contig 12655 bp, 10 predicted proteins | sample 1106171 | NCBI WGS metagenome assembly FRDC01 (sample SAMEA3930566, study PRJEB13176) | freshwater metagenome | biome: Drinking water system; feature: drinking water; material: water | place: Singapore | collected 2014-12-20
TCGAGCTGGGGCGTGCTGCCGGTGGTCCGCGTCGAGGCCTCGACCATCGGTTCGGGAGCGCCCGGGCCGGTCACGCGGCAGCTCGTGCACGCGTGGGCGGGCGAGGCCGAGTCCGCCGCCGCCGGCGGCTGAGCAGGCCAGCAGGCGCGCACCCGGGCACCTGACCACGCGGGCGTGCCGGCAGGCACGCGGCGGCCAGTCCCTCAGAGCCCCACCAGCCCCGCCAGCGACCCCAGCCCCAGCGGCTCGCGCGAGGTGAACGGCTCCCCGAAGCGCACACCGATCTTGCTGCCGAAGTACGCCGCCTCGGTCCGGACGTAATCCGCCACGCCGCGGTTCTTGGGGTTCATGGCGAACTGCGACGCGTACGCCTCGACCGCTGCGATCTTCTGGTCCATCGTGCTGGTGATGTCGACCACGAACATCGGCTGCGGGACGTTCCGCAGGTGGCTGGCGAAGTAGTGGAACATCCAGCGCGGATAGATGGGCGGCCGCCCCTGGTCGCCCGGCATGGCGATCTTCGTGAGCTTCGCGTCGAACCGCGCGTCCTCGACGATGCGGTGCGCCGCGACGTGGTCCGGGTGCGCATCCTCGCCCTGCAGGTTGAAGACGATCTCCGCCTGCACCGCCCGCACGACGCCCGCGACGCGGTGCCGGGATTCGATCGAGTGCGTCGCCTGCCGGTTGGGCAGGTCGAGCCGGACGCGCTCGACGGGGTGCCCGACGCCGCTGGGCGGGCAGAGCGCCAGCCTGGCGGCCTCGGCCTCGCGGGCGCGGATCTCGGGCGAGCCGTAGGGCGTGGGCTCGCCGTTGGTGAGGTCGAGGATGGTGACGCGGTGGCCCTGGCGGGCGAGCAGGGCGATGGTGCCGCCGAGACCGAGCTCCTGGTCGTCGGGGTGCGGGCCGATGACGAGGATGCTGGCCATGCGGGTGCTCAGAGGCCGGTGGCGCCGTCGCCGACGGTGACGAGCCCGACGATCTCGTTGTTCTGCTCGACCTGGACGAGCACGAGCTTGGCGGGGCGCTCGGTGGCGAAGAACCCGCCCGCGCGGAACGAGTCGCCGTAGCGGTCGCGGAACTCGTCGAGGTCCAGCGTCACCGTCTGGCCCGGGGCGACGGGCTCGAGTTCGCGGCTGAACCACTGGTTGATCCACATCCGCCCCGGCCCCAGGGCGGTGGGGGAGGTGTTGGTCAGGGTGATCCGGGTGCCCTCGCGCTTCACCTGCACGTCCAGCACGCGGGCCTGGCTGAGCGTCGGGTAGGTCGGCCCGTCCTCGATCGTCTTGGACTGGCACCCGCTCAGGCCGGCCGCCAGCGCGACCAGCAGCGCCAGGCCCGGGCCGCGACGGGGAAGCTGCTTCACCATTCGTATCATTCCGTCCATGTCGTGCCATGGTAACAACGCGACCCCGCCCGGTCCGGCGGTGGCCCCGGGCGTGGAATCGATCGACCCGGCCCAGGCCGCCCGCGACGCCGCGGCCCGGGGTGTGCACCCGGTCCTGGCCCGGGCGATCCCCGGCTTCGACGCCCCGTTCGTGCAGGCCGGCCTGGCCGGGTACTCCGATGCGGCGATGCGGATCGTCGCTCGCCGGCAGGGCGCCCCGCTGTGCGTGACCGAGGCGCTGCTGGACCGGATGTTGCTGGGCGGCGGACGCGGGTTCGACAAGGCCGACCTCGCGCTGCACGACGAGCAGCTCATGGCCGACAACCTGCCCGTTGGCCACGAGGATCACCCGCTGGTCGGGCAGATCATCGGGGGCGACCCCGACGAGATGGCCGCGGCGGCTGTGAAGATGATCGAGCAGGGCTCGCGGCACGACCGGGCGTACCGCGACCTGGCCTACGGCGAGAGCCGCCTGCCCGCGTACGTCGACACACGCTGGGCGGTGGGGGAGGGGGACGGGACTCAGGGATCGAGGGATCAAGGGACCGAGGGATCGCGGGAAGAAGGATCACGGTCAGGCCCGCGCCCGAGGACGTTTGCCGCCATCGACGTGAACCTCGCCTGCCCGGTCAAGAAGATCGACCGCAAGAACCGCGGCGGGCACTGGCTCCGCGAGCCGGAGGGGGCGATCGCGATCCTCCGCGCGGTGCGGGCGGCCGTGCCCGCGGATATCCCGTGCACGGTCAAGCTCCGTCGCGCGTACGACGACACGCCCGAGATGGCCCGCAACTTCGAGCGGATCTTCGCGGCGGCGTACGAGAGCGGCTACGCGTGGGCGACGGTGCACGCGCGGACCGTCGAGCAAAAGTACATCGGCCCCAGCCGCTGGGACGTGCTCCGCGACCTGTGCGCCCGCCACCCGGACAAGCCCGTCATCGGCTCGGGCGACATCTGGGAGGTGGCCGACATCTTCCGTATGATGGCGTACACGGGCGTCGCCGCCGTCAGCGTCGCGCGCGGGTGCATCGGCAACCCGTGGATCTTCCGGCAGGCGCGGCAGATGCTCGCGGGCCAGCAGCCCACCGCGCCGACCCTCGCCGAGCAGCGCGACGTGCTCCACCAGCACTTCCGCCTGTCGGTGGCGATCAACGGCGAGCGGCTCGCGGGCAAGCTCATGCGCAAGTTCGGGATCAAGTTCAGCCACCACCACCCCGAGGGCGAGGCGATCCGGCAGCGGATGATCGCGGTGAACCGGGCCGAGGACTGGCTGGCGGTGCTCGACGAGTTCTACCCCGCGCCCGACGCCGACGCGACCACGCCGGAGCCCGCGGCCGCCGCGAGCCGGTAGCCCGCGGGGCGTCGGCAAACCCCCCCGCCCCCCGCTGAATCCGCCTGAGCCGCGTTTGGCGAGGTCTTGGCGCGATCCGGCTGGCCACGCCGGGCCGTATCCGTAGAGTTTCATGGCGGGAACGGCCCGTGGCCGCCGCGCCACGGTGGGCCCGTGGCTGCCCGGCCGGTTCGGTGGTCAAGCAAGGAGCGCGCGGATGACACGGGGGAACGATCGCGTCGTGAGGACCGGGCTGTCGGCGTTCGCCCTCGCGATGTCCGCGCTGTCCGCGGCGCTCGGGGTTGCGTCGGGCGCGGCCGGGCAGGTCAACGACCCGTTCACCACCTCGCCCATCGCCGACGAGGTCTTCTACCAGTTCATGCCCATCGCCTGGCGCGATTCCAACGGCAACCCGAGCACCGACCCGTACCGCTACGGCGACTTCGCCGGCATGACCGCCTCGCTCGATTACCTCCAGAGCCTGGGCGTCACCAGCGTCTGGATGACGCCCATCTTCCCGTCCGCGGCGTACCACGGCTACCAGCATGGCCCGGCCGACCAGATCAATTCCTGGTTCGGCGACGAGACCGGCTTCCGCTCGTTCCTCGCCGCGGCCAAGGCCAAGGGCATCAAGGTCTATCTCGACTTCGTCGCCTACGGCATCAGCCAGAACACGCCGTACTTCCTCCGCGGTGCGGGGGGATTCAGCGGCGGGGCGTACAACAACCGCGCGAGCCAGTACGACACATGGCTCGCGTTCACGGACACCAACAACACGCAGTACCAGGGCTACACCTTCACCACCTGGAGCGGCGCGAACGTCGGCTTCATCCACTGGGACCTGCGCGACCCCAGCCCGCGCAACCTCGTCACCCAGTGGGGCCGCAAGTGGCTCGACCCCGACGGCAACGGCGTCGCCGACGACGGCGTCGCGGGCTACCGCTTCGACCACTGCTGGGTCAGCTACCCCAACGGCCCGTCGGGCTGGGGGTACAACCTCGATTCCTTCTGGGCGCCGTTCTTCGCGTCGCTCCGCCAGCTCAAGCCCAACGTCATCGTGTTCGGCGAGCAGGCCGACTGGGGCACGCCCGGCGGCGAGTTCCTGAGCCAGTTCGACGCGATGTTCACGATGCCGTTCCAGTTCGCCGCCCGCGATGCGCTCTCCAGCGGGAACGCCAGCGGGCTGTACTCGTCCATGAACACCGCCCTCGCGTCCGCCCGCAGCGCGGGGCGCGGGACGTTTCTCGGCATCATCGGCAATCACGACAACGACCGCCTCGCGTCGGTGATCGGCGCGAACACCGCGTCGACGCTGCCCAAGATGAAGGCTGCCGCCGCCGTGCTCTTGCTCCAGCCGTTCCCGCCGTGCATCTACTTCGGCGACGAGCTGGGCATGCTGGGCCGCAAGGGCAGCTTCGGGAGCGACGCGGACGACATCCCGTTCCGCGAGCCCTTCAAGTGGAAGGCCGTCGCGGGCTCGCCCATGAGCAACTACTTCGCGCAGAACGCGGGGGCCTTCGCCGCCCGCTACGAGCGCGACAACGACGGCCGCTCGGTCGAGGAGCAGGACAACGTCAGCGGCTCGACGCTCAACACCTTCCGCGGCCTCGCCGCGCTCCGCAAGAGCCGCGCCGCCCTGCGCCGGGGCGACTACGCGGCGATTCCCAACTCGGCGGGGTCGGTCTGGGCGTTCCAGCGTCGCTACGCCCCGGGCGGCGCGGTGCCCGAGAGCCTCGTGGTCGCGATCAACCTGAGCGGCTCGAGCGTGACGACCAACCTCAACGTGTCGGGCTTCACGCTGCCCGCCGCCGGCGCCCCGGTGACCGACATCGTCTCGGGCGCGACGCTCGCCACCATCACCACCGCCAACCGCGCGGCCTATTCCGTGACCATCCCGGCCTACGGCTACCGCGTGCTGTCGGCCAGCCTCACGCCCCCCGCGCCGCCCGTGTCGATCGTCAGCGGCGACGGGCTCCCCGCCCGGGTCGCGCCGCCGCAGGCCCTGGCCCTCCAGACGGCGCCCACCAACCTGGGCGACAACGTCGGCGAGCTCGATCAGTTGCTGGTCAAGGGCGAGGCCGGCGGCGTCCGCATCGGGATCACGGGCAACCTGCCGGGCGATTACAGCCTGCTCGCCCTCTTCATCGAGTCCGCGCCCGGCGGTGTCTCGCAGGTCTACACCGCCGACCAGCCGTCCCCGCCCAACGGCCTCGCCCAGCTCACCGGGACGCGCTTCGACCCCGGCTTCGCGCCCAACCACCTCCTGCTCATCAACGGTTCGTCGAGCGCGTTCTACGTCGACCAGGTCTCCCTCTTCGACACCTTCTCAACCAAGGTGTACCGCGGCAGCGGGCTCATCAACTCCGGCTCCGGGCTGCTCTCGGGCGGCGACGCCGATGGCGGTGTGCAGGTCGCCATCCGCAGCACCAACACCTCCGGCGTCACCGGCGCGAGCGTCGCCAACGCCGCCACCGCCACCGCGGGCATCGAGGTGTTCCTGCCCTTTGACGCACTGGGCCGCGCGGGCGACGCGTGCTCGCCCGTCCGCGTCTCGGCGATGCTCGTCCGCGGGTCCGGCGCGGTCAGCAGCCAGGTTCTCCCCGGCGCGGGCACCACCGCCACCGATCGAGGCACCGCGCCCAACTTCGCCGCCATCGCCGGCGATCAGTTCGTGTCGGTCGCCCGGCTTGCTGGGTGCCCCTTCGGCTGCGGCATGGACTTCAACGGCGACCGGGCGATCAACCTCGACGACCTGGGCGACTTCATCACCGAGTTCTACACCGTCCCGCCCGCCCCCGCCGGGCCGCAGCCCGCCGCGACGTTCGCGGGCGTGGGCATGGGCTACACGGCCCCGTGCCCCGAGGCCCCCGACGCCCCGCCGCCCTACCCCGCCGACGCGTACCGCGTCCACGGCTACCGCACGGGCTTCACCTCCGACGGGTCCAACGCCTGCCCGCTCGGCCCTTCGCAGGGATTCCCGAACCTCGACGCGCTGGGCGACTTCCTGACGGCGTTCTACAGCCTCGCGCCGTGCTGAGCCGGCCAATCCGTCAGCCGCCGCGCGAACCGCGGACAAACTCCAGCGCGGCCTGCCGCTGATCGGGCGTGAGCACGCGGTACACCTGCCTGAAGGCCTCGGCCTGCTGCGCGGGCTCGGGCTTGCCGTAGGTCTTCTGGAACAGGTCGCCCGTCAGTTGCCGGATGCGGCCCTCCTGCTCGGGCGTCGCGCTGACCGCCTTGAGAAACTCCTCGAGCCGGCGGGCCTGCGTCCCGACCACGCGGTCGTACGCGCGGGCCAGCTCGCGCCCCGCGATCCGCACCGTCTCGGCCTGCACCACCCTCCGCATCCGCCCCAGCCCGCCGGCCCGCCCGCGCGGGGCGTCCTCGCCCTCTTTCATCGCCGCCGGCGCGTCGTCGGCGTCGGCCTCGTTCACCACCGCCCGGAAGTACTCCTGCGTCAGCGCCTTCATCTCGGCGGCCTGCGCGGGGCTCAGCACGTCCGCGAACTCCTCGCCCAGCGTGCCGCGGTCGCGGATCGGCCGGGCCTTGCCCGCGAGCTGGCGGAACAGCCGGGCCGCCTCGTCCGAGTCGCCCGACTGACGGGCCGTGACCGCCTCGACCAGCGTGCGCAGGTTGTCGCGGACGAGCTGGTCCAGCAGCTTGCCACGCTCGGCGACGATCGCGTCAAGCCGCGCCCGCGTGTCGGCGTCGAGGGTCATCAGCGCCACCGCCGCCTGCGCCGGCGCCACCTCGAGCTTCACCAGCTTGCCGCTGAAATCACGCTGCACCAACGTCGGCTTCTCGGCCTTGGTCTCGATCTTCGGCCCGCCCAGGGGCGCGGGCGGCGCCGCCGGCTCATCGGCCAGCGCCACGCCGAAGCGGGCGAGCGTGAGGGCGACCAGAGTCATCAGCACGAACTTGCGGGCGCGGGGCATCGTGGATTCTCCGCCAGGACCGGGGCCCGGGCTTAACGCCCACGCCGCGTCCGCATTGCCCTGCCCGCGGCGGGTACGCTGCCGCCATGACGCGTGAGGAACTCGCTCGGCAGATGGCGGCGGTGTGCGTGCTCCGGGGGCAGTTCACCCTCCGTTCGGGCCGCACCAGCACGTACTACCTCGACAAGTACCTCTTCTCGACCCGCGCCGAGATCCTCCGCGAGCTCGGCCCCATGTTCGCCGAGCGCGTCCGCGCCCTCGAGGCCGCCGGCACGCCCGTCCGCCGCCTCGCCGGCGCCGAGTTGGGCGGCATCCCGCTGGTCACCGTCGCGTGCCTCGCCACCGGAAAGCCGTGCCTGTTCGTCCGCAACGCCAAGAAAGACTACGGCACGGCCAAGCAGATGGAGGGCGTGCTCGAGAAAGGCGACACCGTCGTGTTCGTCGAGGACGTCGCGACCACCGGTGGCCAGGCGCTCGAGGCCGTCCGCGTGCTGCGCGAGGCCGGGGCCGACGTGCGGGCCGTCATCGCGACCATCGACCGGCAGGAGGGCGCCCGCGAGGCCATCGAGGCCGCGGGCCTGAAGTTCGACGCGCTCTTCACCAAGCGCGACCTGGGCGTGCTCGAATGACCGGCCCGGGCGGCGCGACCACCGACGGCCGGCGGATCGTGATCGTCGGCGCGGGGGCGATCGGCTCGTCGCTCGCCCTCGCCATGGCCCCCCGGCTGCGGGCCGTGATCGCCGACCCGGACCCGGCCGTCCGCGACACCTGGTCCCGCCGCGGGCACGACACGCTCGACCCGCGGACCGACTGGCCCGCCTTCGCCCCGCGTCCGGGCGATGCGGCGATCATCGCTACCCGCGCGACCCTCGCCGAGCGCGTGATCGCCGCCCTGCCGCCCGCGCTGCCCGCCCTGTGCGTGTGCAACGGGCAGAACGAGCGGCTCGCGACGGTGCGTGCGACGCCCACGCTTCTGGGCGTGGTCGACTTCGCCGCCACCTGCGACCGCCCGGGCGAGCCCCGCGCCACGCAGCCCGGCGCGCTCACGATGCCCATGGACTCGCCCGAAGGCTTCACCCGCGCGATCGCCGACGCGATACCCGCCGGCGCCATCCGCGCGAAGCTCGTGTCGGACGTCACGCCCCACGCGTGGAGCAAGCTGCTCATGAACGCGAGCCTCGACCCCGTCGCCGCGCTGCTCGATACCACGCTCGGCGGCGTGTTCGCGGACCGCGCGGGGTTCCTCGTCGTGCGCCGCCTGCTCCGCGAGGGCCACGCCGTCGCCCGAGCCCTGGGCGTGCGGCCCGTGCCCGTGCGAGGGACGCCCATCGGCCTGATGGTCCGCGTCTTCCACACGCCCGGGCTCAACCGCCTCGCCGCCCGCGGCGGCGCCAACCAAGCCCGCCACGTCGACAGCACCATGACCGCCGACCTCCGCCGCGGCACGCCGACCGAGATCGATTACCTCTGCGGCCACATCGCGCGAGCCGGCGAACGCGCGGGCGTCCCCACGCCGACGCACCGCGCGGTGCAGGCCGCGATCGAGGCCGCCCCCCGCGGCCCGCGCGCGAACCTCGCGGACCTGCTGCGGGCTTAGTCGCTCGGCCATCGGCACTTGCGCCGTCACGCCGCGCTGGAGCCCTGAGCGCGAGCGAGGGTCGAAACCTTCCCTGCAGGCTTCAGCCCCCCTCGCTCGCGCTCAGGGCTCCAATGCCCCGACAGGAACCCCGCCCGCACGCGGTGCGGATGGGCGACCGGGTGCCGGTGTCTGGGGTCGGGCAACGCCATGGCGTACTTCGGTCGCATCCTGGGTTTGCTCGTCGCGGCGGTCTGCCTGACGTCATTCGCGCGCCCGATCTTCTGCACCTGGCCCCGGGCTTACTTCAGCGTCGTGCCCGGCTCGGTCCCGGCCGTGGTGGATGTCTCACGCGATCGACCCCTTGAAGTTGTCCCTTGGGCCGCGCTGCGGTGGGACAAGGGGATCGGTGGTGGACCGTGGGACTGCTGGGAGCGGTTGGACGTCGCGCTGGAGTTCGAGGGCGAACCGTCCGCCGACGAACGCCGTCTGATCGCGGAGCGCGCCATCCTCTGGGCGAAGACCAACCGGCTGCCGCACGCCGACCGGCTCGCCGATCAACTCCGCACCCAGACGACCATCACCGAGCGCCGGTTCAGCTTCGGCGCCCTCGCGGGCTGGGCGCTGTTGGCCGGGCTGATCGTGGGCTTCTTCTACGGCCTGGGCAGCATGCTTGATTGGTGCATCGCGTGGGCTCGCTCGGCTGCCCGCGTCGTCTTCGCCAGAGTTGCGAGGTGATTCCATGCCCAAGAGCGGTCGCATCTCGGCGCTGGCCATGGGCGCCGTGTTCCTCGGCGCGGTGGATGCCGGGGTCTTTGAACCTCGGATCCGCATCTGCTCGTCACCGGTCGCCTCGTTCAAGCTGGTCAGCGAGGGCGACCACCGCGTGCTGCGGGCCTGGCCGCGGGGTGAGCCGGAGGACCTGAGCGACGCTGCTCAATGGGACGCTCCGGGCGCCGACTTGTGGTGGCGTCCGTACTCCGGCTACCAGCCATTCGAGATCTGCAGCGGCGTCACCGCGAGCCTCCGCTTCTCCGGGCCAGACCCTTCGCCCGCGGATCGGCAGGCCATCGCGGATCGCGCCATCGAATGGGCCCGCGGCCGCGACCTCCCGGAGTACGAGCGCTTGAGCGCCCAGCTCCGCACGTCAAACGTCGCCCGCGTTCGCTGGATCGATGCCGGCCTCGCGACGTATTGGTCGGTGTTCTCGCTGGTGAGCCTGGGCTTCTTCTACATGCTCGGCTGGGGCATCGATTGGCTGCGGGCATTTCTGCCACGCGTCCAGATCACGATCCGCCCGGCGACGACCGAGTCCGCCCGGCTCGAGCCCTGAGCGCGAGCGAGGGGGCAACAGGCTCCGCGCACGCCCACGTCCCCTCGCTGGCGCTCAGGGCTCCAACCTCGATCGCGCGCGGCCCCGGTTCCCGCGCCCGCCCGCGATACCCTCCCGCCATGCTCAACCTGCGGGACCAACGCATCATCCTCACCGGCGGCGCCGGCTTCGTCGGCAAGGTCATCCAGCAACGCCTGCGCGAGCGCGGCGTGCCGGCGGCCAACATCTTCGTCCCCCGCAAGAAGGACTTCGACCTCACCCGCGAGCCCGACGTCCAGCGCCTCTACGCCACCGCCTTCGGCGGCCCCGGCAAGGTTGACCTGGTCATCCACATGGCCGCCGAAGTCGGCGGCATCGGCGCCAACCGCGAGAACCCCGGCCGCTACTTCTACGCCAACATGGCCATGGCCCTCCACCTGATCGAGCACGCCCGGCTCGACGGCCTGATCAGCCGCGGCGGCAAGTTCGTCCAGGTCGGCACCATCTGCTCCTACCCCAAGTTCACCCCCGTCCCCTTCCACGAGGACGAACTCTGGAACGGCTACCCCGAGGAAACCAACGCGCCCTATGGCGTCGCCAAGAAAGCCGCTGGCCAGATGCTCGACGCCTACCGACTGCAGTACGGCCTCAAGTCCGCGTACGTCCTGCCCGTGAACCTCTACGGCCCGGGCGACAACTTCGACCCCCGCTCGAGCCACGTCATCCCCGCCCTCATCCGCAAGGTCGTCGAGGCTCAGGCCCGCGGCGAAAAGGAAATCGTCTGCTGGGGCACGGGCTCGGCCTCGCGCGAGTTCCTGTACGTCGACGACGTCGCCGAGGGCATCGTCCGCGCCGCCGAGGTGCTCGAGGAGCCCACGCCCGTCAACCTCGGCGCGTCGTTCGAGGTCAAGATCAAGGACCTGGTCGAACTCATCGGCCGCCTCGCCGGCTTCGAGGGGAAGATCGTCTGGGACCACACCAAGCCCGACGGCCAGCCCCGCCGCTGCCTCGACACCACCCGCGCCGCGAAACTGCTGGGCTGGAAGGCCGCGGTGCCCTTCGAAGAGGGCCTGAAGCGCACGATCGCGTGGTGGCGGGAGCAGGCGGCGACCACGAAAGCCTGACGCCCCGCGTGCGGGGACAAACGCCCGCCTCACCCCGCCCGCGCCAGGAACTCTTCCAGCGTCTGCCCGACCTTCGGCACCACCGTGCCGCGGACCACCGCCATCTGCGCCTCGACTTCCTCGCCCGTCAGCGTCCGGGCCGGGTCGCGGAAGACAAACCGCACCAGCACGCGCTTCTTGCCCGCGTGCTTGGGATCGGGGAACAGCGACACGAAGCGGTAATCCTCGACGAACTTGAGCGCCCCGTCGCGCCGCGCCGCCTCCACCGCCGCCTCCACCTCCGCCCATCGCCGCGGGAAGTCCATCACGATGTTCACGTCGCGCTCGACCGCCGGGAACTGCGGCAGGGCGTGCACCAGCGACCGCGGCGGGAACGCCGCCAGCAGCCCGGGCAGGTCCAGTTCCGCCCCGGTGAGCCCCACCACGCCCGCCAGATCGTGCTGCCGCAGCGTCTCGGCCGAGAGCAGGCCATAGTGCCCCAGCGTCTTCCCGTCGAGCGTCACACGGGCCGCTGCGCCGGGGTCGAACGCGGCGCTCGTCGGCTCGACCGGGTCCACGCGCAGCCCGCTCCGCGCCGCCGGCCCCGCCAGCGCCTCGACCACCCGCTCGATCACGCCCCGCATCAGCCGCACGCCCGCGCGCTGGCGGTCAAACGCCTTCGTCGATCCCGTCTCCGGGTCCCGGGCCGGCCCGTCGGCCAGCAGCGCGAGCACCCGGCGTTCCTCGTGCCGCCCCGGCGCCGTCTCGCTGAACACGCTCGAGAGCTCGAACAGCCGCACGCTCCCCGCCTCCGCCGCCCGGTGGTCCTGGTTGACCCGCCGGCACGCCAAAAGCGACGGCAGCACGCTGGGCCGCAGCACGCCCTCGCCCTTGCGCCGCTCATCGCTCACCGCCAGCAACCCTCGCCCCGCCGGCGCGAACGCCTTCACGGCCTTCTCGCCCACGAACGAGAACGTCACCGTCTCCTCGAACCCCGCGCCCGTCAGCACCCGCGTGAGTTCCCGCACCGCCCGCTCGCTGGTCTGCGGCGGCGTCACCGCCACCGCCACGCGCTCGTGCACGGGAATCTGATCCAGCCCGATCGTCCGCGCGACTTCCTCGATCAGGTCCTGCTCGATCCGCACGTCCGGCCGGTGCGCCGGCACGGTGCACGCCCACGCGCCGCCCTCGTCCCGCACGCCGAACTGCTGCGCCTCCAGTGCTGCCCGCAGCCGGGCGTCATCGAACGCCGCGCCGAGAAGCTGCCGCGCCCGCGTAGGCCGGAACCGGATCACCGTCGTCCCCGGCAGCGCCTCGCCCGCGAGCAGCCGGGCCGGATCAACCGTCCCGCCCGCGATCTGCGTGATCAGCGCCACCAGCCGGTCCGACGCCTCCGCCACCGTCCGCGGATCGACAAACCGCTCGAACCGGTGCGACGCGTCGGTGCGGATCATCAGCCGCCGGGCCGCCTTGCGGATCAGCCCCGGCACCCACGCCGCGACCTCCACCAGCACATCCCGCGTGGCGTCGCTGACGGCCGAGCCTGCCCCGCCCATGATGCCCGCGAGCGACTGGGCCCGCTCCGCGTCGGCAACCACCAGCTCGCCCGCCTTCAACTCCACCGTCTGCCCGTCGAGCAGCGCGAGTTTCTCGCCCGCGTGCGCCCCGCGGATGACCACCGCCGCCGCCCCCGCCGCCCCCGCCGCGTGGTGCGCGAGCTTGGCCAGGTCGAACACATGCGACGGGTTGCCCAGTTCGAACGCGACGTAGTTCGTCGCGTCGACGACGTTGTTGATGGGCCGCTGCCCGACCGCCACCAGCCGCTCGCGCAGCCACGCCGGGCTCGGGCCGATGGCGACGCCCCGGATCACCCGGGCCGAGAACAGCGGGCACCCCGCCGCCCCCGGCACGCGGTTCTCCACGCGCAGCGTCGCGCCCGCAGCCGTTCCCGCCGGCGCCGACCACGCCGCCGCGTCCGCCGGCGGCCTCGTGAACGCGGGCTTGAGCGTCCGACCCGT
>FRDC01000801.1_pt4 | contig 12647 bp, 14 predicted proteins | sample 1106171 | NCBI WGS metagenome assembly FRDC01 (sample SAMEA3930566, study PRJEB13176) | freshwater metagenome | biome: Drinking water system; feature: drinking water; material: water | place: Singapore | collected 2014-12-20
TGTCTATAGTCAACGAAACAGTGATAGTGGAACTATGTGGTATACGCCACAGGGGTATTCTAACCAATACGGGACTGTTATAAACTCGTATGGTAGTAATGGTCAAATCGTTAATTGTTACGCAACACGATACGGCGTAACATGTGGCAGTTTTTGATTATACAAGAGCTATAATTAAAATCACTGGTTTTAAGATCGCACGACGAAGTGGGTTCAGTCTCCCTTTCCCACTTCACGAATAAAGATGTTAAACTATAAAATAGTTACATCACCGGTGGGTATATAATATCGCACATGGGGTATATCCGCCGGTCCAGCCGTATGCTGGATATATTCTCTTTCCGCTCCGCGAGGTGGGTTTGGTAATGTGCGCTTAGACCTCGCAACTAACACTTACATGACATATAATTTATGGAAGCTATTTTATCAGAATGTGAATATTTAAGACCTGTTATGTGGGATAGGTCTATGGACAAGGCCGATCCACAGGCTGTCATAGTCGTGAGTCATAAGATAGTAGGTTGGCATGTCCTGTCTAATCAATACGATGATAGGGCGGGCAGTGTGGATAAAATGGTTATAAAACCTGTTATACCATACGCTCCGACAGGTAATTACTACGATAACTATGATGTAGTAGGTTATATGCGGTCAGATGGTGGTGTCATCTCGTCTTTAGGAACGTTCATAACACTAGATGATTTTAAACTCGCATTTAAACCTAAAGAGCATCTGAACAGTAAGGACAATCCAGTTGATCCAGAGACACTAAACGACGTTATGGCTGACCCCTCTAGGTTTAGATTACGATAGAATCCTTAGTTTACGGTGCCTCTCTAATCTTTTCAGGACGCCTAACGGCGTCGCAGCCAAACTCTTTTACCCCATCGTACCATAATTTAGCTCGCCATTTCCACATACCATCTTCGATTAACAGATCGTAGAAGAGTTTATCTGCGGCATCTTTGTGGTGTTTAGCTAATAGCTCACGTTTAATGAGTCCATAGAGGGCGTCATGAACCATAGCCGCTACTCTACTTGACTGGCTATCCCACGTAGGGCCACTAGCACCATCCCATGCCCAACCTTTACGTATCAACAACATACCTTCAGTGTTGAGTTCCACAAATAAGAATCGTGCGGGTACTTCTGGACGTATATCTGTTTGAATATAAAAATCCTCAGCTAACTGATACTTGAAACCAGAAGTATAACGCATGGTCTTAGATCGATTAATCATGTCACTATCTCATCAAATTTTGTTATGGATTCGCATATACCCCGACACAATATACCCGCCGGTGTGTTGTCAGCGCTTGGGAATTGCAACCAAACACGTATCATACCCACATAGGTATCTAGGTCGAAATCCAAACCTATGGATATCTTACCCTCTAGTTTGCGCTGTTCTATTATAGCTGCACCTACAATCCTAGCGGCATCGTGAATGCGCATTTATCCCCCGGCTCGTACTTTGGTGGCCACACCAAGGCCCACACCTGTGGTGAGTATTTGTATCGGTTCCAATCCGGTGAGTGCCCCAGTCGCGGCTTCCATAGCTATAAGACCCACTAATATGACGAACACATCATCAGTCTTTTTGCGATCCGCCTCAAATAGATACCAGAAATATGACTTCTTACCCACATAGTCACTCAACCTGAAATCACGCAGATATAAGAAAAATAATGCTGATAAGGCCCCTATCGCTAGGTACATAGATTCTTTGAAATTAACGAATATAAATTTTAGGGCTTCGATATCCATAATACCACCTCCTATTTACATTACGGCTAACGCTATCCTACCTACGACAACAGCTAACTCTTCAATGGCTATTACTGCTGTTGACGTCTTAGATTCAGACAATAGCGTCAGTACAAGTTCGTCTAATGCTCTAGCACGGTCTTGATACTCTTTTAAAACTATTTTAGTACCATCACTATAGGTATCCCAATTTCGTATAACAACGTTTTCGACGTTTGTGTAATACGTTCGGAGCGCTCGATACGATGAGCTGAAGGAGCCTATATCGGTTAATAATTTCATCGGATCATTCTTTATCCTAGATCCCCATAATTCTCTAAATTTATTATACTCGGCCAGAGAATCAGCTACTATTTTAACATCGGATTCGGGTAATGACGAATTGATAGCAGCATCTAATACCGCCCCCGATTTTATTAGCTCATCTACATACACCGCTTTGGTACCTGTTTGTGCCACCTTAATCGGGTCAATTCCGCAACCGGCGGTAATCGTAATAGCTATTAACAGTAACAAATGTCTCATTTCTTCTCCTTAGAACATTGCATTGGTTACGTCAGCTATGCTAACTTTACCAACTAGTAGTAATACAAATACCGCAGCACCAACGAAAACTGGTATAAGAAACTTTGGATCACGTAGTCGCTTAAAAGTAATTGTATCGTGTTGTCTGGTGTCAACATTGAATGTCTTAAGTTTCAGATCATTCATTTCGTCTTTATTATTCAGTTTCAATGCTACAATTTCATCTTTACTAGTCAACTTAAGCGCTATGATATCATCATGCAGTTTGTTTAATGACGCCCGCGTTTCGTCTTGGTATTCTTTCAACCTCTTAGCCGTTTCTTCTTGACATTTAGTCAAATTTTCTACATTTACACTTAAGACGGCTATCGCGGCACCTAGATTACCATTTATATGGTCATAATGTCTACGACCGTACACCGTATTGTCGTCCATTTACTTAATTCTCCTTAGGTCAAAGTCTCTTAAAAACACTTTATAGGCTTCATCCTCTTGCTTCTCTAGTTGTCGTATCTTGATATCACGAGCTTTAGCCGATAAATTTTTATCTGCTTGTACGCGTAATATCTCGTCACGCATCCTAGCCGCAAGTTTACCTTGTTTTTCTTGCAATTTGAATAAGTGAATTAAATCATTTCGTTCGTCTAATGTCTTGGTCGTAGCAAAATCGGCGTTATCTTTAAGTGCACGTCTGAATTGTTCATATTCACGCTTAACGTTGTTAGCCTCCGACCAGAAACCACCGCGGGTATCTGAAACAGCTTCGGGGCTTCTTGCCAACTTACGAACCACCGGTATGTTCTGTAGTTCTGGTGTGACGCCTTGCGGCGCGTTGTATAATATCTGTCCTGTGTCTGAAGCAAACCTGCCCCAACCACCAGTCAGTGATTCCACCCAGTACTTAATAACATTTGGTGATATATCTATAACACCTTTGGTGTACTTATCCTCGCCACCAGATATATCATTTAGGAAAGATGACGTCGATTCATACCAAGTGTTACGTACACCACGTGTCATACGCTGACTATCCGGTATAGAATCCGAGAATGTGACTGGGTATATCGGCCTACCTAAACCATCGATATTAGCTTCTGGGCCTAACACCATCTTAGCCATCGTAGGTAGAACCATACTAGGTCGCACCTCGTACTCGCCTTTTGTTTCTACGATAGGATTACCAAATATGAAGAAATGTGTAAATAGCGCGCTGGCCATCTCCCATGCGGCGTCAGTAAGTGATTTACCGTGGGATATATCCGATAGTATATTGCCTATTTGGTGAAATATACCAAAACCATAGCTTACGGGTATCGTGGCCTGATAACCGCCTATATTAATAACTAAATTGCGTTCTTTAACATAACTAGGCGTATTTTTCCACTTACGTTCGTCGTCGTCACTACCGTTACGCATAGCTTCCGCTACTAGATAACTAGTTATAGCCATTGTGGACGCCAGCATCCACACTTGATTCCTGTGTGGTGATTGTGTGAATGCTTGCCCAAATATATGTAACCCCTGCATCCCAGGATTGAAGAATATATACGCGACACCCATCTTATTGGCGGTATTACCTTTTCGGTTGAAGTTCAAAAGGTTTTTAGCCATAAACGCTGCGTCTTGTCGTGAATGCCCTTCTTCCAACATTGTTTTATAAGTAGCCAACCGCATAGCGTTTTCTGCGATACCATTTATTGCTTCCATAAATCTTAGGAAATGTCCGATAACAGGTATCTTAGTTAACCGAGTATATCCTGTGGCAGAAGCAGCCCTTAGAGCTATTACCTTATGATTTATTTTCTTACCATTTGTTATGTAATCATCGTATATGCTGCTGTAAGCCATGTTGTATGCTTGTGTAGCCGACATAGATTCCATCGCATTCAGGACCACATCACGACCCACACGGTCCATATCTTCGATCCACGCAGCCCCGGTGTTGCCTCCATCCTGACGATAATCATCTACGAGCTTACTGGATTTAGGGTCTTTTTGATATTTAAATAGTTCAGGAAATACCGTCGGATAATTCTTCAAGACTTTCGCCGTAAACGCCGCCCCTTTCTGACCAGTCAGTACAAAGGTTCCACCACCAAGGTCTCGCACGATATTCGTGAATGTAAAATCCGGTGACCATGCCGTATAGGATTTAGATAGATACGTCATGAACCCTCTAGCCATACCGGCTATGCCGCCAAGGGCTTCCAATCCAACTTTCTTGAGCGCCGCAGCGGCTTCCTTATCGTGTATCTGCATGCGTATCTCATGCCCGTTCAAATACAACATGACCTCATTTTCTTGAGCAAACGGCCTATTTCGCATGACTATTTGCGGATCGGTTGTCTTACTTATGGTATAGGCACCTGGGTCCTTAAGATCTGCGATAAACTCCTGGGCTTGCTGCATACTACGAAACGATGTTATATCTTTATCTTTATAGGACACAACATACGCTTCACTATCCAAGGTCATCATGCGTCTAGGCGCACTTATCGTACCAATAGCCGGGTTATCCGCTTCTATTAAAAATTGAGCCACAGACTTAGCAAGTTTATTCTGTTCCACCTGCATTATCGCAACTTCATGCCCAAGTATCAGATTTTCAAATACGTACTCTTCACGGGTATCGTGGCCAAATCTACGTTTATCCTTCACCGACCTACGCAATTCTTTGCCACGTAACGGTACCCACTCCTTGTACCGCTGTTTATATGCTTGTGCTTGATCAGTAGATATCAAACCTTCTTGAACCCGCATATCTAACGTCATATTACCAATACTACGCATGCGGTCTGCTAAAGCCTTGAATTTAGCGAAATCTTTTCTGGATTCGTAGGACTTAACAACGCTACTGGCTTCCGTGTCAGTTATACCATTAGCTGTTGCCGACGCATCGTTATGTATAAAACGCATGTATGCGTTAGCCTCAGGTACATGGCGCATCTCCAGATATTCGGCCAATTCACCAATAGATATACCGGCTTTACCCGCATCTTTGACTAATGGAGTTACGATATCTCTACGAAAATCTTCCATCTTGTTAGCTGTCTTAGCTTTGGATAGGTTCTCACGAGTATATATGTCCGCCCATTCACTTATATTTATACCTTGTTTTTTAACCCAATTCTGTAGAGTTTTTATCCGTATCATATTGTCTTGATACAGTTCTCTAAAATTATCCAATCGGGTGGATTCAGGCAACGGTTCCGCCGGTTTTGGTGGATTAGCTTGTTCTATACGTTCGGCCTGTGTTCTCAAATTACGTGACGCCAATTCCGCATTAGCTTTCTCAGCCGTGAGATTAGGACCCATAGGTATGTTGGGTTTAGGCGCCTTAGTTGGATTTATCACCGGTGGTGGCGTACCTGGAGGTAATGGTTGCTGCGGCGTAGCTACGGCGGCACCACCCACAACATTAGAACTTTTCAACAAACCACTTTTGTCGCGTATCTTAGCCAATGGGATATTGTTTTTAGTCACCGCTTTGAATATGCTCACATATTCGGGTTTTGTTGGCGCGATAACGGTTTGCCCAGCTCTGGAGTCCAGCACGCCCATAAGCACCCCGGATTCCACAGCACTTCGCATTCTCGGACTAACGCTGAGTTCTGAACCTGGATTTATCACCGCGAACATTCTATCCGTACCACTACCCCTAGCTATTTGCCTAAGGTTAGCCGCTAGTCGTTTTTCATCCATACTAACAGCACTCTCTGGAACATCCATGATAGCGGTAACACGATTATTCGTATCTAATCCTATTAACGTAAAGAAACCTGTTTTTTGCTGCATACCTTTAGCTAGGTTAGCTAAATCGTCAGCATTTTCCATCTTTAGATTTACTGCCCAATTATCTAACGAATATTGCTCCGCTGCGGCGATATCTAAAGACTTTGCCTCTACATCACCCAATGGGTCTATAACAGAATAACTATCTGAATCGATTACGATGTGCCCCAATAAACCGCTGACGTCACCACCAATATTCTTGGTTGCTTCTACGTCCTGGTTAGATGGTGTCGGATCACCTGTGGGGTGGTTATGTAGCAAATAGTATCCGGTTACACTTTGATCTTTTAGTTTGTAATCTTTGACAGCATCTAAGACATCATCACGATTGAATTGTACACTTCCAGCTAATCTGGATGACATAGCGAAATGGTTCACGATGGTATTGTTATCGTTAACCAAAAACACTCTCAATGTCTCCATTCTAGGGTCACGAAGTACCTGCGCCAATTCGGCTAAGTCATTGGCATTATTCACTTTCTTACCAACCAACGTGTCGGTACCTGATTCTTTAAAATTCTGTGCTATACGTATAGCCGTAGGTGTAGCGCCCAAACGTTCAGCAGCTCTACGTATCGTCGTATTGTATACGTTATCTGAAGCCTTCATGGCTTCACCAGTTATATCTGGTCTTAAGGATATTTGGTCATTACTATATACCGAATCCCGATTAGATAGTTGGCCACGTATACTTTCTACACGAGCATTGAGGTCGTTTAAGTATGCGTCGATAGCCCCAGATTCTCTGGCTCTGGATAATTTACCCAGTACCGTATTGAAATTCACCGGGGTATCACCCTTAACATTACGTATTAGATCAACGAGTCCCTGCTCAGTTATGGTTGGTAACTCTCCAGTTCTAGGATTCCGCATTAAGTGCACGATATCTTTAACAAACTGCCCATCCGTAGCCGTAGGGTTAGCTATACGATCAACCAATTGTGATGGTGTGTATCGGTTAGCTATTCGTGATGACACGGGCATACGATTACCTATATCCGTTCTGGCCATTTCTACAGCCAAACTATTAGCATCGGTAGTATCCGCGAATACTGATTCTGTAGCAGCCACCGGTGGCGTGCGTGGTTCTATCTGTAATTCATTGGCTAAAGTCTCTATATCCGTTAGGTCTTGTCTACGGGCATAGGCTATCTGTAGAACATTTTCATCGCGACTTCCCCACGTATCTGGATTCTCGGATTTACGTGCCTCTTGTCCACTGATTAACGTGTTCAGTTCTTCTAACTTCGTTCTGGGTAACCACGCTTCCTCAGATATTTGACGTTCTAATATGGATTTACGACGCTCCAATACGGATATAGCTTGTTCAGTATCAGGAAGTGGTTCACCAGACGCACGCTGCGCGTATCTACGTGCTAATGCCTGTTCATTGAGTCTATAAAACTTATTAACACGTTGCTCTATTGTAGATAAGGTGTTTTCTGACGCTGTTTTTCCTGACGACGTTTCTGTTTGCTTGGTTTGAGTGGCCGCATTTGTAGCTCCTTCTATGGGTAAGTTAATTGTTCTGGTAGTTATTGCGTTCAACAAGGCGTCACTACCAGCTTTTGTGTCGAATATATCACCGGGTGTTACAGGTTTTCCTGACACTACGTTTTTAGCGGCGGCTATGGCATCATCAACAGATTTAGTTGCCGCGATACCTGCGGTTTTGTCAATGATATTTTTTGTGTTGATATCGCTTGCCTGTTTAGCTATATCCGGTGCTTGTGTAGTCGCTTCCTGCGCGAGTGTATTTAGTTGCGCGATCGTTGGTTGTGCATCACGATCCTTACGCTTAATATTAAGCAATGCCCCTGGTACGGATATCGCGCCACCTGTTAAACCGCCCGCTGCGGCACCAGATAATGTCGCAGCGGTCACCCCACGAATTGGGTCTATACTTGGATCTACGAATTTTTTCTCAGTCAGATTCGTCAAATATTCTTCAACCCCGGATTGTGGTGCTTCTTGCACCGCCTCAGTACCAGCACCTTTAACCACAGTCGGCACCAATCCTGGTGACGGGGTTATACCTTTAGTCTGTCTGGCCAATGCGCCTAAAGCACCACCACCAGTTACCGCGCCTATAGCACCTGTGGCTAATCCAGTTTTGACAAATACTTCGTTAGCCGCGTCTTTAGCTATACGTTTTATTGCCTCTTCAGGACCCACCTCTTGAGCTAGTTTATTGTATACAGGGGATTTAGACCATTCTTCTTTTGGTAGTTTTAGTAATGACTGTTCAAAAGAATCCGCGTTTATTGATCCGGCTACGACACCTTCACCTGCGCCAAAACCTACGGCTGTGGGTATAGCCGCAGTTAATTTAGCCCCGGTGGTAACGCCGCTTGCAGACCCACTGAGCAGTGATAATGTAGAACCGCCTATACCTAGACTAGCTAATCCTTTGGCCGCAGATTGTATAACCGCGGTACCGGCTAGGCCTGGGACTATGCCCGCTATCATTGATGGCAGGGATCTACCGGACGTCGCCAGTAGCGCTCCCGTAGCATCTTTGGATAACTTAGCGCCTACTAAAGATGTGGGATCATCCTCAAATATGGATGAATTAAGTGCTTTTTTACCAGCTTCGGTCATCCGAGACTCGAAACCGGCTTTATATCTAGCCCCAGTCTCTCTGAACTGTTTTCCTATTTTGTCCGCCCCAGTTTTCTCAACCAGATACCCCAGTCCAGATAACGCGTCCCCAACACCGATCCCTGTGGTTTTTAGGAAGTCACCAAAAGTCATGTCTGATGCTTTTACCTCTGGTTTAATGGGACTGGCGAACCTAACCGTATTTAATTTAGCACTAACCTCATGCAGTGGTTTACCTGTTTTCTTGGCTATCAATGCGTACAACTCATCATCGGTCTTATTTGACAACGATGGGTTGTGTAGTCGGAATGCTTCTAACGGGTCTTTAGGATTAAGTTTATCCGATATTTCGCTAAAAGGTTTACCTGTTTTCTGTGCGACAATACCCATTATCGCGGTATTATCGAGATGTGCTAAATCTGGATTATCTTGTCTGAATTGTTGAAACGGTCCTAATTTTTTAGGCGTCATTTTAGGAACATTTCTATACTAGACAAATCTACGTCACCTGTTTTTAACTTTTTTGATTTATCTTGAGGGGCTGCAATCTGGTTAGCCATATCCGCTTTGCCTTCCATTATTTGCCTACGTAATTCTAATTCTGCTTGCTTACGTGCGTTAGCCCCTGCTTGTGTTATGTTGGTACGGGCGTTTGCTTGTTGCTGGATAAATCTAGCCCTAGTCATAGCCGCCTCGTCACGTAATTTTTGACCTTGCAGCCGTTGTTCAGCCTTCAATGTTTCTATTTTAGTTGTGGATTCTTCTCTAGCAGCATTCTTAGCTAGATCTGATTCCGTCTTGGCTTGTATACGCTGTAAACCCAAGCCATGTTTATAATACGCTTCACCACGGTTAACTGCTGCAACGGCCTCTGCCCTACGCATATCGTATTGGTGTGCAATGTCCTTATCTAAGATGTCTTTGAACACGGACAACTTAGCTTTCTCAGACTCTATATTACCTCTAGCGTAGCCACCAACGGCTCCCGCTGCTAATAACCCCAATAATGGCATAATTAAGCTCCTTGTAATAACCCCGGTGCAGCTTGCGCACCCGGTCCTATTGCCGCTGCAGCATAAGCACCTTGCGGTACTTGATCTTGCGCTTGTTGCGCCATCTGCATCTGCATCTGTGCTGGCGATGGTGGTATGTTGTTATCTTTTCTGAAATTAGGGTCTAACTTATCTTGCATGCCACGTATAAACATTTCTAGAGCATCGGCGTATGTTTCATCTGTTGCGTTATCAATGCCTGTGGCATTTATGTGATCACATACCGCTGCTAATAGTATAGCACCTGCGGGTATGATAGCCGCTTCAGGAATAGGATCGTTTTTCAGCGTGCTAGCGTCATACATTTGCGTCATAATGTTGACGGCCCCCGCCCCAAGTTCATTAGCTAGTGGAACTTGGTCTCGTGGGCGTATGCTATCAAATATCGTTTTGTGTGTCTTGTCACCAAATAATATTGTCATACCGTCATTAACAACTTGCACGATATCATCTTTTAAGTTAGGATCTTTAACATTATCTAATACCTTTTCTGTTATAGTGTCGGGAGTAGCTGTCAATTTATTAGCGCCGCCACTAAGATCCCCTACATCATCAGCATCAAAATCCTCGCCATTAGATTCAGAATCGTTAGGTTCTTTCTCTAACTTATCATTATCTGTGGTATTTTCTTCGACATCCTGTTTGAGTAAGGCCATGTTTAATACTCCTTATCTACGACCGAATAGCGCCGTGTTTAAAATATTCTTAAGTATATTACCAATATTGTTAGCCGCAGTCTGTATAGCTGGTGTTATTTTAGTAGGGGGACTGCTAGAAGGTTTTTGTACCCCAGGCCCTGACGATACCTTCTTGCCCGTCGTAGGAGAAGGTGCCGTGGATATCGGTGCTCCGGTGTAATTTCGTGGAAAAGCTCCTAAAGGCTGTATGGTGCTGCTTGTAGGTTTTATCGATGCTGATGGTGTCGAATTGACACGTGTTATAGGCACACTTGTCGATTGTACACTAGAGTTAAATGAATTCGCTGCGGATACCGATTTAACGAACGGATTCGTAGTGGTCGTACTACGATTAGTCGTCTTAGCTGTAGATATCTGTTTAGGCGCTTGATAACGCAATACGGTAGATCCTGCTGGACGGATTTCAGCCCCGGTGTGTATATCTCGTAAAAAACCACCATCTGCGTTAGGATCATATACCGCTGTTCCAGATGGGTTATTATTATATAGTATATTAGAACCTACACCTTGCGTAGGTATGTGCGTGAGAGGATCTGGTGGTGCTACCTCAGCCACCCCCAAACCGAACTTAGCTATAGTACTCTGACTTAGTTGCATATGTACTACCTTGAAACGAACCCTTGGTCTAAGAACCCTCCAGAATTTACCGCTGGTGCTAGACTAGGTACCGAAGCCATGTTCTGTCTGGATATATTGGCTTGTTGTTGATCAAATCGTAGCCGTGCCATAGCCGGTTCTTGATTCAATTTAGTAATCTCGTACAGCAGATACGCATCGGAAGCCCCTGCTAATGCCTGCATGCCCCACATAGACGTACTATCATATCTAGCCATAAGGTCTCGTAGGCGTTCATCGAAAGGCAAAGTTTCCCCGGTTTGATTATTAATCCCTCCCATAGGTGATGCTGCGCCTCCGAAATTGGCAGCAGTAGTACCTGTCTGTATCGTCGGTGTCGGCACTTTGGATCCACCAAACTGCCCTGTGGAATTTAGCAGACCCACCTTTCCCGCTTCGGTGTTAGCCAGCGGACCGAAGGTTCCTAAACGCGTAGCATTTGACTGTTTAGCTATCGAACCCCAGGATCTTGCCGACGCGGCTGCGCCACTTAATCCTTTTGATAACAGACCAACGCCAATACCCACGCCACCTATCATAGATGCTATCCCGCCGATATTGGTTAACGCTTTAGACCCGGTTATCGCGCCCACGGCCTGCATGGCACCACCTACGATAGCAACGCCGGATATCAACCCGGATAAACCACCCACCGCCGACACGCCTGCGGATATTGCGCTACCTGCGGCTGCTGCGGCGCTACCTATAGACGCACCTACGGCGGCTACTGCTGGGACTGCTGGCATATAAAATCCTCCTTGGAAACTCCGTACCATTTTGTATCGTACAATATACCATTCAATTGGTACGACAATTTATTAACCCCTATAAATTCCAAATTCAACGACCGGCACAATTTATCTGCCAGGCTATTGAAACTAGGTACTTCGGTAATGATTCTCTTGCAGTTATCTAAATTATAGAACGCCCACAACAAAGCACCCTTACCAATATCAACAGACCTACCATACGCCGGTTGTAGCAACATTGTGTGTACCTCGTAGGTCACGAGATTACATCTTTCAGCCATGAACATACCGAGTAGACGGTTATCATCGTACACTACTAACCACGTGAACTGTCTATCATCGATAGGCGCTATAAACAAATCTGGGTCTATTAAACTATCATCTATGATGCTGGGCCATACGTACCTATTCTTAACGACATCTTCTATTAACCGCCTGTTGCGGGTTACTTCAAAACGTATCATGCAACACCGATGGGTGACGCCCTACCTAATACGTTACCGTAATCATAGTATATGTGTCCACCAGCCAATCTGAATATTTGAGCTAATGGGTCGTTTATTTTTTTACTTCCACCTAACACACCGCCCTGTGTTTGACCTATATACTTCTCAAGGCTTATTTTTTCTATTTGCCCGGTTTGCACCAATTGTTCTACCTGTTTATCAAAATTCTTATTAGCTTGTTTCTGTTGGATAGTCACAACAAATCTAGGATCTATCTTTAGAACACTGGATATATTACGTGCAAGTTCCGTAGATATGCTACCACCCACGGTATTAAATTCTGTAGGCTGTGAAGGGTTCTGACCCAATGCCTCACCAGTGGTTGGGTTCTTAAATTGTGGA
>FRDC01003848.1_pt1 | contig 12644 bp, 13 predicted proteins | sample 1106171 | NCBI WGS metagenome assembly FRDC01 (sample SAMEA3930566, study PRJEB13176) | freshwater metagenome | biome: Drinking water system; feature: drinking water; material: water | place: Singapore | collected 2014-12-20
GGATGCCGAGGACGGCGTGGAGGAGGAAGGGGTCGAGTCGGGGAGTTCCGACGGGTCCATCGAGCTGAGCACCTGCTCCACGCTCTGCACCAGCTCCGCTTCCGCGGCTTTCGTCAGTTCCGGGGTCGGTTCCGGCAGCCGCGTCGGCGGGGAGAGCACTTCCTCGGTCACGACCGAAGCCAGGATCTCGTCCTCCTGCTTCTCCTGCGCTACCTTGGCCACCGAGCCCCGCGTCGAGACTGCTTCCGCCTCGGCCAGTACCGTGTCCAGCGAGGCTGCTGGCGAAGTCGAGGGGGACGGCGTGGTGGGGGTTGAGGGCGCCGTAGTAGAGCTCTCGCTTGAGGGCGTCAAGCTCGTCGCCGAGGGCGATGACTCGGAAGACGAGGTCGATGAAGTAGTCGTGCGGGACGGTGTCGGCGTGGAAACTGGTGCTGAGGGTACGCTCGGCGTTGCGGAGGTAGCTGGCGGAGTCCATGGCTTCTCATTCTGAGGGGTCGGCAGCGGCTCACCCCAGTCGATCCGACGGGTTTTGGGCTGGATGCCGAAGAGGCGGCGGAGGAAGTTGAGCATTAGTGTGACCTTTAGTGGATGGGCGAGGGTTACAGCCAGAGGATATAGCTTATCCCTCGCCCATTGCGAAGCAGCGGGTTAGTCCCAAGAGAGAGCACCAGCTGACTGATACTCGGTGACCCGCGTCTCAAAGAAGTTCTTTTCCTTCTTGAGGTCGATGGCTTCTGACATCCAAGGGAAGGGGTTCTCGGTCTCGGAGAAGACAGGATGGAGGCCGAGCTGTCCGCAACGCCGGTTCGCGATGAAGTGCATGTACTGTTCGCAGAGCTGGGCGTTGAGGCCGAGGAAGCCCTGAGGCATGGTGTCGCGACCGTAGGCAGCTTCGAGTTCAGCAGCTTCCAGGATCATCTGGCGGATCTCCTCCTGGAACTGCTCGGTCCAGAGGTGCGGGTTTTCGGCCTTGATCTGGTTGATAACGTCGATACCGAAATTGAGGTGGATCGACTCGTCCCGGAGGATGTACTGGTACTGCTCCGCGATGCCGACCATCTTGTTCCGACGACCGAGGGAGAGGATCTGCGCGAAGCCGGTGTAGAACCACATGCCCTCGAAGCAGACGTAGAAAGCGACCAAATCCTTGATGAAGTGCTGGTCGGCTTCGGGGGTCCCAGTCTTGAAGTTGGGGTCGTCCAGAGCCTTGGTGTGTTCGAGAGCCCAGGCGGCTTTGTCGGTGATCGACGGGACTTCGCGATACATATTGAAGAGCTCGCCTTCGTCCAGGTCGAGAGACTCCACGATGTACTGGAAGGTGTGGGTGTGGATGGCTTCCTCGAAAGCCTGCCGGAGCAGGTACTGCCGTGCCTCGGGATTCGTGAGGTGACGGTAGATGGCGAGGACGATGTTGTTGGCGACGAGGGACTCGGAAGCAGCGAAGAAGCCGAGATTGCGCTTGATCATCCGGCGCTCGTCCTCGGTGAGGCCGTCGCGAGACTTCCAGAGCTTGATGTCTTCCGCCATACCGACTTCGGTCGGCATCCAGTGGTTGTTACAGCCGTTGAGATACTTCTCCCAGGCCCAGCGGTACTTCATGGGCAGGAGCTGGTTGACGTCGGCACGGCAGTTGATAAGCCGCTTCTCGTCCACAGTCACACGACCTGCGCCCCGGTCGATCTGACCGAGGCCTTGGGCGGTAGCTTCTGATGAAGCGGCGTTGTTGGTTTCCCAATCGAGCATTGTTCGAGTTCCTTACTGGCAGGCTTCGCAGTCGGGGTTGTCGATCGCACAAGCCATAATAGCCATTTCGGAGCGGGTCGCTTCGGCAGGCAGAGGTGTGCGACTGACTGCGACTTCCGCAGGCTTGATGACGGGCGCAACAGTCGGGGAAACCGGCGCGGGGGCGACGGAGACAGCATTGAGCTTGCCGTCAGTCTTGTTGAGCGTGGACTTCTCGACCGAGGTAGCCGAAATGGAGCGGAGGTAGTAGGTTGTCTTGAGACCCAAGTTCCAGGCCAGACGGTACATTTCGTCCAGCTTCTTGCCCGAGGGGTTGACGACGTAGAGGTTGAGCGACTGCGACTGGTCCAGCCACTTCTGACGGCGGGAGCCGGCTTCGAGGAGCCACTTGGGTTCGATCTCGAAGGCGGTGGGGTAGAGCGCCTTGATGTCAGCCGGGATGCGGTCGATCTGCGAAAGGGAGCCGTCGTAGTACTTGAGGTCGGTGATCATGACCTCGTCCCAGAGGTCCAGAGCCTTGAGGTCACGGACCAGCTGCGCGGTGACAGTCGTGAAGTCACCGGACATCGTGGAGCGGACCGAGAGGTTGCTGAACGAAGGTTCGATGGACTGGCGGACACCCACGATGTCGGAGATCGTCGCCGTGGGCGCGATAGCCATCGTGTTGGAGTTGCGCATCTTCTGGACGGCGACCTTAGCCTTGAGCGCAGCCCAATCAAGCTTGCTGGAGCGGTCCATGAGAACGGGGCGACCGCGTTCCTGTTCGAGCAGGTCAATGCTGTCGATCGGGAAGATACCCTGGGACCAGAGCGAGCCCTCGTAGGAGGGGTAGGCGCCACGTTCGACAGCCAGATCCGACGAAGCTTCGATGGCGAAGTAGGAAATGGCTTCCTGGGATTCGTCCGCGAACTGGACAGCGGCATCGGAGGCGTAGGGCAGGCGGAGCGTGTAGAGCGCGTCCTGGAAGCCCATCATGCCGATGCCGACCGGACGGTGCCGGAGGTTGGAACGACGCGCCTCGGGAATGTTGTAGAGGTTGATATCGATGACGTTGTCGAGCATCCGCATGGCGGTCCGGATGGTGCGACGAAGGTGCTCGAGGTCGAGGCCTTCGGGAGTGGTGTGGTTGGCGAGGTTGATGGAGCCGAGGTTACAGACCGCCACTTCGTCCAGCGAGGTGTTCAGCGTGATCTCGGTGCAGAGGTTCGAGGAGTGGACGACGCCAACGTGCCGCTGCGGCGAGCGGATGTTGCAGGGGTCCTTGAAGGTGATCCAGGGGTGGCCAGTCTCGAAGAGCATCGAGAGCATCTTGCGCCAGAGGTCGACAGCCTTGACGACCTTGTGGTTCTTGATCTGGCCATCCTTGGCCAGCTGCTCGTAGTGCTCGTAGCGGGTCTGGAAGGCGGAGCCGTAGAGATCCACGAGGTCGGGCGTGTCGTTGGGCGAGAAGAGCGTCCAGGTGCCGCCGTCTTCGACCCGCTGCATGAAGAGGTCGGGAATCCAGTTCGCCGTGTTCATGTCGTGGGTACGGCGACGGTCGTCACCGGTGTTCTTGCGGAGGTCGAGGTAGTCCTCGATGTCGAGGTGCCAGGTCTGGAGGTAGGCACAGACCGCACCCTTCCGCTTGCCGCCCTGATTGACGGCGATGGCGGTGTTGTTGGCGACCTTGAGGAAAGGCACGACGCCATCGGACTTGCCGTTGGTGCCCTTGATAAGCGAGCCGAGGCCCCGGACATTGGACCAGTCGTTGCCGATGCCGCCGCTGAACTTGGCGAGAGCGGCGTTGTCACTGATGCCCTTGAAGATCTGCTTGAGGTCGTCCCCGATGGTGGTGAGGAAGCAGGACGACATCTGGGGGTGCCGGGTGCCGGAGTTGAAGAGCGTCGGCGTCGAGGTCATGTAGTCGAAGGAGGAGAGCAAGTTGTAGAACTCGATCGCCTTGTCGTCCCGGTCGATCTCGCGGATCGCCAGACCCATCGCCACGCGCATGAAGAACGCCTGTGGCAGTTCGTAGCGAGTCTTGTCGACGTGGAGGAAGTAACGGTCGTAGAGCGTCTGGAGGCTCATAAAGGTGAACTGGAGGTCGCGTTCCGGCTTGATAGCAGCGGAGAGGCGGGGGAGGTCGAAGAGTTCCAGTTCGGGGTCGAGCAGACCGGAGCGGGTGATGCCGGTGTTGATGTAGGCGGGGAAGTACTCGGCGTAGAGCGTCGCCATATCAGCTTGGGTGGCGGTGGTCGGCGTCTGGAAGACGTAGGAGAGGACTTCGGTGCGGATCTTGTCGAGGAGCAGGCGGGCAGCCGCGAAGGTATAGTTCGGCTCCTGTTCCACGCAGATGCGAGTGGACATAACGAGGGCTTGGGCGACCTCGGTCTCGGTGATGCCGTCGTAGATGTTCTTGTAGAACTCGTCCGAGATCTTGTCGGGGTTGACGCCGTCGAGGCCGGTGGTCGCCTCGGTAATCAGGGTGCGGACGCGGGCGTCATCGAGGGGGACGAGGGTGCCGTCTGCAAGCTTGACGTTGGGGAGCGCGGTTTCGGGCTTGCTGCGGGCCTTGCCCTTGGCAGCTTTCTTGGCCCGTTCCTTAGCCTTGGTGTCGCGGTAGAGGATGTAGGCTTTGGCGACCTTGAACTGGTCAGCGCGCATAAGCGCCAGCTCGACCTGGTCCTGGATGTCTTCGATCTGGCAGGTCTTGCTACCGTTCGCCTTGCGGACGAGGACTTCGGTGACGGAGGTCACGATGCCGTCCACGATTTCCTTGACGCGGCGGGAGGTAGCAGCTTCCTGACCTTCGACTTCACGAAAGGCTTTGGTGACACCGTTACCGATCTTGGAGCCGTCGAAGGGAGTGACGGAGCCGTTTCGGCGGATAACTTGGAGAGAGGCGGCAAGGAGCGAAAGAGGGGCAGCGTCGGAGCGCTCAGCACCGGAAACAGCGGACATCAGGAGACCTTTACTTTATTGAGAGACTCGGCAGGAGTGGAGTAATCGTGCCGGGCGTCTGAGTCGAACATGACATAGGGTTCACGTAGTTGAAGACAGAGAANNACAGAGAAGATTAGTCCTGACAGGGGGCAGATTTGCTGCCGTCGATGTACTTCCGCCAGGGAATGAAGCAGCCGTCGAGGAGCCGGAGGAAGCCCCAGTGCTGGCTTTTCCGGAAGGCCCAGACTAGGGTCGGAATCTTCCCGGTGCCGACCATGGCGAGGTGCGGGTCCTGCTGCGGGTGCTTCTGGTAGCGTCCAGTCCAGGGGCCGAGGACACGGTGGTAGTGGTCGGCGGGGCGGTAGTGGAACCGGAAGGCACGGACGATCTGGAACTTGGTAGGGATGGGGGTGCCGGGAGGGACGTCCTCAACCGGGTAGAGGGAGACCTGCTCGACGTAGGACCGGAGCTGGAAAGTGATGAAGGCCCAGGGGTGGTTGTGGAGGTCGGGATCGACGTCGCCACGATGGAAGAGGTGGAAGCGGAGGCGGGCGAGACCGCACCGCGTCATGTAGGGAGACCAGCCGGAACCGTCGGGTTGGTCCGCACCGTAGAGGGTCTCGAAGAAGAAGGGGCCGAAGCGCATAGGGAAGCTCCCAGATCAATTGGGAGATATAGTGCGCTAGGGTCTGGGCCGCCGCGCCCAGTCACCAGTTGCGGGTAGGCTAATTCAACTCGTGCTTCGGAGCGGGCGCGGCTGACACCTGCGGCTCGTAGTGTTCGAGCACGGAGAAGAGCGCGAACACCTTGAAGAAGATCATGTCGACACGGCCGTTGACGAAGGTCTCCTGATGGTGCGGGAGGAAGCCGTGCTTGAGGTAGGCACGGTATCTCCGGAAGAGCTCGTCAGGGGCCGAGAGGACATGAGCCCGGAAAGCTTTGAGCTTGCCGAGGATGGCCTTGCCACCGTACTTCTTGAGGTCACGGAAGACCGACTCCACCTGGCCGTGGGCCTGTCCGTTCTTGAAGGTCTGGGTGAGGTCTTGGTGGTAGCGAGCCGGGGTCGGCACATGGGGGTGGAGTTCCCATGCGAGGACACAGGCCATGGCCTTCTCGCAGCTGGTGAAGATATCCTTCGGACCGAGGTTGATCAGACCGGCGCGGGTCTTGGTCTGGGGAAGATCAGCAGCCGTCAGCTCCGGCAGAGGTGCAGCAGGTTCCACCGCAGGCTGGTCGAGGAAGGTCCCCTCGGGCAGCGTGGTGACGCGGTAGCCGAGCTGGTCAGCCAGGTGCTTGAGCAAGGTCTTGGCTTCGGGCTCGTCTCCAAGCTCGACCGGGACATGGTCCTGGCCTTGAAGGAGGGAGGCGACCCCTTCGACCCCCAGATTAGATTTACGCGTGCCGTCCGGAAGAATGGCTGTGATCTTCTTCCGGAGAGCCAACTTCTCAACAGTCGTACTCATGGGAACGTCCCCTGTCGAGAGGTGCGGCATTGCACCTCTTTCCCGCTAGGAGATTCACGGAAGGGTCCAGGGAGTTGCTCCCTATAGAGCCCCTCGTGAAGCCCTTTTGCACAAGAATATAGGGCTATGGGTATAGAGTTCGGGAGGTACTGCGGGATAGCCAATTTGGATTAGTCCAATCGGATTAGAGAATGGTTAATCCAGCTCAGACGAAGCCGTGTTTGGCCAGCTCGTCAATAGTGGCTTGGACATTGTCGGGGTCGTGCAGGATGAAGATCCCACCGTGGTCGATCCAGAGGTCGCGGTACTTGTGCCAGTCATCGACCAGGACGTCTCCTGGCTGCTCCATGTGGATACGCTTGTCCTTGGAGGCACAGGTGATGACCGGGACTTGTGGGCCGAGAGTCTGGGCGACCCAGGTGCGCTTATCCGCAGCAGCTTGTTCGGGGAACGAGGAGGGACANNGGAACGAGGAGGGGCAGCCGGTAAGGATGGGCGGGTTGTACTTCGCGTAACGCTCCCACAGTTCCACAGAACCTCTCATGCGAGGGAGATTAGCGTAGAAGCCCGGCTGGTTCCGAGCTGCCCGCCACATATCTCCCTCGCGGAGGTCTTTGGGGTACTTGCCCGTCAGTTGAAAGATGCCGGTGTCGAAGTCCGCATGGACTCCATCGAGATCAAAAAACAGGCGGGGCATACAGAATCCTTTAATTCCGGACAGACGGTGGAGGATATAGCGTTTCCTCGTTCGGAACCTTAGGAAAGGGTGTGAGGACGCAGTGGGAGTGGTTCATTGGGCAGTGAGTTACGGAGACCTCACGAGGCGCAAAGATGAACTGCGGGAACTCTTCTGCGAAATCTACCTTCGCGATGGGGCCGTAGTAGCGCCCGTCGTGCAAATAGTAGAAATTCGGATCATACGTACCCTGGAACCCCGAGGGCTATTTGAAGTCACTTTCCGGAAAAGAGGGATACTGCTCCAGCCACCGGAAGAACGTATCAGCACGGCCACCCATCCCACTTACACCCCATGTTTTTTGATTGAAAGATTTGGCAGATATAGACTATTGCCGATCAAGATGAAAGGCCGAGACGCTCGTCCCGGCCTTCAAAGTTCACAGCTAAGTGAAGCTCTTAGATATCGAGGTAGCGGTTAGCCGTCTCCCGGACATCTGCGAAGGTCTGCTCACGGACGATCTGGCCGTCCTTGTAGACCGTCTGGAGCAGGTTCTGCCAGTCGAAGCCGGTGTCGACCTGCTGGACATCCACCTTCCCGGGTTCCACCGGGACGATGAAGCGACCGCGCTTGCTGGCCTTGGTCGGGTCCGTCTTCGGATTCTTGAAGACATCGTGCCAGACCCCGTCGATACGGATGGCCGAAGCCTTCATAGCGAAGCGGCAGGTGTCACGGTTGACGAGTTGGAGCAAGCCTCCACCCATACCGAAGACGATGTTGTCGACCGCGAAGCCCTTGATCTCGAGGTTGAAGAGGATACGGTTCAGCGACTCGTGATTGATGCCGTCACCCTGGAGGACGCGGACCTTGGGGTGCAGAACCTTGAAGCCCTTCGAGTTCACGGTGCCACCGAAGATCTGGTAGAGCTTCTCGATGATCTGCACCGGGACGATGGCGGGGTCACCGCTGTCCGGCCGCACGACCAGCGTGGCGTTCATGTCAAGGACCTGCTGCTTGAGCGTACCCCCGAAGATGTTCTCGACGGCGTTCTCGAGGTCGTAGCTGTCCGAGACGATCGACACGATGTTGCCGCTGCCGAACTGCTTGAGCAGGTTGGCGTAGGCATCGGCCTCGCGGTCCTGACCCCACGAAGTGATGGTGCTGTGTTCCGCAGCCGGAACCGAGAAAGCAGCCATCGGCTCGTTGTAGTAGGCCCGCGCAGCCATGGTGGCGACGATGGTATCAGTGCCCTTGAAGTTGACGAGGTGAGCCATGCCACCGAGCGCAGCCGATTCCTTCGAGCTGACCCCGCGAGCCCCGAAGTCGTGGAGCTTGAAGTCGATGCCGCTGACGTCGTCGCTGGTCTTGTCGAAGGCCCGCTTGATCTGCTGCTTGCACTCGAAGCTGAGGGTAGCAACCGTCGTGGGGTACCAGATAGCCCGGAGCAAGGCGGTCTCGAGGAACGAGGTCAGCCAGAAGCAGGCGGGGTCGGTGTTGACGATGGTGACGAGCGGGGTGCCCGCAGCGACGACCATGCCCTCGGGCAGAGCCTTAATCTCGACCGGCAGGTAGCCGTTGTGGACTTCGATGATGTGATCCCAGATCGATCGGTCGAAGGGCTCACCGTGTGCAGCCCAGACTTCGGCGGCTTCATCGACCATAGCGGTCGTGATCGGCGTCAGGAGATACTGGAGGACGAAGGCCTGGAGACCGAAGAACAGAGTCTTGTCGAAGCGACCACCCTTGCGGGCTTCGATGTAGCTGTAGACGTACTCGGTGCCCGGAGGGTACTGGAGGAAATGGCTGGCCTTGTACGAGTCGGTGTCCAGGAGCGGGTTCTCGAGACCCGAGGTGAAGAGTGGGCGACGGAGCTTGAACTTGAGGTCCGGAGCAGCGAGGCTTTCACCGTAGAAAGCGGCGGCGGTAGCAGTCATTCCAGCGTGCGACATGACAGAGACTCCCTCTTGTCGTGATGGCCGGTGGGGTAATCCCCGGTGGCCGTTGATGATGGATATAGTGGGTTAGGCGGCTTCAATTACGAAGTTCAAAGAGTCATACTTCCTAGCATTCTCTTCGGCCCATAGGGGCTGAAGGTTCCAGAAACCGAAAGCTAAGACTTGATGAAGCTTCTGAGTTAGATCGAAGTGGCAAATAGGTATAATATGATCGATTACCCATTCGCCATAGTTGTCCCAAGACATACCTTCTCGGAATTGTTTCTCTAGATGGCGCATCAAGTCAGGGACAGAACACCCAATCAAGTCAACGGTCTTAGCGGACTTCCTGAGGTTCTGGCTGTTCAGAGCTGCATGCAAGCGGCTACGGAGACAGCAGGCTAACTTGAATTGAGGGTCCGTGCGATACCTCTCCGCACGATGCTTGGCAATCCTTTCCCGGTTCTCGTTCTTGTATCGACGTCCACGCTCGCTAGCCTTTTCAGGGTTCTCTCTATGCCAGCGAGCGTTATTCCCTAGGATAGTGTCCCGATGCCTTTCATACTTACGAGCAGCTTGGGCCGCTACCTTATCCTTGTTTGCCAAGCGCCAGCGTTGGAGACGTTCCTTAGCTTTGAGCTTGCGTTCTTCTGGAGTCTGTACCATTTACGCCCACCATATCGTAGTGGTCGTAAAGAAAGTATAAGATCTTATGCAGTCTGATTGTCAGCCAAGCGAGGGAGCAAAGTCATCACGATATCGAAGTGATCAGCATACATAGTGGCCCGATTGATCTCCGCGATGGGCGTCCAGCGCACGGCCTTGGCGTCGGAACCGGCGCGGACCTGGGGGAGTTCCCCCGGCTTCAAAGCGACGAGGAAGGCGTGTGTGACCATGCGGCCACGCGGGTCCCGATGCGGATCATCAAAGATATCAGTAGCGACGAGCGAACCGCGCAAGACATCCTCGGGGACCTTGAGCTTGGTCTCTTCGCGCAGCTCCCGAACCCAGGCTGAGCTGATCCGCTCGTGCGCTTCGAGGTAGCCACCGGGAAGAGCCCAGAGACCCTTACCGGGATATTCCTTGCGCTGGATCAGGAGAACGTGGGCAGACTGGACGACGACGGCATCGACCGTGGTGAAGATCGGCGGATACTTCGGACGCGGCTTGCCGGTCGTGGCGTCGATGACAGCGTAGCCGTCTTTGTAGCGGTTGACGAAGTCGTATTCCTTCACCAGCGCGTCGTAGTCCGGCGTGAAGGTGAAGTCCTTGAGGAAGGCACGGACGGCTTCGGGCATCTGGCTGGAGACTTCCTGCGGCCAGCCTTGGAGCGAGGGGCGCATGGTGCCGAAGTAGAAGTCGCGGATCGGGGTGGCCGAGAGACCTTCGTAGTTATCGACCTCGACGGCAGCCCATTGCGGGAACATGCGGAGGTAGTAGGAGGTGTGGTCCTTGGAGTGACCGACGAGGGCGACCTTGGCGTTCTCGAGACCGAGGCCGCGCACAGCCGTACCGACGCGAGTCTGGACGTCCTGAGCCCAGAGCGTATCGTTGTAGGGCGTGTCGGAGAGCGCTTGGACGAAGACACGGTCCTGTTCCTCGGGGAGGAGTGAGGCGCGGATAATCGTGTGGACTTCTTCGAAGGTGAAGGGATTCCGCACCGAGCGCGGCTCACCACAGGAACCGACGAGAATGGTCAGAGCCTTGGACACCCGCAGAGCTTCGCGGATGACTTTGAGGTGACCGTTGTGCAGGGGGCGGAAGCGACCGATAAAGACGGTCAGGTCGTAGACCGGGATGGCGGAGTTGAACTCGGACGCCAGCAGTACTTTCGTCATGGCCAGAGACTCCCTCTTGGCAGTTGCAGCGGCGGGGTAATCCCCTGTGCTGTCTGATCTAATATAGATCAGATATCCCTTAGATGCTACAATCTGGATAGCACACAGGGAGAGCGTTTGACTTCCCTACCCTTCTTGAAGGTCACGACCTCAGCCTCAAAGGCCTCTTCGGGACGATCCTTCATGAAGGCGATAGCTTTGAGCTTGTCTTTGCCGGAGAATACTGGCTGGCCGGTGCCGCGCCAGACACCGTCGCTGTGTTCGACCATGACGCGGAGTTCGTAGATCTTCATAGCTCAGAACTCGATGTAGATGCGTTCACCGTACTTCTTGTCGGCGGAGAGGTGGATGATGTTCTGGCAGAGGACACCAACCGTCTTGCCCTTGATCTCCGAGACGACCTTGGCGAAGTCGGGACGGTTGCGCGGATTGAACCCACCACCCATCTTGATGGTGGCGATAATCAGGTTGAGGATGGTGCTGACTTCCTGGGAGTAGGGGTCGCGACTGGTGATCAGCTTCTTGGACTCACCCATCGGGGAGAGGTCGAACGAGGGGAGGAACTTGAGGCCCTGGGGAGTGTGACGGAAGTAAATGAAAGCCTTAGCCATTGGAGCACCTCTGTTCTTCTGATAAGAAGTATTCAGAGATGCTCCAGAGATGTTTACAGCGAATTGGGCCAGAGGAGCGGAAATTCGCGGGTGAAGAGACCGGCGAGAGACTTGCGACCGAAGATGTAGCCGCAAGTGTCCAACGGGATGTGATGGACGACCTTGCCATCCACGAGGGGGTAGGTGGGGTCATGGACGATGCCCGCAGCGAGCAGAGGCATTTGGTCAGCCAGCTCGACCAGACGGCGAATAGTCTCGATCCGACCGGCATCGACGGTGAGGACGGTGCCGAAGTCTTGGGCCTCGTTCTCCCATTCGCGGAGCAATTCCATGAGGCCAGGTTTGGGGCCACGCTCGATCTGCCGCACCAGCCGGTTAGCTGCATGCATACCTTGAGCGACTCCCTTGCCGGGAGTCATGGAGGCCAGGTCCGTCCGCATGAGACAGTAGAGGATCAAAGGGTCGGCACGGTTGGGCGTGTTCGGCGGAGAAATTGGTTTGGCAGCAGCCATAGGGTAACCTCGCGGAGTTTAGCGAGATATAGCTACGAAGTGGAGATCGACCAGGTGGACTTCCTCGCGGCGGCAAATCAAGGCAAACTCCGAGGGGAGAGTGACAATAGAGTGGTGCTGGCGGTAAGGCTTCCCGGGGACACGTTGCCGACGTGCGGGCAGCGCGAGGAGCCCGGCGGCGAGGCCCGGCAGGGCGCGGCGGCGGAGGTGGGCGCTCATGTCCGGACCAGGGGGCAGTTGCCCTCGGCGAGCGGGCGGAAGGCCTGCTCCGCCGGCGTGCTGGTGACGAGCTTCAGGTAGTCCCACGGCCCGCGGCTCTCGGCCGGTGCCTTGGCCTCGAACAGGTAGGTGGGGTGGATCTTGCGCCCGTCGGCGCGCACCAGGCCGGGGCCGAAGGCGTCGTCGTCGGTCGGCATGCGCTTCATCAGCTCCACCACCTCGAGCCCGTTCGCCTTGGCGCGGGCGGGGCCGAGCTCCTTCACCGCCTTCAGGTAGTGCAGCACGGCGGAGTAGCACTGGAACTGGACGCTGTTCGGCGTATGGCCGTTCGGCATGCGCGGGCGCATGCGGGAGGCGAGCGCGCGGGTGCGGTCGTTGAGGTCCCAGTAGCTGCTCTCGGTGAAGGTGAGCCCCTGGGCCGAGGCGAGGCCGAGCGTGTGCACATCCACGATGAAGCCGATCATGGCTGCCACGCGGATCCGGCGCGCCGCCAGGCCGAACTCCTGTCCCTGCTTCACGCAGTTGATCATGTCGGTGCCGGCGTTGCAGAGCGCGACGACGTCGGGGCGCGTGGCGGCGGCCGAGACGAGGAAGGAGGAGAAGTCGGTCGTCTGCGGGAAGGGATAGACGGAGCTGCCCACCACCTCTCCGCCATTGGCCTGGACGAACTTCGTGACGTCGCGCTGCACGGCGTGGCCGAAGGCGTAGTCGGCGGTGATGCAGTAC
>FRDC01000013.1_pt1 | contig 12643 bp, 18 predicted proteins | sample 1106171 | NCBI WGS metagenome assembly FRDC01 (sample SAMEA3930566, study PRJEB13176) | freshwater metagenome | biome: Drinking water system; feature: drinking water; material: water | place: Singapore | collected 2014-12-20
CTAGTAGCCTGTTTTCGTCCCGCCGCCATGCTGATACCGTCCGCTGTAGGACAGCATCTGATCGGACAGGGTCTTCCATTCGTCGGCGGTCATGAGATTTTTCATCTTGAAGCGCAGGCTCAGAATCTTGGCGGATCTTCCCATCCGTTGCTGGGCCGATTCGTTCAGAATCTTGGAGAACTCTTCCGGTGTCGTCGTGTAGCTGGCGTTCAGCGTATAGAGTTGCCGATGGTAGGCGCGCTCCTGCTCGCGGGCTGCTTTGAGTTCGGCGATAATGTCGGTGACAAACCCGTTCACCAGTTTTGCCTTTTCGGGATCCGTCACCGTCCGGTCAATCAACGCAGCCATGTCTTGCTGGCCCTTCTGCCAGTACGCATCGCTGTTCCCGGCTCCCATCGCGCCGTGGTGGTGATAGGACGAGCAGCCGGCCAGCACGGCCGCTGCGAACACGCCAAGCAATCCCTTATAGATCCGATTCATACGCTCCTCCATTGTGAGAGTTGTCACGCTCCTTCTTGATACCGTATTATCCGGTCGAATGTCATGTCAGATCGCATGCCGACAATGGCGGACCAGTTTCATATCCTCCAGGATGAGTTTCGCGCTCACCTCGAAACCTTTTACGCACGGCTAAAATTGGCCCCGCCGTACGAAAGCGTGGAGAAGGCTATTCGGGCTTTGACGACGGCGGTGCACGCTCTGCCTAAGGCCGAACAAACCCGAATCATGTCCGATCCTACCGCGCGTTGGGAACAATTCCGGCTCGCGTTTCATACCTCGGGGCTTTCCAAAAAACATCGCGGGATCATTGCCGGGCTGGCGCGCGACCGATCCGCGGTGGATTTGCCTGCTGAGTATGATCACTTCCTGGCCCTATTCACTGGCTAGCAGGATGCTGAAAAAATCCGCCAGCGGTGTTCTCGCATCGCTCAGAGGCTCAACGTACCGAAGCGTACGCCTCGCTGCTTCGCTCGCTGCGGCCTTGCTGGACGGCCTTTTTGAGCATCCTGGTGCGACGGATTTTTTGCGCCATCTGTAGTATGGCATCGATGTTTTTGCGCATGCCGAGTTTTCCTCGCAGCTGACTAGCGGTCAGGATGCGGGGCGTGGCTGGCCTTCGAGCGCTTCGCGCAGTTCCTCGTACACTTTCGTCAGGCGGCTGTTCTCCAAACGATAGGACAGGATGACGGTTACGAGGCCGATGACCAACACGAGCGCACCGCCGGCCGTGAGGCCTGCACCCAGAAGGAGGCCTTGCAACGACTCGAATCCTCCGTCTCCTAGATAAGTCGCGACAAACGCCAGCGATCCAATCGACACCAGTGCAAACCAGATGAGTGTGATGATGGCTGACGACCAGGGGATGCGCTTGATGCAGAGTGCTCCCAAGCCGCGGTCGTCGGTCGAGAGGTAAATAAGACCCTTGATCGGCCAGGCCGTGCGAAACCCGCTGGCAAACAGCGCATACTGTGGGCGAATCGCAATCTGAGACAGTTCCGGATAGAAGCGGGCCACACCATGCGGGAGCATCAACACACCGTCGGCAGTGAACCGATCACGCAGGGTTGCCAGGGTGCTTGATGTCCACCGGTCTTGAGTTCTCCCCACACTGCACCCATACCGAATGGCGTCCGGCGTCAGCTGGATAAAGTAGAACCAATCGCCCAGGATCAGCCCGATAAACAGCACGCCCGCAAACAGTCCAGCTAGTATCATCGGGCGTACCTATCCCACAGTGGCCTGGCGCGAATCAAGCGGGCGTAGGCGCTGTTTCTCATACATCACGATATCATTCCTCACGGTCTTCTGAGGGCAAGATTCTGTTGACTCATGCCAGTGACTTGGCTAGAGTAAGCCCCGCTTACGGTTTCGGCGGGAATCTCTTACTGCCAACACTTTCCGGGCTGGAGATTTTTACACGCGTCGATGTGGCTGCCTGCAGCTCCTGCACTTCGGGACGGGCAGGGCGCAAGTCGTCTGAGGTTTGGAGGATACGATGGATCTCAACAAAATCGAGCGCGTGTACACATCCTACGCAGGATTTTACGATCGGATTTTCGGCAAGGTGTTTCACGAAGGCCGGGAATCGGTTATTCGCAATTTGGATGTACAGCCGGACGAGCACATTCTCGAAGTCGGCGTGGGGACCGGCCTGGCGCTTCCTATGTACCCGCGGCATTGCCGGATTGTCGGGATCGATTTTTCCGAAGGCATGCTGGCGAAAGCCAAGGAAAAGGCAGAAGCTCACAGCCTAGACCACGTCCAGCTGCATCGGATGGACGCGGCAGCCATGGAATTCCAGGACGACAGTTTTGACACCGTGGTTGCGGCCTATGTAGTGACGGCAGTCCCCGACTATCGAAAGGTCGTCAACGAAATGATCCGTGTGTGCCGCCCCGGCGGCCGCATTATCATGCTGAACCACTTCAGTAATGGGAACAAAGTGATTGCGGCGGTCGAAAAGGTGCTTTCTCCGATCACTAAACATTTGGGTTGGCGGACCGATCTGTCGCTCAATACCGTTTTGGAAGGAACGTCTTTACACGTTGCCCGTAACCAGAAGGTCAATCCGCTCCGGCTGTGGGCGTTAGTGGAATGTGTGAACAGAAAGAACGATCACGGTTTTGTGAATGGTAATGGCGCGGAGCACGGCACTGCAGCCTATCCCAATGGCAACGGCGCGAAGTCTTACTCAAATGGCAACGGCAGCAGCCGCTATTCGCACGAACCCGCAAGCTAACTCGAATCCTCGGTCTCTTTTTCGACTCACCCTAGTTTCGGCCGGCCATCCTGCGCAACCCAGGTCTCCCATTCGTGGCCTGGAATAATGGTTGTGCCGACAAGGCAGTTGCCGGTGAATCGTTGTGTGATACGGTCGGCCAGATTCTCCAGAATACGGGAGATCTGCCGATCCTGCGCGCCAAGGATTCGCAGCATCAGACCGAAGCCCTGTCCATCCAACGGGCCATAGGCCATCACATGCACCATATTCGTTCGGCTCGCAGAGGCATCGCTCGAAGGAATAAGGTCCCCCTCCCATTGAATGGCCGGATGGACGGCAGAGATCCGGTTGGTGGCTCTCCAGGAACAGGGCATCCCGGCGTCGTCCAACTCATGGAGCAGCCACTGCACTGTGGGCCCGTCGGTGGTCTGTCCTTGAAACGTCCATCGGGCCAGTTCGGCAATGGGGGAAGTTCCGAGAATCGGCGCGGACACTTCATCCAGGTGCGCTTCCTCACAGACAATGTAGAGCTCCCCCTGCGGATCGAACCAGAATCTGAACCGGTCCGCATTGTATTCGACTTGAATAATGTCCAGCGACGAACAGTCCGCGCCCTCCTGCTCGAACAGCGAGAAGTCCGTCACGCCGGTCATCATCAATTTGGCCACTCGCACCAGTCCGCGCACCTGATAGCGAATGGTAACCGACACAGTGGTGCCTGCCGGAACCTCATGCCCCGTTTCCTCATCGAACAAGCGGCGTTTGGACATCTGAACATCGGTGACGTAGCCGGAGCGGAATCCACCCGTGTGGGCGATGAGCCAGCGGAGGTCTTCAACGGTCTTGATCGCGTGTCGCATTGGTCAATTGTAGCGCAAGGTGGGCGGAACGGCTAGGCTCAGATGCGGCTATTAAGCACGAAAAGTGCTAGCCGCTCAAAAGCGCGCGGGCGAAGTTGTTAGGTTGTTCCGATGTGATGAGCCAAGGGGGACCGTCCTGAAGCCGATCCACTGCTTGCGAGCTAATCTGAAGACAGTGTATGTATCCTTCTGGTGAAAGTCCAGGCCGGAACCATTCCGTCGTTATCAAGCAGAGGTGTTGAGAATGCAAAGGGCCGTCTGTCTTCAACATGTCCCTTTTGAAGGTCCCGGTGCCTTTGCAGCATCGCTCGCGAATCGCGGAGTGGAGCTTGAGCGCGTTCTCGTGCCGAAGGACGGCCTGCCGAAAGATGCAGGCGACTTGTTGATCGTGATGGGCGGGCCGATGTCGGTGAATGATTCCGATCCGTGGATCGCTGAAGAAACGGCCTTCATCAGGTCTGCGCTACATGCCGGTCAGCCGGTGATCGGAGTGTGTCTGGGCAGCCAGTTTATGGCAAAGGCCCTTGGCGCCACTGTACGATCGGGCAAAGCGCTGGAAATCGGGAAGACCCGCGTCCATTTAACCGAGCAAGGGAAGCAAGACCCTGTGTTCGGCGTGTTCCCGGAAGCCCTCTCCGTTTTTGAGTGGCACGGGGAAATCTTCGATTTGCCACATGAATGCGTGCCCTTGGCCGGCTCAGAAATCGCACCGCTGCAGGCTTTTCGGTTCGGGTCCCGCGCCTACGGTCTGCTCTTCCATTTGGAAATCGAGACGGAAGGGATCGATGCCCTCTGTCGGGAGTGCGCCCCTGACCTCGATCGGGCCCGTCTTGCAGCGTCGAATGTCTCGATCGGCTTCCTCCCTCACATGTGGCTGTCCCACCAGATGGCGGACCAGCTGATCGGGCATTTGCTCCCATCCGGTCGTTGATTGCCACAGTCTTCCTCAGTAGCCGGACCGTACTCGAGCAATCTCATATTCTTCAATGACCTCGTGCAGGGCGACATCGAAGCGATATCCATCCTGACTTCAACAACTTTTCCCTGTTGGATCCGAAAAACCGTCGAGCCGACAACTTTCCCCATCCGGTATGATCCTCTCCTCAATTCGGGTGTTTACCTGAATGAGATTGGGGAGTTATTCTGATTCAATCATCCTTACCGCTGAACGGAATGAGAGATGTGGCCAATCCGTTACCCGGCTCAAAGTAACAGCGGCTCGGTATGCTCCTGCGAATGTTCGAGCGACAGGCGAAATAGTCCACCGCCTACTTACTCGGAGGTCAACCATGACAGTAGAGAACCAATCGCTGCTAAATGACGCGCTCTCTGAATCAATCGAAACATTGTTGCGCGAGCTCGTCGCACACCTCCGCCAGCACCGCACCCAACTTCGCCAAGAGTGGGCGCGCCGGATCACAGAAGCCCGTCTGCTCACTGCGATGACGGAGGAGGAAATCTTTGCGGAAGCAACCTCGGTATACGACAATTACGTCGAAGCGTTGGAAACGGGGACCTTTGAAGCGCTCCAGGCCTACGCTCGTAATCTGTCTGAGCGCATCATTCCCAGAGGAGTCGAGACCCACGAGGTTGTGGGCATTGTACTGCTCCTCCGGGACGTACTGGCCCGTTCATTGTTCGCCAAGTACCAGAACGATTTCACGAAACTCAACCGCATCCTGGACGCATACGAACCGGCTGCGAATCGCATCGCGAATACCGTCGCCGTGGGATTCGTTCAGGAACGGGAGCGCATCATTAGGCAACAGCAAGACGCCATCCGAGAACTCTCGACGCCCGTGTTGCAGGTTCGCGAGCGCCTGTTGATTCTCCCTATTATCGGTGCGATTGATCCTCAACGAGCTCGTCAGTTGACTGAACAACTGCTTCGCGGGATTCGGACCAACCGAGCTAAGGTCGTCGTCATCGACATCACCGGCGTCGCCGCGATGGACTCAGCCGTTGCCAACCACCTTGTTCAAACCGTCGAGGCATCCCGACTCTTAGGTGCCATCGTAATCGTCAGCGGTCTTTCGCCGGAAATTGCTCAGACCCTCGTTACGATTGGAGTGGATCTCGGCAAAATGAACACCGTCGGCGATCTGCAGGGCGGCATCGAGGAAGCCGAACGACTATTGGGGTATAAAGTGGTTCCCTCCGTGGAAACAACGGCGACCACTTAAGGGGCACGGTATGCAAGTTCCCATTCTTAGGCAAGGCGACTACTTGATCGCCAGTTTCCAGGCCGAACTCACGGATACAGACTTAATGAGTGTACGGGATGCGTTGGTCGAGCAAGTCGGGCGGTATCGCTCGCGAGGTGTCATCGTTGATGTAACCGTGCTGGACGTCATGGACTCCTTCGCCACGCGCACGCTACGTGACATCGCATACATGATCCGATTGCGAGGAGCTGACACCGTGATCGTCGGATTCCAGCCCGAAGTCGCATTTGCCATGGTGCAGCTGGGTATGACATTGGAAGGCGTCGCCACCGCGCTGGACTTAGATGAGGGGTTGGCCTATTTAAACAAGTCAACGAAATCGATAGGCAGATAGGCCTCTCCACAAGAGGAAGTCTCGATACTGGCCGGAGACGAAGATGGTATTTGCGGCGCGAGGGCTTCCATGTCGACAACCAGGGTTCCGATCAATTCTTCCGCTGACATCTTAGCAGCCAGGCAGATGGGGCGCTCGCTTGCTCGCCAAGTCGGGTTCTCATCGCCGACTGATTTGACTCTTATCGCGACCGCGATTTCAGAACTGGCGCGAAACATCGTTCACTATGCGAAACAGGGAGAGGTTGTTCTCGACATCGTTCGACACAATGGGAAATGCGGTATTGCCATTGTTGCCAAAGATGAGGGGCCGGGCATTGCCAACATCTCGCAAGTCATGCAGGCAGGGTACTCGACCTCTGGCGGATTGGGTTTGGGACTACCCGGGGTTCAACGACTGATGGACGAGTTCGAAATCGTGTCGAACATCGGTAAAGGCACGACCGTCACCGCCATCAAATGGGTCTTGCAACATGAGTAACCACAGCGCCCAAGTGACTCGACTGATCGAATGGGGTGTTGCGTCCAGGTCGTTGGATTGCGACGGGGAATCAGGAGATTACTATGCCGTGAAACTGATTCAGAGTGGAGCGCTTCTTGCCGTCGTGGATGGGTTAGGGCACGGCAAGCAAGCGGCTGAATCTGCCAAGCTTGCAGTCTCCACAGTTTGCGAGCACACGGAAAATTCGATCCCCTCCATTTTTGTGCGCTGTCACGAGCAGCTCAAAGGGACTCGGGGCGTCGTCATGAGCCTTGCACTCTTCAACGCTGCCGATAGGACGATGACGTGGGCAGGTATTGGCAATGTCGAAGGCCTTCTCATTCGTCGCAGAATAGATTCGGCAGCTCGAGCAAACTCCTTGATGCTAGGAAGCGGGGTAATTGGATATCGTCTGCCTCACGTGCGAGCATCTATCAAAACAGTATCCCCTGGCGACTTTGTGATCTTGTCGACCGACGGGATTCGAACAGGATTCGATGAGGGGTTAAACCTGCGATCCCCACCCCAGCAGATCGCCGATTCCATCCTGGCCTCTCACAGGCGGGACGATGATGATGCGCTGGTGTTGGTGGCGCGTTATGTAGGATCATGATGACAGATCGCCTGTCGGCTATCCTGCAACAATATGCTGCCGGCCTTCAGGATTTTCTGACTGGAGGTGGAGAAACAGCACTTCATCATGCATATGAACTTGGCCGTGACGCTCTGAATCAAGGCGTAGGCCTTCTCGACATGATCGCGCTGCATCAGGACGCGCTGGGAACTCTGTTGCGACATAGGTCTATACCGCAACGCACGCTGGAGATGACGACATCGGCCAACCTGTTTCTCCTCGAAAGCATATCGCCTTTTGAAATGACGCATCGGGGATTCCGGGAGAGCAATGCCCTCCTGCATCGCCTCAATCAGACCCTTGAAGAGGAATGCAAGCGGATCGCTCACACCCTTCATGATGACGCAGGGCAGTTGCTGGCTTCCGTGTATCTGGCTTTGGATAAGGCTGCCACAAACACGCCTCAAAGCCGGGGAGATCTTGATCAGATCAAAGCACTGCTTAACCAGATCGAAAGCCAACTCAGGCGACTCTCTCACGAACTTCGCCCCACGATTCTGGACGACCTGGGGCTGCTGCCAGCCCTCCAATTCTTGTGCGACGGAGTTGCCGCCAGATCCGGCTTGCAAATCGACATCGAGGGGGACTTGGATCTTACCCTGGTTCCTCTACAGGGCACGGTTTTGTACCGAATTGTCCAAGAGTCTCTCACCAACGTGACTCGCCACGCCAGGGCGTCTTGGGTTCAAATCGTCCTGCAAAAAGAGGCGCAGGGCATACGCTGTACCATCAAAGATAACGGCATCGGCTTCGACGTGCCGACGGCCTTGAATAAGGCCGGAAAGCTTGGGCTCGGTTTAATTGGTATGCAAGAGCGCGTGAACAGCGTCGGTGGTTCGTTGGTGATTCTGTCGAATCCCGACTGCGGAACCGAGATCACGGTCACGATTCCATCCTCAAGTCCGCCGGGAGGCTTGGATGGTGTGTGAAATTCTATTGGCAGACGATCACCTTATCGTCCGCGAAGGCCTGAAAGTCCTTCTTGAGCGTGAAGGATTCAGCGTGGTGGGAGAAGCATCCGATGGCCGTGAGGCCTTACAGCTGGCGCAGAACCTCCGGTTCGACGTTGCCGTGCTCGATCTTTCGATGCCGCTGCTAAACGGCATCGATGCAGGCCGCGCCATCCTTCAGGCATGCCCAAAGGCCAAAGTCATACTGTTGACCATGCACACCGAAGATCATCAAATCCTGGGAGCGCTCCGTGCGGGGATCAAGGGCTATGTCTTGAAGAGCAAGGCGGCAGAAGAACTGGTTCAGGCGATTCAAGAAGTCTCGCGCGGCAAAATGTACTTGACTCCGGGTGCCTCTGCAACCGTCGTTCAAGCATATTTGACAAAGACCGATCTCCCGTCGGAACCCCTCAGCCCGCGAGAGCGACAGCTTCTCCAGCTCATTGCCGAAGGAAAGACTACCAAGGAAGCCGCTGAATTCTTGGGGATCAGCATCAAGACCGCCGAGTCTCATCGGACGAGAATGATGCAGAAACTGAACATCCACGAAACCGCCAGCCTCGTACGGTATGCAATTCGCATAGGGCTAGTCTCACCCTAAGTCACGTTCTTCCCGTCCGCAGCTTTTGCAGGGATTATCCTTCCATGAATTACTGGATTTACCGGATCATTACGTTGCTTTCTCTAAGCTCTAATGACGGCAGGTATGATCGTGCGAAATCTGGAGGAGGACGATATGGCGATTGCCGCAATCTCATACGGGTCAGAAGAACAGATTGAGTCATCTCTCGACGGGCCGGGTGTGTTGATGTTCACGTCATCTTTCCAATTGTGCTACAAAAACCTGCGAGCCACGGAACTGTGCGAGCAGATCACTCAATACGAGAGCACGAAAATAGCGAACGGCATCCTGCCATTGGCTGTCACGAATCTGGCCGATGAGATCCACAGGCTTATCCGGATTAGGACCGAGTCGAAAGATTGGCAACAGTTTCAGATTAGACGTGTCTCGGGAAGCCCGAATCATCCGGTTGTACTATGCGGCTTCGGCGTGGTTGAAGCCGAAATGGCACAGTCCAGGATCGTGATTGTCATGCAGGTCGCTGGCTCGGCCTTCTGGCATAAGCGCGTGCTCGGTCGATCGAAGGAAAAGTTTCAACTCACGTGGCGCCAGACAAATATCCTGCACCATCTGTTGAATGGATGGACCAATAAGGAAATCGCGAACACGCTGAGCATAAGCGAACAGACGGTTAAGGAGCATATAAAACTTCTCCTTGCAAAAATGTGTGTCACAACCAGAACGGGTATCGTAATGAAAGCCGTTCTGTGCAGCGTATCATGATAAAAAGAAGCGTGGCTATCCCGTCCAATTCAATGGATGGCTGCCTTCCTTACGTTTCCCGTTACTCGCTCTTTGCCAATGCAAGCCAAAACTCGAAAAGCCACCGAGAACCAGAGTCGGAGAAATCTTCTTCGGAATAGTTCAACCCATTCATCAACGCGCGAGGCTTCTCAAGATATGCCTCGTTTGTTTCACTCTCTCGGACCGGCTGAGATGCACCAATGACGAATCAGTTGTTTCCCAATAACCGAAACCTCATCACATGTGGGCATTGATCGGATTTCACATTCTGGTAGTCGCTCTGAGTGTCGGAATCAGCTTGTCGTTGCCGATGATCGCCGGGAATCTGCTTGCTAACTGGGTCCGGATCGAAAATGAAGGCGTCTTTCTCGTTTCCATCGAACTCATCGTGGCAATCGTTCTGATCATGCTCTTCAATCAGCTCCGCCTGAGCATTCGCGATAGGCGTCTGGCGAGGGTGGCAATCAGCGCTGGGTTAGTCTCCTTTACACCTAATCGGAGCCTGCATGTGAAGCGAAGCCTCAGAACGGTGAAAGAACGGTACGAAACCGGCAAAAGCCTCATGGTGATCGGATCGACAGGCCATGAGACTTTTGCTGACTCGGGAAGCGCGTTTCGCACTGTTCTGCAGAAATGCCTTTGGGCCAATATTCTGTTGCTCAACCCGTACAGCGGGGAAGCCAGCTTACGCGTTCAGGCTCTCTCGCGCCCTGATTTTACGCTCGATCACTTTCGGGAGGAGGGGAGAAAAACCGTCGAGTTGCTCAAAAAGCTCAAAGCGAGTGGCAAAGATGTCAAACTCAAGTTCTATTCAGACCCACCGCTTGTCAAACTGGTGATACTAGGAGATTACCTCTGGCTCCAGCATTATCACACTAGTCTGGAAGTCAACACGATGCCGGAATACGTTTTTAAACACAACCTGATGGACCGGGGCTTCTACACGCTGTTTTACCAATATTTCATGAGGAGGTGGGAGAGTCCCAGCATACCTGAATATGATCTCGATACGGACGAGTTAGTGTACAGAGATGTCATCGGCAGCGAGACGAAAAGAGTCTCGTTTGGACCCGAAACGGCCGGATTGCAGTCCGGGACAAACTCCGACCTATTTCAGCTGCGAACTGGTTCCAGTGACATCGTCAACACGATCACCGTTAATGAAATAACCGGTCTTTCATCCGACACTGATTCCCGACGACCTCCTTCTCGGTCGCAGAATCATTCAAGGATTGTTACCCCGCGAATTGCAGGATTCACCCGATCGTCTCCCCCTCCCCTTTCTAGTACTTAAGGGTACTTCATTGATGATAGTCCGCACTTCCGTACGAACCATAGAGGAGGACTGCATGGGAGTTACCACCTTATCCAAATTCGAAGACACCTCTAGCTCCGACCACGTGAGACTGGATGTGGGTGTGATCGTGCTCGCGGCATCTAATCAGCTGCGTTATCGAAACCAGCGCGCGTGGGAGTTGTGCGACGCGATCAACCGATATGAAAATGTGAAAACGGCAGGCGGTGTCCTGCCAGTGTCTGTGACGAGTCTAGCGAATGAAATCCGGAGGCTTCTTCAAATCAGGACTGAGCCGAAAGACTGGGAACAGATTCAGATCCGCCGTGTTGCGGGGAGCCACGATCATCCGGTGCTGCTGCGCGGCTTCGGATTAATAGACGCCGATCTATGGAAGTCGAGGATCGTGATTGTGATGCAGGAAACCGGTCCAGCTTTTTGGCGCAAGCGTGTACTCGATAAATCGATGGAAAAGTTTCAATTGACGCATCGTGAAACAGACATCCTGCAACACTTATTAAAGGGCTTAACCAATAAGGGAATCGCAGCCGCGCTGGGAACGGCCGAACAGACGGTGAAAGAACACATGAAGCATCTCATGGCCAAAGTCGGCACTACTACCCGAACAGGCATTGTGATGAAAACCGTTCTATGCGGGATGCATTACGAAACATGGGGGTACACATCTGAGTCATCCGAGCTTTCCCCGCCATGTTCTCACCCTCTGGGCGATTCACAAGCGTACAATCTGCAATTTGATCAAGCCGCGCAACAAACTCGGGAGAGGACTGATGAGGTCATCGAGTTAGGTGCGTGACGCGGGAGCCGCGCCGTGTTGATATCCGGACGAGCGAGGCGGAATGGACTTGACAGGAGAAGCCGGTTCGAGCGGCTGTTTATGAGAAATAATCGGCTCAGTCACAGTTGGCCGCGACAACTGGCGCCTTGTCTCCATTCTCGTCACGCAACGCCACAGGGACGGGATTGTCCGTCGGTTGGAGCGAATGAGGTCATTAGCGTCGCACTGCTGTGACGGACCGCCATTCCTGAAATCCAGACAGAAAACCTTCCCTTGCATCCACAAGCGCTCGTGTATTATCAAACCTTCACAGCGCGGCTAGCCGATCCTGTAACTCTCAAAGCCGTGCCAGACAGGCTTGCGGACGCTTCCATCCAATCAGTCGATTAAGTAGAAAGAGCAGTTTCTCGCATCCGTACATCGGTTGAAATCGACTGTCGTGTCTCGCTCCACCGTTGCAGACCCATGAGTGCCAGCCCGTCATGAAGGCCGATTTCATAACTTGCTCTTCGAGAGCCTTGGTTTTGGTCATACATGTCTTCCCGATTCCGTCCAAGCATGGCATCTAGGAGTCCTTCCTCTTCGGCGAGAAACCTCTCTGCCTCATCCTTGGTGAGGGCCTGCTTCCGCTGAAGCCGGCACCACGCGAGACGTGATTCGATCAGAGTGGATGAAAGTTTCATGATAGTTCCCCTTTCTTCCGTGGTCGCCCGTTATACACTTCACAGGTTAAAATATAATTGCGGCGGTGAAATTGGGCTATCCAGGAAAGACCTGCAATCGCGAGAGGGAAATCATCGAATGAAGAGAGTATCTATCTCCGTATGTAAACGGAGCGCAAGGACTGAGTCAAAAGCATTTGTTTCTCCTCAGGAAGGTCTGATTTATTCCCCTCTCCTGATGTGCTATGAGAATCGCAGCACTGAATTGGAGGCACTCCCCATACTGCAACAGACTTTGGCCGAGGTTCCGTTCGAGC
>FRDC01001545.1_pt1 | contig 12640 bp, 12 predicted proteins | sample 1106171 | NCBI WGS metagenome assembly FRDC01 (sample SAMEA3930566, study PRJEB13176) | freshwater metagenome | biome: Drinking water system; feature: drinking water; material: water | place: Singapore | collected 2014-12-20
TGCCAGAGTAAAATCTCCGAACTTGATTATGCCGTTTTGATGCAAAAACGTTGCAAACTCTTTTACAAACTCCATACCAAAATTTACTAAACTGGATTTATTTTGCTTTGTTTTGTGGGGTATGTGTGCCTGAAATCTGGTTAAACTATGGTGCAACGGATGTAGTCCTTGATATAAAGGCAGAAAACCTAGACCAAAAACTCGAGCTGGACACACCGGTCTTGGAAACCACTCAAATATCTGAAAAGCTAGACGCAATAGATCTAAGCAAGCCACTCACGTTTGTAGTCCTAAATTATACCCAATCAGTACAAAAAACTCTGTCGATATTATTTGAAAAGTGCGCACAAAAATCCCTACCAAGGCCAAAAATATTTGCAGACAAGCAAATAATGAATTTGGTAAGAGCAAGCCTTCCCCCAGAAAGCCAAGTTCTGGCATTTGAGGGAATTGAAAACGTTGACTCTAATCTTGTGTTTGTTGGCGAAATGGAATTTGACGGCTTGTTCGGATTTGATACCATATCAACAAAGCTTTTGAAAAGATTTGGCAAAGACCAAATGCTTACAGCATACGAAAAAAGACAAGGAAACCTGCCAAATCCCGGAAAAGAAACAACAAGTATCCAGGCCGCAAAAGACTTTGCAAACACATTTGAAATATCTGCAATCGAGCTAGTCGCAAATCACAAAGGAATTGCTGATGTGTCCATTGGTCATCCATCAAGTACAATGGAAATATCAAAAACGATGGCCACATTTACAAAATCAATAGAAAAGCACAGGACCTTACTTATCAGTACCGGCAAAGACGCAAGCAACGACACCCTTGGAAAATCCCTTGGCTCGCTTTGGAACTGTTACACCGCAATACGTGATGAAGGCCTAGCAATTCTGCTTGGCGAATGCAGAGCAGGAATTGGCTCTGAGGCAATTAGGCAATATGTGGAAGGCAGAATGAGCCTTGAGAGATTGCAAAAGCCAGCAAAATACATCGACGGCATGGAGGATTTGTTATATTTGTCAGAAATCCAAAAAAAGCTAAAGATAGGAATTGTCTCAGTTCTGCCAGAGTTTTACATCAAAAAGCTAAACATGATCTTATTTGATGGAGTAAAAGAAACTTTAGAATACATACTAAAGCATCAAGGCGCAAGACAAAAAGTCTCTATTATCCCAGATGGCGCAAGAATTCTTTTAGGGCCAAACTGAGAAAGGCAAAGGCGCACACAACACCGCTAATATCACAACTAGAACAAAGAGCAGCTTTCTGTTCTTTGATAGTGGCGAGACATCATCAAGCGGTCTGACACTCATGTTTCTCATGCTAAATATCAAAATGAAAATTGCCATCATCTCGTATCGGAGTAAAAACAATATTCCGACGCTTGCATATGTCGCAATTCGATGAATTTTTTGGCCAAAGAGTGCTCGTGCCATGTGTCCGCCATCAAGCTGCCATGCCGGCAATAAATTCAAAAACGTGATCAAAAACCCAAGCCATGCAGCAAACAATACAGGCGACATTAACACTTCTACGTCAGGACCTGCTTTGCCAAATGTAGCCAAAGCAATTGTCATGAATATGCTGTCATCCAGCTTTCGCAGAGAACCATCCGATAATCCATCCACAACGGACTGGTCCAGAATCGGTGACGTATATGCACCATAAAATGAAACTATAACAGCAATGACTAGGCCAGCAATTGGTCCGGCTATTGCAATATCAAATACAATGTTGCGGTTTATCATCAGTCCACGGGATTGTATCATTGCGCCAAAGGTAGGCAGGCCAATTACTGGAACTCCTGGAATAAAGTACGGCCAAGAGGTGCGTATTTTGTGCATTTTTGCTGCAGCTAGGTGTCCTGCCTCATGAACACCCAAGATTCCAACAAGAGAAACAGTATACAATACAGCAAAGTCAAGTGGGTCTCCAATGTAGACTAGGCTATTTGCCCCAAGTGTTCGATAATACCCATCAATCATCACAAATGACACCACCACACCAAACAAGATTCTCTGAATCCATGCACGAGAAAGCAACTTTTTCTTTGTCGATTCTGGTGCTAGTGTATTTACTTGGATTAGGACTTTGCCGTCTAATTTTTGCAAAAAACAAATCAGCCCAATTGATTCTAATTTTTGAGCCAGTACCACAAATTTGTCCTTAAAGTCAAAATCCGATATATCAAATTCCATTTTCTCAAGTGTTATTGTAATTCCTTGAATCTCAAACATTGATGATACAATAGAGATTACTTGTTCCTGCGTAGGCTCACTCATTATACACCAAAGTCTCAAATGAGCATTAATTGATTTGTATGATTTCCTGCTTTAACGTTAAATATTGATTCGCTGAAAATACTACAATGCAGATAATCAACAGGCAGACAGGCGACTATATCATTAGGCGATGCGAGCCAGGGGATCTTATTCCAGTAATGGAGATTAATCTCAAGACGCTGCCTGAGCATTATTCAGACTATTTCTATGAAAGCCTGCTTGCAGAATTACCTGAAGCATTCCTAGTAGCAGAGCACCAAGGCAAGCTAGTAGGATATATTATGTGCAAAACAGAATATGGATTTTCAAATTTTAAAAAATTGGGCTTTGTCAAAAAAGGACATGTTGTTTCTGTTGCTGTACTGGAGGAATATCGAAAGCAAGGCCTAGGCAAGGCAATCATCGAAGAATGCATTGCAGGAATAAAATCAAAGCGATGTGATGAACTGTATCTAGAGGTGCGTTGCAGCAACAACGATGCAGTAAGGCTATATGAAAAACTTGGGTTTTTCATAAAGCAGCGAATCAAGTCGTATTATCGGGATGGCGAGGATGCCTTTTTGATGGCCATCGAATTTACATACTAGATTCATATACTTTGAATCAAGTGTTTAGCTAAATGACAAGACGCAAAATCACAGGAATTTTGATCTTTTGTTCCTGCATTGTTGGATTTTTTGTATATGCGTATTTGTTGATGCTATCAGAGTGGAGCCCAATTGTTCTGCAGCTATCAGTACTAATGATTGCAGGTGGAATCCTAGGCGTTGTTTCCTGGATTGGCTACATGATGGCAACAACCAAGTCATCACCATCATCAATTTTGCCCGATGACAAGTAATTATTTGGTTATTCTAACATCAACTACTGTTTGGTAGTATCTGGGACCTACTGCGCGAACCATTCTGCCACCAAGGATTTCGGATTTTATCGGACTGACTTGCAAATAGTGCTGCTTTGATACTTCTACTGCGTCTTGGCGCTTGTCCGCATGCTGGTGAGAGTAATAATGAATCATTCCGCCAGACTTTGTAGCCAATATGGCAGAATCCAAAAACTCGTCAGATCTCTCAGGCAATAGCATCAGGGTTCTGTCTCCTGTGTTCTGTAGTTGTTCTTTTACCACTTTGGCCGCATCGCCGTTAATTGAAATGACTTTTCCTTTCATCTTTTTGTTTAGCTTGACGCTTTCTTCGCAAAGCTTGGAAGCATATGGGTTTAGGTCGATATTGTAGACTGTACAGTTTTTCATTTTAGCAGCCACTATGGAAAACATGCCTATTCCGCCAAACATGTTGATTAGGACTTCGCCGTCCTCAACCAAATCTGCAATTCTTTTTCGCTCAGTAGAAAGCCTTGGCGAAAAAAACGCCTTTTCTACGTCTACTTTGAATCTACACCCATATTCTTTATACTCAGTTTCAGTATTGTCCTCGCCTGCAATTACTTCTAGGTTTCTTGTCCTAAAATCACCAGAAACATCAGAGCTCTGGTAAAACACAGAGCGTGCAGGATGAACCGATTCAAGCAAAGCCTCACCAATTGCCTTTTTCTTTGATAGTAAGGAATCAGGTATTCGCACTACAATAATTTGGCCTATCTGATCAAATGCTGAATAAAGCTCATCTGTTTCCTTTTGTGTCAGTATTCCTTCCAGTGTTTTTTTTAGCATTCGCGTCAATTGTTGTGATTAAAAACAACTAGAATATCTTCTATTTGCAGCAAACTCTATTCCGGAGTTTTGAGCTTGTTTAAAAGCTCAAATTTTTCCGAAGCTATCTCGTATAGTTCATGTTTTCCGTAGCCTTTTAGCTCAGCGTGCATTGGCTCACCAATTTTGATGTCGCCATAATCCTTGAGGTGGCTTTTTGCTATATCATATAATGTTCTGTCCAGCAAAATCTGGTTTGGCAGAGTGTATTTTTCTATTCTGGAGCAAACATCTACAGTGGTTCCAAAAATATCAACATCTTTGTTTATTTTTGCCTCTTCTATTACTCCTAGGGCAAGTGCTGCCTTTGAGGGAATCTTGCACATATCAGTTACGACTTGAATGTTTACTGCTGCAAGACAAGCCATTAATGGATCAGAAAATCTAGCAAGCAACCCATCGCCTAGCTCTTTTACCACTTGGCCGTTAAACTGCTTGATTATTTGCCTGCACAGCTGATTGTGCAAAAACATCTTCTTTATGGTGCTGTCGTGACCCATCTCTAGTTTCAGACCAGTAGAATTTGAAACATCAAAAATTGCTACAGTTTCTATGGGTTTTTTGCCTTGAAATTTTATAATATCTACAAGCTGCGATGTGATCTTTACTAGCTGATCCAGATCATTCATTATTGATTTTTTCATAATTTATGAAACTGATGTAACGTAAAGAGTATTTATGATTAGAGCTATTGTCTGTAGTAAAAGTTTCCCGAGTCTTTTTGCTGCTTGTCCAGTCTGCTTCCCGCCTTGTTTACTCGAGGCCTCAGTGTTTGCTCGTCTCGCCTAAATGTGATATCCAGCGAATTGAGGAACCGATTCATTGCAGCTGATTTTGTCATGGGTGTTGTGCCATGGCCTTGCTTGCCAGATTCGCCTTCAAAAATCACCATTGTATCTGATATTAGGTCCATTAGCTGTATGTCGTGATCTATTACTATGGCTGATTTTGCAAAGGAACGCACGAATCTCTGAATGAATTTTGCAACCGCTATTCTGTCTTCAACATCCAAAAACGCTGATGGTTCGTCCAAAGCATACACGTCTGCCTTTTTGAGAAGGCATGTCGCAACTGCCACTTTTTGCAGCTCCCCCCCAGACAGATTCTTAATTGATTTGTTGTAGAGTTTTTTGATTTTTAGAGGGTCTACTATTTGCTCTTCTTCTATGCTGCCAAAGATTGGCCCCTCGTTTGCCTTGTCTAATACTGAGATAACTTCAACATCATAGTCGTTTGGAATGTATTGCGGCTTGTAGGAAATAGTAATTGCCTTGTCTACCGTTCCCTCGTCTGGCTTTTCAACGCCTGCAATCATCTTCATCATGGTAGTTTTGCCTAGCGCGTTTGCGCCCATTATTCCCATTACTTCGCCACGTCTTACTTGGCCTGGCTCTATTGATACTGAAAAAGCAGGATAGTTTCGCTTTAGTGCCGGATATTTTATCAGAATCTCGCCTTTCTCAAAGTCTTCCTGTGATGTGGATACATCGAAGCTGAATTTTTTGTCTCGGAATCGAACGTTTTCGTTTGGAAGGTATCCATCCAAAAACACATTGATCCCAACTTTGGTTGACAAAATCCCGGACACTATTCCATATGCAGCAGGCTCTCCATACAATATTTCAATATAATCAGACAAAAAGTCAAGCAGTGTCAAGTCATGTTCTACTACCATGACTGATTTTCCCATGTTTGCAAGACTGTGAATTACTCTGGCAACTCCTCGTCTTTGAAATACGTCATTATATGATGAGGGTTCATCAAAAAAGTAAAAGTCTGCATCCCTTGATGCAGCAGCTGCAACTGAGATTCTTTGCAGCTCCCCACCGGATAATTCCTTTACGTGGTGTTGTATGGAATTTTGCAAGTCAAGCTCCTTTATGAGATCAGTAGCAGCTCCTCTTTGATCATATTTGTCTAGTAGTTCTTTTCCAGTACCATCAAAGACCTGGGCAATGTTGTAGACTTGCTGCGGTTTTATTGCTGCCTTTATGCTTTGATTTTTAATTTTCTCAAAATGATCCTTTAGCTCAGTTCCTGCAAATCTTTTTAGGATTTGGTCCCATTCCGGCGGACTCTCATAGTTGCCCAAGTTTGGCTTTAGATTGCCAGATAAAATGCTGACAACTGTGCTTTTTCCCATGCCGTTTCTGCCCAAAAGACCCACGACTTCGCCTTTTTTTGGAGTTGGGAGGCGGTACAGCCTAAAGGAATTCTTCCCATATTGGTGGATTTTGTCTGTTCCAATCTCTGTTGCTAAATTGACTATTGTGATTGCCTCAAAGGGGCAAACCTTGACGCAAATTCCGCACCCATTGCAGATGTTCTCATCGATTTGCGCCTTTTTTATTTCCTCATTCATTACTATGCAGTCTGCGCCGGATTTGTTCACAGGACAGTACTTGATGCACTCTAGGCCGCACTTTTTTGGCTGGCACAATTCTTTGTCTAAAACCGCTACTCGATGTGTCACAGCACTATCTTTGGGCCGGTCAATTTATACCTCATTCGTGGATGCGGTCGTAATCTTAATACAGAACAATCCTAGAAAGACCTTCAAGCCGGCCACAGCGTTAGGGCGCGACCCAGTCTCTTTCCGAACCTGGAAGTCAAACCTAATGTCGCCACTGTGTTACTAAGGTGCGAGAGCCCTTGGGAAGTAGTGGTGCTGGCATCTTTTAATCAAATTATTATACTGCAATCTTCGTGTGTATTCATGCCAACTTGTTCAGTTTGTGGTGCTCAGCTTGAAAACGATATTAGGTTCATGAACCACATGATGGAAAAGCACGGATTTAGAAATCCAAGTGTTGGAACCCCAGACAGAAACTCTAGGGGCTACTGAGATAATCTAGAATTAGCCTGACGCCAAATCCCGTTGCACCCTTTGGATTGTATGATTTTTCTTTAGAGCCTGCCTGGACCCATGCAGTTCCAGCAATATCAAAATGAGCCCATGGTGTATTACCTACTGCGTTTGCCAAAAATGCCGCAGCTGTAATTGTTCCAGCAACTCTGCCAGGCCCTGTGTTTCTAATGTCTGCATAGTCTGATTTTATCATGTCCATGTAATCGTCATTTATTGGAAGCTGCCAGATTTGCTCGCCTGTACTTTGTGCTGATTTTGCAAGCTTGTCAGCAATTTTTTGATTATTGGAAACCAGTCCTGCAACATTTGCGCCAAGGGCAACAATACATGCACCAGTAAGTGTGGCAAAATCAAGTATCTCCTTTGGTTTGTATGTTTTGATTCCATATGATAGAGCATCAAAGAGAATCAGCCTCCCTTCTGCATCTGTGTTGAGGATTTCAGATGTCTTTCCGTCGTATAGTTTTATGATGTCGCCAGGCCTGTAGGATTCACCTCCAGGCATGTTCTCAACTGATGGTACTATTCCAATTAGGTTGACTGGAAGCTTTAGCTCAGATGCTGCCTTTATTATGCCAAGTACTGTGCATCCGCCGCACTTGTCAAATTTCATCTCATCCATTTTGTCTGCCGGCTTTATCGAAATTCCACCTGTATCGAATGTGACTGCCTTACCAACTAGTACAACTGGGTTTGCATCTTTTTTGCCATTGTATTCTAATATGATAAGTTTGGGTTCGTTTTTGCTTCCCTGTCCTACTGCTGATATGCCGCCAAAGCCCTTGTGTCTTAGCTCTGATTTGGATAACACAGTACACTTTAGCTTGTTTTTTACTGATAATGACTTTGCAAAGCCTGCTAGTTGTGCCGGATTGCATTCATTTGGTGGAAGATTTGCAATGCTTCTTGTATAGATCACTCCTTCCGATACAACATTTGATTTTGCTACAGTCTGAGGTACATTTTGATCAGCCGATAAAATTGTCAGGTTTGGCAGTTTTGTTCTCTTGTCCTTTTTGTATTTATCAAATGAGTATAACGCAAGTCTTGCACCTTCAACAATTGCACCAACTGGAGATTTTACTGGTAAATTGCTTGGAATAACCATACAGTATTCATCTAGACCCATATCTGCGATTTTTTTGGCTATTTTACCTGCTGTTGTCCTAAATGATTCGTGAGTTGCCTTGTGGCGCGGACCAAGACCAGCAACCAAAATTCTCTGCGCCGGAATCATTCCGTGCGTATGGACAATAGAAATTGCGCCAAGTTTTGCCTTGGTTTCTTTGACTGCTTCTTTTACTGATTCGGTTAGCTTTTGGTTTGTCTTTGCAAATCCAAGTGGTAAGTCTGATTTTTCTGTGACAAAATAACAAAGCGATTTTGTCTTTTTCTTGATGGGATCTGTGTTTTCTGTTCTTACAGACACAAGTTTAGCTCGCCTTTTTTGTCTCTATTAAGATTTGGGCTTATTGATAAATACGGGATTATTTTATCAAAAGACATGTCAAGCACAAAATGTATCTCTTGTGGAAAGAGCTTTTTCTCGCCACTTGGTCACAACAAATGTAATACTTGCTCCAAAAGAGATGGAGACACAGGTATGGGCGACATGGGACATGGTTCCTGTGGTTGCGGTGGACATCACCACTAATTCATTTTCTTTTGACAAAAACAACCGGACATTTTGCTTTTTGAACTATATCAAAAGTAACGCTGCCCAGCATGTACCTAACAGATCCATCTCGCCCTCGAGTTCCCATCACAATAAGGTCTACATTTCTGTGAGAAGAAAATGACAGGATTGTTTCTGCAACGTTTTGGGAAAAAATCAATTCCGGTTTTGCCTCTACTCCAAACTTTCTAGCTGTATTTTGTAGGGTTTGCAGCATTGAATTGACAGCCTTTAGCTTTTCCTTTTCAATTATTTTTTGATGGCCAGACATTTCAATAAATGAGCTTGACAAAATACCGCTATGAATGATCGTGATTGTGGAGATTTTGGCATTGTATTTTTTAGCAAGATCCAGTGCAAACTCAAATGCCTCAAAAGCAATCTGGCTTTCATCAAAAGGTACTAGCACATGCTTGATTAACGATGGTGAAATCTCTTTACACTCATCTACAGTCGGGCATATGATCTGTGTATCACGTAACACAGATAGTTTGCAAAATATTTACTCTTATCTTGTTGTTTGTTCGTTTTTGATACAAGGGTCGGATTTTGTGAAAATGTGCGGCAGAAATAATCCATCACTTTGTTTTGTCTTCTACAAGCTTGAACTTGGATAGCTGCTTGTATAGCATGAATACTATGGCCGCAATTATCAAAAAGTCAATAATGTTTGCAATCAAGTCACCATATTTGAAATCCGATGTGACACCGGTGAGTCCATTTGTTACAGAATATTGTAATGTTTTTAGATCACCTGAGGGTAACGCAAGACCGATAATTGGATTAATTATGTCATTAACTAGTGCTGTGACTAGTTTTGATGCCGCTGCACCTATTACAAATGCAATTGCCAGGCCAATAATTCCAAACGTCTTAAGAAAGTGCGCAAATTCCGCCACAAATCCCTTCTTTTCTTCTACTGGCTTGTCTGACACAAAAGAATTGGCCTTTATGCACTATTTGCAAAATGGTGTTTGATTAGATTAGATCTTTTGGTGAAATTATATGAATGTCATATGGTGCCAATTGGAATTTTCTTGCTGTTTGTGATAAGACTTGCAGACCTGACAAATACTGCCTTTGCATTTTTACACTCCATATTACATGTGTGTGCATCAATGAATTCCTTGTTTCCAGATCCTTTTGATTGTATGATTGCCAAAATCAATGGGGCCAGAGCTGCTCGTCCACCATATGCTGTTTTGCCATCAACGAACCAAAACATCTCCAGCGCACTGGAATCAAGTATTTGCTTTCGCAGCTTTTCACCAAGCTCAGTGTAATGCCCCACAAGCAACAATTTTCCCCTTGCCAAAAAATTCACAACGCTTGCAAACTTGGTGCAAAGATAACACTGATTGTCATAAATCACAAGAGGTGTCATCTTGGCAAGATCCATGATGCCATTACGCCAGATCGAGATTAAAGCTTTGAGGGAAAATAGCTTTTTATTGAATTTACAAGCAGCTTCAAAATATGACCTTGCCAACCGTGTCATCTGATTGAAATGGGCCTCAATTACTATCAAATTAAAAAAAATGTTAGAAAAGCACGTAAGCTTGTAATTCGTGGCACATCCCTGGCAGGCTCTGGCCATCCAGGTGGATCTTTTTCGATGGCAGAGATTATGGGATGCATATTTTTCAAGTACCTAAGATATGATCCAAAAAACCCAAACTGGGAAGACCGGGACAAACTGATTCTGTCCAAGGGTCATGCCTCACCAGGGCTGTTCTCAAACATGGCACTTGCTGGTTATTTTGACCCGTCTGAGCTTGATACACTAAGAAAATTTGGAAGTAAGCTACAAGGACATCCAGATCTGAAATGCCCAGGAGTAGAGTTTTGTGGTGGCTCACTTGGAATTGGACTGTCGTTTTCAATTGGGAGTGCACTTGCTGCAAGAATTGATGGCAAACAAACAAGAATTTTCACAGTGATGGGAGATGGAGAGACAGACGAAGGCCAAGTCTGGGAGGCTGCAATGACTGGAGCAAAATACAAAGTCGATAATTTGACTGCCATATTGGATAGAAATTTTATCCAGCAAGACTCTTACACTGAAAAAATAATGCCTCTTGATGAAGAGCTGACAGGAGATGATCTATCGGAGATGTGGAAGGATGCAAGCAGGTGGAAGACTGGTGACAAGTGGCGCTCATTTGGCTGGAATGTTATTGATATTGACGGTCATAGAATTGAGCAACTAGATTCTGCAATTCACAAGGCGACACAAACCAAGGGCACACCAACAATAATCATTGCAAGAACCATAAAAGGAAAAGGAGTGGAACACATGGAAGACAATCCGAAATGGCACGGCCAGGCTCCAAAAAAAGAGTTTGTTCCAATCATAGACATGGAAATCGACTCTCAATCCATGATTGCACCATCAATAATTGCTGGAGACATGACTAATCTTGCAAATGAGGTAAAGCGTTGTGCAACTGGAAGGGCCGATTACATACACTTGGACGTAATGGATGGAATGTTTGTACCAAACAAAACTTTTGATCACAACAAAATCCGTGAGCTAAGACCACTGACTGTAATACCATTTGATACTCATCTGATGATAAATGAGCCAGTCAAATATGTCAAAGATTATGTTGATGCAGGATCTGATATCATAACAGTCCATGCCGAAGTATGTGATGCGTCAAGCTTTGGCCAAATCCATGACACTCTAAAAGCAAATCAGGTTGGGGTTGGCTTGGCAATAAATCCAGACACGGAGCTTCCAGATTGGGCAATTCCATTTATTCCAAAATTGGACCAAATCATAGTAATGTCTGTAGTTCCCGGCAAGTCCGGACAAAAATACATCGAGTCCACTCATGAGAAAACCCAGAGACTAATCAAAACTCTGGAGCAAAACAACTTTGATGGATACATTGAAGCAGACGGAGGCGTAACGCTGGATAACATTGGCCTGTGTTTTGCTGATGGTGCACGAGCATTTGTTGGGGGAAGCGCAATCATTGGCCAGGCAGACGTTCGTGGAGTTATTCGTGAATTTAGAAACAAACTTGCATATGCAAGACGCAAAATGCTCATCCAAAAGGCGCACGAGCTTGGAGGAAAAGAACTTGTGGCAAAGTGGATTGATCTGCACACAATAGGTGAGAAAAGAAACCACCTTGGGGCAATAGCAAAGGAGCTTGGCTACGCATGATTGGAGACATGACTGATATGCGTACTGCGTACGGAAAAGCACTAGTTGAGCTTGGTGAGCAAAACCCAAACATCGTGGTTTTAGGAGCAGACACAACTGATTCTCTAAAAACAGCAGACTTTGGCAAAAAATTCCCAAATCGATTCTTCAATGTGGGAATTGCAGAAGCAAACTTGGTCTCTGTTGCAGCAGGTCTTGCAATTTCTGGAAAAACTTCGTTTGCAAGTACATATGCAATATTTCTGCCAGGACGATGCGTTGACCAAATAAGAAATGCAATCGCATATCCGTCACCTGGTGACAAAAAGGGACTAAACGTCAAACTTGTAGTGTCCCATGGAGGAATATCTGTTGGTGCAGACGGTGGATCACATCAACAAGTAGAAGACATTGCCATAATGCGTGCAATACCGCACATGACCGTACTAATCCCGGCAGACACAGTAGCAGTATCCAAGCTTACCTGGATAATGTCACAAAGATACGGACCACATTACATGCGGTTGACAAGATCCGCTTCTCCGGTAGTACACCAAGACTCGCAGGAATTTGAGATAGGAAAAGGAATCACAATGAAAGATGGTGCAGACTGTACTATAGCTGCGTGTGGCCTGACAGTAAAGATGGCACTTGATGCGGCAGACACTCTAAAGCAAGAAGGAATTTCTTGCAAAGTAATTGACATGTTTTCAATAAAACCAATCGATTCTGATTTGCTAGAAAAATCCGCCAAAGAAACAGGCTGCATTGTAACATGCGAAGAACACAACATCATGGGAGGATTTGGTTCTGCAGTTTCTGAAGTTGTATCAGAGTTGTATCCCATCCCAATAAAGCGAGTTGGCGTAAACGACAAGTTCGGAGAATCCGCACGCGATGCGGAGATTCCTATGCTTTTGGAAAAGCACGGCATAACATCAATTAA
>FRDC01000966.1_pt1 | contig 12639 bp, 12 predicted proteins | sample 1106171 | NCBI WGS metagenome assembly FRDC01 (sample SAMEA3930566, study PRJEB13176) | freshwater metagenome | biome: Drinking water system; feature: drinking water; material: water | place: Singapore | collected 2014-12-20
GACATGATAGGCTCCTGGCTGATGGTGTGCTACGGCCCGTTGACCCGAGGCCCGGATCAGGCCGCGATCCGGTCGGGGTTGAGTTGCATGTAATTGACCGCCGCCGCCGCGATGATGCGCAACTGATTGACGTGATCGAGCTTCATGCCGACGTTGACGCGGTTGGCATCCGTCGAGTCGCGCTCAACGACGAGCGACTCGCGGAACTGGTCGAGGTTCTCGAACACGCCTTCCTCGAGCACCAAGCGCGAATAGGCGTGCAGCACCGTGTTGCGGATGTCGATCGGCGTCGCGATGTGCGGCAGGCGGCCCGGGTTGTCGTTGGCCAACGCCTGGCGGCCATGGCGCGACGTGACGAGCGTGCGGATGTAGCGGATGCCGTACATCGACTGCGCCATGGTCTCGATATCGAGATACGTCCAATCCGGATCGCCCCAGGCGTTGGACTGGTACGTGGTGACGATGCGCTCGATGCGCACGGTTCCGTCGCGCGAGACGTAATAGCCGCTGATGCCGTCATAGTAGAGCGTCTGCTTGTCCGCCTTGGTCAGCAGATCGCTTTTCGCGCGCGGCCCCATCACGCCGACGAGCGCAAGGCTCTGCAGCGGTCGCGACAATTCCGGCGCATCCTGCAGGTGCATGGCCGCCTGTGCGCCGACCGCGGCGCACACAGCCCACGGCGTCGACAGGAACTTGCGGCATGGGAAAATGCTGGTGTGCTGGTCGTTGCGCGAGTTGCCGAGCGTCGACAGCGCGCCGACGGTGCCGTTGTGCACGGTGATATAATGGCCATAGATCTGCTTGGCGTAGGACCAGCGCCCGGAGATATCGCCGAGCAGATCGGACGCGCGGCCGAGATTGGTTGCGTCGGCATAGGGAGAGGCGATCCAGTCATATTCATCATCGCCGAGATTGGCGAAGGCCGTTTGCAGATCCGGATCGGACGCACCGCTGGCCATCGCCGTGATAGCAATGCCGACGGGCGGTGCCCCGTCCGTCGTGAGATCGCCGGTGTCGACCTCGATGAAGTTTCCGAGCGAGCCCTTGTGCCTGGCCGTCAGCGTGACGCTGTTGTTTTCCGTGCCGGTCATCGACACGTTGCTGCCCGTGGCCGAGGCGTTGGCCGAGATCGTGACCGAGGTGTTGGCGACCATCGCCGTGATCACAGACCCGACCGGAACGCCGGTGCCGGCGACGAGCATGCCCTTGATCAGGCCCGAGGTGTTGGCGACGGTCAGAACCGGCGAGCCGCTCGTCGTCGCGGCCGTGAAATTGGTGGCCGTCGGAACGACGACCGACGCGACAACGGGCAGGTTCGGCGTCGCATTGAGGGCGGCGGCAAGGGCCGTCGCCAGCGTCGAATTGGTGTCCGTCGACTGCACGCCGACCCGAGTGCGGATGCCGGCGACATAGATCGACAGGACCGAGGCCTGCGTCACCGGCGCGCCTGAGATCGTGATCTTGCCCGTGGCCTTCACGCCGCCGCTCACATCGTCGAGCGGCAGCGCCCAGATCTCCTGCAACGGCGCGTTCCGGCGGGCAATGCGGGCCATCTCGGCCAGCATCGAGCCGGTGCCGAACAATCCGGCCTCTTGCCCGTCGCGGACGAGAATCGGCTGTTCCACGGCAGCAAGCCCGGTCGACAGCTTCTGGCCGACCAGCAGCAGGCGCGCATTTGACTGATAGGGCGTGCCGCCCGGCTGGAACTCGGCATAGAACAGCGGCACGCGGATGTTGCCGGGGATGTTATTGAACAGAACGCCCATGGCTCAGGGTCTCCGTGATGAAGGGGGCGAAGGGATCACTTCTTGGATTTGACCGGGGCGGGCTCTGGCGACGCCGGGGGCGCCGGCTCTGGAACGGGCGCCACACGCACAACGTCACCGTCGCGCAGGCGGTGGATGAAATACTGATCCAATTCCACCGTTGCGCCCTCGGGCGGCAGCGGCTGGAAACCGCGCTGCGGGTTGCGCACGGTCATCCCGGGCGCAGGCTTGACGGTCACGGCGGTAGCCATGGTGTGATATCTCCGGATGATGGTCGTGATCAGGATGTCGGCAGCGTCGCCTCGGCAACGCCGCTCGGACGCGGGCCCCGCGCGACGTCGGCGTTGTTGGTTTCGGCCTGCTCGGCTTCGATGAATCGCACGCGCAGGAGTTGCGGCAGAGACATCGGCCGCGACGCCCCGGCCTCGACCAGCAACTGCGCCAACGCCTCGGCCGACGCGGCATAGGGCGATGACGAGGCAGCGATGGCCGTGAGCAACGGCCCGAGCGGCGCCGGCACGGTGGCGGGCGATGGCGGTTCCGTTGCCATCTCGACAATATCGAACGTCGGCAGAGTCACCGGCACGGTGATACGGCGTGACGACAGCCGAATGTTGGAGTCACTCTCAACGTAGCGCACCGATGACCAGTCGCCGAGACGGATGATGGCGCTCTGGAACATAACCGACCACGGCAGCGACGGATCGGCGAGCGCGCGCATGACCTGAAACTCGAACAGGTCGAGCATCGCCTCGAGTTCCGGCTCTGCCTGCGGCATGGCCTGAAAGGCGAGCCCTTGGCCATCCGGCAACTCGCCGATCATGCCGAGGCTCAGATCGATGCACAAGCTGACAGTGTGCTCGAACGGCGGACCGCCGTTGTTGTCGGACAGGCTGCGCCCGCGATCGTCGTCGGTGCAAACGGTGATGACCGGCAGCACATCGTCAGATTTCACGTCCGTGATCTGCAACGGGTCGAGACGGCTATCGAACACGCGGCCCTGTGCCATGGTCGGCCATGGCCTATCGAATCCACCGGACAGAGCCATGACGGCGGCAAGGCGAACTGTCGTGCGGGCGAGACTCATTTCGGTGTCCGGTAGCCTTGAACGCGCACGGTCTGGCCGTTCTGAATGCGCGTGTAACCCTCGGTGAACCCGTCGCCGTTGTTCGGCAGCGGTGAGGCAGCGCCGAGCGTGTCGCGCGTTTCCATGCCGGCGAGCGTCGACCCGGCGGCGGCCCGGGCGATGTCGACGGCGCGCGGCATCTCCGGGCTTGGGGCCATGGCATCGGCGGGACCAGCAGCCGGCGTCGCCTTGGCCTTGTCCGGCAACAGTGCATAGAGCCCGGCACCGGCGGCGGTGATGAGCGTCGCAACGCCCGCCGCCTTGCTGCGCGGGGCGGCTTGGGCAAACGTCTTGACCTTGTCGGCAATCGTCGCCGGCGCCGCCACGGGATGCCCCATGCGCTCGACCATGGCGCGTGCCGCCTCGATCTTGGCCGCGGCCGGTGTCGAAATCAGTTTCGACGGCGTGGCGTTGGCGAGCAGGCGCTGGCCGATCTGCGCCGTCGCCGCAAACAGACTCGCGGTGCCGACCGCATTCAAACCATCCTTGGCAATTGGATGATCCGTATCCTTGGCCAGAACGAAGCGCGCATAAGCACCCTCGGCCAGCAGCAGGCCGGCCGATGCCAGCCCCAACGGGCCTTTGGTGCGCTGCAGCTTCTGGGCATCTGCCGCGCGGACAGCGCCGACGAGACGGTCGACGGCCCCGCGCGCGGCAGGGCCCGTTCCGCGCTGCGCCTTGGCCATGTCGGCGCCGACCGGCTTGGCGATGGCTTTCAATTCGGTGTTCGCGGCCTTCACGGCCGTGATGTGACGGGCTTCGATGGCGCCGGCGAGCTTCTTGCCGAGCACATAGCCAGCGACAGGGGCCAGAACGGACACGCCGAGCTTCCAGGCCTTCTGCAGCGGGTCGTTCTGCCGCGCGATCTCGGCCTGCTTCTCGGCCGCCTGCCGTCGTTCGGTCTCCTGCTTGGCGGCAAGCTCTGCCGCGCGCGTTTCCGCTTCGATCCGGCGGGACTCGGCCTCGGCCTTGATGCGGGATTCAGCGGCGCGAGCCTCGGCCTCGGCCGCGCGCGCTCGTGCGTCGGCCTCTGCCCGCCGCGCGGCGGCCTCGGCTTCGGCCTGCTTCGTTTTTTCGGCAGCGAGCTTGCGCTCACGCTCCTGGCGGGCGGCGCGCTGCTGAGCAGTCTCGGCCATGACGATCCTTTGCCTTTCAGGTGCGCAACCGCGTCAGTCCTTGGCGACCTTCACCAGTGCCATTTTCCAGCGGCCCTGCCCGTCCTTGTGCAGGTCGGCGATTTCGTACACGTCACCGGTAGCGGTCCGTTTCACCCGATCGATGCGAACAGGAATGCCAGCCGGGAATTGACGTTCGTCGACGAACAGCATGGGATTGGACGCGGAAAAATTCGGCGCGCCACCGTGACTGGCGACACCGCCCGACGTTGCGCCCAGACGAGCGAACGAGGCAGATCCAGGGTTCCGGTCGTCGATCGTGGCGCGAAACGGCGCCGGCCCGCGCGTGGCGTCGGGCTGGCGACGCGAGTTCGGCGTCGGCTGCGCCATCGGCAGGTGCGTCCAATCCTCGCCGAACATGGCATCGACGGCATCGGACAGCCTGTCCTCAAGCGAGGCAAACGGCGCGGTCATTTCCGGCGCGCCTTGGGTTGCCCACCCGCAACCGGCGCAGGTTCGTCTTGCGCCTTCGATTGCTCAGCCGCAGGAGGCGGGACAGGGTTCGGTGCGGGCGGCGGTTCGGTGCCGGCCGCGCCGTTGGCATTGGCTTGCTGCTCGGCCAGCGCAATGCGGGCCAACAGTTCGCGCGTCACGTCCGCCTGCGTCGGTTCGATGTTGGCGGCGCGGAACAGGTCGACGATCGCGCGCACGACCGAAACACTGGCCTCGATCTCGTCCGGCCACTGGCCGACGGGCCAAGCATAGCCCATAGCCGCGACATAGACCGCGAACTCGGCATCGACGGGCCCGACCCATCCTTTCGGATACAGCGCGCGGTCGCCGCGCGCATCTGGCATGCCCTCGACCTGGCGCAAGAACTGCGCTTGATACATTGCCGGAACCGCCGGCGCGGCATTGGTGTCCATCTCGTCCCCCGTGATTGAAATGAGCCGGGGACGAGCCCCGGCTCCGTTGCCTGCGCTTGCGTCTCAGCGCTTAGCCGATGTTGTCGCCGGAGTTGCCCGTCGTGCCGCGGCACAGCAGTTCCGGGCGGCGCCACATCACGAGCAGGTTCGATTGGCTCAGGAAATCGAGGCCGCGGTCCCAATCCATGGGCTTGGCCTTCGAGTAGTAGAGCTGGCCTGGCATGTTGGCGGCTTCGAGGAAATCGCCCGGCGCGACGTACTGGCGCGCGGAATCCCGCGTGCCGAGCGGGAAAAAGATCGCGTCGTTGGCAGGAATGAACCGGCGCGTCGTATAGGCGCCGTTGGAGTCCGGCGCGCTCGCCGAACCGTTGTATTCCATGAACAGGCAGTCCTGATAGGTGAACGAGAACCGGCGATCGTGCATCGTCGGGTTCATCGCCACCATCATCTGGTGCGCTGTCATAGCCTGGTCATAGACCTTCTTAACGTCGGTATCGGCGAACATCGCTTCCATGAACTCAGGCGACGCCAGACAGGCGATGCCGGACATGGTTTCGCCGCGCGCGTCGACCTCAAACTTGCGCTTGATGGCGCGGATCTTCTTGGCGACGTTGGGCGTGCCGGCGAAATCGAAGGCGGCCACCTTCTGCGTGATGCCGAACTGCGTATAGAAATCATACACGACAGAGCCGTCGCTATCGAGCAACTTGCCCTGCAGAGCGTTCACGCGATACCACTCGTGCGTGATCTGGTGCTTCATGGCCATGGTCACGAGCTTCTCGTTGACCTTGCTTTCGTACATCACCGGCGCCATGCGGCCGAAGTGGGCGAGGTTCTGCACGTCCGCGACGGCGAGGTGATCCTCGTGCGTGACCTGCGGCACCTCGAACGTGATACGGTCGCGCTTGCCGACACTGCCTTTCGTACCGGGACCGCCGCGAACGGTCATCGGCAACAGGTTCAGCGAATAGTTCTGACGCTCGACCGACACATAGGTCGTGCCGAGCGGCGTCGGTGGCGGGAAGATGCCGAGCGAAGTCACCAGCCCATAGTTGTTCGGGATGATGTTCATGGCCTCGGTCAACTCGAGAGCGGACCACTCCCGATTCATGAAGGCGTCAGCGATCAGTTCCATGGGTTCAGGCTCCGCGACGGGTGATGATGCCGGCGGCCGCGAGTTGCGCTATCGCCGCGGCTTTCAACGGGTTCGAGTTGACGCTCGCGTGCCACTGCAAACCGAGGTTCGACACCTCGGCGGGGCCGCGGGCGAGGATAACGACGTCGGCGACGTCGGCGGCCGAGGCGTCGACCGGCTGCAGCGCGACGGCGCTGGCGATCTCGCGGCCGTCCGTCTTGGTCGGATCATGCGGCACGTACTTGCCGGACCCGGCCGCGACCGTGACATCGAAGCCGTCGCCGACAATGAAGTCCGTGGCGCCGTCGGCGATCGAGAACTTGATGTCGTTGTCGAATGCACCGGCACCACCGGACATCACGACATCCCCGAGCACGAATCCGTCGGGATCGGTGACGCGAAACGTGCCGTTGTTGGTCGCGGCGGCGATGAATCGGACCGTGTAGACGCCGGCCTTGGCACCGGACTTCACCGGCGTGGTGCCGTCGAGCGTCAACGTGCCGTTGCCGGTGTTGCCGCCAGACTTGGCCGCCGATGTCGCGGCGCCGCGCGTGATCTTGCCGAGCACCATGCCGAGGGCAAACGCGGCCGTGCCCGAGAGCACGGTGACGACCTCGCGGCAATAGGTGCCCATCTCGCATTTGAGCACGTCGGAAACGGCCGCGGGCTCGTTGAAGGTCAGGGTTCGCAGTGCGACCATGGCTTAGGCTCCTTTCTGCGGGAAGCGCGCCGCCATGTTGGCGACCAGGGATGATTTCTTGCCGCCGACCGCTTCCGGATCATTGGCCGCGACGCGAGGATTGCCGCCGCTGCGAGCGATGGCCTCATAGAAGGCGGAGCCGTTGTTGGTCGCCGCTGCGGGCTTCGGCGCATGCGCCAGAACCTTGCCGGCTTCCTCGGCGCTCATGTCCGTCTCGGTGGCGATGGCGATGGCCTGGGCCGTGCGGCCCTCGGCTTCGGCATGGGTCAGGATCGAGCGGATGCGGGTGCGTTCAGCCTGGCGGCCGGCAGCCTCGCCCTCGGTGCGACCGCGCGCGGCCGCCGCATCGAGTTGAGCCTGATCCGGCGCCGGCGCAGCGTGCGCGGTCGTTGTCATAGAGGGTAACTCCGGTGATGGTTGATTGGTTTCGGACGCAAAGCCGGCCGGCACGGACGGGGATCCGGTCAGCCGCTTACTCATGTGCTCGACGATGGAATCGAACGTGCCGATTCCATCGACGAGCCCAGCCTCGAGGGCCTGCACCCCCGTGAACACACCAGCCTCTGTCGCGCGCACCGCCTCGGCCGACAACGCTGGCCGGCCGGCGACGACGGTGGCAATGAAGGTTTCGCGCAGATTGTCGGCCTCGGCCTGCAATCGCTCGCGGACCGCCTTTGGCAGCGGCTCATAAGGGTTTCCGTCCACCTTCTTGGCGCCCGACCGGATGATCGTCGGTTTCAACCCGTCCTGCTCGAGCTGTGCCGAGCGGTCCATGTGCACCATGACGACGCCGATCGACCCGACCATGCCGGTGCGCGTCGTCCAGATCTCGTTTGCCGCCGAGGCGATGGCGTAACCAGCAGAGCACGCCATGTCGCCGGCGAACGCGAATACCGGCTTCGATTTCCGGATCTCGCGGATCAGTTCCGGCACCTCGAAACAGCCAGAGGCCTCGCCGCCTGGCGTGTCCATGTCGAGCAGGATGCCGCGCACGGCCGTGTCCTTGCGCGCTTCCTTCAGTTGATGCACCAGACCTTCGTAGGACGTCAGTCCTGATTGCGCGCCGACGAACGCCCCACGATTGACCAGCGTGCCGAGGATCGGGATCACGGCGATACCGTGCGGGGTGAGCCGATAACCGCCGGTTTCCGACTTGCGCCCGACAAACCGGTTCATCTCGAACTGGACATCGGTATCGAATTGCGAGGCATCCATGCCGATGCGCGCGCCAATGCCGGCCAGGATCACGGTGAGCTTCTCGGGCATCACCAGCAGCGGGCGGGACAGGCGATCGAGCAGGTGAATGAACGGAGTCATCGTTGCTTGTCCTTCGGTTGCCCACCCGCAACCGGACAGGCGTTGGTCGCGTCAGGCATCCGGCGCGGCGCCGCCACCGGAGTCGCCGGAATCGGCCTTGTCGGCCGGCAGCGGCGGCGGCATCAGCATGTCGCTCGGATGCGGCACGCCGAGCTTGCGATAGCTGGCTCGCTCGTAGGCGGCCTGATCGAGCAGATCGCGCCAGTTCTGGCCGGCGTCGGCGGCAATGGCCTCGAGCGTCTCGACGCCCATCTGCACGCCGAGCTGTTGCGCCTGGCGTTCCTTCATCGGGTCGATCATCGGCTTGCCCCAGGCGACGAACGTGCCCTGGACGAGATACGGCTTGGCCGCGTGGAACGACGGCACGCCCTTCGGCAGCGGCACGGTGCCGAGGAATACGGCTTCCTCTAGCCAGGCGCCGAAGAACGGCATTGCGATCTGATTGACGAGGCGGGTCCGGCGCGTCAGATACGTGCGCCAGACCGCGAGCAGGGCCGCGCGGGCGGCGGAATAGTTCACTTCCCGGTAGTTCTTGCCGAGTTCGTGCGCCTCGACGCCAAGACCGGCGGCAAGCTGGCGAATAAAGGCGTTCTCGAACTTGTCGAAATTGCCGTTCGGGTGCGTCGGCTTGATGACCTCGATCGACTCGTTCGGCAGCAGATGCGGGATTTCCGCGCCCTGAAACGTGATTTCGCGCTTCTTGGCGTACTCGGCAGCGCTCAAGGTGTGCGCCGAGACGATATCGGACACCGGATTTCCGGTGCCCATGCTCTTGGCGCTGGCACCGATGACCTGCATAGCCGACGACCAGTCGAGTTCGGTCTTGATCACGGCGGCAACCGCAGCCTGGGCGATCGCCGAATGCAATTCTGTGTCGGCATACTTGCCGAGCATCTTCATGGGCACGATCGCGGCGGCGAACTCGGAAACGCCGCGCGTCATCTCGGGGCGGTGATGCTCGAACGTGTGCAACACGATCGGCCGTCCCCATGGCGTTTGCCGCTCGACGCGCTTCCATGTCAGCGCCGGCAGGTAGGACGATGCCAGGTCGTGCGGATGCCCCTCACGGATGTGATAGGCAAGCGGCTCGCCGTAGATGTCGCGTTCGATTCCGGCGCGCATCAGGTTGTCGTCATAGCGGCCCCACGGGTTCGAGAGCCGATCGACGTCGATGATGTTGAGGCACGTCGCATAACCAAGCGGGCCCGGCTTCATCTCGACGATGGCGAGGCATTCGCCATCGACAAAATCCGTCGTGTCCGCCAGCATGAACATCTGACTGAACGTGCGCAGGCGGCGCGCGTCCGACGAGAAATCGGTGCCCTCGGCGAACGCCTCCCACTGTCGGGTGACGTGATCGGTCCACTCGGCGGCAGCCTCGATGTCCGAAATGCCGAGCGAGCGCCAGTCGATTTTCAGCGCCAGTTTCAGGCCCGAGCCGGACACTGCGTCGCGGTTCATCCGGACCGCGTTCTTGGCCAGCGGGTTGTTGCGGACCAGATCGCGGGCGCGGGCACGGATCGTCGGCGCGTCGCGAATGATCGAGGCATCGGCCGAAGCGAGGGGCGGGCGCCAGATCGAGATTTCACCACGGCCCGAGGTGCGCGCGTCGCGATAACCGCCCGTCTGATCGGCGAGCACCGCAACGGCTGATTCCATGGCAGCCGAATACGGGTCGAGCGGACGGTCGACCACGGTCATGGCGCGCGTTGTCATGAGGCCTCAAAACATCGAGAAACGGGCCGGCGGGCCGCGCTCGACACGGGCGGCGGCCGAAAGATCGGGATAGGCCGTGCCGCGACCGCACATGGTCCAGAACGAGCGATAGAGCCCGATCAGGTCATTGAGTTGCGCGCTCGAATAGGCGACGGAGCGCTCGCCGAACGAGATCGACGTCACGGTCTGGCCGCTCTGCAGCGCCGTGATGGCCGCAAAGATCTTGTCGAGTTGCGTCAGACAATCAGGGGCGGGCATGGATTACCTCGTCGGCGTCTTGTAGCCAGCCACCGTGACGCGACGGCCGTTCTGCATCCGGACATAGCCTTCGGTCTCGCCGTCAGACTGAACCTCGGCCGTCGCCGGTCGCATGGAGCCGCTGCCCATCGTCGTTACTTGCCCCATTTCGGCTGCGGTTCGCTGCGCGGCGCCTTGGGCGACGGCGAGGCGATCGGACACGAGCCCGGGCGGGGCGACCGGAGGGGCGGCAGGAGCCGATGGCGACATCAAATGATCGCGCAGGAACGACACGCCGCCGCCGGTGAGGCTGTCGGCAACGCCCATCGCAGCGCCTTTGATGCCGTCTTTCTTGTAGCCCTGCACGCCATCATAGAGGGCCAGGGCTGCCGTGAGCGGCACGAACGCCTTGCTGAGCATGCCAGCGCCGGCGCGGACCGCCGGATTGGTGAGGATGCGCGCCGCTTGCACGGTCGCCGTCGTGGTCAGCGCCACGCCGGCCGCATCGACGGCCTTGCCGGGGTCGCGCGCCATGGTCAACGCGGCGTGCGTAACGGGATTGGAGCGCGCCAGCACCTCGGCAGCCGTTGCCAGCGCCGGTGCGGACGGCGTGGCCGGCGCCGGAGACGCTGGCGCGGGGGATGGTGCTTTCGCCGGCTCCGCAGCGTTGGCCTTGCTGCGAATGGATCCGGGGGCGATCATTTCGATGCCAGCCGCGGTCAACAAGGCGCCGCCAGCCATGGTCAACAGGCCGCCCGTGCGGCCTCGAACAATCGATAGAGGACCGCGCTCGGCAAGTTTGGACGGCCCTATGACATCGAAGCCGTGCGTGCGGCGCAGTTCTGAGCGCAGCTTGGCATCCTTGATCATTTGGCGGCCGATCAACATGCCGCTACCGCCAAGACCTGACAGAGCGAGGCCGCCCAGCAAGTTGCCGGGAGGATCGTTTTTCTCGGCCATCTCATCACCTCTTGAAGGCTTCGGCGAGATCGCCGAGGGATTTCACCCGCGTCTGCCCGGAGATCTGCGCCCGGCGCGCCTCGTAATCGATCGACAGCGCATAACGCGCCGCCATCGCGCCGACGAACGTATCGAGCGCCTCGTTTCTGACGCCAGATACCGGCACCCATTTGCGCTTCGGCCAGCCTGCCACGTACTCGACTTTCAATCGCTCGGACGCGACAAGCTGGCGGAAATAGTCGAGATCGAGATGACGCGGAAAATGCACCCGATAGTGCGATCCTGGGCGCTCTGGATCGGGCCGCGCCGCGATTTCCTGAAACAGGATCGATTTGCCGTCGTCGACGCCGACTAGATGCAGCTTGGCGCCGAACTTGAACCGTTCCTCGGACTGCCGGATGATGGGTTTCCCCTCACCCGAGACGCCGCGCACCGCGTAATAGGGCCGAAACGCCGCGCGCGCCTCGCGCACGAACTCGAGAACCGTCTGCTGCTGATAACCGGCGTCGATCGCAATGGCCTCGATCTGCAGCACATGGCCGCTCGGATGCTGGAACGTGCGCGTCAGTAGCGCCGTTTCCATGGCCTTCCAGTTGATCGAGACCGCCGTATCGGCGAAATAGCGCGACAGGTCGAGCACGAATTTGACGTCGCCGGCCGCCCAGCCGACATATTGGCATTCCCAGCGATCATGCTGCACGTCGACATGCGCGGTGACGAGCAACACCGGGTCCGGCACCATATAGCTGCCATCGGCGGCGGGACCGTAGTCGTGACCCTGCGTCGCGCGGCGCTCCAACAGCGCTTCCGGCGTGGTTTTCGCGCCCTTGGTCGGGTTGTAGCTGCGTCCTAGCTTGAGGTTGACGAACGCCTGTTCCTCGGTCGGCTTGTCCTTGACCTCGTCCCACTCGGCGGCGAGATCCGCCATCGTCACCCAAGGGCTATAGATCGCCCAGACATGGAACCCGGCGATGCCGGCGAAGTCCTGACGCGGTTCCCAGCGGCCATGCCGGACCGCAAGTTGCACCTGGCGCTGGTCCCACGGATCATCGCACTCCGAGCAATGATAGCGCGCAAGATCAGGCTTGCCATCAGGCCAGCGGACCTGCTCCCATTCGAGCGCCTGATAGGCGCCGCAGGCGTGGCACGGGCACTCAAAATGCCGCTGATCTGACCGCTTGAACCACTCGTCGATGGCCGACAGACCCTCGATCGACGGCGTCGAGGCAAGGCCCTTCTTGCGATTCCAGAAATTCTGCGTCCGCTGGAAGCCTTGTTTGATCGGGTCGCCGTCCTTGCCGATGTTCGCCGCGTATTTGTCGATTTCGTCGAACAGAACGACACGGCGAGGCCTGGACGCCAGAGCCGTCGGAGAATTCGCGCCGGCGAACACGATATCGCCGCCGGGGTAGGCCTTTTCATAAATCGTATTCGAGCTGTTGCGCTCGGCTTGCGACAAGCGCGCACGCAAAGCGGGCGTCGCCTCGACCGTTGGCGTGAACCGTTTGGTCGAGAACGAGGCCGCCACCTCAAGCGTCGGCAGCACCAGCATTTGCGGCGACGGGTCCTGGCCGACGTAGTACAGCGCCGCGTTCAGCAGAACCTCAGTTTTCCCGACCTGAGACGACATCTTGAGCACGA
>FRDC01002229.1_pt2 | contig 12637 bp, 15 predicted proteins | sample 1106171 | NCBI WGS metagenome assembly FRDC01 (sample SAMEA3930566, study PRJEB13176) | freshwater metagenome | biome: Drinking water system; feature: drinking water; material: water | place: Singapore | collected 2014-12-20
TGGTCGTTGTTGTTGTTGTTGTTGTTGCTGTTGTTGTCGTTGTAGGCACGGTGGTGATGACTGAAGAAGAAGTTGTCGTTCCAGATCCATCTCCTCCAGTTGCACCAGAAGGACCAGTGGGAGACGAACGGCCCGGATCCACAAAGGCACCAGTGGCACCAGAAGGTCCAGTGGGAGACGACCTCCCGGGATCCACAAAGGCACCAGTGGCACCAGAAGGGCCAGAAGGTAAACTTCTCTCTCCAAAGGGAACCTCAGGCCCAGCAGTTGGCCCCGAGGGTCCGCTGGGCGGGTGATTATTCGCATCAAAGACAGGCATCATCTCTTCCACCAGCCTGCCCGCAGACGAGATCTTGAAAAAGTTCCACCCGGCGACGCACCCAACAACCCGAGGGCACGGCCCAGCAATGGCCTTGAGATGACCACTGTCAACGCTCTTACCAATGCCCACTGGAATGACCGTCTTCCCTGCGCGCTGCAGAGCCAGTGAAGCTGCCACAGCTGCTCGCATGTTAGTGTCAATATCATCACAAGGTTCCGCTTCGGGGTAAGCACAGTTGTTCGTTCGGGTCGTGGGGAGACCGTCTGTGACAAAGTAGATGGTCTCTGACTCAGGGCTTCCTGAAGTCACAATCTGAAGCCCTGCTTCCCAGTTTGTGTAGTAGTCAGGGTGGGCCGACGAGAAGACGAGATTGTTGATCGCTTCGGTGACCTGGTGCTTGCCTTCAGTGGAGTCAATCATCACTGGGCCAAGCACCTTTTCAGCTTGTGTGGCGAACTTGAAGACGTCCATCACGAGTCCTTGAGAGACGGGTTTAATATCAGAGCATCAAAAGTGTCGAGAAAAAAAGACACTCACCGTGGTTCGGATAGAGATAGCGCTCCACCGCTGCCCGAAGCTGGGCTCTGAACGTTCCTGCATCAGAAACCGTCGCTGACCCAGACACGTCAATGACGACGGCAATCTTCTTGCCATTGACCACAGCCAAAAGCAACAAGAGGACAATGAAAGACGCCCGCATTCGGAATTTTTTTCTCGCTCGGGTGACGTTTGAAAAAAATTCTTTTTTTGAAATCCAGAGGGTGCCCAGTTGTGTTGACATCTAAAAAAATTTGACGAGAGAAGAGATGGAACCACCAAAGAAGGGCCTGATTGTGCTCATCACTGGAGCCACTGGATTCTTTGGGACAAACCTTGTGAAGCTTCTCTCTGAAATGCCGGACATTGCTGAAATCCGTCCGCATGCACGCAAGGCGCCTCCCATGCACTACTCAAGGTTCAAAAGGGATTCTGACGACGGTTCGTTGAAGTGGATTCAACCAGACAAGAATTGCAAACACCTCGAGCCCATGAACGACGCCGAACGCGTTGTCGTTGGAGAGGACCCAGATGAAAACATCTTCTACAACAATCCCAAGATCAAGCAGTTCTACTTGAGCGACATTTGCACGATTCGACCCCTTCAGGAAGCAATGCGCGATGTGGATATTGTCTTTCATGCTTGTGGGGATACAAGATGGTGGGACGTCATCAACGATGAACAACTTGCTACGAATAAGTTGGGGTCGTCTACCGTGTTTCAGATTGCTGCGTCGTCCAAGGTCAAGGTTTTTGTCCACACAAGCACCGTCGATGTCTTAGGCAAATGCGAGTGCGACGACCCAAGATGCCATCTCAGATTTTCGGGCCAGGCACACCAGGATGCCAAGGGCGCGTTTCTGAACATTGGATACAATTACTGCGACTCGAAAAAGCGAGCGGAAGATAGGATTCTTGAACTTTCCACTTGTTCCAGCCACGATATGCATCTTGTAGTCATGCGCCCGGGTGCAATGATCGGTCCCCGCGATGTCACCAGAAAGTACGGACGGATATTTCAACAGTTGATGAATGGAGAGATTTTCTGCTGGCCTGAGGGAAGCACGAGTGTCTGCGATGTCACAGAAGTCGCAAAAGCACACATCAAAGCTGCCATGAGGCATCTCAAGGGTCAGTCTCCGAATTTTCAAGAGATCTTCACATGTGCTGGCCCCTCTTTCACTTATGAGGAACTCTTTGAAGCCATGCGTTTGCGCATCAGTGAGAAAAATCGCCCTCCAAAACCCAATGGTATCTGTGGTCTGTACCGAACAATGCCTCAATCATTGGCTGTGATCTACGGCTACGTTTCGCAGCTGTGGTGCACCTATGTGAGTGGAAACGAACCTGAGGTGAACCCCGGGATGGCCCGTTATCTGTCCGCAAAGGTGGTTTATTGCTCTGAACCAGCCCAGAGGGTGCTTGGATATCCGGTCGTCGCACCTGCCAGCCGGGCGGAATTCTTGGCGCATGTTGTTGACGAAGCTTACCAGTGGTACGCCAAGCGTGGATGGATTTGAGTTTGATTGACAGAAGAGAGGACGCAGACAAAAAAAATGAACAGAACAAAAAAAAGGAAGAGGAGGAGATGAGATCTTCATTCCTGTCGCTGACTCTTTTACTGTTATCACTGCTGCTGCCACTGGCATCAGCTCAGTGGTCCGACGGAGACGAATGGGAATGGCAGAGCCGCAAGGCTGCCTTTTGGGTACTCTTTGGAATTGCCTGTGCGTGCCTAGCTGTGATTGTGATTGTGTGGATCGTGTGGTGCTGCTGCCCAATGAAGAACACTAATATGGCTCCAGATCCATCATCATCAACGACTACTGCGACTACAGTGAAGTCTCAGTGGTCAACTCCCACGGCTTATGATGGTATCCTGGCCAGATACTTTGCGAATCGAAGATAAATTTTTCAAGAAAAAAAAAGAACACAGTTTATCATTTTCTTATTCTCGCTTGGTTGGATCCACTGCCAGCGAACTCCTTGTGGACTTGTTGCTGTTGTTGCTCTCTTGTCATCATGCCTACGCCTTGGCACTCAATGCCATGCATCGTCATGATGCATGGTTCTCCTGAAGGGCCAGAAGGAAATCCACTTCCCGACACAAACATCACTTGACTGACCAAGAGCGTAAGCGCCACGATAAACCAGAACATTCTCATTGCAGTATTTTTTTTCTTTTTTTTTAAATTCCTCGATTCGCACAGAAAAACGACACTAAGCAAAAACACTTTGCCAGTGATATGAAACACCAACCCAGTTAATTGTTGATCAACACGTTTGGAAATTCCATGTGTAAGTTGTCGCAGCCGTCAACGCAATGGGACCGACACTCACAGTGAAGCTCGTGGCAGTGTCTGCACTGATGAAAATTTTTGTGATATCCTGAGCAGCGTTCGCGTTTGTGGCAGTGATTTGAACCCCGGGAGTGTAAGTGCTAGTCCATGGATTAGCATAACCCACAGTGAATAGGGCGGCCGAGTTCGCTGGCGAAGAGCCGACTACAATACCAATCTTCATACGACAGTCGGAATATTGTCCGATAATACCCGAAATACCCCCCGTGCCCATGCCAGGTCCCGGAGTGAAGCTTCCCCATGTCGCCGAGGTGGCCGGCGTGTGACGCTTTGCCGTGATCTCATTTGCTGATTGTAAGTTTCCTTGGGCATTCGGGTACAGGTCTGTGATATTCTGACCAAACACAATGTGTCCTCCAGACGTGGCGTTGACAATGTTCAAGTTTCCAGTCTGCGTGTACTGTGGAGGGCACGTAGTCGGGCTAGGACAGAACCCATTTCGGCCATCCGTGGGTTCTATGCGGTCCACTGTGATGATGCTAGCCTGTGGAACGAGTTAGTTAGGATTTTCAAAAAAAAAATAAACAAAGGAAGCCAGCCTCTCACATTGTAGATGCCGCGATGTCCATGATCTGTGGCTCCATAGACCGACGTCTTGTAGTCTGGAAAACGGCAATATTTTGTGTCACTCATTGACCAGATAAATCCAAACGAAGCCAGAGTCGTGGAGTTGATGGTTGTCATCACTGAAGGATAATACTTGCCAGACTCGGGGTCCATTTCAGCAAAAGGCGGAGACACTCCTGTTCCTCCCACGTACATCACCGGCCACGCCCTTCCCATGCTGCAAAAGGGAAACCATGAATATGGAGAGCCATAATAACCCGTGTTGGACAAGAAATACGTCGCAGAGACGAACGATTCGTCATACGGGGGATAGATTCTCTTCCTGACAAGGGGGTGAGAATATCCCAGAACTGGAAGTTGACCTTGCCAACAATACGCAAAGTCGCCAGACACGATGCCAAATCCTCCAGTCGCCATGCAGGGACTTTCTAGGGAATTACCGTTCCAAGGCTGACCAACATCCCAGTTGCTGTAGTACCCATTGATAGAAATCACAGAACAGCTCGTCACATTGAAATATGTCCATCCCACCGACGTGAGTAAAACGTGATCATCGATTGCATGAAATACAGACGGCGACGCGCCACTGCAGCACGTCGTGTTGTAGGGAGCGTTGGAACACAGAAGCTGACTGTTGGATACATTCACAGGGTCAAGTGCATAGATGACAGGTCCGTTGCTGATCCACACAACGCCGCTTGGGGTGACAGTAGAAAAATGAACAGATATCGGGGTAGTTCCAGGGACCTGTACTGACGAGCCTGTCTGCGCGTTCAGCACTGATACATTGGAGTTGATGCCGTAATAATCCAGAGACCAGAAAGCGTAGATGCTGTATTGCGAAGGCTGTCCAATCCAGGACTGATTAAGCTGTGGTCCAATACCTAGTCCTTGACCTCCAAAGCCCAAATTAATCCAAGGATTGGAACTCCATAGTCCAGCCGCGGTAATCTCATTGAATGTTGCATTGGCATATCTGAAGGTCGAGGACAAAAAAAATAAGACACGAGACGGAGAAAAAAATAATAACACTACTCACTGATCTCTGAGACAGACTGAATTCGCTGCTGCAGCTGGCGTGGCACTCAAGGGAGACCACTGAGAATTGTTAAAAAACAACACAGTGCTCGGGGAAGGCACTGCAGCGTTCACTGGATTCCCCTGCAGATTGACAATGACGTTGCTACCAAAAGCACCTTGAACATCTCCATTGAGATTTGGCAAAGCTCCAGTGCCTCCTGTGGCACCACTGGGACCTTGCACACCCGTGCTGCCTGAAGAAAGGGGGAAAAAAGGAAAAAAAAGAAAAAAAAAAGAAAAAAAAAGAAAAAAAAACACGTTACCTGAAACACCCGTGCTTCCAGTGGATCCTGTGGTGCCTGTAGAACCACTTGAACCTGTCCTTCCAGTGGCTCCTGTAGATCCAAGAGCACCAGTAGTTCCTGTAGCTCCAGAGGTTCCGGTTGTTCCCGTGGAACCTGTGAACCCAACAGCTCCGGATCCTCCTGACGCACCAGTGAATCCAGAAGGGCCTATGGATCCCGTTGATCCAGACACACCGCTAGGGCCTGTTCCATTGAAGGACATTTCAATGGTAGCGCCACTGCCTCCTGTGGCACCTGAGGAACCGGTGCCTGCGGTGCAGTTGCTGCAAATTGTGCCGCTTTGCTGTCAACGAAAAAAAAATTATTTTGCGTCTTTCTTCAGTCAACAAGGCCTTCCTTACCTGAAGCGTCTTAATTTGCCGATGTTGAGTCCCTGCAATGACGCTGAGAGCAATGACACCCGACAACACAACAACGCCCAATACTATGGCCGCCGCTACTGCAGCTTTCCAGGACCACCACGACGCCTTTGTGATCACAGCAGGGTCAGTCTGAGCTCCAATGAACTCGCTTGCCGTTGTGAATGTTGCCGCAGCCGGAACGGTTGCTGCAATTGGCGTCGGAGGAGACGACATGGGCAACAACAGGTCGCCTCTGGAGGAAAATTGTCCCGGCTTTTGCATATGAACTGAAAAAGTTGGGTTTTTCCCCCGCTTTTCTTTGCACTGCGGAAAGATCGGACAGCTTTCAAAAAAATGCGAATGCCTGCTTAATTTGCCCCGTGTTGATTTTCTTTGTGTGTTTTTTATCACCGTCTTGAATTGAGAGTACAATCCACAAATTGAAAGCAATGTTTGGATTGTGTCTCTGAACAAAGAAAAAGGGACCGAGGGACAAAAAAAATTCGCCTGGGATGTTTTCAGCGACAGGCGCTGTGTTAAATAATCGCAAAAAGAATGACGACTTTCCAGTGCCACAACCGCCACCTTCCGTGCAGCCTATTGGACCAGATTTCCCTGCATCTGTAGGGGCTGGTACAGCAGCAGCAGCAGGGGCGTCTTCAGGCATCAGCATTGGCACGTACACGGCCATCATGGTCGTTGTCGTTGTCGCGGTGGGGACAGTCGTAGGCTTTCCTGGATGGGTCAGTTTGGCAAGAATCAACGGAGGCTTTGGAACGCCTTCCATCAATGCCACGGCGGGTACCTTTGGATCGCTGACTATCACTGGGCCTGTTACTTTTTCTAATCAGTCCGCCAAGGTGTTCTACGTGGGTCCCACAAGGCAGTACAAGAACTTGACGTCAGTGTTGTCGCTGTTCTACGGACAGATGATCACAAACACGACCATCTACATGGATGCGGGACTCTACAATGAGAATGTGGACATTGGAAATGTCCTGCGCGCCACGCCATCTTCAATCGAGACGAATCCACTTCAAGTCTACTCTGAAGGCCTGAGAATTCTCGGAGACAATCGCACCTTTGTCGGCATTACGTACGTGAATCAACACCCTTTGGCGATTGACACGCAATACGCTTACCAGGTCACCACAAACTTGACGGGAGTGGGCCCTGACACTGCGTTTCTGGCAAGCTTTTCAGTCATTGGTCCAGTCACTGCTCAGGCCGTGCTGGTGGATACAGGTGAGAGAACGATCCTCAAGTCAGTGAGAGAGAGAGAGATTGTTAATCGATTTTTTTTTCTTAGGTGTTGGTTCTCAAACCAATGACGGGTGCAGCACTCCATTTGCAAATACAGCAGCAGTGAATGGTCGCATAGCCATCATGCAACGAGGTAACTGTGCATTTCTGACAAAGGCTCAGAACGCTGCTCTCAACGGTGCCGTTGGTGCAATCATCTACATGTCTTCAGCAGAGTTCTTCCAGGCAGGCGGAGGGGTTGCCAATGAAGTGAACATTCCCGTCGTCACCATTAGCCAGGCAGATGGCACAGCCCTTGTGACAGGCATCCAAGGCTTCCCTTACACTCAAGTGAGCATTATTCCAAACCTACCTCAGTTTGGATTTGCGGCGGGCAACGTGACGCTGTCACACCCAGGAGGCAATCAGGCGGTAGTGCAAGTCGATGTCGTGGGCGGGAATCCAGATTTTGAGACCATTGGCGTCGTCCCCGGTGATGTGGTATCCTGCACCATGGACGATGGCACTGGCCTCCCTCAAGTCGTTCGCAGAACCGTGACAGTTGTCACTGGAAATCGATTGACATTGAACAGTGCGCTGCCTAATCCACTGATTGTCGACTCAAGTCTTACTCTGCTGCCCAATGTTCGCATTCAAGGTGTCAATGTATCTACACCCACGTTCTCCGTTCACAACGGTGGGTTGTTTCTTCAAGGAGTCACGTTGCAGGACAACCCATCCTGGTCTCTCAAGGCTGGCCTTCCGGTCCTTAATGTGGCGTTTGATGGATCTGTCTTGCTGTCCAGCGTTGTGGTGGATTCATCACTGGTGAGCAGAGCGTCTGGTGTTTTTTTTCTCTGAACCGAACCCGTCTTTTTTCCCAAGGCGCAAACACTTGTTGCAGTGTCTCTCATCAGTGATTCGTTTTTGCAAGGAGGATTTCGCCAAGAAACCCTCTCTTCTCCCAATGTGCTGACCATCATTGGAGGTCAGGTATTGAATCAGAATTCTGAGCTCAAGGCCCAGAATCTGGTGGTTATCAACATGGCACAAGCCGCGTCTTCGTTGACTGCTATGTTTTCCAATGTTGTAGTCAGCAACCGCTTCCAGAGTATCTGGGGAGCAATCAGCGGAATTAACCCCGGAGGAGCGCTCTACGCCATTGGAGCTCATGTCAATCTGGGCTACTTGGACATGGCTCGATGCTACAGCACTTTCACTGGCAATGGGTTTGGTCTGTGGCTTGATCAGAACACTGAGATGGTCGTCTACTACACCACCACCATCAGCACGTGCGATATCGCTGGCGGCCCTCAAGACGGATCCAACTTGAACCTGTACGGAAACACTGTGATTGACAACGTCTACGTTGGGTTTTATGGCCAAGGAGGCTCCGTTGTGCAGTCTAGCGCTGATGTCGCCTTCACGAACGTCTTTGCGGCCAACTACATTTTCGACGACACGGCCTCATTGGACGTGTATTATTCCAACTATGCCCCCTACAATCAACTCGTGTGGCAGGCTCCTGATCCAGGCCCGTTCACTGTCGACCCCGACTTTCGTGTGCAGGTCAAAGACATGCGTTTTTTTTCTTTTTTTTCTGGGCTCATCCGTCGTGTTTTTTTTTACAGGTTTTGACCAACGGTTTCAAAATGATGCTCATGGACCCAACAGCGTTTGGCTTTCTCACTTATGAATACGTTGGGCACGACTACATGCTTGTCAACGGCGATGGTTCCCAGCATGTTGTGTGCCTCTACAGCGGAGATTTTGTCGGACTTGGAATTGGGCCAGGAAACTGTTGTTATGAGTTTGGCACCAACGTTGGCGGAACGTTCAGGTTCAGGGTACTCTCTAACAACTTGGTTGTTGTAGTTGGAGTCTATGACGGGACCTTTGGATGCAAGAAGCGCAAGCGAGATGACATTACCAATGCGACTTACTTTGACGTGTCCCGGACCGCAAATCTGACTGCACTGAGCCCCCAGTCAAATGGAAATAACAACAGCAGCAACAACAGCACTGGTAGCAGCGGAGGCAGCGAGAGGCCAAAGATTATCTTTGATGCACTCAAACAACACCGACCGCTGGATGCCATCAAAGACAAGCTCGCCACTTCAAAGCATCGCAGCACAAGCGAATTTAAATCTTCAGTGCGCCAAATCTTGCAACGCCAGGGCAAGGAAAAGCGCACCACCGTGGGTCCTCATGATCAGCAAGGCATCACCGAGTCTGGAAACCAGGTTCTTTGGGCTTATGGAGCGCTCAATAGAAACCCTCTGTCGTCGCCTGCTACAAGAAGATTGAGAACGATGCATGCTTGAGTGAAAAAAAATTATTATTCCTTTTTCCAGTCGTCTCCTCCTTCGGGCTTCGCCGTGCCAAAGAATGTGTCCCATTGATCATCAGACACTCCGTAAGTGTTCCTCCAGCCGTCGGCCGAAAAATGATGGTTAGCGTGCGCCAGGTGCAAACGTCTGAACTTTCCGTGACAGAAAGATGGAACCCACCAAGGAAGCTTTCCAGGAACATAAAAGTGTAGCAGATAGTGCACGTAGTCGTAATAGACATGACCCCAGATGATGCCACACACGAGCGGCTTCCAGTGACCAGGATCCGGGAACGCGAGTCGGACTGCAGTGAAAATAGGAAAAGCGATGATGACGCTCATGAGCACCGGTGTGACAACCCTCAGTCGGTCTGTTGGGTGTGCATGATGAATGCCATGAATGAGGAACCTCAGGACATTCACACACTTACTTTTCCCAAGGCCCAGAAACTCAGAGTGAAAAACAAACCGATGCAGAAGGTACTCCATCAATGGCCATGCGGTCCCAAACCCAAAGAGTGCAATACACCACGTTGCCAGAGTCCAATGGGGAAGCGTCCAGAGCAACTTCAATGTCACTGGTAACCACCACGCGAGATGCGTCCACACGGGCGCGTAGGTGGCATATTCGAAAAACCACAATGACTTGGGGAGCAACTGGATGGATTCCTCGGGCTTCATTCGCGGCAAGACGAGAGAATCTTTGAAGAACGCGTAGGGTTCGCCCATGCGAAATACCTGCAGAATGGCCCCTTCCTTGGACGACGCCTTGATGCCCTCGACGATTTTCATGGACTCCTTTTTTGAATTTGAAATTAATGAAGCATTTTTCTGTGCAAAATTCTCACTTTGGCCACGAGAGAGGGACAACAAAAAGGGAAAAAAAATCATGGACATCAGCACGTCTGCGTGCTCCAAACAAGGTTGCAATCGTCCCGCAGTCGGCAGATCAAAGATTGACGGAAAGATGTATTGCGACCGCTATTGTCAACCACTCGGCGGGGACATTGGGGCGACGCAGCTCAAGCCAGGACAGACGATCATTTCAGTGGATGGACAGGCCACTGTGAAGCGCGACGCTGATGAAGCCTTTGTTTATTTCGAGATTCAGGTGGACAACGCGGATGAAAACACCGCTTGGAGAAATGCACGGACCTTGGACTTGCAACTCCAAAATGCGTTGAGAGCGTTTTTTGTCGAATTCAACGGAGAGACGCGCGCGAGGTTCGCCAGTGAAGACCGGGGAGACCCTGACCCACCGGTACGTTTGTCTTTTCTCATCGCCTTGTTGACGACCCCTAACCTATGAAAACAATCTTCATTGACAGAAACGCGGCCCCACAGAATCCTACGTGTCGTCGCAGAAGTCACGCGTCACGGCACGCAGAGACTACGAACAACGCACGCAGCCCATCATTGGATACACGGCTACGTGCTACACAGTCGTTACACTTATGAAAAACAGAGAGCAACTGGAACTTGACGCATTACTCCAATGGGTCCAGAGAGAAGTTACTGTGACCAGTGTTTCTTTTGACGTCCATCTCTCCGAGGAAACTTTGCAGTCTGTGCGAGAGGACGCCTACGCAAAGGCCATTGCAAATGCCAGACGCCTGGCCGCCAGCATGGCCACTGCGAGTGGATTTCGGTTGTCTCAGTTGTTGTTCATTGAACAAGGTTCTTCTCGTGAGCAAGGAAATTACACGAGAACGCTTGAGAGCGCTTCAAGGTACGGAGCTCAGGTTCGTGCCCAGCAACAACAACGAGACGAGCCGACGAATATCATTTCAGTGAATGCGTCAGTCAACATGAAATTCTTGCTCGACCCGATTGCTCAGTAAATAAAATTCAAACATGCAGGGGGAGGAGGACGTAAAACGCGACTCGAAGGACCTGCGAGAGGACATTAAGCAGTCTTTCGAGAATCTCAAGCAAGACCTCGAGGCTTACATTTTTCCATTCTTGGATCAGCACAGGGAATCACTTGACGACGAGCACAAACGGAAGCTGCAGCTCGCCAAGGATTATTGCAAATACAGGAAGTCCATTGCTAGCTATGAAGAAGAAGAAGACGTTCCATCAGTGGAATGCACATCTACTGCGCCTGGCAAGAACGATGTGCTTGGGTCCAGATACGCTCAACTAGCCCAGGAGAATGAAACTGCAACATGTGCCGTCACTCCAGTGTGCCAGGCATTCACTGACAGGGCTTCTTTCATTCAAGCTTGTGAAGACATTGCGAACGCTCTTTCTGGCACAGTCTCTTTGAGACCAGTGGACCACTTGAGGATCCTCTCTGCCTGCTTCACCGCGGTTCTCTATCGCCCGGACTTGCTTGAAAAGAACCAGTTCTTGGCACTCAAATTCACGTCACTGGAGGCTTTGTCTGACTTGTTGAAGCAGGCTCTCATTGAGTGCAAAGACTTGGATGTCGAGCGTTACATTGAACGCGCACAGACAACTTTGAAGGGTCACACTGGGAAGCCCTACACTGTCGTCCGAGTGACACTCGAGAAGAGCGTTTTTGATGGCCAGACGTTTGGGAACAACCTGGTCGCCGAAGGATACCTCATTCATCCTGCAGAAGGACGGCACGCTTTCACTGTCGGTGTGTTGCCAGAGGCATACAAATGAACAATTTTGCTTTTTTTATTGCGCGGAGTTGTCGACAACACTCAAGGCCTCCCCGGCATCATCCATGCGCACTCGCTTTTTGCTCAAGGCTGTCTTTGTGAACAGACGCTCTGAAAGAAAATCAACACGCTGTCGCAGTTGCGCGAGTTCTTCTTCTCTGTCCCTTTTAAGACTTTCAGCTTGCTCTTCCTCTTCCATCCGCTCGACTGCGGTCTTGAGAGCGTTGTCCTCGTCGAGCTGCTCCTTTTCCAAGGCCAAAAGTTTGTCGTTCCAACTCCTTGAAATCGTCTCTTGTTGGCGGATTTTTATCATCTTACCCTCCTGTACGTCTCTCGCCTCTCTTTCTTCGAGAATCTTCTTGGCCTCTTTGCCCGACACTTGAAGAGAGCGGGGTTTCTTCAACGCGTCCACACTATCCACCAAAATGATCATCCCATCGGAAATACTGCCGAGACTCAGTTCTATGTCCGCGAGAGTATTTTCAATCGCGTCGAGACTCGCACAGATGTCTCCTTGTCCAATGTCGGCAGATACTTGAGGACCTTCAAATGCTTCCCAGAACTGTGCGTCTTCCGAGCAATCATAGAGGAACTTTTGCACAAAAGGTCCTGTTGTTCCAGGGATGCAAAAGGGATGGAGCACCACAAGTTCAAAGTGAAGGGAATGTCTGCAGTCTCTGCTGTAAAAACTGCACAGCTCGCCCTCGAGGCACTCATGTTTGATGATTTGAGATACGTCACTCTTGCGAACAAATGAGGGCTTTGTCAACTTTGTCCAGTTGAAGGAGGGGCTACAAGCCCCCATAGATACTTCAATGAACGCATCATCCATGGACGAACTGAAAGATCCCCTTTGTCGTCGATTAAAAATTTCCAAAAAAAAATTCTCGCTCGCGCCAGCGTTTTTTTTTTTTTTTTTTT
>FRDC01000729.1_pt3 | contig 12632 bp, 12 predicted proteins | sample 1106171 | NCBI WGS metagenome assembly FRDC01 (sample SAMEA3930566, study PRJEB13176) | freshwater metagenome | biome: Drinking water system; feature: drinking water; material: water | place: Singapore | collected 2014-12-20
GCGCGCTGCAGCCGCTGCTTGAAGATCCGGCGAGGCTCGCCGCCATGGCCGCCGCGGCGAGGGGCCGCGTCAAGGCGGACGCGGCCTCGGCGCTCGCCGATCTTGTCGATAAGATCGGCGCGCAAGCGCGAAAGGCCGCCGCATGAGCGAAGCGAAAAACATAAAGGTCCGTCTGCCGTTCGACGTAGGCGTCATGCATTTCGTCGGCGTCGGCGGCATCGGCATGTCGGGCATCGCCGCGGTGATGAAGAACCTCGGCTACGACGTGCGCGGATCCGACGTCGCGGACAGCGCGACCGTGCAGCAATTGCGCGAGAAGGGCATTCCGGTCGTCATCGGCCATAGCGCGAAGAATGTCGAGGGCGCCGGCGCCGTCGTCGTCTCGACCGCGATCCGGCGCGACAATCCGGAAATCCTTGCGGCGCGCGCGAGGCATATTCCAGTGGTCCGGCGCGCCGACATGCTCGCCGAGCTGATGCGATTGAAATGGACGATCTCGGTCGCGGGCACCCACGGCAAGACCACAACGACGACGATGGTCGCCGCGCTCCTTGATGCGGCGGGACTCGATCCGACCGTTATCAATGGCGGCGTCATCAACGCCTATGGCGCGAACGCGCGCATCGGCGATGGCGACTGGATGGTCGTCGAAGCGGATGAGAGCGACGGCTCGTTCCTCAGGCTGCCGACGACGGTCGCGGTGGTGACGAACATCGATCCAGAACATCTCGACCACTGGGGCGGGTTCGAGGCGCTGAAGAAAGGCTTCGATCAGTTCATCGAAAACCTGCCGTTTTACGGCTTCGGCGTCGTCTGTCTCGACCATCCGGAGGTGCAGGCGCTCGTGGGGCGCGTCACCGACCGGCGCCTCGTCACCTATGGAACCAATCCGCAGGCGGACGTTCGCGCCGAGAACATCGCTTTCGACGGCGGTGCGTCGCGGTTCGACATCGTGTTCCGCGCACGCGGGAAGCCCGACAGCCGCATCGACGGGGTAAGGCTGCCGATGCCGGGCCTCCATAACGTCTCGAACGCGCTTGCCGCGGCGATCGTTGCGAGGAAGGTGGGCGCAAGCGATGAAGCGATCCGGAAGGGCTTCGCAGACTTCGCCGGCGTCAAGCGCCGCTTCACGAGGGCGGGCGAGTGGAACGGCGTCACCATCATCGACGATTACGGCCACCACCCGGTCGAGATCGCGGCGGTCTTGCGCGCAGCGCGCCAGGTGACGCGCGGCAAGATCATCGCCGTCGTGCAGCCGCACCGCTACACGCGCCTTCGCGACCTGATGGATCAGTTCTGCTCGTGCCTGAACGACGCGAACGTCGCCTTTGTGACCGACGTCTACGCAGCGGGCGAGGCGCCGATCGAGGGCGTTTCACGCGACGCCTTTGTCGCCGGCGCAGCGGCGCAAGGCCACCGTGACGTGCGCGCGCTGTCCTCGCTCGACGACCTTCCGAAGGAGATCGCTGCGATAGCGGAGAGAGGCGACTATGTCGTCTGTCTCGGCGCCGGCGACATCACCAGACACGCGAACGGCTTGGCCGCCGCGCTGGCGAAAGCGCGGCCGTGAACGTTCGCTGCGTCATCGCCGACCTCCCTCCCGTTCGCGGCCGCTATGTCGAGCGCGCGGACATGTCGGCGATCACCTGGTTCCGCGTCGGCGGGCCGGCGGACGTGCTGTTCTCGCCGGAGGATGAAGACGATCTAGCCGCGTTTCTGAAGAGTACGCCGACGCGCATTCCTGTTTATCCCGTCGGCGTCGGCTCGAACCTCCTCGTGCGCGACGGCGGCGTCAGGGGCGTCGTCGTGCGGCTCGGCGCGCCGTTCTCCAAGATCACTATTGAAGGATCGCGCGTGCGCGCCGGCGCCGCGACGCTCGACGCACAGGTCGCGCGCCAGGCCGCGCGCGCGGGCGTTGCGGGTCTCGAATTTTATCGCGGCGTGCCGGGCACGATCGGCGGGGCTCTCGCCATGAACGCCGGCGCTTATGAGCAGGAGACAAAGGACGTGCTCGTCGAGGCGGTCGCCTTCGACCGCGCCGGCGGGCGGCATGTTCTCAAGAATGCTGACATGAAATTCGCCTACCGCCATTGCGGCGCGGGCGAGGGGCTGATTTTCACCGAGGCAGTGTTCGAGGGCCGAAAGGACGAGCCCGCGGCGATCGAGGCGCGTATGGCCGCCATCATGGAGCGGCGCGAGAAGTCGCAGCCGATCCGCGAGAAAACCGGCGGTTCCACTTTCGCCAACCCCGACCCTGCGCGATCCGGCGGGCGCAAGGCCTGGCAGCTCATTGACGAAATTGGCGGGCGCGGGCGCGTCGTGGGCGATGCGCAGGTCTCGGGGCAGCATTGCAATTTCATGATCAACCGCGGCAAGGCGATCGCGGCCGACCTCGAGACGCTGATCGAGGGGCTTCGTAAAGACGTCCTTAAGAAGACGGGCGTTGAGTTGCGCTGGGAAATCAAGCGGATCGGAGAGCCGGCGTGAAGTACAAGCGCATAGCAGTCCTCAAAGGCGGCTGGTCGCCGGAGCGGGAAGTGTCGCTCAACTCCGGCGCAGCCTGCGCGAAGGCGCTGCGCGCGAAGGGCTATGACGTCACGGAAATCGACGTAGCCCGCGACCTCGCCGCGCGCCTCGCCCAGTTGAAGCCTGACGCCGCCTTCAACGCTTTGCACGGGCAGTGGGGCGAGGACGGCTGCGTGCAGGGACTCCTTGAAGTGATGGGCGTTCCCTACACCCATTCCGGCGTGCTCACGTCTTCGCTCGCGATGGACAAGCAGCGCACCAAGCTCGTCCTCAGGAGCGCCGGCGTTCCCTCGCCCGAGGGCCGCGTGATGTCGCGCCATGAGGCGGCTGGCGGCCACGCTATGGCGCCGCCCTACGTCATCAAGCCGAATGCGCAAGGCTCGTCGGTCGGCGTCCACATCATCCGCAAGGGCGACAACCGTCCGCCTGCGGAGCTTGGGTCCGATGCATGGACGCTTGGCGATGAGGTGCTGGTCGAGAAATTCATTCCAGGGCGCGAGCTCACCGTCGCGGTGATGGGCGACCGCCCGCTCTGCGTCACCGAGATCACGACCGAGCTCGCCTTCTACGATTACGAGGCGAAATACGCCCCCGGCGGGTCGCGCCACATGCTGCCGGCGAAGTTGCCGCCGTTGATCGAGGAGCGCTGCCTCGATCTAGCGCTCATCGCCCATCGCGCGCTCGGCTGCCGCGGCGTGTCGCGGTCTGACTTCCGCTATGATGCGGACAGCGCGACCGAGCAGGTCTATTTTCTGGAAATCAACACGCAGCCCGGCATGACCGCGACCTCGCTGACGCCGGAACAGGCCGCGCATTGCGGCATCGCCTTCCCCGATCTTTGCGAATGGATTATCGAGGACGCCTCATGCCTGCGGTGAAGAAGAAATCGAAAAAGAAGGCGCCGTCGTTGCTGTCGCGCGCGCGCGCAGTGTTTGAGAACTACACCATCGCGGGAGCGGCGGGCTCGGCGGTCATCTTGGCGCTGATCGCGGTCGTGCTCTGGGCGGGCGGCTATTTCGGCATGATGGCGCGCGCGGCCGACCGCGCGGCCGGGCAGGCGACGGCGTCGGTCGGACTTGAGGTCAAGCGCGTCCTGTTGCGCGGCGCGCACCAGACGGCGCACGAAGAGGTGCTGCAGGCGCTCGGCCCGATCATCGGCGCGCCGATGGTGCAGGTGTCGTTGAAAGACGCGCGCGCGCGCATTGAGGCGCTCGACTGGGTTCGCGCCGCGGCGGTCACGCGCCTGGCGCCGGACACGATCGTCGTCTCGATCCGCGAGCGCGAGCCGGCCGCCGTCTGGCAGGTCGACGGCGACCTGCGCCTCATCGACGCGACGGGCGCGGTCATTCGTCCCGTGAACGCCTATGAATATTCCTACCTGCCGCTTATCGTCGGCTCGGGCGCGGCCGACGCGGCGGCGGGCGTTCTGCAGGCGCTGCAGGCGCATGAGGAACTCAACCGGCGCACCTATGCGCTCATCCGCGTCGGCGAGCGGCGCTGGGACCTGCGCCTGCGCAACAACGTCGAAATCAGGCTACCCGAGACCGGCTTTGAAAAGGCCGTCGGCGACATCGCGCTGATGCACGCCGCGCAGTCGACGCTTGACCAGCCGCTCGAATACATCGACCTTCGCGACCCTGATCGCCTGATCATCCGGCGGCGGGATGACGCTGGCGCGCGCGGCGGCGACGCGGCGAAGGCCGGCGATCGGATCAACGCCGGCTGATTTTCATGGGCGGCGCCTCGTTTTCGGCCGCCGGATTGGCGAGAGTCGCATGCCAAGAGAGTTCAGACAAAAGCAAGATCGGGGCCTTATCGCGGCGCTCGATGTCGGCGCCTCGAAGGTCGCCTGTGTCATTGCGCGGCTGACCGAGGCGTTCGAGGGCGACTTTGAGGTCGACGTCGTTGGGGTCGGCCAGCATGGCGCCAACCTCCGCGACAAGGCGCCGGATCTAGACGCCGCCATCCGCGCTGCGGTCGAGGCGGCCGAGCGCATGGCGGGCGAACGCATCCGCCAAGTTCACGTCGCCGCCGCCGGGCGGTCGCTGACGACGCGCCGCGTCGGCGTCGATCTCGACATTGAGGGCGGCGTCATCACGCGCGAGGATGTCGCCGACTGTCTTGCACAAGGCGCGAGCGCGGCGGCGCCCGAGGGCGCGACAGCGCTTCATGCCTTCAAGATCCGCTATGCGATCGACGGCGAACCGGCGCCGGATGACCCTGCGGGCCTGTCGGCCGCCGCGCTCAACGCCGAGATTCTCGGCGTCGGCGTCAAGGACAGTTATCTTGCGAATATTGAGGCGATGCTGGCGCGTGCGGGCCTTGACCTCGACGAGGTGGTCGCCGCCCCTTTCGCCTCGTCGGAAGCCGTTCTCATCGACGACGAAAAAGAGCTTGGCGTCCTTCTGCTCGATCTCGGCGCCCGCTCGACTAATTACGCGCTCTTCGAACGCGGCGCCCTTATCGCCTGCGGCGGCGTCGCGATTGGCGGCGAGCATGTCACGCGCGACATCGCACAGATTTTCGGCGCGCCGATAGCGCATGCCGAGCGCATGAAGACCTTGCACGGCTCGGTGTTGACGGGCCCCGGCGACGAGCACCGGCTCCTCGAATTTCCGCAACTCGGCGACGGCTCGGAGGTCGCGCGCCATTCGAAAGCGGAACTCGCGCAGGTGATCGCGCCGCGCTTTGAAGAAATCGTCGAGATGGCGCTGGCGGGCCTGCCCGGCGGGGCGACTGCGCGCCGCGCCGTTCGCCGCGCAGTGCTGACCGGCGGCGGCAGCCTGCTTCTAGGCGCGCGCGAAACGGCGGAACGGATGATCGGCGTCAAGACGCGCCTCGGCCGTCCGGCCCCTTTGTCCGGCGCGCCGGAAGCCGCGACAGCGCCACAATTCGCAGTGGCCTTCGGCGTCCTGCGGCATGTCGCACGCCAGCGTTCCGTCACCGAACGCCAGAGCGCGCAGCCCCGCCTCAAGGCGACCATCGGCGCCGGCCGCGGCCTCATCGGCGGTGTCGGCCAGTGGCTGAAGGCGAATTTCTGACGAAAAAAACGCCCGCGGCCTGCGGGCGTTTTCAATCCAGGTCAACCGGATCCGTCAAGATTGCGGTGTCGGCGCCAGATCATCCATCGGAATCGGCGTATCCATCGTCTTTACGAGCGTTTCAATGAATTGCGCGATGTTGCCTTTCATCGACCCTTCATTGGCAAGGCGAAGCCGTTCCGTGCCGACGAAGGCGTCGCCCATTTTCGCCGTGTATTCGTTGACGACGTCTTTTTCGAGCACGACGGCCGAGGTTGCGGCGTCGGTGACTTTGTACTTCACCGTCGATGTCACGGTCATGTTGAAGCCGGCGAAGGGCTGCTTCACTTCGACGAGTTCGGCATCGACGATATACCGGCCCTCAGTCGCGGCCAGCAGCGCGTGAGCTGCCAGCGACTGGCGCAATGCTTCGGCGAAGTCCTCGCTCGAGACGTTCGATTTCCAGAGCGGGCTAGTTTCCTTGCCGCCGGTGACAGCGCCGACCGCGAATGTCGAACGCAATGCAGAATCATCGCGAATGATCGTTGCGTCGGTCAACTCCGCGACCATCGCGCCGGGCTTCGAAGCGGATGCGCAGGCGGCAAGGCTAATCGCCGCGGCGGCAAGCAGAACAAATCTCATTGTGGTCCCCTCTGGACTGGTGTTACTCCAACGGCGCAGCGGCTATAGCCTTTCCTTTATGAAGGCAATACAATGCGCAGGGTAAAAATTGGACTGATTGCGTGATGTGGCGGCCTGTCTTTTTTCTCTTTTCCGCGGCGACGGTCGCAGCCTGCGGGGGGCGCGTTGCCAAACCCGTGCTGATGGAAACGGCGCTCGACGCCCGCCTGTCCTGCGAACATCTCCAGGGCGAACTCGCCAATAACGAAAAGCGTCTCGCCGAACTCCAGGGCGAGAAAAAAGAGTCAAGCCGCAACAATGCCGGCTTCCTCGTCACTTCGCCGCTGTTCCTCGACACGCAAGGGACTTTCAAAAAAGAGACGGAGGCGCTCGGATTGCGCAACGAGCGTCTCAAGGCGCTGATGGTCGAAAAAGGCTGCGAGGGTGCGGCCGAGGCGGCGCCGGCTCCGGCCGACGACTGAGCGCGCACACCGCAAGCCTGCACAGCCGACCTGGTTCCGGCGCCCCGCTCCGACTGGCGAATGACGGCTTAAGACGCGCGACTTTCGAATTGACCCCGTGACAGCGCGCGCGAACGCGACAATTAACAATTGAAAGAGCCGGCGCCGGAGGTGTGGCGGAGGTCCGCGTTAACCATTTGGTAACGGTTCTGAACGAAGTTTTAACATCAGCTTAACCATTTTGGGGCGGAGCCTTCGATGCCATTGAATCTCAGCGTGCCGGAACTGACCGAGCTTAAGCCCCGAATCTCCGTCATCGGTGTCGGCGGCGCAGGCGGCAACGCCGTCAACAACATGGTCGATTCAGGGCTCGAGGGAGTCGAATTCATCGTCGCCAACACCGACGCGCAGGCGCTCGGTCTCTCAAAGGCCTCCTGCCGCATCCAGCTCGGCGCCCGTACGACGCAAGGCCTCGGCGCCGGATCGCTTCCGGAGATCGGAAGCGCGGCGGCTGAGGAATCGCTCGAGGAAATCCTCGAGCAGGTCGGCGATTCCCACATGCTCTTCATCACCGCCGGCATGGGCGGCGGCACCGGCACGGGCGCGGCGCCGGTCATCGCCAAGGCGGCGAAGGAGCGCGACATCCTCACCGTCGGCGTTGTGACGAAGCCGTTCCACTTCGAAGGTGCGCGGCGGATGAAAATAGCGCTCGCCGGCATCGAAGCGCTGCAGGAGCATGTCGACACGCTCCTTATCATTCCGAACCAGAACCTCTTTTCGATCGCGACCGAGCGCACGACTTTCGCCGAAGCCTTCGCGCTCGCCGACCAGGTGCTGCATTCGGGCGTGCGCGGCATCACCGACCTCATGGTCATGCCGGGCCTCATAAATCTCGACTTCAACGACGTCCGCACCGTCATGCGCGAAATGGGCAAGGCGATGATGGGAACGGGCGAGGCGTCGGGTGACAAGCGCGCGATCCAGGCGGCGGAGGCCGCGATCTCGAACCCGCTCCTCGACGAAGTGTCGATGAAGGGCGCCAAGGGCGTTCTTATCAACATCACCGGCTCAATGGACATGAAGTTGTTCGAAGTCGACGAAGCGGCGAACCGCATCCGCGCCGAGGTCGATCCCGACGCCAACATCATCGTCGGTTCGACCTTCAATCAGGAGCTTGAAGGCCGCGTGCGCGTGTCCGTCGTCGCGACCGGCATCGAGGCGATCCCGCGCGACGTTCACGGCTATCAGCAGCGCCCGGCCGCGCAGGCCGTCGCGCGTCCCTGGCGCGAACCGGCACAGTCCGCAGAGACCGTGCAGGCGCGCGTCTCGCTGCCGCCGGTCATCAACACCGGCGTCACCGGGCACCCGCTCGCGCAAGCTGCGCAGACAGTACCTCTCGTCAACCCCGTGGGCGACGTGCACGAGCGGATCCGCCGTATGCTGACGGAAGGTCCGGCGGAACCCGCGCCGCTCGCCGCGGCGGACAGGCCCGCCGCGCCAGCGCCCGCCCAGCCGATCGCGCCGACGGCGATGCCCGCGCCGCGGCCCCAGCCGGCGCAAGCCGACCTTCATCGCGGCCAGCGCAACCCCTTCCGCGAGGCGGCGGAAGAGCTCCAGCGCACTTCGGCGGCCGCGCTCGATCTCCTGAAATCGCTCAATGGCCCGAAAGCGGAAGAGCCGCGCGCCGCTGTCGAGCCGGCGGTGCGCCCCGCGCGCGCTGACAATGGAGACCTATTCGGCGCCGATGATGACGGCGAGCTCGAAATACCGTCCTTCCTGCGCAAGAAGAAAATCAGCTGAGCCGACGCCGCCCGGCACGCTGACACGCCGCCCCGGTCGGGGCGGCGTTTTTCTTTGGGACTGTGTCCCCGCCGGTTGGAAACAGGTCGAAATAATGCGTTATTTGTACGCCAATCGCCGCCGGCGCAGGGTTTTCGACGTATGGCGTTCCAGTCGCAAACGACCCTTGCAGGTCCGGTCCACCTTGAGGGGGCGGGCCTTCACAGCGGCGTTCCGGTCAGGGCGGTGCTGCTGCCTGCGGGTGCGGGCGAGGGGGTCATCTTCCGGCGCGCCGGCGGCGGCGAGACACCGGCCCGCTGGGACGCCGTCTCCGGCACGGACCTCAATACCGGCCTTGGCGCCGGCGCGGCGCGCATCGCGACCATCGAGCATTTGATGGCGGCGATCTCGCTTGCCGACATCGACAATCTGATCGTTGAAATTGATGGCCCGGAACTGCCGGCGCTCGATGGCAGCGCCGCGCCCTGGCTCGAAGCGATTCTGGCGTCGGGGCTCGCAGCGCTTGATGCGCCGCGCAAGCGCCTGCGCATCGCTGCGCCGATCGCGGTCGTGGACGGCCTGCGGTCGATCCGCGCCGAGCCCTTCGACGGCCGCATTGTCGAGGTGTCGATCGATTTCCCGGACGCCGCCATCGGCCGGCAGAGCGTGACGCTCGATCTTTGCGATTCCGCCGACATTCGCCGGGTCGCGCGCGCGCGCACCTTCGGGCGTCTCTCGGAGATCGACGCCATGCGAGCGCGGGGCCTCAGTCTTGGCGGCTCGCTCGAGAACGCCGTCGTGGTCGACGGCGACCGCATCCTCAATCCGTCCGGCCTGCGCGACAGCCATGAATTCGCCCTGCACAAGGCGCTCGACCTCATCGGCGACCTTCGGCTTGGCGGCGCGCCGATCATCGGCCGGATAGTCGCGCATCGGCCGGGACACGACCTCAACGCCCGCTTTCTTTCTGTCCTTGCGGCGGGCCACGACGAGGGCGGCAGGGCGGCGGGCGCGGCTCGCCCGTTGGCGGTCAGCGCCTGACGGTTGTCCCGCGGGCCAATATCGCCCAGAAGCGGATTGCGTTCGGCCTTCGGCGCCTTAGGGTGCCGCCTGCCCCGGGGCCGGCCTTGAAGGAGTAGTTTCAGTGACCGTCAAATCGAGCCGCCTTGCGCCCATTTTGCTCGCCGTGCTTGCGGCTCTTGCGATCGGCGCGTGCGGATCCTCGGCGAAGAAGAAGCAGAAATTCGCCTATGTCGAACGGCCGGTGGAGCAGATCTACCAGGACGCGACCCGCGCGATGGAGCGCAAGCGCTTCGACGACGCGGTGGAGCTTTTCGGCGAGGTCGAGCGCCAGCACCCGTATTCGCCGTGGGCGCGGCGCGCGACGCTGATGAAGGCGTTCTCGCAATACCGCCAGAACGACTATGAGGAAGCGATCACCTCGCTCGACCAGTTCATCTCGCTCCACCCCGGCAACAAGGACGCGCCCTACGCCTATTACCTGAAGGCGATGTGCTATTATGAACAGATCCGCGATGTCGGGCGCGACCAGGATTTCACCAACAATGCGGTGCAGGCGCTCAACGACGTCGTGCGCCGGTATCCGCAGACGGAATATGCACGCGACGCGCGTCTGAAACTCGACCTGACGCTCGACCACCTCGCCGGCAAAGAGTTGACGATCGGGCGCTATTATCAGAAGCTCGGCAAACACATCGCGGCCATCAACCGTTACAAGACCGTCATCAACAACTACCAGACGACGGGCCACAGCGAAGAAGCGCTCTACCGCCTCGTCGAGGCGAACCTGCAGATCGGACTCATCGAGGAGGCGCGCTCGGCAGCCGCGGTGCTGGGGTTCAATTATCCTGGCTCGCAATGGTACTCCGACGCCTACGCCCTGATGCGTAAGAACGGGCTCCTCGAGCCCGGCTCCAAGCCGCAGCGCTCGGCGAAGGAAATTCGAGAACTCGAAAAGCGCGAGAAGAAAAACACCGACAAGGGCATCAAGGAAGCCCCGCGCCCAGTCGTCGAACCGCCCAAGGATGACCCCTTCGGCGACTCGCTCGACAATCCCCTGTCGAGGCCGCAATCGCCGCAATAGCCGCCGGCGGTTCCGGCGCTGACAGGTCCGGATGCTGACCGCGCTGCACATCGAGAACTTCCTGCTGATCGAGCGTCTGTCCCTGACGCTCGAAAAGGGGTTGACCGCTCTCACCGGCGAGACGGGCGCTGGAAAGTCGATCCTCCTCGATGCGCTCGGCCTTGCCGCCGGCGGGCGGCCCGGGCGCGGCGGCGTGAGGCGCGGCGCCGAGCGCGGGATTGTCGCGGCCTCGTTCGAGCCTGGCGCCGATCACCCGATCTGGCCGCTGTTGAAAGAGAACGATCTCGACGCCGGCGACGATCAGGTGATCTTGAAGCGCGTTCAGTCCGTGGACGGGAAAAGCCGCGCCTTCATCAACGACCAGCCGGTTTCGGTGGCGCTCCTCAAAGCCGCCGGCGATCTCCTCATCGAGATCCACGGCCAGCATGACGGCGTCAGTTTCCTGTCGGCTTCGGCTCACCGGAGCCTTCTCGACGATTACGCCGGCGCCGGCGCGCTTGCGGCCGAGGTCGCGCGGTTGTGGGCCGCCGAACGCGCGGCGGTCGAAGCGCTCGAGGATCGCCGGCGTGCGAAGGACGCCGCCGCCCGCGAGGCCGATTACCTCCGTCATGTCGTGGGCGAACTCGCCGCGCTTGATCCGCAGGCGGACGAAGAGGAAAGGCTCGCCGCCGCGCGGGCTGAGATGCTGGCGGCGCAAAAGATCGCCGAGGATCTCGCCGCCGCCGCCGCGCTCGTTTCGGAGGATGGCCTTGAAGGAAAGCTTTCCGCCGCCCTGCGCCGGTTGACGCGCGCCTCGTCCGCCTTTGCGCCCGGCGCCGATCCGCTGGGCCCTGCGCTCGAACGGATCGACCGCGCGCTTTCGGAACTGATGGAGGCGCGCTGCGCCGTCGAAGACGCTGTCCTTCGTCTTGGCCTGGATGAAAACGCGCTCGCGGAGACCGAAGAGCGGCTGTTCGCCCTGAGGGCGGCCGCGCGCAAGCATGGCGTCGCGCCGGCGGCGTTGCCGCCCTTTTTCGAAAAGGCGCGGGACGCGCTCGCGCTGCTCGACCGCGGCGTGATTGAGTTCGAGGCGCTCGAAAAGGACGCCGCGCGCGCCCGCAAGGATTTTCTCGCTGCGGCGCGCACGCTGTCAGCCGCGCGGGCTCGGGCCGCAAAGGCGCTCGACGCCGCCGTCGCTGCCGAGCTTGCACCCCTTAAACTCGGCCATGCGGGCTTTTCAACGCGCATCGTCACCGACGAAGCGGCGGCGGGCGCGGCCGGGATCGACGCTGTCGAGTTCATGGTCTCGACAAATCCCGGCGCGCCGCCGGGCCCCTTGAAGTCGATCGCGTCGGGCGGGGAATTGTCGCGCTTCGTGCTGGCGATGAAGGCGGCGCTCGCGGCGAAGGAAAGCCGCACGGTCATCATCTTCGATGAAGTCGACGCCGGCGTCGGCGGCGCTGTCGCGGATGCGGTCGGCGAGCGCCTCGCGCGCCTTGCGATGGACGCGCAGGTGATGGTCGTCACCCACAGCCCCCAGGTCGCCGCGCGCGCGAGCCATCACTGGCGCGTCGAGAAGCGGCTGGAGAAGGACGAAACCTCGACCAACGTCGTTGCGCTTTCCCCCGACGAACGCGTCGAGGAAATTGCACGCATGCTCTCAGGCGCGGAAACGACAGACGAAGCGCGTGCGGCGGCGCGGCGGCTCCTCGGTGTTCCGGTGGGGCGGCCTTCGGCGCGCCGCGCCAAACTTGCGGGTTGAGCGACGGGCTGCAGTCAAAAACACTCGAAATCAACGCCCGACAGCGGCCGGCAGAAATCATTCCAGCTTCCGCTTTCGCGAAAGAACTTCTCAAAGCCTTTTTCGCGAATGATCTCGCGGAACGCCGCTTCGCGCCTTGTCGCCGCATGCTCCGGCATCCAGAGCTCCTGCCACCAGGTGCCGCCGACTTTCAGGAAGTGCCGGTTGAGCGCATCGGCGGCTCCGCTGGGATCGCCGAAGATCGCGAGGAGCTTTGCGATCATGACGAGGCGCGTCGGGTCTTGGTTTGCAGGATTGACCCGCGCCGCGTTGAGAATCTCGCGAACGCGCTTATCGTCGTCGAAGTGCTCATACACGGCGCTGAACTCCTCGATGCGAGC
>FRDC01002282.1_pt1 | contig 12632 bp, 12 predicted proteins | sample 1106171 | NCBI WGS metagenome assembly FRDC01 (sample SAMEA3930566, study PRJEB13176) | freshwater metagenome | biome: Drinking water system; feature: drinking water; material: water | place: Singapore | collected 2014-12-20
AAAGCGGTTGCATTTCGCTAGGGAATTTACCCACGGTTTTTGTTGCTTTTAGGCTAGTTGTGTGGTATAATAGGTATATGGTAATTGAAGGAGGGGAACAACTCGCTGTTGCATTGCCTCGCCCTGAAACTGATAAGAAGGGAGGCATTTTCCGCAGGAGAGATAGAGACTTGAGCCCAACCGTCACTGCTGAACGAATAAACCTCGGCGGCTGGAGAAAAGTTGAATCGCCACAAGAAAAGCCACTGCCTCTTCGTTTCGAACATATCAAGAAGGTCCCCGCATCTTTATTTGAAAGCATTAAAAATTCAGGTATTGCCAGGAAATTCAGTGAAGTGAAAAGAGAGTTTGGCACAGCGTGGGTTGGCGCAAATGCACAAGAAAAGGCTGCTTTGGCAGCATGTATTCCGCTCCTCGCTCTCATGCATGCGCCTTTGACCCTAACGTTGGGGACTGCTGGGGCACTTCAATATGGTCCGTGGGGAGGGGCGGCTGGTACTGCAATAGGTATGGCAACCGACGCAATTGCGGTTTCATCTGCCTTCGTCATTGCATACTTCTGGGCTCCACCATCTTTTAAAAAATTCATGGAAGCCAATGTGAGAGAGGTGAAGGAAAAGGGTCAACAGGTAGCGTCTTTCTTTTCCCCTAGGCAGCGCGGGTTTTGATTTTCTCGGACAAGTCGGCGATGACTTCGTCGAGTTTTTTCGCACCTACCTGACCCTCCCGGCCCTCGACCATCACCACGCCCGCCTCGACTTCCTTGTCTCCAACAACGAAGAAGTAGGGGACCTTTTCTATTTTCGTCTGGCGAATTTTCTTCCCCAACGACTCATTACTATCGTCCAGTTGAGCCCTGAGTCCTGCTTCGCCAAGGCTTCGCAGGACCCCTCGGCCATAGTCGAGGTGCTTCTCCGACACCGGCAGCACCTTCACCTGCACCGGCGAGAGCCACAGCGGAAACGCCCCCGCGTAGTGCTCGATCAGGAACCCGAAGACCCTCTCTAAACTTCCGATGGTTGAACGATGAATCATGACCGGACGCTTTTTTGAACCGTCAGCATCTATGTATTCAATGTCAAATTTTTCAGGCAATAGGAAGTCCATCTGCGCGGTGAACAGCGTATCTTCCTTGCCGTTCACATTTTTCGCCTGCACATCAAGCTTTGGACCGTAGAAAGCGGCCTCATCTTCAGCTTCAATGTACGCGAAACCAAGCTCGTCGAGCGCCTGCTTCATAGTTGTTTCTGCCTTTTCCCACAGAGAGTCGTCAGGGTAATACTTCTCTTTATTATTGGGGTCACGTTTAGAAAAGCGGTACGTGACTATGTCGGTAAGTCCCAAGCCTTTCATACCTTCGGCAATCATGGTGCAGACGCGCTTAAACTCGTCTTTCAAACCCTCAGGGGTAACAAAGAGGTGGCCGTCCGTGAGTTGGAATTTTCGTACACGAATCATCCCCATCAGCTCACCTGATTTTTCATAACGATTGTAGTCACAAATTTCTGCGTACCGCACCGGGAGCTCCTTGTAGCTCCAGGGTTTGCGTTGGTACATGCGGATGTGGTGGGGGCACGCCATAGGGCGGAGGTAGTACTTCTCGCCGTCCATGTCGATGGGCGCGTACATGTTGTGGCTATAGTGGTCCAAATGTCCCGAGGTTTTGTACAACTCTTCTGACCCGAGGTACGGTGTTTCAACGTGTTCATACCCATACTTCCGTTCAAGCTCGCGTGCGAAATTTTCCATCTCAAATTTGATCGCCGTTCCTTTGGGTGTCCATAGAGGCAGGCCCTTACCAACCTTTTCATCAATGACGAAGAGGTCCAACTCTTTCCCGAGTTTTTTATGGTCGCGCGCGCGGGCCTCCTCGCGCATGGCGATGTAGGCGTCGAGCTCGTCTTTGGTGTCGAAGGCGAGGCCGTAGATGCGGGTGAGTTGGGGATTCTTTTCATTCCCCCGCCAGTACGCGCCGGCCAGGCGGTCAAGCTTGAACGATCCCTCGAGGATGTCTCGGGACGGGTTCCCCGCGTGGCCGCCGCGACAGAGGTCCCAATAGTCGCCGGATTTGTAGAAGGAGACTTTGGACCCGTCGGCAGTAAACTCGTCAATCAACTCGTGTTTGTAGGGGTTGCCTGGATACTCCTTCTTCGCCTCGTCCGCACTTAACTCAGACCGTTCAAACGACGTCCAGGTAGGCAAGAGTTCGCGCATCTTGGCCTCCAGGGCGGGGAAGTCAGACTCCGAAATAGGCTTCGCAAATTCAAAGTCGAAGTAGAAGCCAGTGTCTATCGCCGGCCCAATCGTCCGCTTGGTCTCCGGATACAGCTCCATAACCGCCGCGGCGAGGAGGTGTGCGAGCGTGTGTCGTTTGTGTTCAAGACTTTGATCCATAAGACCCCATTATACCTACTCTTTTTGAAGACGATATAGAAAATTTCTGCCTTTTCCTATGTGTCACACTTTTTATGCTATAGCATAAAAAGTGTGACAACGTTTAAAATAGCGATTTTATTTTTCTGGAATTGTCTTTTTTAGCCCAGCTTTTTTACTTTATCGATAAGGACTGAAGGCTCGTCGCCGCGGCGAGAGAGCTTGCCTTTGACTAAGACGCACACGCCCGGGACGAGCGCGTCCTTGGCCTCGGTAAAGACTTTAGGGAAGGCCACGGACTCTATCGACGCTTCGCGGTCGGCGAGGGTGACGAAGGCCATGCGGTCGCCCTTCTTGGTTAAAATAGTCTTCACCTCTTCGACCACACCGCCGATGATGACGGGAAAGCCGTTGCGGTCCTCCGCGCGGGCTTGCGCAATAGAGTGTGGGTACTTGGCCAGAGTGTCTTGGTAGCGGTCAGTCGGGTGGCCCGAGACGTACATGCCTATGAGCTCCTTCTCCCACGTCAGCTTGTCGATGAGGGGCGTGGCGTCCTCTCTTTTAATATCCACGTGCGGCGCAGTAGTTGCGACGGCAAACAGCGCACCCTGATTCTCGGGCGCGTCTTTTTTGCGTGACTGAAGCGCCAGGAGCTCTTCGGTCTTCTGCAGCATGTCGGTCCGGTCGCCGAAAGAGTCGAGTGCCCCCGCCTTAATGAGCGCCTCGAGTCCCCGCTTGTTCAAGAGGTTCGGCGGCATGCGGGACACAAAGTCCGCGGCGCTCGCGAACCGCTGCTTCTTCCGCTCGTCCATGACGCCGTGCGCACCGATGTCACCAAAGTTCTTCACTGAGTTGAGGCCGAAGCGTATGGCTGTGTCCGACACTACCGTGAAGGTCCAGTCTGACTCGTTGACGTCGGGCGGGAGGACGGCTATGCCACGGCGCGCACATTCGGCCACGTGCACCGCTATTTTCTCCACATTCCCCGCATCGGCGGACATAGTCGCTGCCATAAAATCCGCTGGGTAGTGGGCCTTCATGTACGCCGTCTGGTACGCGACGCGGCCGTAGCTTGCCGCGTGCGCCTTGTTGAAGCCATACGCGGCGAAGGGCTCAATCAACTTCCAAATAGCCTCCGATTTTTCCCTCGATATTTTCCCGTAGCTCACACACCCTTCAATAAATTTCTCTTTCTGGGCCTCCATTTCGGCAGGAATTTTCTTGCCCATGGCTTTGCGCAGGTTATCGACGGCGAGCCACGAGTACCCCGCAATTTCAACGGCGATCAAGAGCACGTCGTCTTGGTACGTGATGATGCCGTACGAGCGGTCCAGGATTTTCTCCATCCGCGGCTCGAGGTAGGTGATGAGGCGTGGGTTCTTCTTGCGGGCGATGTAGGCGGGGATGGACTCCATGGGGCCCGGGCGGTACAGGGCGACCATCGCGTTGATGTCGTCTATGTGTGTCGGCGCGAGTTCGACTAAGTACCGGGTCATGCCGCCGCCGCCGAGCTGGAACACGCCTTCGGTCTCGCCGCGCGCAAGCATGGCGAAGACTGCCGGGTCGTCGAGCGGAATATGTTCAATATCAATAGTCACGCCCTTCCGCGCCTGCACACGCTCCACCGCGTCGCCCAAGACGGAGAGGATGGTGAGTCCCAGGAAGTCGAATTTCAGGAGTCCAGCGTCCTCAACCGCGTGCATGTTGTACTGCGTAATGACCGAGCCTCCGTGCGGGTCCCACTGCACCGGCACGTAGTCGGTGACGGGGGAAGGGGCTATGACGATGCCCGCTGCGTGTATGGAGATGTGGCGGGCGTTGCCCTCCACGCGCTTGGCAGTGTTGATGATGATTTCCGCATCCTCGTCGCCGCGGTACAGCGCGCGCAGCTCTTCGGTCTCTTCGAGCGCGCGCTCTAGAGTCATGGGGAAGCCCTGGCTCCCGAAGGGAATGAGCTTGGCTATTCGGTCGCCGATGCCGTAGCTGTAGCCTAACGCGCGCGCGACGTCTCGCACCGCCGCGCGCGCCATCATGGTGCCGAAGGTTCCTATTTGCGCTATTTGCGCCTCGCCGTACTTCTCCTTTACATACGCGAGCACATGGCCCCGCTTAGTGTCGGCGAAGTCCATGTCTATGTCGGGCGCCTTCGGTCGCTCAGGGTTTAAGAATCGTTCGAACGGCAGCCGGTACGCCAGTGGGTCTATGTTCGTAATGCCGGTCACGTACGAGACGAGGGAGCCCGCGGCAGAGCCGCGGGTCGTGGTTAAAATGCCGTTCCCGCGCGCGAAAGTCAGGAGGTCCGCGACGGTCAGGAAGTATGGCGCGAAGCCTTTGGCGTTAATGACGGACAGTTCGTATTGAATGCGCGCGTCCACTTCAGGGGTGTGGGTCATGCCGCGCGCGGCGAGTCCGCGCTCGACGAGCGCGGCCAGTTCGGCCTCGTACGTCGTGTTCGGGCCGAGGGGGAAGGCGGGGAACAGCCACGAGCCTAAGGCGAGTTCGATGTTCACCTGGTTCACGACGGCTTCAATGTTTGCGAGCGCGTCGGGGTACTCGCGGTAGCGCTCTTCAAGCAAGGCTGGGCTTATGAACGTACGGTCGTTTCCGTCTTTCGGTGCCTCAGGGTCGGCAATGCGCCGTACGACGTCGCGCGCGTCGCGGTCGGTCGCGTCGAGGTAGTAGGTGCCGTCACCGGCGACCAAGGGCAGGCCGAGGTCTCGCGCCGCGCGCACGTGAGCCTCGCGGGCATCCCGCGTGCCGTTCCAGCCCACTCGGGCGTACACGCTGTCTGTCCCTATCAGTTGTTGAAGAAAGGTCACGAGCGGCGCCTTGCCGGCCGCAAGCGCCGACTCAGGAATCAGGACCAGTAGTTGCTCAGCGTATGCACGGAGATCTCCCTCGGTAGCAAAGACACCCAGTACTCCACCTGGTGCAGTACTGGGTTTCAACTGCGCGGCGGACACGAGCTTGATGAGGGTGCGGTACCCGCGCTCGTCTTTCGCGAGGAAAATGAGGTGCACGCGCGTGCCGGCCACCTCGCAGTCTAGGTCAACGCCGAGAAGGGGCTTCACGTTTTTCTTCAGGCAAGTTTTGTAAAATTCAAGAGCGCCGTAGAGGTTATTGCGGTCGGTCAAGGCAAGTGCTGGCATCCCGTACTGTGCCGCCTTGACTACGAGGTCGTCTATCTGCGGTAGGCCGTCAAGAAGGCTATAGTGAGAGTGTACGGACAAATGCGTAACCACCATACAGCCAAGTATATCGTAGGGGTCGATGAAGCAGGGCGCGGCCCCATCGCGGGGCCGGTCACTGTTGCTGCAGTAGCTTTTCTAGTACCCCCTAACCGCGCGGCCTTTCGAGGTATACGCGACGGCAAGCAGCTTACGGCGCAGGCGCGCGAGCGCTACTTCGCGGCTGCGCGCGAGATGGAAGCGCGTGGTCTGTTGAAAATTACAGTACATAGTACGGCAGCGAAAATCATTGACCGCAACGGTATTGTGAATGCCATTAAGCAATCGCTCAATATGTCCCTGACTGCTCTCCGGCTTTCCCCCGCCACCTGCTTTATTCAGCTCGATGGGTCACTCGAGGCTCCCGCCGAGTACGCGTTTCAAGAAACGATAATCCGCGGGGACGAAACCGAACTACCCATTACACTCGCGGGCATTGTCGCCAAGGTGACGCGGGATAGGGAAATGGCACTATTCGCCACGCAGTACCCCAACTATGGGTTTGACAAACACAAGGGCTACGGAACTAAGGCACACTACGCAACTATTAGTCGCCTCGGTCCCTGCCCCCTCCACCGCAAAACGTTTTTAAATACGGTACACTAGGCGGTATGAACGATCTATCGAGCGACCCGCAGGCCCAGCCACCAGCTATGGACCCTAACTTGGCAGGGCGGGTCATGGCGCTGTACCAGCGCATCGACGACACTTTAAACGCCATGCGCGTTCCGAAGAGTGAGCGCAGGCAGGTAGAGCAAAACCTAATGGAGGCCGTTGCGGCAGAACTGTTGGTTCGCTTGGGAGGCAAGATGTCGGAGGACCAAAAGGGGAAACTCGCCTCTCTAACCGGCGGAGGCGCCGTGGAGCCGAACCTCGCCGACGTCGCCACCTTTTTCCGCGACTCCTTCAGCCAAGAGGAGCTCTTGAACGACCTCGCCGAGGCCACCGAGAGCGTCCTGAACGATTTCATCAAAGAAATGGGCAAGTAAAAATAGGTTTGAGGAGAGTCTTGACTATTTGTAAAGCATATGGTAGGGTTCTTCCGTTATGGGAGAATCAAAAAAAGAAAGCACGGGGAACCTTTTGGGAAGAATTTCAGGTTTTTACAACGGTTTCATTGATGAGGCATGGGTTGTAGCGTCGTGGGTTGGTGCAACTTCGACTAAAGTTTTAATTCCCCTTTTTGCAGCAATGTATGTTGCTGATAAAGCACAAGGACCGCTGAGCGCAATGAAAGAAAGGATAATGCCCTCTGCGCATGCTGAGGTCTCTGTAAAATTACCAATTGATACAAGTTGTGTCGGAGCTGCCTGTGGTACGGATTTTGATAAATGGTGCCAGACGGAAAAAGAGTTGTGTAAAAAGATGTATCCTTTTGAGCAAATAATTTCTGAAATAAAAGATAAGGGTATAAAAAAGAATGAGTTTCCACCAACGCCACGTCTCAAACCTCAAAGAACACTCTTTTTGAATTTAGGAGAAGAAGGGATTGCTGCTGATTCAATAATATGTTCTGAGGAAACAAATCCGAAAGTTTGCGAAAAAAAGCTAGCAGCCAACGTCTCAACAGGCTCGTAGTCTGTTTGCCTAAAAAGGATCGGTATTGTAAGATAGCCTTCATATGGTAGTTCGCATGCGGTCGACGCGTTCCCACACCGGGAACCAGCGCGCTCATAAAAAGCTGAAGAACAAGCGCCTCACGGTTGCCTCGACCGGCGCCGTGCACCCACGGCACAAGGCGCTCCTTGATGGCACTCCGTACCGCGGCAAGTCCATCTTGGACAAGACCCGCAGAAAGGAAAAAGCTCCCGCCACGAAAGAATCTAAATAATCCCGCCCTCGCGGGATTTTCCCTTGGTATCTCAATACGGTATACTCAATACTGTTGTTCTTTTATGTCTTCTCGGCACCTTTCACGAACGGCTGCATTGCAAGCGCTGTACGCTGCTGACCTTACGGGCGAACTATCGATTGCACGTCTCGAAGTCGCGCGCGGGGAAAATACGCAGTCATTTGAGCAAGACGAGGACGACGCGCAGTTCACCAGTGCGCTCTTGAAAGGCATTGCTGCGAAGCAGGGTGAAATAGACGCCGTCATAGAGCGCGCTGCGCCCGAGTGGCCAATAGCGAAAATTGCGATTATTGACCGCAACATCCTGCGCCTCGGCCTCTTCGAGCTTCTGTTCGTGGGCGAGGACGGCGTGCCACCAAAGGTTGCGCTAAATGAGGCTATTGAACTTGCAAAGACCTTCGGCGGTGAATCTTCAGGAAGGTTCGTCAATGGCGTTCTGGGGAGCGTATATCGTGACTTAGGGAGTCCTCGCCGCGACGAGAAACCGAAGGTGAACGAGAAAGAGTATTTCGCTGGAATCGTTGTGTGCGCGCGCGACGGCGCACACGTGTTTGTCGCGCTCATCAAAGACCCCTTTGACCACTGGACGCTTCCGAAGACGCGATACCAGAAGGGAGAGTTGTCAGACGAGGCGGCGCTGCGCGCCGCACGCGAAGACCTTGGGCTTGAGTCGGTCACACTTCGCGCTCCGTTGGGCGAACACGAGTACGAGGCACATGACCCGGACACCTCGTTTGTGACGCGGCGTGTTGCGTACTATGTTGCCACCGCGAAGCGCGCACCACTTCATTCAGTTGCGGGAACTTCCGCCCGCGAGGCCGCATGGTTTAGCGAACACGAGCTCGCCGACCTTGAAATTTACAATGACTTAAAAGGTATTATTGAGAGCGGCCTCACTGCCGCGCGAATAGCCCCACATTAACTTCACTACCCACTACCTCACCCTATGTCAAACGATGTTCAAGAAGCTTGTCAGGAATTTTTAAAACGTGCGGGCGTCACGTTTAAAAACCCGCGCTTTCTCACGACCGCCTTCACGCACCGCTCATATATTAACGAAGTGCACCGCGACGGCGGGGCCACGTCCGTGACCAACCTCGCCGGCAAGCACAATGAGCGTCTCGAATTTTTGGGCGACGCAGTGTTAGAGCTAGTAGTGACCGACCACCTCTTTATGACGTACCCGGCAGCGCACGAGGGCGACCTAACCGCATTTCGCGCCGCGCTCGTTAACGCAACGTTCCTCGGCAGTGTTGCCGAGCGACTAGGTATGAACGACTGCTTGCTCTTGTCGAAAGGCGAGGCTAAGGATACTGGTCGCGCACGTGCGACCATTCTTGCGAATACCTTCGAGGCAGTGGTGGGTGCACTCTACCTTGATCAAGGGTACGATGCAGTGCGCACCTTCATCGAACGTCACGTATTGGCTGAAACCGAGTCAGTGGTGAAGAGCGGTGTGTGGCGTGATGCGAAAAGCAGCTTCCAAGAGTACGCGCAGGCCACGTGGGGCGAGACTCCGAGGTATGAAGTGGTAAGTTCGGTTGGACCCGACCACGACAAGCAGTTTATCGTCGAAGTGGTGGTAGGCCAGAAGCGCCTGGCCAAAGGAGAGGGCAAGTCTAAACAAGAGGCCGAGCAGTCAGCGGCTGAACGGGCATTAAAAAACAATCGCGCATGATACAGTAAAGACATGAGCGGCCCTGTCATTTTTGATGAAGAAGACTCTTCTGGGCAATTTGCCGCCTCGCGTCGCTCCAGCAGTTCACACAAGAGGTTGGTTGCCCTCGGCCTCGCAGGGTCCTTTAAACATGCTGCGGTTATTGCGGCTATCGCGTGCGTAGTCATGTTTTCTATCAGTATTTACTTCCTTGCCTCCTCAGTGCAGCCTGCACCAGTGTTGGGCGATGACGTACTCAGACCGGGCGAGTCAGTACCACCATATGTCCGCTAACAGGCTTTACCGCGGTTTTACGTTAATCGAATTGATTGTTGTCACTGCAATCATCGGCATGCTTTTCTCAGTCGTAATCGTAATTCTTTCCGGTGCCCAGAAGGATGCTAAGGACAAGCGTCGCATCGCCGATATGCAGCAACTGCAGCGGGCTCTCGAACTCTTCTACACAGACCACCAATACTACCCGCGTGAAGGTGCCGACCAGGCAAATGGCAATACCCAGACTAACGGAAATTTTAAAAACTTAGTTGAACCATACATAAACGCATCACCCCGCGACCCGGTTAATAACAGCACCTTTTACTACTACTACGACGGTAGGCACCGCTGCGGCAACCGCTACTTTGCAGTTATCTTTGCGCGGCAGATGGAAAATCCGGACAATGCAAATTACACAAAGACACTCAACGAGACGTGCCTCGGGACACTCGATGGTGAGGGGAGGGGAAGCCCCGCCACCGGTTCGTACAATATTATTTTGGGAGAAAGTGGAGGTTAATATATACCTATGAACCTGGTTCGGCTTGAAATATCTGGCTTCAAATCATTTGCAAAGAAGACGGCGTTCGACTTCGGCACGTCGGTGGTGGGTATTGTGGGCCCCAACGGCAGCGGGAAGTCAAACGTCGCCGAGGCCATACGCTTCGTCTTGGGCGAGCAGTCGATGAAATCGATGCGCGGCAAGCGCGGCGAGGATCTCATTTGGAATGGCTCTAACGCCTCGCCGCGCGCGGCGCGAGCGTCTGTGTCTATGACGCTGAACAACAACCCGCGCCTCCTCGACATAGACTTTGACGAAGTGACCATCGAGCGCGTCGTGAACCGCGACGGCACCAACGAGTACGTGCTCAATGGCAGCACGGTGCGACTGAAGGACATTCTGGGCTTGCTTACCTCGGCGAACATAGGCGAGAGTGGGCACCACATTATTTCCCAAGGTGAGGCAGACAAAATACTTGCCGCATCACCGTCAGCGCGGCGCGAGATGCTTGAAGATGCGCTTGGCCTCAAGGTGTACCAGTACAAGAAAGAAGAAAGTGTGCGAAAGCTCGACAAGACTGAAGAAAATATGCGCCAGGTCGAAGCGCTCAAGCGCGAGGTGGCGCCGCACCTCAAATTTTTAAAGCGGCAGGTAGAGAAGGTGCAGAGGGCTGAAGACCTGAAGACCGAGGCGACAGGGCGCTTTCGCGAGTATTTTGCTGAAGAGGACGCGTACCTGCGCCACGCCGCGCAGGAGTTGAAGGAGAAGAAAGCGCGCGTGGAGAAAGAGCTCGCCGCCGCGACGGCGAGCATTAAACACGCACGCGAGGCGCTGGCGAAGTCGAGCGACTCTACGGAGACGCAGAAGATAGTCGCACTGTCTCTGCGCATCGAGCAGCTTCGCGCCGAGCGGCAGGAGGTGTTAAAAGAGGCGTCGCGCGCGGCCGGGCAACTTGAGGCGCTGAAGGAGGTCGCGCCGGAGTCAACCGTACGGCGCGAAGATTTAGAAGTACTGATTCGCCGCCGCGAACACGAGTTCTCTTCTTCATCTGGCGCGTTAGAGAGCCTCGTGTCGTTCGTGAAGGAGTTCTTCGCTGATTTGAAAAAGTTGACTGCTGGCACGACCGAAGACACCGGCCGCATGAGCGAGCTGTCAGTGCAGGTGGAGAGGGCAGAGGCGAAGGAGCGAGCGTTCGCGAGTGAGGAAACGGAGGTGTCGAAAGAGCTTGATGCAATGCGCACAGCACTAGACCAGGCCAAGACCGCCGAGCGCGAGCAGGAGCGCGCATTGTTTACTCTCACGGCCGACGAACGCGAGCTCCGTCACGCACATGACTCGGTCGAGTCTGAGCTCGCGCGCCTCACGCTTGAAGAAGACGAGTACAAGCGCGAGCTCGGCGAGGCCGGGGTCCTCATCGGCCACGGCGCGGTCGACTTCGCCCCCCGCGCCGCCTCTACCAAGGGTCGCGACGAGCAGACCGTCGAGCGCCGTGAGTTACAAAAAATTAAAATTCGTCTCGAAGAGATGGGCGGCGCGGGTTCGGCTGATGTGTTGAAAGAGTACCAAGAGGCGTCCGAGCGCGACCAGTTTCTCGAGCGGGAGCTCGCTGACCTCACCCACGCGGCGGCTGGGTTGAGGGAGCTTATTGCGAACCTCGAGCAGGAGTTGTCCACGCGTTTCAAGGAAGGCATGGGAAGCATCAACGAAGAGTTCACCAAGTTTTTTGCCCTTATGTTCGACGGCGGCCACGCAGCACTGACCTTCGTCAAAGAGCCAGTCAAGCGCATTATGAGTCTTGAAGACGACAACGACGACGGCGTGCCTGATGATATGGAAAAGGTCGTTGAGGGCATAGACATAGCCCTTTCAATACCGAGGAAGCGCATTAAGAGCTTGGTGATGCTCTCGGGAGGGGAGCGCGCGCTGACCTCCATTGCCCTCATTTTCGCTATGTCGTCCGTCAACCCGCCGCCCTTCGTCGTTTTGGACGAAACCGACGCGGCTTTGGACGAGGCCAACAGCCGCCGCTACGGCGACATGGTCGAGGCTCTATCGAAGAAGTCGCAGCTCGTGGTCATTACTCACAACCGCGAAACCATGTCCCGCGCGGGCATCCTCTACGGCATCACCATGGGCGGGGACGGCGTGTCCAAAGTCCTGTCCGTCAAACTCGAAGAAGCCGTCAAAGTCGCGAAGTAGGCTAGAGGGATGCTGTTACAGAGACCCTCGAATCGCCTGTTAAGTTGGTAGCATACTCTCTAATCTGTGCTTCGTATTCTCTTACTGTACGTGTCCAAAAACCAAGTTCATCTGCTTTGGCTATAATTTCCCTCACCTCCTCCAAAATTTGTAGTTGACCCTGCAATCCAATAGCGTCGCTATTGTCCTGAGGTAGTTTGTCGACGACATCCTTCAGTTCTTTAATCATGGCGTCAACATCAGCTAAAAGTTTCTCCCGATCTCTTTCAAGCGCAGCCTCGGTTCCTTCAAGATCTGGGTGTGTATTGCTTTCCTTTATAACTTCACCCAGTTCTTTTTGGGCGTCAGGGCTAATCTCAACCGGTATTTCTGATGTACTTAAAATTGGTGAAGCTACGTACTTTACTTGAGAAAAGGCTTCTGGATCAAACTGTTGGGCAAGATACTCAAGAGTAGTCTCCAGCGCCATGGTACTTTCATTATATCAAATATCTATCACAAAGTCAATAGTCTCTGTACATTAATCAAGCGTTGGTAACACTTTAG